>Ga0247840_10001911_pt1 | contig 38534 bp, 30 predicted proteins | sample LaCruzMarch2015__FD_192404 | JGI IMG/M metagenome (GOLD analysis project Ga0247840, IMG submission 192404) | Freshwater microbial communities from meromictic Lake La Cruz, Castile-La Mancha, Spain - LaCruzMarch2015_17m | ecosystem: Environmental > Aquatic > Freshwater > Lake | place: Spain... | reverse complement strand
GCTGCGGAGTCATTCCCGGACGCGGCAATAGCAGCCTCCGGCACCGGATGATACATGACCCTCTAACTCCAACACCAACAACATGGACGACACCGCCTCCGCGGGCAGCCCGGTTTCGCGGATCAGCACGTCCGGGGCGACCGGGTCAAAGCCCAGTGCGGCCAGCAGCCGCTGGTAGTCCGGGTCCAAGTCCTTGCCCGCCGCGCCGCGCCCGACGCCAACGACATCGCTGCGCCCATCGACCACAACATCCGCCATGGCCCGGCGCAACAGCGGGCTCAACTCCGCCAGAACCTCGGCCGGGTCTTCGACCAGATGCGCGCCGTCGCGGATCAGCGCATGGCAACCGCGCGCCAGCGAATTGCGAATCGAGCCCGGCACCGCGAACACCTCGCGACCCTGCTCTCCGGCTTGACGGGCGGTGATGAGCGAGCCGCTGCGCAACGCCGCCTCGGTGACCAGGACGCCCAATGACAACCCGGAGATGATGCGGTTGCGCCGCGGGAAGTTGCTGGCCCGCGGCCCTTCGCCGGGGGCGAACTCGCTCACCAGCGCCCCCTGCTCAGCGATCTGCCTGGCCAGATCGCGGTGGCAGGCCGGATAGACCTGGTCGGGACCCGTGCCCAGCACCGCGATCGTCTTGCCGTTCTTCAGCGCACCCGCATGGGCGGCGCCGTCGATCCCGGTCGCCAGGCCGCTGGTGATGACCAGCCCACCGGCTGCCAGACGGCTGGCGAAGTCGCGGGTGATCTCCCGTCCGGTCGGGGTCGGATTGCGACTGCCGACGATCGCCACCTGGGGCTCGGCCAGCAAGTGCGGATCCCCGCGGACATAGAGAAGGATCGGGGGATCCGGGATCTCGGCCAGCAAGGGTGGATACCGCGGATCGTCGCGGGCCAGGATGTAGGCATCCGGCTGCGCCGCCCAGGCCAGGACCGCGCCGAGCCAGTCGCGGTTCGGCTGCTTGATCGCCGTGACCGCGTCAGGTCGCAGCCCCAGTTCGGCCAAAGCGCCGGCCCTGGCCGCCACCACCGCATCCGGACTGCCGAAGTGGGCGATGAGCCGGGCGCAGGTCCGCGGCCCGACCCCAGGAGCCGCCGTCAGCGTCAGCCACGCGTCGAGGGAGGTCAAACGGGCTCAGGCCGGCGGCGGGGCGATCTTGTCGTTGATGCGCATCGGCCGCGTGGCGTCCAGGATGATGGCGAAGCTCACCCGCTCGAAGGTACGAAAGACCATGAGGACACCGGAACGCTCGAAGGGATGGATGAAGGTGCTGCGCGTCCGCCGCATATCGGTGGTAGGCGGAAGCGGCGTGTTGGCATCCGGCTCGTTGGCACGCCAGCGGCGGGTCGTCCAGTCATTGCCGAACCAGAAGGCGCCGGACAAGGGCGTCTCCTCCTTCCAATTCCAGTTGTAGCCACCCCGACGAACCAGGTCCTGCTCCTTGTTACCACCTTGATAAATCTCGAAAATATGACCTGACTCCAACTTCTCGCGGGTGCCGAGATTGATGACCACCACATCATACTGACCCACTTGGGTCACCCCGTTCAACACGCTCAGAATCTGACCACGCAGCCCGGCGGGGCCTGGCCGTGGATAAAAATTAGAGAGGGTCTCTTCCAACGCCGCGGGGATGACGCGATCACCAATGGCGACCTCACGCTCGGCACGCAATACCCGCAATTTGGCGGGATCGCCGACCCGTTCGAGCGCCGCATTGGCGACGAAGGTCGCCTCGTAGCCCAGCACTTCATTGGTCTTGGGGTCGCGCAAAGCATCACCGGGACGCAGGATCTGAAAACGATCCGGCGCGGCGCGGTCGATCCGCCGCACATAGATGGTATCGCCGATGCCGGCAACAATGCCCTCGTCCGGGAAGCCGACGACATAGGGAGCGCGCTTGACCTGATCCGACTCCGCCACGTAAGGCTGCGTCAGGAAGGGGCCGATGTACGCGATCGGGATGGTGGGAACCGCATCTTTCAGCGAGCTGACCCGCACCCGCGGGTGGAGCTTGACCACCCGCATGCCGCCCTGGTAACCAGCGTCCGACGCACCGCTGCGATCGACGCTGATCCGCGGCCGGCCATCGACCATCGTCAGACGCAGCACATCACCCGGATAGATCAGGTCGGGGTTGCCGACGTCGCTATTGGAGCGCCAGACGTCGCGCCAGCGCCAGGGGTCCCGCAGGAAGCGGCCGGCGATACTCCATAAGGTGTCGCCGGTTTTCACCTGATAGGTGTCAGGGGCATCCGGCAGCAGTTCAACCGCCTGCGCCGCGGCCACGCCGACCAGGAGCGCGGCTCCGAACAGCAGCACCAGCCCCCGACGGGCCAAGGCCGCGCCCGCGTGAAACCGAGCACCGACGCGGGGGCTAACGCGAGCCGGATCAACGACAGTGGGAAAGTGAGCGGGCATGGATCCTCCGGCGGGGTCGATTCCAGATTCACCCGACCCCATTAGGCGTGTAGTATGCATCGGATAGTAGCGCATGGTACCGCGGCGCTTCCAGCAACCAAGCGGGCAACTTCACCCCCGCGGATGGCCCATGCGCCCGCGGAACCAGCTTCGACCTCAGTTCAGGTATGGCACAGCTCGATATCCTCACCTTTCCAGACACCCGACTGCGCACCAAGGCCGCGCCGGTGGCGCAGGTCGATGCGCGGGTCCAGCGGATCGTCGCCGATATGTTCGAGACCATGTACGAGGCCCCCGGCATCGGACTGGCCGCGATTCAGGTCAACATCCCGTTGCAGATCGTTGTCATCGACTGCTCGGAAGAGCACGACCAACCCGTGTGTCTCATCAACCCGCAGATCCTGGAACTCCGCGGGATCGAGCAGATGGAGGAGGGCTGTCTGTCGGTCCCCGGGTTCTATGAGCCGGTCACGCGCGCCGAGGCCGTGCGGGTCAGTGCGCTGGACCGCACCGGCACACCCTTTACACTCGACACCGACGGGCTCCTGGCCGTCTGCATCCAGCATGAGATCGATCACCTGCATGGGAAACTTTTTGTCGACCATATCTCGGCCCTGAGGCGGCAGCGCATCCGCCGCAAACTCGAGAAGGGCCAGCGCCAGAACAAACCCGCGGAACAACCGCGGCGGCGGGTCATCTGATTGCGTATCCTATTCGCCGGAACACCCGAGTTCGCTGTACCCTGCCTGCAGGTCCTGATCGCGGGCGGCCATGATATCGCCGCGGTTTACACCCAGCCCGACCGGCCGGCCGGCCGCGGGCGCACGCTGCAGCAGAGCCCGGTCAAACTGCTCGCCCTCAAGCACGGCATCGCCGTGCGCCAACCCGAATCGCTCAAGCGCGACCGGGCGGCAGTCGCGGCCCTGCGCGATCTCGGTGCCGACCTGATGGTGGTCGTCGCCTACGGTCTGTTATTGCCGCGCGGCGTGCTCGCCGCCCCGCCTCTGGGCTGCATCAACGTCCATGCCTCGCTGCTGCCCCGCTGGCGGGGTGCGGCCCCCATCCAGCGTGCCGTGCTGGCGGGAGACAGCGCGAGCGGCGTCTGCATCATGCAGATGGAGGCCGGACTGGATACCGGTCCGGTCTACCACCGACTGAGCATCCCGCTGGCGCCCCGCGAGACCGGCGGCAGCCTGCACGACCGGCTCGCCGCCCTGGGCGCCCAGGCGCTGAACGAGGCCCTGCCCGGCATCGCCGACGGCTCCCGCCAGGCACAGCCGCAGGACCCGGCGTCGGCAACCTATGCCCATAAGCTCACCAAGGAGGAAGCCGAGATCGACTGGACTCAGCCGGCCGCCGCCATCGAACGTCTGGTGCGCGCCTTCGACCCCTGGCCGGTGGCCCAAACCCGGTGTCACGGGGAACCCTTGCGCATCTGGTCGGCCGAGCGCGTCGCACCCGCGGACACCGCGGGGAGCGCCGCCGACGCACCCGGCACCGTGGTCGCCACCGACCGCACGGGGATTGCCGTCGCGACCGGCGACGGCATCCTGAAGATCACCCGGCTGCAGCCGCCCGGCAAGCGCCCCATGGACGCCGCCGATTTCCTCAATGCCCGCACGATGGATGGCGTACACCTTGGCTGAGCGGCGTTCCGGCCCCCCCTCCGACCGCGGACTCGACCGTTCGCCTGCCCGTCGCCCCGAGGAGCCCGAGGCGGCAGGTGGTGCGCCGCGCGCTGCCGACGCCAACCCCTGGCCGCAACGCCTCCCGGACCGTGACCGCCCCCCACAGCGCGGCAGCGCGCAGCGGGCCGGACCACCCCATCGGGAGTCCGATCGCGGACACCCCAGGGACGACGCCAGGCGCGGCGAGCGCTCAGTCTGGGGCCAACCCGCTGGGCCCCGCGGCACCACGCGCACCAATGACGGTGCCGACGCACGCGCCGCCGCCGCGATCGCACTGCATCGGGTCCGCGACCGCGGACAGTCCCTGACGCGCGTTCTCACCCAAGCCACCCTGCCCCACCCGCCGGCCGACCGCGCACTCACCCAGGAGTTGATCTACGGCGCGCTGCGCTGCCTGCCGCGCCTGGAGGCCCTGGTGGGGATGTTGCTGCATCACCCGGTCAAGCCGAGCGACCGCGACCTGGAGGCCGTGATCCTGATCGGGCTCTACCAGCTCACGGTGCTGGACACGCCGCCCCATGCCGCGGTCGCCGCCACCGTCGAGGCCGTCCGGCTGATCGGCAAGCCGGAGAAGACCGCGCTGGTCAACGCCCTGCTGCGGCGCTTCCTGCGTGAACGCGAGGCACTGCTGGCGGCGGCGGATGCGCTGCCGGGCGCCCGCTGGCTGTTCCCCGACTGGCTGCTCACCGCGCTGCGTCACGACTGGCCGGACGCTTGGGAGGCCATCGTCACCGCCAGCAACGCCCGCCCGCCCATGAGCCTGCGTGTCAACCGCACCCGCGTCGACCGGCGGACCTACGCGGGTCTGCTCGCCGCGGCCGGGATCACCGCGCGACCGATCCCGGCCACCGAATCCGGACTGATCCTGGACCGGCCGGTGCCGGCCCAGACGCTGCCCGGTTTCGCTGCCGGCCTGGTCTCGGTCCAGGACGGCGGCGCCCAGCTCGCCGCCCAGATCCTCGATGCGCCGCCCGGCAGCCGCGTGCTCGACGCCTGCGCCGCGCCGGGCGGCAAGACGGCCAACCTGCTGGAGCGCGCCGGCAATGCCCTGGACCTGGTCGCCATCGACAGCGAGACCAGCCGCCTGGACAGCGTGCGTGAGACCCTGACCCGACTCGGGCTCACCGCCACGGTCGCACGCGCCGACGCCGCCGCACCCCACGGCGACTGGATGACGCCGCCCTTCGACCGCATCCTGCTCGATGTGCCCTGTTCGGCCACCGGGGTGATCCGGCGGCATCCGGACATCAAGTGGTTGCGCCGCGCCGCGGACATCCCCGAACTCTGTGCGTTGCAGGCACGCATCCTGGACGCGATGTGGCCCCTGCTGCGACCGGGCGGGCGGTTGCTCTATGTCACCTGCTCCCTGCTCGCCGCCGAAAACCAGGACCAGATTGCCGCCTTTCTCGGTCGTTGGCCGGAGGCCCGCGAATGTCCGCTGGTGCCCGAGCCGGCGGCCGACCAGGCGGCCGCGTGGGGCCGGACCCGCACCCACGGGCGCCAGTTACTACCCAGCCCCGGCGGCAGCGACGGTTTCTACTTCGCGTTGATCGAGAAGACCGCCCCATGAGACTGGTGGGCGCGGGTCGATGTCGCCGGCCGCGGTGGCGCGCCCCGCTCAACCAACCGGGACGCTGGTGGTGGCCGCTCCTGGCGCTGTTGCTGGTCGGCAGCGTAATGGCCCAGGAATTCCGTGTCACCCAGGTGCACACCCGCCTGGTCGACGGCACCTACACCCTCGACGCCACACTCGCCTTCGATTTCTCGGCGGAGGCGCTGGAGGCGCTGGCCAACGGGGTCCCACTGACCATTCTGGTGCACCTCCAGGTCCGGCGCAGCAATGCCTGGATTTGGGAGAACAGCGTCACCGACCAACAGGTACGTTACGCCATCCGTCACAAGCCGCTCTCCGAAACCTACGAGGTTTACCGGCTGCCGGGCACCTCGGGACGCACCTTCGTCACCCGGGAAGCCGCCATGACCGCGCTGGGCGAAATCCAAGACCTGCAATTGGTCGAACAACGGCGGCTGACCGCCGGGGAAAACTACGCCGTCGAGATCAAAGTGTCGCTGGACATCGAAGAGCTGCCCCTGCCGCTGCGGCCGATGGCCTACCTGCGCCCGGCCTGGAAACTCGCCAGCGGCTGGACCAAATGGCCGCTGACACCTTAGCGCTGCCGCCTTCACAAGTCTGATGCATCGGCAATGAATCTGCGCATCCTCGGTATGGCCCCCGTCGCGGCCCTGGTCGTCGGCTTGTTTGTCGCCCTGGTGCTGATGCGCGATGCGATCGAGAACTCCGAGGCACTGAGCCGTGCCTTCGTGCCACTGCTGTTCGCGGTCCTGGCCGGGCTGTTGGTCCTGGCCGTGTTGGTGGCGGTGAACGTGATCAAGCTGGTGCGCCGCTACCGGCGCCAGGCGGCCGGCTCGCGTCTGACCTTGCGTATCGTCACCCTGTTCGCCTTGATCTCGCTCCTGCCGGTCGGCGTGGTCTACTACTTCTCACTGGGCTTTCTGCTGCGTGGAATCGACAGTTGGTTCGACGTGGAACTCGGCCGTGCCATGCAGGATGCCCTGTCGTTGAATCAGGCCTCGCTGGATCTGAATCAGCGGGTGCTCGGCAAGTATGTCGAGGCGCTGCTCTCCGGCATCCAGGATCGCTCATCCACCGCCATCGCACTGGCCCTGAACAGCATGCGCCGACACGCCGGGGCCGAGGAGTTGACCGTGTTCGCGGCCGGCGGTCAGGTCCTGGGCACCGCCAATCAGGACCCGGCCAAGCTGGTTCCCAGCTTCGGCGATCGGGCGATTCAGCAGGAGGTCCGGGCCGGCAACAACTATGTGGGACTGGAGACCGGGCCAAGTGACGATCTGGTGATCCGGGTGCTGGTGCAGGATCCGAGCGGCCGGCCGATGTACATGCAGGCCATCTTCCCCACCTCGAGCCGGATTTCGGAACTCTCCGAGGGTCTGGAGACCGCCTATAACCGCTACACGGAACTCGCCTATCTGCGCAGTTCACTCAAGTTCAGTTTTTCGCTGACCCTGTCGCTGGTGCTCCTGTTCGGGCTGATGGCCGCGCTGATCGCCGCCTTCCACACTGCCCGCCGCCTGGTGGCGCCGGTGGCGGACATCGCCCGCGGCACCCGCGCCATCGCCGCGGGCGACTATGAGCAGCAACTGCCGCTGCCCAAACACGACGACGAGTTGGCCTTTCTGGTCGCCTCCTTCAACACCATGACGCGGCGGATCGCCCAGGCGCGCGATGCCGCGGCACGCAGTCAACAAGCCGTCGAAACCCAGCGCAACTATCTGGAGACGGTGCTCGGCCGGCTGTCGTCCGGGGTGGTCACCTTCGACGACGCCCAACATCTGCGCACCGCCAACCAGGCCGCCCGGCAAATTTTGAACCTGGAGGTCCGCACCGGCGCGGAGCGGACCCTGAGCGACCTCGAACAGGAACAACCCTGGCTCGCCCCCTGGACCGAGGCGGTACGCGTTCACCTGGAATCAGGCCAGGACTGGCGCGAGGAACTCAGTCTGGCCCGCAGCGAAGGGCGCCAGACGCTGATGTGCCGGGGCAGCACCCTGCCGCTGCCGGGCAGCGCGGGACGCGGGCATGTCGTCGTCTTCGATGATATCAGCACGCTGATCAGCGCCCAGCGCAATGCCGCCTGGGGCGAGGTCGCGCGGCGCCTGGCGCACGAGATCAAGAATCCGCTCACCCCCATCCAGCTCTCCGCCGAACGGCTGCGCCACAAGTTGCTGGCCAAGGCGCAGCCCGCCGATGCCCAGATCATCGACCGCTCCACCAGCACCATCATCGCGCAGGTCGAGGCCATGAAGGCCATGGTCAACGACTTCTCGGACTATGCCCGTTCCCCCAAGTCGGAGCAGCAGCCGCTGGTGCTCGACCGATTGGTCCAGGAAGTCATGGACCTCTACCGCAGCGCGGGGTCCGGGGCCCTGACGCTGAACCTCGGCGCCCCCGGCGTCATGGTGCGTGGTGATGCGCTGCGCCTGCGCCAGGTGATCCACAATCTGATCAAGAATGCGCAGGAGGCTTTGGAGGGGCGACCCGACCCGCGGATCGACATCAGCACCTGCCGGTACGACCCGCAAGCGGCCGCCCAACCCGGCAGTTGCAATGGCGCGTCCGGCGGTGACCAGGTGCTGATTCAGGTCGCGGACAACGGCCCCGGCTTTGAGGCCGAGATCAAGGATCGCGCCTTCGAGCCCTATGTCACCAGCAAGTCGAAGGGCACCGGACTGGGATTGGCCATCGTCAAGAAGATAATCGAGGAGCACGGCGGTATGATCATCGCCGAGAACACCGGCAGCGGCGCGATCCTTCGGGTCCGGCTGCCGGTCTGGCAAGCGAGTCCGCACGCGGCGGCATAAGGAACGAGGCGAGTAGACAGACCCATGAGCGCTAACCATATCTTGGTCGTCGATGACGAACCCGACATCCGGCGTCTGGTCCAGGAAATCCTGGAGGACGAAGGTTACCGGGTCAGCGGCGCGGAGAGCGGTAACGCTGCGCGCCTGGCCCTGCGTGAACGCCGGCCCGATCTGATCCTGCTCGACATCTGGATGCCCGATCTGGACGGCATCAGTCTGCTCAAAGAGTGGTCCCAGGACGAGGGCCTGCCCTGTCCGGTGATCATGATGTCCGGTCACGGCACCGTCGAGACCGCGGTCGAGGCGACCCGGCTCGGCGCCTACGATTTCCTGGAGAAGCCACTGTCCATGGCCAAACTCCTGCTCACGGTGGAGCGCGCCCTGGAGGCCGAGAAGCTGCAGCAGGAAAACATCGGGCTCAAGCGCCGTACCCCCCAGGTGCAGGAACCCGTGGGCCGCAGCGCGGCGATGCAGCGCCTGCGCGAACAAGTCAAACGCATCGCCGCCCATGACACCTGGGTCATGATCACCGGCGAATCCGGCAGCGGCCGCGAGACCTTCGCCCGTTACCTCCATTCACAGAGCGCCCGCCGGGATCGCCCCTTCGTGGACCTCAGCGTCTCGGCCCTGGCCGGCGGCAACGCCGCGCGCGAACTGTTCGGCAGTGAGCAAGGCGGCCTGACTCACTACGGCAACCTGGAGAAGGCAGCCGGCGGCACCCTGCTCATCGACGAGGTCGCGGACATGGACCTGGATGCCCAGTCACTCCTGCTGGGTGCGCTCGACAGCGGATCCTTCCTGCGCGTCGGCGGTGCCGAACCGGTGGCGATCGATGTCCGGATCGTTGCCGTCACCCAGCGCAATCTGGAAGACGAGGTCCGGGCCGCCCGCTTTCGCGAGGATCTGTTCTATCACCTGAACGTGGTCCCGCTGAACATCCCGGCCCTGCGCGACCACGCCGAAGATGTCTCGGACCTGCTGAACTTCTATCTCGACTACTTTGCCACCCACGAGAAGCTGCCCTACCGCCGCTTCAGCGTCGGCGCCCAGAACTTCCTGCGCAACTATCTGTGGCCGGGCAATGTGCGGGAACTCAAGAATCTGGTGCAGCGCCTCCTGATCCTCGGTGCCGGCGATGAGATCAGCCAGAAGGAGGTTGAAAGCGCACTCGGTGCCCCGGCACCGGCGCAGGCGCAGTCACTCGAAGGCTTGGTGTCCTTCGACCAACCCTTGCGTCAGGCCCGCGAGCAATTCGAGAAAGCCTACCTGGACTACCAACTCGAAAAGCACGTCGGCAACGTCAGCAAGATGGCCAAGGAGGCCGGTATGGAGCGGACTCACCTGTACCGCAAGCTGCGGTCGCTGGGAGTGGAGATCAAAGAGCGGCGGTAACCCATGTCCATCATCGACAACTTCGAAGCCATGCTCGCCCGCGGTCAGGACTCGGCCCTGTTGCGCTATGGGCTGGGCAACGCCTACCTGAAGGCGCAGCAACCCGACCGGGCCGCCGAGCACCTGGCCTTGGCCGTCCGTCAGGACCCGGACTACTCCGCGGCCTGGAAGCTCTACGGCCAGGCGCTCGCCGCGCTCGGACAGCACCCTCAGGCCATCGACGCTTTCGATCAGGGCATTGCCACCGCGGAACGCAAGGGGGACATCCAGGCCGCCAAGGAAATGCGGGTCTTTCGCAAGCGGGCGGAGCAACTGCCGCGCGACTGATCGACAACGACAACGCCGCTGTTCGATGGTTATAGCCTTCGTACCTGATATCCAGACAGACCCTTAGGTGTAGGGGCGGGTTTGAAACCCGCCCCTAGCAGCCTGTCGGACTTTAGGCGATTTCCGAATAAGACGCTATCAAGAATCAAGCTCCGTAGGAGCCCGCTTGCGGGCGACGTGACCTACCGGAATCGCGTCATTGTGCCCCACCCGTCGCCCGCAAGCGGGCTCCTACGGGTTGGATTTTTCGCGGAAATCACATTACGTTAGATTGTGGAGCAACAAAAAGCCTTTTTGTTGACTCATGCCCTTATCCTAGGGGCTAAGTCCGACAGGCTGCTAGGTCCGGTTATCACGTCCGAATGCTATAACCTGAGTGCGAAGTCCGCCGTGCGCGCCTTCTCGACCGCCTCGCGTCCATCCTCGGCGATCTCGACCGTGAGTGCGGTTTCCCGCAGCAGTTCCAAGGCGACCTCGCGGTTGATCGGTTCGTCCTCGACGAGCAGTACCCATGCACCCGCGTGACATCGCCGCAGGGCAGCCTCGGCATCGTCCGCGTTGGGCGGCGCGTCGCAGGGACTGGGAGTCACCCCAAGACCACGATCCAGACGCACCGTAAACCAGAACAGGCTGCCGCGTCCCGGCGCGCTCTGCGCACCGGCCTCACCCCCCATCAGGCGGGCGAGCTGCGCGGTCAGCGACTGGATTTCCCGCTCGGCGCGCCGTTGTTCGGTGATCTCCTGCATCGCACCGATCATCCGAACGGCACGCCCGGATGTGTCACGCATCAGATAACCCCGATCGATCACCTGCACATAACGATCGCGTCGATGGGTGGCGTTGACCGCCGACATCGTGGCGAGGGTGGCCAGCGTGGTCAGGACGAGCCCGAGACTCAGGGCGATCCAGATCGGCCACGGACGCCAGGAAGCGACAAGACTGGATGGGTTCATACGGCGATACTCGTCTGGGCCGACCATAAACAATTCAGGATAGCCGTGTCCGATGCCGACATCGTCGGCGTGTTAGCCGGTCGGCACCGCAATTCAGCGGCCCTGGTCCAGCTACAACCTCAACCGAACGCTTAAGCCGAAATCACGTACTTATAACAATGTGTGGACGGGATCACACTTTAGTCAGTCCATGAAAGTCTTGATGTGAAGCAATGCGACCCGCTTCACGTCCACTGCCTGGCGCCTCCCTTATAGTTCAGTCAACGGCGGGCACAGAATTCGCCGATCGCGACGCAACAAGAGCGTTGCCGGCAGCAGTCGGCACATTGTCGTTCAGTCAACTCCTCAGAGGGGACTTTCATGAAAGCCCGTCAGCCGATCTCCACCTCCAATACACCTTCACAGCGCGTAGCCCAGCACACACGGCTTTTTCATGCCATGAAACTGCTGATGCTCGCTGGGGTAGTGGTTGGTACCAATGGCGTCATCATTGGTACTGCCGGGGCCGCGGTAGACACCTGCGGGGCGCCGCCCAACACTTTGGCGACCGGGGCCGCGACGTTCTTGTGGCAGAACTGTGCGACCGGAGCCTGGACGCTGTCGGTGACCGGCGGGCGCAGTGCAACCGATTTGACCTATATCGGTACAGTGACGGGGACGCAGGCCGCCGACTCCGTCGTCGGATCGTCGATTGAGGGCACGGATCAGTTGGATAACAGCGATCCGTCGACCATCCAATTCAATTTGCTTACCAAAGGCACGGCCAAAGATGTCTTCACGTTCAAGTTCCCGTCCGCGGCGCAGGTGTGCGTGAATGTGACGACGCCGACCGGCAACCTGCTGGTCGGACCGAGTCGGACACCAGTCATCTCCCCCGTGAATCTGCAGACCATGGGACCTTGCAGTCTCCCCTATCTGGAAGACGCGGACACCACCGACAGTGTGGACACCGATGTTGATTCCGACCTGGGCGAGCGGCCGTTCCCCCGGATCACCACCGGCCCGATTCGGGTCACCGGCACTGCCGAGCAATTCTCAAAATATGACGTGATCGAGGCGAAGTCGTCCCGCTTCAGTTGGATGGCAACAGTCCAGGCGATCAATCCGGATACCGCGGCCTTGCGTATCCATTCACCGTTCGGCTACCAGGGCTATGCCGATGCAAACCCCTGCGCCTTCGGCAGCGGCATGCCCTTCAACGGCACCGGCCCTGCCACCACCGGCTGTGAGGTCTATGCCGGTCACTGGCTCTATGCCCCCGGCAGTGCGTTGCTGAGCGCCATCACCGCCACCACGACCTCCGTCCAGGTCTCCGACCCGAGTCGGTTCACCGCCGGCCGCTATATCGTCATCTATGACGGTGGTGCGGGCGCCTTCCTCAATGCGGAACATGCGCGCGTCACCGCGGTGAACACCGCGACCAAGACCTTGACCCTGAGCAATCGCGGCATGAAATCGACCGCCCGATCGCATCCGGCGGGCGCGATCCTCGCCGAGCATGTCATCGGCAATGGCGACGCCGGCGAGCCCGAGATCTGGGTCTACAACCACAGCACCACCTGTCCGCTGGACGCCAGCGGAAAACGCATGAACCAGGTCATGGCCGAATGGCTGGCCGCCAACTACAACAAGGATCAAAACGGCAAGGCGACAACCGCCAAGATCGCCGGCGTGATGTTCGACACGGACTTCCATTTCATTATGGACGCCTGGAACAAGAAGCCGGATGTCAACAATGACCTGGTGCTGGACGAGGGCATCTCCCCCACCGGCGTGAACCTCTGGGGTCAGGGGCTGGATGACTTCTATACCATCTTGCGCGAGCGTATACCGAACGCGCTGATCGTCGGCGGAATGACCGAGTCCCGCGGCTTCACCTCCTTGAACGGCAACGATATGGAAGCCTGGCCACAGCGCAACATCGGCGATACGGCGCCGGATTACCGGGAGCTCGACGGCCGGTTGTCACAGTACAGCATGTTGATGCACCACGGCAATATCGGGCCCCGCTATTCACAAACCATCAACCGGGTGTCGACGCTGCGTTACACGTATTACAATAAGCGCGGCACCAGCAATGCGCCGTTCCGCTTCAGCCTGGGGCTGACCTTACTCGACGACGGCTACTACGCGCAGGAGAATAATACCGGCGTGGGTGATCCCTGGTGGGACGAATATGCTGTCGACGTGGTGCCCGGCTCGCCGACCTTCGGCCGCGCCATCGCCTCGAACCCGGCGAACGAGGCACAGGTGCGCCAGCACAAGGGCTGGATGGGATTCCCGCTGGGGCCGCGTTCTCGCATCTATGACCAGGCGGTTTTTGCCCCCGAGCGGAATCTGCTGACAAACGGCAATTTCGACACGAACCTGACCGGCTGGAGCGGCACCAATGTCTCGGTGACGATGGATACGGCTGCCCAAAACCGCATGGACGGCACGGGTGCACTCCACATCAGCCCGCAGCAGGTCTACGCGAAGGCGGAAAGCGGCGCAGCCGCCAAGGGCCCGACGCTGAGCCTCCAGAGCGGAGTTCAGTACACGCTGGCCTACGCCGTGAAGTCCAGCGCCATCCGCACGATCCAGGTCGCGGTGGGCGATGAAACCGAACAGATGACAATCCCCGCGCAGTGGAGCCGGCAGGTGTTTACGTTCACCGCCCCGCGCACCGGCAATTTCCAGGTGAAGTTCAACGTGGGCCGCGAGAGCACCGATGTGTGGGTTGACTCGGTGTATCTGTTCGCCGGCAATGCCGATGTGTTCCGGCGCGACTTCGACAACGCGGTGGTGGTGGTCAATGCGACACCGACCGCACGGACGGTCGATCTTGGCGGCACCTTCCAGCGCATCCGCGGCACCGGACAGGATCCCGTCAATGACGGCGCCGCCGTCACGCAAGTCACCTTGCCGGCCTACGATGCCATCGTGCTGGTTCGGCCCTAGGAATCGCTGTTGAACTGATCCGAGGCGAATGCTGCCGCACCGGCAGCATTCGCCATCGGATGATCCTCCTTCCATCAGTCTGTGTCCGCTCGTCTTCTTCCGCTTCCCTCTTCGCCGTCTATACTTAATTTGAACCGAGGCGTCGATTGATGCGCGTGTCCGGCACCTGAAGCAGGCCCCACCGAGAGCAAGCTGCGGATCGGGCCGACGCGCTCCAGCGCAACTCCGTCGGCGCGCCGGTGACTCAATCGATTACCGGAGAGCCATGATGAACGCGCGCCTGCACACCGCAACCGGATTCTCCTGCCGCCGGCATCCGTTAACGAGGGCCGTGCGCGCCAGTTTGCGGCTAGACCCCGCGTGCCGCATGATCTCCGCGGCTGGATTGGCCCTGGCACTGGCAAACCCCGCTGGCGTGCTGGCCGCCACCTTCCCGGTGACCAACACCAACGATTCGGGGGCGGGCAGCCTGCGCCAGGCGGTGCTTGATGCCAACGCGAATCCGGGGCCGGACGAGATCGTCTTTGAGTCCACGGTGAGCGGTACCGTTTCGCTCGCGTCTGGCGAGATCACCATTACGGACAGCGCGACAGTCCAAGGTCCGGGCGCCGACCGGCTGGCCGTGGCGGGCGATCTCATCGCCATCGCCGGCAACGGACTGACCGTCGACCTGTCCGGGCTGTCCCTGTTGGGGATCGATGTTCAGTGCACGGAGCCCAGTGCATTCGTCTGGGACAGGCCCGAGGTGCTGCTGCGCAATTGTACCGTCGGCAACAGAGGCATTTCGCTCTTGGGGTCGAACGTAACGGTACAGGATTCCCTGATATCCGGAGCGGGTATTAGCGGCGCACCTCTTTGGGATAATTACTATTCGCCTTATTTTGTCGCAACGCTGGGAAGCGGCATCGGCGTACAGCGCAGCACCATCGAGGGGGGAGGGGTCGGCGCTTCCAATGTCGGAATCACTGATAGCATTATCACCGGAGGCGGCGCCAGCGTCGGGTACGGATCAATGGGAATTTCCGACAGCGTCATCTCCGGAGGCAGCGTCGACGCAACGGCGGCATCGGTTCAGATTTCCAACAGCCTCATCTCCGGGAGTACGGGCAACGGCGTTTTAATCTGGCCAAGCGACGCTGGATCCTATCTCAGCGTGCGATCGAGCATTATTAGCTGAAACGCAGGTCTTGGCATCTCTGCTCATGGATCAGGGTACAGATGCTTTAGCGATAGCGTAGTCATCGAGGACAGCACAATCAACAACAACGAGAGTGGAGGCGTGTATTCTGGATATTGCCTGAATGCCACCGTGCTCAATAGCACGATTTCCGCGAATCGAAATGGCTGTGGCTTCAGACTCTTTTTAACTGATTACAACCAGGCAGACATTCGCCATAGCACGATTGTCGGCAACGGTCAGGGCGGAGTGTGCACAGACAGTCCAAGAGCAACCAATCTGTATAACTCGATTGTCGCCGCCAACGGCGCAAACGCCGACGCTGACCTGCAGGGATATGAGGGCGCCTTCAACATCGACTATTCATTGATCCAGGACCCCGGTTCCATACCGGTCGATGAGACGACGAACATCGTCGGCCAAGACCCGCTCCTTGGGCCGCTGCAGGACAACAGCGGTCCGACCCCGACGCACGCGCTGCTGCCCGGCAGCCCGGCGATCGACCGCGGTGATCCGAGTTTCGCCCCGCCGCCTGACTTCGATCAACGCGGCGAGGGGTTCGTTCGGGTCGTCAACGGCCGCATCGACATGGGCGCGTTCGAGGTGCAGGCCGGTTCGGATGCTGTCGCCGCGGCCGTCGGCGTCTGGCGTCCGCGCACCCGGCAGTTCCTGTTGGACGCCAACGGCAATGGGAAATGGGACGGAACGGCAGGCGGCGATGCCCTGACGGGCGCCTTCGGGACCTCGTGCGACATCCCCGTGGCCGGCGACTGGAACGGCGACGGCATCGACGAGGTCGGCGGGTGGCGCCCGAACGAGGGCAAGTTCCGCCTCGATACCAATGGCAACGGCATCTGGGACGGCATGGGCGGCGGCGATACGATCAGCGCCTTCGGTGCCGCGACCGACCGCCCGCTGGCGGGAGACTGGAACGGTGACGGCACGGACGAGGTCGGCGTCTGGCGCCCAAGCACCCGGCAGTTCCTGTTGGACGCCAACGGCAACGGGAAATGGGACAGTCCGACGGGCGGCGATCAACTGACCCCCGCCTTCGGCGCCGCGACCGACCGCCCGCTGGCGGGGGACTGGAACGGTGACGGCAAGGACGAGGTCGGCGTGTGGCGCCCGGGCGACCGCAGGTTCCGCCTCGACGCCAACGGCAACGGACGCTGGGATGGCCCCGCCGGGACGGATATCCTGACTGGTGCGTTCGGCGCATCGACCGATGTGCCGGTCGCCGGGGACTGGAACGGTGACGGCAGGGACGAGGTCGGCGGATGGCGCCCGAGCGAGGGCAAGTTCCGCCTCGACACCAACGGCGACGGCACCTGGGACGGAATGGGCGGCGGCGATACGGCCAGCGCCGTTTTTGGCAACTCGACTGACCGGCCAGTAGCGGGGAAGTGGTGACCGGAAGAATGCCCTGCGGACGAGGATCAGCCGCGGCCAGCGCATCCGGCGAAGCCCCGACCCGCACGCTGCGAGCGGACCCGAAAACTGGTCAGTCGGTTGGTCTGCGGCCGCCTCGTCGCCGTGGTGTACTTCCGGAGTCGCTCACTGTCGATACCTGACAAATTTTGTCACATTTTGCCCAAGCGACGCGTTTCAGCCAGCCGCAACAAGCCACGGCGCAGCACGACCTGACTGTTCTCAACCTGGAGACTCCTTGGCATCACTGGTATTTTTGATCATTCGAATCAAGCAGCCAGGAAAAACCAGCAAGTGGCATATTTCATGCTTTTTAATGGATGACGGGACCGCGGAAGCGCCGGCACAGCGGCGGCTCTCCGAGTCAACCGGCCCCTCTTACATCCGCGAGAAGCATCATGAAAAAAATGCAATCAGGTTTTCGGTTGATCGAAGTCGCGATCATCATCGCGATCGTCGGCATTCTGGTCAGCGTCGCCGCACCACTCTATCAGAACCACATGGCCGGCGAAAATGACGCCGGCGTCGCCCCGGCAGTCGGCACCACCGGGCTCTCGGCCACCAATGGCGGTCACTCGAACGTGTTCTGACAGCGGTTGACGGCGGATTGCCGATTGCTCGGTGGGGAGGGCGACTGAAGTCGCCAGTCGCCACCACAGTCGCCCCTACCGCCCGCGCGGTCGGGATGTGGGAGTCGCCTAACGCCGCGGCCGCCCGGTCCGCGTCACCGGCGGCGCGGTCAGGGGGTCGTCCGGCCAGGGGTGCTTGGGATAGCGTCCGCGCAGTTCTTTGCGGACTTCCGGGTAGCCGCGAACCCAAAAGCCCGCCAGGTCACGGGTGATCTGTACCGGCCGCCCGGCCGGGGAGAGCAGATGCAGCATCACCGGCACCCGACCCTGGCAGACGCTCGGCGTCTCGCGGGCGCCGAACAGCTCCTGGAGCGGGACCGGCAGGACGGGCTCGCCCGCGGGCCCGGCCCGGTAGTCCAGACGCCGACGGTTGCCGGCCGGGGTCGTCAGGGTCTCCGGCGCCAACGTGTCCAGGCGGGCACGCTGACCCCGGTCGAGCAGACCGGCGAGCAGTTCCTTGAGCGGTAGGGCGCGCACCTCGGTGAGACTGCGCAGCCCCCCGAGCCAGGGACCCAGCCAGTCATCGAGATCCAAACGCAGTCGCTCGTCACTCAGGTCCGGCCAGCCCCCCGCCGGATCCATTCGGCACAGCAACGCGACCCGCGCCTGGAACTGAAGCGCCGGCTCATCCCACGACAGACTCGCGTCGAAGCGAGCCGCCACCTGACCCAGCAGCAGCTCCAGCGTGCGCGCCGGATCGCCGACCGGCAACGCCTGTGAGTCCAGCACCAGGGCGCCCAGTCGGGACTCCCGACGCGCAGTCACCGCGTCGCGCTCGGTGTCCCAGGCAACCTGCTCGCCGGTCAGGATGCGCTCGGCCAGCGCCGCGCGCAGCGCCGACTCCGAAACCGGCAACGCGAGCTGGATGCGCGCGTCCCGCCCCCGGGCATCGAGTTCGGCGGCGACCAGATAGGGATGGACAGCGAGCGCGTCCTCGGGCGGCAGATCGGCCCCGGTGCCGACCGCCAGCAGATAGCGCCCGTCACGGGCACCGCGTCGCTGGGCGATCCGGTCCGGGTACGCACTGGCCAGGAGCGCACCGGGTTCCAAGGCGACGGCGCGCTCCGCCGGGCCGGGAGCCGGGTTCTTCGGCGGGCGCGCACCGCGCGCCCCTTCCATCGGCACCAACCGACGACTCAGCCGATCCGCTGCGGCCAGTCGGGCCCGCCCCATCCCCGCGCTCTGGCGACCGGCCCGGAAGGCCTCCAGGGCCGCGAGCCGCAGACCCAAATCGGCCGGACGCGGCAAGCCGGGTGTAGCGCTCCAGCCATCCCGGTCGGCGAGCAGGGCCGCCAGGTCGGCCGCCAGACGCCGGTCCTGCGGCTGCGACGCCTGCGCCAACATGCGCCCCAATCGCGGATGCAAGGGCAACTCCGCGATGCGGCGCCCGACCGGTGTGATCGCACCGCTCGCGTCCAGCGCACCCAAATCCTTGAGCAACGCCAGTGCCTGCGCCCAATGGGGTGCGGGCGGCGCATCCAGCCAGCGCAGCCCGGCCGGATCGCGCAGCCCCCAGAGGGCCAAATCCAGGACCAACTGCGCCAGGTCCGCGTCCAGGATCTCCGCTCGCCGATGCGCGGCCCGCCCCACCTCCTGAGCCCGCGTCCAGAGCCGGTAACAGACCCCGGGCGCGGTCCGCCCGGCGCGTCCCGCGCGCTGATCGGCCGAGGCGAGCGGAATCGGCTCGGTCATCAGCCGGGTCAGACCGGAGCCGGGGTCCAGGCGGGGCTTGCGGGCCAGACCACTGTCGATCACCGTGGTGACGCCTTCGATGGTCACGCTGGTCTCGGCAATGTCGGTCGCCAGCACCACCCGGCGGCGGCCCCCGCCGTCCGCGGCGCGGGCGGGCACCAGGGCCCGCTGCTGCTGCTCCACGGTGAGCGTACCGTGTAGCGGCAGCAGATCCAGAACGGCCCCCACATCGGGCTCCAGGCGGCGGCGTACCCGCTCGATCTCCGCCACGCCAGGCAGAAACGCCAGCACATCGCCGGCGTGTTCAACGAGGGCCAGACGAATCGCCGACTCCATGGCGGCCAGGGGATCGCGCGGCGCCGAATCCGCATAGCGAACGTCCACCGGAAAACTGCGCCCCGCGGCCCGGACCACGGGCGCATCACCCAGCAGCGCGGCCACCGGCCCCGCGTCCAGGGTCGCGGACATGACCAGGATCCGCAGGTCCGGACGTAGGGCCTGTGCGGCATCCAGGGCCAAGGCCAAGCCCAGATCCGCCTGGAGGCTGCGCTCGTGGAATTCATCGAAGATCAGGAGCCCGACCCCCTCAAGCCCTGGATCGGACTGAATACGCCGGGTCAGAATCCCCTCGGTGACCACCTGGATGCGGGTGCGCGGCCCGATACAGCGCTCGAAGCGCACCTGATAACCGACCGTTTCACCCAGTGTTTCGCCCAGCAGCGCCGCCATTCGGGCAGCCGCCATCCGCGCCGCCGGACGGCGCGGCTCCAGCATCAGGACGGTCTGGCCGGCGAGCCAGGCGGCATCCCGCAGCAGGAGCGGGATGTGGGTGGTCTTGCCCGATCCGGGCGGGGCGACCAAGACCGCGTGACCCAGCGTCAGCGCGGCGGAAAGGGGAGCGAGCGCCCCATCGACCGGGAGTGGCGGACCCAGATCCCGGGTCGACCCGGCGGGGTTGGAGCCGGGGCTCAGCGCGACGGCCGGGGCAAGGCCCGGGACGCGGCTCAGGATGCGGCCGGCGCCTCTTCAGCCGGCGCCTCGACGGGCGGGGCCTTAGGGGTCATGACCTTGACCAACTGTTCGTCCACCAGGATACGGACCTTGTCCTCTCCGTTCAGCCACTTCTTGCCCTTGGCATTGGCCTGTACCGCATAGCGGCCGGACTTCTTCTGGAACACGGTGTATTCGGCGGTCTGCTTGACTTGCTGCATCAAAAATCTCTCGCGTTGTGGTTGGGTACCGGCGCGGTGTTCGTCCGGTAAAAAATGAAATCAGTGCACTATGCGCGGCTCACGGCCGCTTCAATCGTCATCGCCGGGCCGCGGCAACTTGGGGGACGCGTCCCCGTCGCGCTCGATCTGCACCCGGAAATCCGCGATCAGCGCCGCCATGGCGCCCAACGCGGCAAGCACCGGTGCCATCAGGGTCAGAACACCGGCGATTCCGACGCCCGCGGTGAGCGGGATCTCCAGCAGGGCCTCGCCGCTGCGGCGGCGCACCACCAGGCGGCGGACGTTACCCTCCTGGATCAGCGCTTTGACTTTGTCCACCAGCTCAGCGCCCTGGACTGTAATCTCTTCGGTCAGCGTACGTGGCTCGCGATCGGACATGGCAGCGTTACCTGGGCAACTGGCTTGGGGGAGTGCGCCGTGGGAGCAGCCGTTCTTTCACGGTAAAGAACAGCCAAGGGATACCGTCGTAGTTTAATGCAAAACTGCCGACACCATCGGCTCATGTCGCACGTGTATAGCCTTCGTACCTGATATCCGGACAGACCCTTGATGTAGGGGCGGGTTTGAAACCCGCCCCTACGTCCGGTTATCACGTCCGACGACTCTATCAGGGTCGCCGTCTCGACAACGCCCGAGCGGCCCGCTACCGTTGGACCTACTATGACACCCATCCTCGCAGGCACGCCGTGGAAGCGCAGCGACTGAAGACCATCGATGATTTGCTGGACTGCGAAGACGAGCGCGTGGAGCTGATCGGCGGCATCAAACCCGCCGGGAGCGGTCCGGCCGACCCGTCACTGCAGGCCGACTCCCGATCGGCAATCGCCGCGGCATCCGACCAAACCGAGGCCCTGGATCGCCTCTATGAGGACCTGCGCCGCTGCCGCCGCTGCCCCGGCATGTTCGGCCCGCCGGTCCACGGCCTCGCCATCCGCTCACCGGTCATGATGATCGGCCAGGCCCCCGGGACACGGGAGATCGAACAAGGCCGACCCTTTTGCTGGACGGCTGGCAAGACGTTGTTTCGTTGGTTCGAGTCGATCGGGATCGATGAGGCGGGATTTCGCGCACGGGTGTTGATGAGCGCGGTGTGCCGCTGCTTTCCCGGCAAGAATCCCAAGGGCGGTGATCGGGTACCGGATCGGGTGGAAGTCGAAAACTGCACGCCCTGGTGGCGCGCCGAACTGGAAACCGGCCAGCCCCGACTGATCATCCCCGTGGGCAAGCTCGCCATCGCCCAGTTTGCCGATCAACTGCCCGCCCGGGCACGACTGGACATGCTCGTGGGGCACCAATGGCCCTACCGATCCGCTACGGGGCTCGCGGTAGACCTGATTCCCCTGCCCCACCCCTCGGGCGCCTCCACCTGGTTCAAAATGGAACCCGGCCTGACCCTGCTGCCTCAGGCGCTGGGCCTGATCGCCGCTCATCCGGCTTGGCAGGCCGTCCTGTAGCACGCCCATCCACCAGCAACCACCGTGCCGGCCTTGATCATTGGCACCACAAAGACACGAAGAACACAGAGATTTCCGCTGCGTCGTCTTGACACTGGATCTCTCAACAGGTGATCGCAGCAAAGATGCAACGCGGCATTGGTCTCCGTGCCCTTTGTGCCTTTGTGGTGCCAATCCCCCGCGCGGCGCATACCGCACGGGGCTTGCCTGGAAGCGCCGGTCAACGCCTCAACTGAAGAAGGCCTTCACCCGCTCGAAGGAGTCCTTGACGCCGACCTTGAGCTCTTCCCATTTCTCTTCGGCCTCATCCTTGATCTCCTCCCACTTATCATCGGCGGCACCCAGGATCTCCTCACGCTTGGCCGCACCCTCGTCCCACTTGGCCTTGACCTCGGCCATCTGCTCATGGAGCTTGGCCTTCACGTCATCAGAGGCATCCTCCGCCTTCGCACGCAACCCTTCCAGATCAACCTGCCACTCGTCGAGTTGGGCCTTGAGTCTTGCCAGATATTCTTCTTTCGTCTGCATGATCTCGATTCCTCTCGGTTGAAGCACTCACTGCGACCGACCTGCCGGCCGGGACATCGGCCGCGGCATTATCGACCCGGTGCTACAGTCCGGTCTAGCGCAATAGCCTGGAGTCCGCCCAAGGCCCTCGTGACACCGCTCCGGGTGTGACGCGGGTCTTGGGCGCTCTGCGCCCCGGGCGCCCACGGGCGTGATGATCAAAGCCGGGGCGACTGAAGGGGCGACTTCAGTCGCCCCCCAACACGCATCAGCGCCGGCTTGCGAACCAGCGCCGAATCCGCTCGAATTCTTCATGGCAATGGCTCTTGCGGCAGTTCTTGGCTTTGATCCCAATCGGCTTTGATCTCCAGAATGCGCGGCAGACAGCCATCGAAGGCCGCGATCAGGGACGGGTCGAAATGCCTGCCGGCGTCCGCATGCAGGCTCGCCATAACCTGGTCCTGGGACCAGGCGTCCCGGTATGGCCGCTTCATACCGAGCGTGTCGAAGACATCGGCCACGGCGACGATCCGTGCTGATTCGGGAATGGCCTCACCGGCCAGACCTTCCGGGTAGCCGCTGCCGTCCCACCACTCGTGATGATACCGCGCGATTTCGGCGGCCAACCGGAAAACCGGTACGTCGCTGTTGGACAGGATCTCGAAACCGATCTCACAGTGGGTCTTCATCAGCGCCCATTCGTCGGGATCCAAGGTGCCGGGTTTACGCCATATCGCACTGGGGATACCGATCTTACCGGTGTCGTGCAGCGGTGCCGCCAGTTCCAGCAGGTCGCAATCCGCCTGGGACCAACCGACCGCCGCGGCAAGTTCGCGGGCAACGGCTGCCATCCGCCAGTTGTGTAGATCGCTATCGACATCGTTGTAATGTCCGACTTTAGCGAGCATGAAAATCGCGTCGCGGCTGCGCTTCTCCAATTCCCTGTTATGGACCAGCGACAGGTGCGCACGCACCCGCGCCCGCACGATCCCGGGAGACACCGGTTTGGTCAGATAATCGACAGCGCCCACGGCGAATCCGGCCTCCTCGTTTCCCTGGTCCGACAAGACGGTGACGAATATCACCGGAATGTCTTCAGTCCGCGGATCGGCCTTGAGCGCCCGACACACCGCGTACCCATCCATATCAGGCATCTGAATGTCGAGCAGAATGAGCGCCGGCCAATGCTTGAGCGCCAGCCGGATGGCCTCGGCACCATCACGGGCCAGCATCAGGGGATATTCAGTCTCCAGAATCGCCCGCAGACTCACCAAATTGGTAACCTCATCGTCGACGAGCAGCAGGGGTCTAGGCGTCATGAGTCACTCCTCAGGCTGATTGATCCAGGTCGTGGAGCAAGGCGCGGATCTGGGCCTCGGCTCCGCGAAAATCACATTCGGTCAAGCGCGACTGTACTGCGGCCAGCGGCGCATCCGCCACCCGACCCGACACCTGCGCGAGCAGTGATTCACACCGGACAGGGTCGTTATGATCGAGGGCGAGCAAGAGTTGATCAAATACCGCGCGCAGGCCCGCGGACCCGCCATCGGCAGGCCTTGCAACAGCCGCCGGGCACGCGACCGCCAACTCAGCGGCAATCCCGGCACAGGCCTCGTCGATAGCCGTTTGCAGGGCCACGGCCAGTTCCCCGATCGGTTCCTGCGCTTTGAGCCGCTGGTCCAGTTGCCGGGTCAGATCCAGGGTACGCGGCAACGCCAGATTCCCCGCCACGCCGACCAGTTTGTGGGCAAGTGCCCCCGCCGCGGCACGATCGCCCTCCCGGTAAAGGGTTGCGATCTCGCGTCCGGCGTTGGCGTAATTGGCGGCGAACCGGTCGAGATAGGTCCGATAGGTGGCGATCTTGCGCCATCGCTTGAGTCCCGTCGCAAGGTCGATACCGGGCACGGTCGGGGCCTCCCGCGTCGGTGCCACGGACGGCTCCGCCCGCTCCGCAACTCCGGCCAGGTCACCTGCAATAGGCTCCGACCGACGGCCGGTCCAGTGCTGGATAAGAGCAATCATCTGGTCGACATCAAAGGGCTTGGCAATGAAATCGTTCATGCCGGCAGCCAGGGCGGCTTCCCGCAACTCCGGGAAAGCACCGGCGGTGAGTGCCAGAATCGGCAATTCGCGCCAGCGCGCGTCCTCACGCAACCGGCGGGTCGCCGCATAGCCGTCCAGCAGCGGCATCTGCACGTCCATCAGCACGATGTCCACCGCGTTCGGATGATCCCGCAACCAATCCAGAGCCTCCTGACCATCACCGGCCAAGTGCACGATGGCCCCCTCGTCTTCCAGAATCCCCTGCGCCACCTCCTGGTTGATGTCACTATCATCGACCACCAACACCCGCACCCCGGGCATGCGTTGCGTCTGGACCGCCGGCGGCACGGGCGGCGCCGGAACCTGCCCCGGTCGGCGGCGCCGGCTCAGCGCCGCGCCGATCGCTTCGTAGAGAGCGGAGGGCGTCACCGGCTTGCTGAGCAGGGCGTCCACCGCGGCGAGGCCGGACTCGCCCAAGAGTGCGTCACGCGAATCGGCGGTGACCATGATGACGATGGGCGGCAGTTGCGAGGCCGCGATGCGCTCCCGCAGGGCGTCGCGGATCAGGTGGGCGGTGGTCAAGCCGTCCTGTCCCGGCATCTGCCGGTCGAGCAGCACGACATCGTAGCGCCCCGGCCCATCCAGCCGCGCCAAGATCCGCGCCAGGGCGCGCTCGCCCGAGGCCACCAGTTCAGCGGTCCAGCCCAAGGCGGCGGCGGTGCTCACCAGCGCGGCGCCGGCCGCGGCGCTGTCATCGGCCACCAACAGCTGGAGCCGCGCCAACTCCGGCGGAACGGATGCCGCGGGTTGATCGCACGGAAACGACAGCACGAACCAGAAGGCGCTGCCCTGGCCGAGCACACTCTCGAGCCGCAGTTCGCTGCCCATCAGGGCGACCAATTGACGACTGATGGCCAAGCCCAGGCCGGTGCCGCCGAAGCGGCGACTGATACTGCTGTCGGCCTGGCTGAAGGGGGCGAAGATCTGCGCCTGATGGTCGGTGGAGATCCCGATGCCGGTATCGCGCACCGTGAACCGCAGATGGACGTCCCGCTCCGGTGCCGTCACCAGCTCGATGCGCAGTTCGACTTCACCCCGTTCGGTGAACTTGATGGCATTGCCGAGCAGATTGACCAGCACCTGCTGGAGGCGTCCCGCATCCCCGATCAGGTAGTCGCAACACCCGGCGGGCGGAGGGGTCATGATCAGTTCCAGCGGCTTGCCGTTGGCGGCCGCGATCATGATGGCGGCCAGATCGTCCAGCATTCCGAAGAGACGAAAGGGCGTGGACTGAATCTCCAGGCGTCCGGCCTCGATCTTGGAGAAGTCCAGGATGTCGTTGATCAGGATCAGCAGCGACCGGCTGGCGTTGCGCACCTTGAGGACCAGGTCGTGCGCCTCCGCGGCGAGCGGCTGGCGCTCCAGGAGATGGCAGAAGCCCAGCACCGCATTCATGGGCGTGCGGATCTCGTGGCTCATATTGGCCAGGAACTCGGATTTCATCCGCGTCGCCTGTTCGGCCAAAGCCCGCGCCTGCACCAGGTCGGCCGCGGCCTGTTTGCGCGCGGTGATGTCGACATAGGCGATGACCACCCCATAGTCCGGATGCGGGTAGGGCATGGCATTGACCGAGATCCACCGGATGCCGTCCGGCCGGACGATGCCCATTTCCACGTCGCGGACGGCCCGCGCCTCGACCATGGCGCGCACGCTGGCGTACTCCTGCGGCGGCATCGGCGTCCCATCCGGACGGACGATCGTCCATTCCTTGCTATTATAGCTCCGGCGGCAGTGTTCATCCCGCGCGATCCCCAACAGGACTTCCGAAGCCCGGTTGCAGTCGACGATATGACCGGACCGGTCGGTGACCGAGATCCCGATCGGCAACAGGTCATAAATGGTGCGCAGCTTGGTCTCGGAGGCTTGCAGTTCCGCGGTACGGACGGCCACCAAATCCTCCAGGCGCACCTGCTGATTTTCCAGGGCGGTCTGCGCCTCCCGGACTTCGGTCAGGTCGTGGATACTCACCACGACGCCGAGCACGCGCCCATCATGGCTCCAGAAGGGTCGATAATCCGACTCCAGGTAGCGGCATCGGCCGTCAGCCCCGGCGACGTGCTTGCTGAATCGCTCGCTCTGACCGGCCAGCGCGGCTTCCAAGTGGGGACCGATCTGCGCATAGACATCCTCGCCCACCACCTCGCGCACCAGGCGGCCCTGCAATTGCCCGGAGGTTGACTGGCGAAACGCGGCGTACGCGGGATTGACCAACCGGAAGCGCCGATCCGGATCGATGAAAAGCAACATCTCGTTGGAGGTGTCGACGATTTGCTGGTAACGACGCAGTTCCAGCTCTGCCTGTTTGTGCTCGGTGATATCGGTGACGATGCCGATGTAGCGTTCCAGCTTGCCGTTCGCCCCGACCAGCGGCCGTCCGCGTGACATCAGCCAGCGTTCCGGCGCCCCCGGCTGCCGCCGCTTGACCCGCCACTCCTGTTCGAATTCCTCACCCGCGGCGACCGCGGCCGCGATCGCCGCGACCACACCAGCGCGGTCGTCCGGATGAAGCGTCGACTCCCAAGCCGTATAGGAGGCGGCACACTGGCCGGGCACGAGGTCATACAGCGCGTACAGCGACTCGGACCAGTAATTGCGGTTATCCGCGATGATCCATTCCCAGATGCCGGCATGGGCCGCGTCCTGCGCCAAGGCCATTCGCTGCTCACTGCGGCGCAGGGCTTCCTCGGCCTGTTTGCGCTCGGTGACATCGACGGCGATACCACCCAGATAGCGATGACCCGCTTGATCCCGAAAGGGGACTTCGAGCGACTGCCACTCCCGCAGCCGGCCGTCGACGGTCGGCACGAGGTGATTGGTTTCCTGGGGTCGGTCCTGCGCCAGCGCGGCCTGATCGTGCGCCTGAAATCGCGTGGCCAGGTCCGCCGGCCAGATCGCGAAGTCGGTCTTGCCCAGGCAGTCATCCAGGCGGATAGCGAAGTTTCGCTCGTACGATTTGTTGATATACATGTAGCGTCCGTGCTCATCCTTGACCCAGGTCACCGCGGCGTTGTGATCCATGAACAGGCGGAACAGGTCCTCGCGCTCCCGCAACTGCCGCGTCGAGCGCCGCCGCTGCCGTAGCAGGGTTGCCGATACCAGGCTGACCGCCAGCATCAACCCCAGCAGGACAGCGGGCCAGGCGCTTACCGGGTAGGCGCCGGGACGCGGCACCGCCCACAGGGCCAAGGTCCGATCCGCCACCGCGAGCCGCGCGGTATAGGCCCGCGCGTCGTGAACGAGGTGGGCAGCATCGGGGGCGGAACCGGAGGTGCGGGTCCGCGACGAATGGACATAGAACAGTCCCTGGTCCCCCTCCAGGGCAGCGTCGCGCAACACCAGGTCGATCCCGTGCGGCGGCAGTGTATCCAGGACCTGCTCCGTGAGATCGCCCACGCGGACGACCCCCAACGCGAAGCCACGCAGGCGTTGGCACCGATCCGGCGCGGCATCGCCCCCGGTGTCGTTCGGGGGCTGCGGCACAAAGATGAGCAGACCCCGCTGGTCGGCAGTCTCCTGGACCAGGGTCACAGGCGGTGTTGCCGCCGGCTGGCCCGTCTTGCAGGCCTGCTCCAAGGCCGCGCGGCGCTGCGATTCAGAGCCGAGATCGAAGCCCAGGGCCGCCGTATTTCCGGCCACGGGCGCCAACCGATGGACGGGGAAATACACGGGGCGCTGGCCCGCGGGACGCAATCCCTGGGCCGACCATTCGCGGATCGCAAAGCCCTCCAGGCCCTCCACCCGCACCTGGGTTTCGAAGTCGGCGCGCTCGGACGCCGGTACCCGGGGCAACCATTCAATCGCCTGCATGGTCGGATTCCGCCGCAGGAGTGACCGCGTGAACTGTGCAAACTCGCTCGTAGAGACCGCCTCCGAAGCGCCGTAGAAATCAGCGAGCGACTCGACGTTGGCGACCAGGCTCTGAAATTCCACCTCGAGGGCGCGGGCGTAGGCTTGCGCGTCCTCGCGGAAGACCGCCATGCACCGGGCGTCTTCCCATTGTGCAGTGACCCACCAGGCCGTCAGGCTGACGAGCAGACTGAGCGCCACAAGAATGATCTCGGGGCGGGCTTTCAGCAGTCCGACCCAGCGTGCTTCGGTTACTGACGGACCGGCAGGCGCTGCAGGTGCTGGGGCGCAGCACGGGCGTTCGCTCGTCATGATTGACCGAGCAGCACATCCTTGGCCTCGTTGATCTTCGCCGCCAGGTAATCCGAGCCGCCCCGGTCGGGATGCAGCCGCTGGACCAGCCGCCGATGGGCGGCACGGATTTCCTCCGGGCCGGCCCCTGGACTCAAACCGAGGACCGCCCTCGCCTCTTCCTGCGGCATGTGCTGGAGCGCCGTCGGTTTGGGAGCATCCGCACGCTGCGCGGGCGTCGGCCGACGCACCGGCTGCTCGCGCTCACGCTCCAGGTAGACTTCCAGGGCTTCGGCCGAGGGGAGATCACCGGCATACCACTGTGCGAGGAGATCGATCAGATCCTGGGTCGAAACCCGCTCCAGGGGCAGTCCGCTGAAGGGTCCGGTCAGGAACTCGCCGCGCATGTGTCCGGAGAGTTGATCGATGACCAGCAGCACGCCGCGGGTCGCCACCCGCGATTCGTGCGCGCCCTGGTAGTTGGGCGACCCTTTGAGTTCGCGCACCCACAGGGCGGTGGCACCGGCCACCGCGCTGGGCATCACGATGAAGTTGAGCACCGGGACCATGCTGACGCCGACCGTCGCGGCACCGAACCCCAGACTCAGGGTGCGCCGCTCGCGCAGTCGTCGGCGCTGCTCGCGGAATTTGAGCCCGTTGTTGCCCATGGGATAGTCCGCGTACTGCACCGCCATGATCCAGGCGGTATAGAGGAACCAGAGGATCGGCCCCACCAGCGGCACGAACAGCAGCAGCAGGAACGGAATGGCGAGCAGCACGGCGTAGAGGATCTTCTTGGTCTCGTCCCACAGGGTCGGAATCAGTTCCTTCAGCATCTGCGGCACCCCGCCGCCCTGCTCCAGCGGCCGTCCGGTGAGCAGCAGTTCGACTTTCTCCGCCAGCAGGCTGTTGAAGGGTGCGGCGATCAGGTTCGCGACCAGGGCGAACCCGTAGAAGACCAGCACCAGGAGCAGCAGCACAAAGACCGGCCAGAGAATCCAGTCGAGCCACTGCAGCCAACTGGGAACGCGCGCGTCCATCCAGGTAACGAAGCCCTCGAACCAGGAGACCCCGGCGGCGATGCCGGCCGAGAACACCAGGATGTTGACCAACAAGGGCACGATGACGAAGCGCCGCAGGCCCGGGCGGGTGATGAGCCTGATGCCCTGGAACAGATAGCCGGCACCGGAGACAGGGTTGACGGACATGGTTGAATTGGGATCGTCTGGTTCGTGAGATTTGGACGGGAACACAGTATACCGAGCCGGGGCCTTGGGGTATCCCATCCACGGCAGTCGCGGCTGAACTGCGCGCCGGAGACATAAGACCAACGGGTTGACGGAACGCCTCGGCGGATGCACTGTCGGGACTTCCTACAGCAGCCAGGAGATCACCATGCAGCGAGCCCAAGAAGAACTCACCCGGTTGGCCCAACTCCCGGATGCGGCGATCGATCTCCCGCGCGGCGCGCTGGCGATCAGCCGTCTGTTCCAACCGACATTGGATGCCGACCGGTCGCTGCGCCGGTTTGAAAGCCTCTGCATCGCCGCGGTCTCCAGCGTGCCGCGTGAGGCGGACCTGACGCACCGGGTGCGGGCACTCAACCGCTTTCTGTTCGATCAGGAGGGATTCGGCGGCAATCTGGAGGACTTCTACGACCCCCGCAACAGCTTCCTCGATCAGGTACTGGAACGGCGCACCGGCATCCCGATCAGTCTGTCCCTGATCTATGTGGAAGTCGCGCGTCAGGTCGGAATACCGGCTTTCGGGGTCGGCTTTCCGGGTCACTTCCTGGTGCGGGTCGCGGCCGGAGACGCGATGCTGGTCCTCGACCCCTTCAGTCGCGGCGCCTCACTCGATCTGGAGGATCTGGACCGCCGCCTGGACGATGTCTACGGCTGCGGGGCCTTGACCGTCGCGGCGAATCCGGCACTGTTGCGGCCGGCCACCCGGCGGGAGATCCTGGTGCGGATGCTGGCCAACCTGAAGGTGATCTTCCTGCGCGACGGTGACCTGGGACAGGCGCTGATCGCGGTCGATGGACTCCTGGCCCTGCAGCCGGATTCGCCCGATGACCTGCGTGACCGCGGCCTGATCTACCGCGAACTGGGCTATACCCCGGCCGCCGCGGCCGACCTGCGCCGCTACCTCCAGGTCAGCGACGACGCGGCGGAAATTGCGGAACTCATGCCGGTCCTCGCGGAGCTGGAGGCGGCGGGAGTGCGGGTGCACTGAGGGGGCGGCCAGCGCATCGGGGATGCAGAGCGACCGGCTGCCGGCTGGTCTGCGCCAAGGGCCTGGGCGATGACGCCCAGACCAGCCGCCTTGTCCATACGATCGCCAGAAGCTATATTGGCGGTATATACCAGCGTCTTCGGAGCTAAGATGTCCGCTACCGCAAAACTCTTCATGAACGGGCGGAGCCAAGCCGTACGGCTGCCGGCGGAATTCCGATTCCCGGGCACAGAGGTCTTGGTCGAGCGCGACGGCACCGCGGTCATCCTCCGCCCCAAGCCTTCCGGCTGGGACGATTTCTTTGCAAAGCCACCACTGACACCGGATGATTTCCTGGCGGACCGCCACGACGCGCTCCCGCAGGACCGGGACTGGCCCGATGATGTGGATGCTTGATACTAACACGTGCAGCTATGTGCTCCGGCGCCGTCCGATCGAAGTGAAAGAACGCTTTGATGTCGTCGGCCACGAACATCTGAGCATCTCGGCCGTCGTGCTCGCCGAGTTGCTGTTCGGCGCCGAGCGGCATCCGACGCGCGGCAATGAGATCCGGCAGGACATCGCCGATTTCCGAGCCAGGCTGCGCGTTCTTCCCTGGTCGGAGCCCGCCGCCGCGTGCTACGCGCGCATCCGCGCCCACCTTCAGAGACTGGGTACCCCAATCGGCAACATGGACCTGTTGATCGCAGCCCATGCGCTGGCCGCCGATGCCATACTCGTATCCAACAATACAGCGGAGTTCGCCCGGGTCCCTGGACTGCGAATCGAGGATTGGGTGACGGTATCCGATCAGCGTTAGGGCTCAAACCACCGCGTCCGGCACATCCACCGGGCGCTCCGCCGCAGCGCCGTGCATCAGAATATTGAGCATCCGCATGGTGGCCGCGATGGCGGCGAAGACTTGGTTGGCATGGACGCCGCGGGTCTTGATGCTGCCGCGCTCGGTGTCCCAGGTGATGATGCACTCGGTCAGCGCATCGGCGCGCCCGCCCTTGGGGATACGCACCTCATAGTCCTTGAGTTCCGGCAGAGTGATCCCGTTCCGCTTCAGCGGCTTGGTTAGCGCATTGATGAAGGCATCGAAGGCGCCGTTGCCGCTCCCCGCCGCGGTCACCACCTCGTCACCCAGACAGATTTTGATGCTGGCCGTGGACTCCAGGTCCAGGCTCGATGAAACATTGCAGGCCAGCAACTGCGCGTGGTTGTAATCCTTGCTGTCCAGCACCTCGGCGATGATGAACGGCAGGTCCTCGGTGGTGATGGTCTTCTTGGAATCGCCCAACTCGACGATCCGGGCCAGCACCCGGCGCTGATTCTCCTCGGACAGACTGATATCCAGGCGCTCCAGATTCTTGGCCAGGGACGCCTTACCCGCGAGCTTGCCCAGGGCGTATTTGCGCCGCCGGGCGAAGCGCTCCGGCGAGAGCCGGGTGTGGTAGAGACTGCCCTTCTTGTCCCCGTCGGCATGAATGCCCGCGGTCTGGGTGAAGACATCGGCGCCGACGATCGGCGCGTTGTCGGCGACCCGCTTACCGGAGAAATACTCCACCAGCTCGCTGACCCGCGCCAGATGGGTCTCATCGATCCCGATCTCGAATCCGAGTTGATCGCGCAGGTTGACGGCGACCTCGGCCAGCGAGGCATTGCCGGCGCGCTCGCCCAGGCAATTGACGGTGCAGTGCACGGCCGCGACGCCCGCCTGGGCGGCGGCCAGGCAATTGGCGGTACCCAGACCATAGTCGTTATGGGGGTGGAAATCGAACAGCAGCCCCGGAAAGCGCAGCATCATGTCGCTCATGGCGCAGAAAACCCGCTCCGGCGTCATCACCCCCAGGGTGTCGGGGAGCATGAAGTGCGCGATGCCCACGTCCGCCAGCCGCTCGACCAGGCCATAGACATAGGCCGGTTTGTCCTGGTAGCCATTGGACCAGTCTTCCAGATAGCAGTTGACCTTGAGCCCCCGCGCCAGCGCCAGACCGACCGTCTCGCGCACGTCCGCGGCATGCGTGTCCAGCGTCTTGCCAAGCTGGCCCACGCAGTGTTTTTCGCTGCCCTTGGCCAGCAGATTGAGCACCCGTCCGCCCGCCCGCGTGATCCAGTCCACGCTGCGCCCGCCGTCGACAAAACCCAGCACTTCCACCCGCTCGGCCAGCCCGCGGCGCGCCGCCCAGTCGACGATGTTGGCGACCGCGTCCAGCTCACCAGGGGAGACCCGGGCCGAGGCGACCTCGATGCGGTCCACCCGCACCAGATCCAACAGGACCTTGGCGATATTGGTCTTCTCGTCCGGGGAAAAGGACACCCCCTGCGTCTGTTCGCCGTCACGCAGCGTGGTATCCATGATGCGGACAGTACGAGGGGATTCGGTCATGCGGGGTCTCGTGGATTCAGGGACAGACGGGGCAAACGACACAAGGATACTGCCGCGACGCCTTGATTGCGTTAGAATCAGGGTCGAACGACAGGCTCGGGGAGATCGAATGATACCATCCAGGACGCGGCGCGGGAGCGCGGATGCCGACCATTCGCGCGTCGGCAGGGCGCAGGCCGGGCGCGCGACACCCGCGGCGACCGTCCTGATCACCCGCGTCTCCGATCGCCAACAGCAATGAAGTGACCCCCCGATGTATCGCTGGATTCACCAGGAAAAGGCCCGTTACTACCAGGCGCACCTGATCCGCGACCTGTTCGGCGACTGGACTCTGATCACGGTCTGGGGCAGCCTGGGCTCGCATCGCGGCCGGATGTACAGTTCCGGTGTGCAGTCCTACGAGGCGGGCCTGGCCCGACTCGAAGCGATCAGCAAGCGCCGCCGCCAGCGTGGTTACCTGCTCGTCGATGGGTCCTGAGCCCAGGGTCTCATCGCGATAGCCGCGGCATCGCGCGCGACGCGCCGTGCTCCGGTTCCTGGGCGATCAATCATTGACCAGCCCTGCTAACCGACTGGCTGATCAGGGTTGCACCCGTCTTGGGCACAGGCTATCCACAGAGACGGTCACAGTGACTGTGGAAGGTCCGGGCGGCAGCAGGCTGATGGTGGATGCGCTGCGCTTATCCACCCTACGAAACGGACTCCACTGTAGGGTGGATAAGGCGCGCCACTCGGTGTCAGGGACCCGGCACGGCGGTCGCGCGCGCCGCATCCACCAGGAGTCGCGCGATGCCGCCCGAATTCGGAATCGCTGTCAGTCCGTTTTGCAGGAACACAATCAATGCCATCACACGTTCAAGACCGACTCGCCGCGATCATCACTGAGATCGACCGCACCGGACAGGCCGATGTCCTGCGCCTCACGGTGCTGAAGAAATGGTTCGAATACCACCCCAAGCGCCTGCGCGCCTTCGGGCTCTGGGTCGCGGAGCGGGCTGCCGCCCGCGGCGAAGGGGCCGAGGGAGAGGCCGCGGACTTGTTCGCGACGGCGCGCACCCTGCTGACTGAGCGCCCCCTGTCCGAGCCGCGACCCGGCTGGACGGCCGCCGAGACACTGCACCGTCGTCTTGCGGCCTTCCAGAACACCGTGCAATACATTCGCGGAACGCCGGTGCGGATCATCCGGAACCGAAATCTGCTCCTGGTTGAAGAAGGTCTCGCCTTGTACCTGGGTCAGCGGACCAGGCCGACTGACGGCTACCGGTTGGCGGCCAATGATTGTGAACACTATGACCCTCACTACGGCACGAATCTGAATGGACCAGCGCGGGAGAAAGTGGCCGCTCTGCTCGGTTTCGTTGCAACGGTCGAGGCGCAGGAGGGCCAAGCGACCTGAGATTTCAAGCCCGCGAATCGCCGCACAACAGAGGAATCCGCTTCATGTGTCCGACCAGGACCGCGCGCGTGGCGCGGTCATAACCAAACTCGGCACTGGTCGCGCTCCAGGTACTGACGACCCGATCCACCGCTGTGCGCACGCGCTCGGCCATCCACGCCGGATCAGCGCCGATCTTGCGGGCCATCCGCTGAAAAGATTCGAAGGTCACATCCTCCCAGCGTTTTGACTTAGCGAGATTGAGTGCCAGGGTATCGTCAGCTTTATAGGGAATGGTCGCGACCTGATCGTAGGCCGGTGACAACTCCGCCCGAACGCCGTCCGGATAGAGCAAGGTCCAGTTCTTGTGATGGGCATCGCCATTACCGGAGGCCGCCATGAAAACGAGGCGTAGCAGAAATGCTGCCAACCCCTCCTCCCCGGCCAGTGACCAGATCACCCTCGCCAAGGTCTCGTAATTAAATTTCTTGTATTTCTCCTCTGGATAAAGCCCGAGGATCTGCGCAAAGTCCTCCATATGGACACGGCTGCCATCGGCGCGGCGATCGAAACGCCGCACCGCCAGCGCCCGGCGTTCGTGAAAGGTTCCGACCGCATCGGGTAAACCCGTGATGTCCGCCACATCGACCAGTTCCAGCTCGGGAATCGGGATTCCGCAGGCCTCGGCCCACCGCATGGTGGCGTATTCGTTTTCCGGCACCCCAGGGTAGCGGCTGTCCGGGAGCTTGACGATCCAGTCGCCGCCCCGCCCACTGACCGGAATGGTGAGCCCACGCTCGCCGCGGCGGACCGAGAATTTCAGTTGCACCCCCGCCAACGAAAAATGCCAGGAATCACCATCCGCCTCGCTCGACTTCGCGTCAAACAGGTCCGTCTCCTCGGGTTCACTTGCCGACGGATCAGCGACGATCCGTACCGCGCCCGGCAGATCCTCTCCCAAATGCCGTAGCAGGAAAAATTCGCGGGAGGCGAGGATACCGGCGCGTTGCGCGACCAGCGCGCGTAAGGGTCCTTCCGGCAGGAGGTTGGAAAACCACGACGGGACTTTCGAGCGGGTGCGCTGCACCTGATCCAGGTCATCAAGAAAAACCTGGCCCAGCACTGGCCTCGGGTAGGCCTGTTTGTAGGATTCGAGCAGCCGGAATTCGCAGCCGTCGCTGCGCTCCCGGCTCAGGGTGCCGACCGGCAGATCGTTCAACAGCACATGCAGCAACGCAGCCACTCAGAGGTCCTCATCATCGACCACCAAGGCCGCCAGCGCGGGCCGGTCCGGCTCGTCCCAGCGCGCATGACGGGCGAAGAATCGCGCGAAGTGGTCACGCAGGAACCCGGCTCGCGCCCTGAAAAAACCATCTGTATCACCGCGACGCAGGGCCGCGATCCCGTCCTCAGAGATACCGTGCGAAGCCAGCACGACGGGGTTCGCCACGTCGATCAGAAGTCGCCGCAGGCACGGACGTTTGGGGTGAAGGAGCCGGTTCACGACCGACTTCGTGAGCAAGCCCCGGCTGCTCGCGGACACCGCGGGCATCGAGAACGCCCGCTCTCCCGGCCCAGTGAGCAGATCCAGGCCGATCGGCGCCGCGCTTTCCAGGTCCCGCGGCATGAGATCCAGCAGGGCCAGGGTCTGTAACTTACTGGCGGCATGACGGAAATTGAAGGGGCTGGTCGGCTCGGGCAAGACCGCGGGCCGAGCTTCGAGCATCGCCAACAGCCGCTGGACAGCGGTATCCTCGCTGTCTGAAACACTGCGCTCGATGCGCGCACGCGTGGAGACCGTAGTGCCCTGGTGGGCGCCATTCAGTGCCCCACGCCAGACCCAACGCGCCAACAGATCGCGGGAGCGCGGCCGGGGATGCGGATAGTGCTGGAAGAATTGACCGAGCAACACAAAGGGCTGCTTATAGGGCAGCAGCGCGTAGTGCGGGATGCCGACGTCGGCCTTCAGGAACTGGATCACGCGCTCGGCGATTTCAGCCGTCTCGCGATAAGCCGCCATGGCGTCCACTGCGGTCAGACGCAGGGGTCCGTCGTTCGTCCGCTCGATCACATCGACGCCGCGCAAGACCCGCAAGAGCCGGTACAGCAGCGTCTCTTCAACGGGGCCGAAGTTGAACGCCTCCAGATCAGCGACAATCTGCATCATGGTTGCGGGACGGGTCTGGCCGCGTGCACCGCGCAAGGCATCAAAGACCTCGGTCTCTTGCAGTCGCCTCCCGGTCGCGTTGGTCCGTCCGAAGATCTCGCGCAGGGTCTCTTCACGCGCGGCTCGAACGAGATAGGCGGGAATCTCGTATTCCCGGATACGCTTCCCCAGGGTGAAGGTGCGCTCGCGCCGAACCGGGTCCTTGGCAACATGCTCAAAGACCCACTGCATCAAGCGTTCGGAATCCGCCACCGCGGTCATGGGTAGCCAACGGGAGGGGTCCTCGGCACGGTTACGCGGCGGTCGGACAAAGGTGCTCTGGTCGAGATCGAAATAGAGCGCGAACTCATCCGCGTCGGGCTCCGGAGCCAACAGCACCCGCGCGAGGGAGACGAGCCGCTGTTGACCATCCACGACCCAGAGCGCGTCGCTGCGGGCCTGCGCGCTGATACGCAGCGCGCCGAACAACAGCTCCGCCGGCTCCGCGCTGGTCTCCCAGAACAACAGGGTGCCGACCGGATAGCCGCGATAGAGGCTATCGAAAAACTTCGCGGCATCTGTCCACTTCCATTTGATGCCGCGTTGAAAGGGTGGGATGCGGATGCGCCCAAGACGCAGATCGGGCAGCAGATCCTCAACCTTGAACGCGCGCGCTTCCGGGCGGCGTTCCAAGGGTTCGGGGTCTTGGCGGTCTTCCGTCATAGCGGACATCCATGGCGAATGTGACCCAACTATAGCGAATGCCCGACCAGCCCGCACCTTTGGTAACGACGCGGTGCGAGGGTATCGTCGCGGGGCCTCGATCAAGATTCCGGCCACTTGGGCTCGCCGGGTGCGTAGTCAGGCCATCCTGGCCTGACACCGTCAGGGCTGGAAGCCCTGACTACGCATACCGCTGGCCGGGATTACGATCAAGGCCGTCGCGGGTATCCTAAACTCGATTACGACAACGACAACGACCGAGGCGCCAAAGGCGGCCCCTAGCAGCCTGTCGGACTTAGCCCCTAGGATTAGGGTATGAGTCAACATAAAGGCTTTTTGTTGCTCCACAATCTAACGTAAGGTGATTTCCGCGAAAAATCCAACCCGTAGGAGCCCGCTTGCGGGCGACGGGTGGGGCACAATGACGCGATTCCGGCAGGTCACGTCGCCCGCAAGCGGGCTCCTACGGAGCTTGATTCTTGATAGCGTCTTATTCGGAAATCGCCTAAAGTCCGACAGGCTGCTAGTGCCGGGTCCCTGAAACCGAGCGGCGCGCCTTATTTCTCGCGCGGATAGGGCCAGGCCATGATGCCGCCCTCCATGACCTTGACGTTGCGCCAGCCATAGGCCTGAAGGATGGCGGCACCCTCGTAGCCGCGCAGTGAGATCTTGCAGTAAAGAATGATCTCCTTGTCTTTGTCCTGCGGCAGTTCGTTGAGCCGCGCGCGCAGCGCACCGAGCGGGATCAGTGCCTCACCAATGCCGAGACGCAGTTCCTCGAACTCAGTCGGACCGCGGGTGTCGAGGATGAAGCAATCGGCCCCCTGATCGACGCGCTGCTTGACTTCCCGAGCGGACAGCCCCTGCATCCGGCCCATGAGCTTGTTCTCCAGCACCTGAGCCGCGACGATGACGTGATCCAGGGCCAGTGAGTACGGCGGAGCATAGGGCAGATCGGCATTGACCAGGTCAGTCACCGTCAATTGGCCGCGCAGCGCCATCGCCACGGTCGCCACCCGCTTACTGGCGTCACCGGGGCCGATGCACTGAAAACCCAGGACCCGGCCCGACTTGCGATCGGCCACCAGTTTGCTGATCAGCAGCTTGCCGCCCATATAGCCGGGGATGTCGAGCCCGGCGATGGTCGCGGTCTCGATGTCATAGCCCAGTTCCCGCGCCCGCTGCGCCGAGAGACCGGTA
>Ga0247840_10001905_pt1 | contig 38613 bp, 35 predicted proteins | sample LaCruzMarch2015__FD_192404 | JGI IMG/M metagenome (GOLD analysis project Ga0247840, IMG submission 192404) | Freshwater microbial communities from meromictic Lake La Cruz, Castile-La Mancha, Spain - LaCruzMarch2015_17m | ecosystem: Environmental > Aquatic > Freshwater > Lake | place: Spain... | reverse complement strand
CCCCGGCGTCCCCATCGGCGCGCACCAGCGGCGAGGCGCGCAGGGTCCGCACCGCCTCCAGGTCCAGCGGGACCTCGCCCAGCGGGGTGCGATAGGCGTCCACCGCGTCGACCGACAGGCCGCGAAAGCCGCTGTGGTGCGAGGGTGCCAGGATCAGCACCCGGCGGTAGGACTGGTCCTTGACCAGGGCGTAGCCCGCCCCCGCGGTGGGTCCGCTGTAGTCATAGCCGGCGTGGGGGACGATCAGCGCACGGATGGTCCCGGCCGGCGGCCGGGCTTGGGCGGCGGATAGAAAGCCGTCCACGCGCGCACCGAGCGCCGCCGGGTCCGCGGGGTACCAGGACCCGGCCAGGGCGCTCTCGCGCAGGCCCGCGGCCACCGTGACGCCCGGACCCAGGAGGGTCAGACCGAGCAGCAGCAGGACGCGCAACGGCGCGGCGGGCGCGGCGGACAGAAGATTGTCCGCAAATGAACGCAAATGAACGCAAATAAGAGCAAATTTGCCGGCTCTGCCGCACGGCGCATTGAAGGCACTCAGGGCGTATTCCATGGTGGGGTCCTCATCCGGCCAGTTCGTGGGGTCGATAGAAGTCCGCCTCGTGTAATGCCTGCTCGCGCGGCCCGGCAGCCAGCGCCGGGGCGGCCGCGTCGCCCCCGTCGGCCGGTCGGGACTGCCGGCCGGGCGTCCCGATCGGGGAGCAGATCAGGCCCAGCAGGCCAGCGCACAGACCGAGAAAACCTCGCCGGGACAGGCATCGTTCATTTGCGTTCATTCGCTGCCTCCTCATCTTTCTTGGACTACCAGGGACTACCAGACCCCGGGAATCGGATCATTGCAGGTCGGGCAGCGCCCCTGCGCCGTCAGCCCGTAATGGGTGATGACAAAACCGCTGCGCCCGATCAGCAGGGTCCCGTCGCGGGGGCAGTAGGTCGAGTTGCCCGCGTCCCCCATGACATTGCCGATATAGACATACCTGAGGCCCGCATCCTGCGCCTCGGTGCGCGCCTGTTGCAGGGTCGCGGCCGGGGTCGGCGGGAGGTTGCGCATCCGGTACTCGGGGTGGAAGCGGCTGAAGTGCAGCGGGGTGTCGGCCCCCAGTTCGGCGACGATCCAGCGGGCCATGCGCCGAATCATGGCCAGGTCATCGTTCAGGGTCGGGATCACCAGATTGGTCAGCTCGGTCCAGACCCCCTCCTCCCGGAATGTCACCAGGGCCTCCAGGACCGGCTTCAGGGTCCCGCCATTGACCCGCCGATAGAAGCCGTCGTCGAATGCCTTCAGATCCGCGTTGGTGGCGTCCAGCACCCGGCACAGACGCCGCAAGGGCTTGCGGTTGATATAGGCGGCGGTGACGAAGACATTGGCGAGTCCCTGGGCGCGGGCCAGCGCGGCGCTGTCCTCGACATATTCATACCAGACGATCGGGTCGGAATAGGTGTAGGCGAGCGCGCGGCAGCCCGCGTCCCGCGCCGCCGCGACCAACTGCGCCGGGTCGGCGCGATAGACCTCCTCCATCTCCTCACCGCCGCGCTGTGAGAGTTGCCAGTTCTGGCAGTTGAGACAATGCAGGTTGCACCCGGCGGTGGCGATGGAAAAGACCTGCGACCCGGGGTAAAAGTGGTAAAGGGGCTTCTTCTCCATCGGATCGACATGGATGGCAGAGGGCCGCCCATAGGTCGTGGCCCGCAGCCGCCCGCCGAGATTGACCCGGATACGGCAATCCCCCGCCGCCCCCTCGGGGATCACGCAGGCACGCGGGCAGAGTTCGCAGGTGACGGCAGTCATCGGTGTTGGGCCTTAGGTCAAAGATCTTCGGCAACGGTTCATTAATAAGTTGAACAATTCCACTCGGGACCGCCTGTAGTGCCATTTTCGTTGTCGTTGTCGTTGTCGTTGTCGAGATTATCGAAGCGCCCGGGATTCTCTCGCACCCCAAAGTGCATCGCTTCTCCGATTACGATTACGACAACGACAACGACAACGACAACGACAACGACAACGACTGCGTTTAACTCGTTCTTAACTCGTTACTCGGCGCCGCCGGTCTCTTCCTGGGTCGATGGATGATACCAGCCGGCCTCCCGCTCGCTGAGCTCCCCGGCCTGAATACGCCGCTCCAGGGCCTTGCGGTCGAGCACGCGGTAACCGCTGCCGGGCTGCGCGGCGGCGCGCAGCGCGTCCCCCAGACCGAGGGCGATCAGCACCAGGCTGAGCGCAATGAGGCCGAGGAAGCGCGCCTCACGGGCGTGCCAATGTCGCATCGACAGGTTCATGGTCAGACCGTTTAGGCACGGTTCATTGATAACTTGAACAAATCCATTAGCGAATACTTTTCGCACCGTTGTCGTTGTCGTTGTCGTTGTCGTTGTCGTAATCGAGGTTATCGTAGCGCCCCGGATTCTCTCGCACCACGGCCTTGATCATCGTTCCGGCCAGCGGCCACGTTCTGGAGTCCAAGGCTTAAGCCTTGGTCCTGGCCATCCAAGGCTGAAGCCTTGGACTCCGGCCCGGGGCGGCCGGAACCATGACCAACTATAGTCGCCCGCAAGGGTCCGCGCACCGGTCTCGATCGGCGTTGCGGCCGGAGGGCCCGTAGGGTGCGCCGCGCGCACCCGTGCCACCGCGCTGCCGTTGCGTCCCGGCGCAAGGTGCGCGCGGCGCACCCTACGCCGATTGCCGATCGTGGCCGGAAGGACGATCAAGGGCCGCGCGCCGGCCCGGAAGCTTCGTCCCCCGCGGCAGATGGGTATCGCACCCCGCCAGACAGCGGTGACAGCGGATGCAGTCCAGATCGTGGTCGCCCTTGACCCCCAGGTCGCAGTGCTCGAAGCGCCGCCGCGGACCCAGCCGCTGCAGCAGCGCCAGCTTGTTGCCGAGGGCGAGGAAGGCCCCCAGGGGGCACAGATAGCGACACCAGAAGCGATAATAGACCAGGGACCCGGCGATGACCGCCCCGGTCAGGGCGAGCATCCACCCGCGCAGTTGCCCGCCGAAGACCTGCTGCATCGGGTTGAAGGTCGCCCAGGCGCCCTCCCCCGTGGTCCAGACCAGGACCAGAAGCGCGGCCAGCAACAGAAACTTGAGATAGCGGGCGGCCTCGTCCAGGGGCCGGTCCGGACAGGTCCGCAGACCCAGCCGGCGCCCCAGGCGGGAGACGAATTCCTGCAGCGCGCCGAAGGGGCACAGAAAGCCGCACCAGACCTGGCCGAACAGGACCGAGCTGACCGCCACGAAGCCGAGCAGCAGCCAGCGCTGGGGGTTCTCGGCCGGGGCCGCCGCATGGCCCTGACTGAGGTTCACCAGGTCCAGTTCCGTCACCAGGGTATTGAGCCAGAACCCCAGCACGCCCAGGGCGGCGGCCAGCAAGAGCAGGCGCGCCCGCCCACTGCCGGAAAAATAGACCGGGAAGAACAAGAGGACCAAGGCGGCCGTGGCGCCCAGCCCCCAATCGGCCCCGCCCGCGGGTGCCGCGGCCGGGGGCGGCAGGGGCCGCCCGAAGGCGACCTGGGTCGCCCGCCGGGCGGCGTCGTTGAGCGTCGCCAGGACCGCCCGACTGGTCACCGTGGCCCCGCTCAGCCCGTCCACCCGCGCCAGCGACAGGGGCGCCTGGGCCAGGTCGGCGCCGGCCAGCCCGGCGAGCCAGGTCTCGATCCCGGCGATATAGGACGGCGTTTCCCGGGAGTCGAGCAGGCGCACCCCGCGCAGGGTCCCGTCGCGCCCGAGCGCGAGCAGCAGTTGGATCGGCCCGGCGAAGCCGCTCACGCCGGGACCCGCGGCGGCACTCGCCAGGGTCACCGTCTGCGGCTCACCGTCCCCCGCCGCGCCGCCCAGATAGTGGACGAAGGGCGACTCCACCGGCGTGAACCGGGCCGAACCGCTGAGCTGCGCCAGGGTCTCCTGATCGAACCGGACCTGCGGCCCCGGACGCGCCTGGAGCGCCGACAGGTGCCAGGCATAGACCAGCAGTACGCCATAGAGCAGCCCCCACCCGCCCCCCGGCCAGGGAAAGGACGCCCGCGCGCGGGGACCCGGCCGCACGCCCGGCACCAGGCGCCGGTAGACCAGCGGCACCAGGGCCAGCAGCGCCGGCACCGCCAGGACGCGGCAGGTCACCGCCACCCCCAGGATGGGTACCATCAGGGCCCCGGTGACCAGCCCGCCCAGGGCCCCGCCCAGGCTGTCCGCCGCCATCGCCAGCGCCCCCCCGCGCAGCGCCGAGGCACCGGCCGCGCCTTGCCCCAGACCGACACAGAGGGTGAAGCCGGCCCCGGCCACCAGCCCTAAGGCCAGCGTCAGGACGAGATAGCCCGCCTCCCGGGCACCCTCACCCAGGGTCGCCAGGCCCTCCAGGGCCGTCGGCAGCAGCATGAGACCAAGGGCCGCCCCCGCCAGCAGGCCCATCAGGTGCAGGTCCGCCCGCCGCCTGGCCGCCAGCGCCCGCGCCGCGCCGCCGCCGAGCGCCAGCCCGGTCATGAAGAGCCCGTTGAGCAGTGCCACCCGCTCGAAGACCAGCCCCACCTGGGCCTGATAACTGAAAAGCAGCGCCAACTGGCCCGCCATGGCGATGAACCCGATCACGACCAGGGCGACGACCCCGCCCGTGCGCCCCCGCGCCGGCCCTGGCCCGCCTTCCAGCAGTGCCCGCACCAGCCACAGGGCGACGAACAGCAGGGGCGGGATCAGATAGGGCCAGGGTCCGAGCCGCTGCAGCCCCTCCAGCCAGTCCACGAACCCGGACCCGCTGAACTGACCCCACAGGACCATATTGAGATAATAGGTCACCGGCCGGGCGTCGGTATTGACCGCCCCCGCCGCCCCGGCGCCGTCGAGCCGGGCGTGCAGATAGGCCAGATCCGGCGCCGGCAGCAGGGTCGCGAAGGTCCCGGACGGCAGGCTGTGCCGCGTCAGCGCGGCGGCCAGATAGCGGCGTTGGAGTTCGGTCGGGTCCTCCGTCAGGCGCGCGGTGGCGGCGCCGGCACAAAAGACCTGCGGGTTGCCGGGGACCAGGACGACGGTCGCAAAGACCGCCTTCAGGGTCCGGTAGACCGAGCCCGCGTAGCCGCCCACCGCCCGCCCCACATAGTTGGAGGCGGCACTCACCTGGGTGCAGAAGACCCCGCCCGGGGCCAACCGGGCACGCGCCAGGTCGAAGGCCTCGCGGGTGAAGAGACGGTTGCCGGCGGCACTCGCGGGGGACGCGTCCAGGGACAGGATCAGGTCGTAGGTCATCCCGGGTTCGAGCAGGCGCAGGAAGCGGCGGGCGTCGGCAAAGTGCAGGGTCAGGCGCGGGTCATCCAGGGCCGCCCGCCCGGCCTCGTCCAGGTAGGGCCGCACCCGCGCGAAGGCCGCGCGATCCTGTTCCACCTGATCGATCCGCGCCACCGGATAGCGCAGGAGCCCCGCCGCCAGCCCGCCCGGGTAGCCGCCCAGGAGCAGGACGCGGCGCGCCGCCTGGTCTTGGCCCTGGGCCTGGGCGAGGAAATAGGCGGCCTGGCGTTCCACCTCCAGGGGCAGGGGAAAACTCTGCTGGACCTGACCGTCCGCCACCACCGAGGTCTGGGACCCAAGGCGGGCGACGGCCAGGTGGCCGTAAGGGGTGTCGAGTGCGTCCAGGAGTTCCATCCCGGGCTGAAGGCTCGCGAAGCGCCAACGCTCCAGGGCCTGGTCCAGTGGGCGGGCGATCGGGGGCAGCGTCAGCAGCAGGCCGGTGAGGGCCAGGGGGAGCCAGGCGCGCGCAGGAAGGACCATGACAGGCCCCGGGCCGGTGCGCGGCACCGCCAGGAACACGGCGGTCAGCGCCATGGTGGCGGTCGTGAGGCCCAGGGTCGCGACCGTACCCAGCCAGCGGATCAGGACGAAGGTGAACAACAGCCCGCCCAGGAGCGCGCCCAGTGCATCCGCCACATAGGTCCGGGCGACCGGCCCCACGACGGCGCCGCGCTCGCCCAGGGCCGCGCAGGTCAGGGCAAAGGCAAACCCGAGCAGCACCCCGCCCGGCAGGTTGACCAGCGTCAGGGCCAGAAACAGGTCGCCCAGGGGGACGAACTCGCTCGCCGAGACGTCCAGGAACCAGCGCACCGAGCGCAGGGCCAGGACCTGCCCGACCAGGACCAGCGGCAGGACGCACAGGATGAGGCGCAGGGCCTCGAGCGCCGCCGCCCCGGCGTCCACTCCCGGGCGCGCCACCCGGCGCCCCTCCCAGTCCAGGGCCGCCGCCGCCCCCGCCGCCAGCCACAGCAGCCAGCTCCCATAGAAGGCCCCCAGACCCACCTCGTTACCGTAGAAGACCACCAGCCCCTCACGGATCAACACCGCCTGGGCGACCTGGGAAAAGGCGCCTAAGACGAGGATGGCCAGCAGGGGGCGCAGGGGGCTCGGCACGACGCGGACTCGGTGGGGAACGGGGGCGATGCCCCAAGTTTAGCGTGAAAGCCGCGCGGCGCGGCAACTGCTGCCCCGCCGCGATATAGGGGTCTAAACGACGCGCTCAGGCCGGAACGCCGAGGATCACGGACGGCGCCTTGAATACCGCCGTGGCCGCCCCGCCTTGCTGCAACCCCAACTCGGCCGCCGCGCCGTGCGTGATGGTGGCATGGACCTCGGCGCCGCCGGCCAGGGCGATGGTCACCTCGGCATTCACCGGCCCCAGGTTCAGCGACTTCACGGTTCCTGCCAGACAGTTGCGGGCGCTCAGACGCAGCCCTGAACTGTCGGTCATCACCAGCACCGAGGACGCCTTGACCAAGGCCACGGCCGCCGCGCCAGTCTTGAGATTCAAAGCCGTAGCGCTTTCATTGGTCACCATGGCGACGATCCTCTCGCCCCCCGGGAGCACCAGTTCCACCTCGCTGTTGACGGCACCGGCCTTGACCGCGCCGACGGTCCCACTGAACTGATTGCGCGCACTGATTTTCATGATAAATCTCGATAGATGGGAAATGGAATACCGCGCCATGGGTCCGCTGCGGACCGCGGCGACCCGCGCAGTTTAGGCCCTAGCGAACACCAGACTCAAGCATAGCGCCCCTTGACGCGGCCTGTACTTTGACTTTTTAATGGCGCCTGGCGCTATATTCCGCGCTATATAGGGGAAAGTACCGATGGCGGCCGATCGCCACCGGGCGCCCCATCGGATCGGCACCCTCGCGGTCACGGCCGGGCTGGGCGCCTGGTTGGGCGACACCCTTATTTTCACCACGAACCAGACACCCAACGGAGCCTCAACCATGACGCCAATCCGCACACTCTCGCTCGCCCTCGCCCTGCTCGGGGCGGCCCTCGCCGCCCGCGCCGATGAGGTCCAGGTGGCCGTCGCCGCCAACTTCACCGCGCCCATGCAGGAGATCGCCAAGGCCTTCGAGGCCGCCACCGGACACCAGGTACTCGCCTCCTTCGGGTCCACCGGCAAGTTCTATTCCCAGATCAAGAACGGCGCCCCCTTCGAGGCCCTGCTGGCCGCGGACCAGGAGACCCCGGCCAAGCTGGAAGAGGAAGGGGCGGCGGTGCGCGGGTCCGCCTTCGTCTATGCCGTCGGCAAGCTGGTGCTCTGGAGCGCCAAACCCGACTTCGTGGACAATAAGGGCAAGGTCCTGAAGGAGGGCAAGTTCGAGCACCTGTCGATCGCCAATCCGAAGCTCGCCCCCTATGGTGCCGCCGGCGTCGAGGTGATGAAGGCCCTGGGGGTCTTCGACGCCATCGAGCCCAAGCTGGTCCAGGCGGACAACATCGCCCAGGCCTTCCAGTTCATCAGCACGGGCAACGCGCAACTCGGGTTCGTCGCACTCTCCCAGGTCAGCAAGGACGGCAAGATGGCCGCAGGCTCGGCCTGGATCGTGCCGGAGACGCTCTACCAGCCGATCAACCAGGCGGCGGTGATCCTCAATAAGGGCAAGGACAAGCCGGCCGTCATCGCCCTGATGGCCTTTCTCAAGGGCGAGCAGGCGCGGGGCATCATCCATTCGTTCGGTTATGGCATCTGAGGCCCCAGCGTACCGCCGACTGGGCAACTGCCGGCGGCGACCGTGATCGGATGGAAATCGACAGGATTAACAGGATTTTTCAGGATTGACAGGATGACAAAGGCGCGTTTTCAGTGATTCCAAATCCTGTTAATCCTGCGAAATCCTGTTAATCCTGTCCATTTATTCTCTGTTCGCACGTGCCTTTGGCTTGCGCGTGCCAAGTCCTTACAGCCATCAGAAGCAACACGCCTGCCGCACCGCCCGTCGGAAACGCCGCCCCTGCCCCGGGCCGACCACTGGAGCCGATCCCATGCCGCTGACCGACGCCGACCTGCAGGCCCTCTGGCTCACCATCCGCCTGGCCGCCACCGTCACCCTCATCCTCTTCGTCATCGGCACCCCCATCGCCTGGTGGCTGGCGCGCACCCGCTCCGGCTGGAAGGGCGCGATCGGCGCCGCGGTGGCGCTGCCCCTGGTCCTGCCGCCCTCGGTGATCGGCTTCTATCTGCTGATCACGATGGGGCCGAACGGACCCCTCGGCCAGTTGACGCAGGCGCTGGGGCTCGGCCTGCTGCCCTTCACCTTCTGGGGGCTCGTGGTCGCCTCGCTCTTCTATTCCATGCCCTTCATGGTCCAGCCGTTGCAGAACGCCTTCGAGTCCATGGGGACACGCCCGCTGGAGGTCGCCGCAACGCTGCGCGCCTCGCCCCTGGATGCCTTCTTCAGCGTCGCCCTGCCGCTCGCCGCACCCGGGTTCCTCACCGCCGGCATCCTGACCTTCGCCCACACGGTGGGCGAGTTCGGCGTGGTGCTGATGATCGGCGGCAACATCCCCGGGGTGACCCGGGTCGCCTCGGTGCAGATCTACGACCATGTCGAGGCCATGGAGTACGGGGACGCCCACCGCCTGGCCGCGGTGATGCTGGTCTTCTCCTTCCTGGTGCTGCTGGCGGTCTACAGCGCCCGACCAAACCGCCCGAAGGGATAAACGATGGACCCGATCGAAGTACGCCTGCGCCTGACCTGGCCCGGCTTCAGCCTGGAACTGGACGAGCGCCTGCCCGGACGCGGCGTGACCGCCCTGTTCGGACCCTCGGGCTGCGGCAAGACCACCCTGCTGCGCTGCATCGCCGGCCTGGAACGGGCACCCCAGGGGCGCCTCGCCTTCCAGGGCGAGGTCTGGCAGGACGCGGGCACCTGGGTGCCGACCCACCGCCGCCCCCTGGGTTACGTCTTCCAGGAGCCGAGCCTCTTCCCCCACCTCACGGTGCTCGGCAACCTGCGCTTCGGCCAGCGCCGCAGCCCGGCCCCGGGCGGGACGGCGGCCCCGAGCGGCCTGGACCAGGCGGTGGAACTCTTAGGGATCGGCCCGCTGCTGGAGCGTCGCCCGGAGCGCCTGTCCGGCGGCGAGCGCCAGCGCGTCGGCATCGCCCGGGCGCTCGCGGTCAACCCGCGAATCCTGCTGATGGACGAGCCCCTGGCCGCCCTGGACCACCAGCGCAAGCAGGAGATCCTGCCTTACCTGGAGCGGCTGCATGAGCGCCTGTCCATCCCCGTCCTCTATATCAGCCACGCCCCCGACGAGGTCGCGCGCCTGGCCGACCACCTGGTGGTGCTGGAGGCCGGCCGGGTGCTGGCGAGCGGGCCGCTGCAAGAGACCCTGGCGCGGCTCGATCTGCCGATCCGCCTGGGCGAGGACGCCGGTGTCGTGCTGGAGGGTCGGGTCGCCGAGCGCGACCAACGCTGGCACCTGTTACGGGTCGACTGCGCCGGGGCCAGCCTGTGGGTGCGCGACACCGGGGTCGCCATCGGCCGCCAGGTACGGGTCCGTATCCTGGCCCGCGACGTGAGCGTCACCCTGACCCAGGCGCAGGGCAGCAGCATCGTCAACACCCTGCCGGCCCGGGTCGCCGCCCTGGGCGAGGACAGCCACCCCGCGCTCGCACTGGTCCGGCTCCAGGCCGGGGCCGCCACCGTGCTCGCCCGGGTCACCCACCGCTCCGCCGACCTGCTGGGTTTGGCGCCGGGACTCGCGGTTTGGATTCAGATCAAGGCCGTGGCGTTGCTGTGAGGGCCGACCGCAGCGGCGCCGCTCCCCATGCGCCGCGGATCACGGCACCCGGAACGCCTCTGTCTCCGGAGTCCGCGGCATCCGTCTGGTCGAGGACTAGCCTCTCGTCTCCGACCGGCGCGCGGACCGCCCGGGACAGCGCCGCAGCAGATCAGACGCTGCTGTCAGTTTTTTTTACACTTCGGCTGCGACACCGGCCCGAGACTCCGCCCGGAGTCGCCAGTCGTCGCTCAAGACGCTCGCTTTGGCAGATACTTAGCCGTTTCAACTTAGATATGGCCCCCTTCTTGCATAAAGATTTCGGGGATTTGGAAAGCCGTGTAGACACCAATGGTCCTGCGTCCTTGGGTCGGACCGGATGCCGCTGCCGCGCACAGCGCCCCGGTGCGTGGCGCTGTAAAGAACTCTCGACAAACCGAAACTCGTAAGCGATAGAGGACTTCTCGATGCAGACACTCGACACGACCAACCGCTGGGGTGAGCGACTGACGCTGGCCGCCGGTTCCCTGGCCGGTCTCTACCTGGCGCCCGGCGGTGCCGCGGCGGGCATCATCAATGTCACCGACAGTCCGGTGAGCGTGTCGTTCGCCACGCCAGACGGCACGTCCGTGTACTGGGACATCGACGGCGACACCTCGTCCGATTACCGTCTGTGGCACGAGGGTGGATCCGGCGGTCTGAATCTCGGTAACGGCAGCGGCACCCTCAACGGCCGGGACCTGGTGGTGCTGTCCACCACGGATTCGGGCTCCCAGATGCAGCCGCTCGCACGCAGCGTCGATGTGGGTCCGACCCTTGCAACGGGCTATGGCTGGGGCGTCGCCAGCGACGTCATGACGGTGATGAGAGTCAGCACCAGCAGCAGCAGCACATCGTTTTTCGCGGCGCACCGGTTGAACGCCGGCGACAACTACATCGGCTTCCGCTTCCTGAGCGGTATGACTACGCTGTACGGCTTCGCCCTGCTGAACCTCGACACCACCAAGGGCGTGGCCACCATCTCCAAGTGGGCCTACAACGACACGCCGGAGGGTTCCGTCCACGTCGAGGACATCACCGATGTGCCCGAACCCGGCACCGCCGCCCTGGCCCTGCTCGGTCTGGGCGCCGGGGGCCTACGCGCCTGGCGCTCGCGCCGCAAGGCGGAACGCGCAACGGTTGTGCCATCCCACTGACCAGCGCCGGCGGACGCCCAAACGGGCATCCGCAGCTTCAGATAAGGGCGGGAAGCGCCGCGCGCCCCGCCCTTATGTTTGCCTTTACGTGTTGGTGAAAAGGTCTGCCGATGGCCGCTAAAGTCCTCCTCCTCGGCTGGGACGCCGCCGACTGGAAGATCATGACCCCGCTCTTGGATGCGGGCAAGATGCCGAACCTGGAGCGGCTGGTGAGCGGGGGGGTCATGGGCAACCTCTCGACCCTGCAACCGGTGCTCTCGCCGATGCTGTGGACCTCAATCGCCACCGGCAAGCGGGCGTACAAGCACGGCATCCATGGCTTCTCCGAGCCCGACCCGCAGACCGGCGGGGTCCGCCCCATCACCAACCTGGGGCGCAAGACCAAGGCCCTGTGGAACATCCTCCAGCAGAACGGGCTGAAATCGAACGTCGTCGGCTGGTGGCCCTCGCACCCGGCGGAGCCGATCAGCGGGGTCATGGTCTCCAATCACTTCCAGTCGGCGCCCAAAGGCGGGCCGAAGCAGCCCTGGCCCATGCGCCCCGGCACCGTACATCCGCCACACCTGGCCGCCGCGCTCGCGGAGTTCCGCATCCGCCCGCACGAGTTCGAGGGCGACATGCTGCTGCCCTTAGTCCCCCGCGCCGCGGAGATCGATCAGCACCAGGACCGGCGCCTGGTAAGCGTCGCCAAGATCCTGGCGGAGAACGCGAGTGTCCACGCCGCCGCCACGGCCCTGATGCAACTGGAGCCCTGGGATCTGATGGCCGTCTATTTCGACGGCATCGACCACTTCTGCCATGGCTTCATGAAGTATCACCCGCCGCGGCTCGACTGGGTGCCGGAGGCGGACTTCGAGATCTATAAGGACGTGGTGAACGCCGGCTACCAGTTCCACGACCTGATGCTCGGCACCTACATGCACCTGGCCGGTCCGGACACCACCATCATCATCGTGTCGGACCATGGCTTCCACCCGGACCACCTGCGCCCCAGGGAGATCCCCAACGAACCCGCGGGCCCCGCCGATGAGCACCGGCCGTTCGGCGTCATCGCCATGCAGGGCCCGGACCTGAAGCGCGACGAACTGGTGTTCGGCGCGAGCCTGCTGGACGTGACGCCGACCATCCTGACCCTGTTCGGCATCCCGCTGGGGCACGATATGGACGGCCGGCCACTCCTTACGGCCTTCGCCGCGCCGCCGACCGTCGAGTACATCGACAGTTGGGACGCGGTGCCGGGCGAGGCGGGCCTGCACCCGGCGGGCTTGCAGTCCGACCCGGTGGATCAGGCCGAGGCGCTCAGGCAACTGGTGGAACTGGGCTATATCGACAAGCCGGACGAGAATCTGGAGAAGGCCGCGGCCAACACCATCCGCGAGCTGCGCTACAACCTGGCGCGGGACTATCTGGACTCGCGCCAGGTCCCGGAGGCCGCGGCCATCTTCGCCGACCTCTGGGAGCAGTATCCCGACGAGGGGCGGTTCGGCGTGCATCTGATCAACTGCTGGTTGAGCCTGGGCCGGGCGCCGGAGGCCCAAGCCACCCTGGAGCGGCTGGTGCGCGAGAAGCAACGCTATGCCCGGGCGGCGGGCGAGGAACTGAAGACCCTGCAAGAGGAGTTGAAGGACAAGGAGTCGGCGGACCTGACCGACGACGAGCGGCGCCGACTGCGCCAACTGCGCAAGCGCGCGGGTATCAACCGCCACACCCTCGCCTTCCTGCGCGGGCGGGTGCTGGAGGCGGCGGGCGAGCACGCGGCGGCCCTGGACCAGTTCGCCCGGGCGGCGCAGGTGCAGGTCCACAACCGCCCAAGCCTCTTCCAGCACATGGCCGACTGCCTGCTGGCCTTGGGTCGGGACGAGGAGGCGCAGGCGCGCTACCGCGAGGTCCTGGCCATCGACCCCATCAATGCGGCGGCCCGCCTCGGCCTGGGGCGGGTCCATCTCAAGCGCAAGCGCCCGCGCGAGGCGCTCGCGGAGGGCATGGCCGCCATCGGCCTGGTATTCCACAACCCCCAGGCCCATTACCTCTGCGGTAAGGCCCTGGCCCGTCTCGGGCGGCGCGACGAGGCCATCACCGCACTCACCACGGCGCTCGCCCAGAACCCGGTCTATCCCGCCGCCCACCGGCTGCTCGCGGCCATCTACCGGCACCGGCTGCAACTCGCGCTCGCGTTGCAGCACCGCGCGCTGGCGCGGGCGGCCACGGCGCGGATCAAGGCCTTCCGCGCCGGTCACCCGTTGCCGGAGGATGTCGATATCGGGCTGGACTTAGACCTCGAACGTACTGCCTCGGTGGCAATGCTCGCGACCCCGGACGCCCTGCCGCCGCTTGGCGCCGACACGGTGGTGGTGGTCTCGGGACTGCCCCGGTCCGGGACCTCGATGATGATGCAGATGCTCGCCGCGGGCGGGCTCCCGGTCTTGAGCGACGGGAAGCGGGCGGCGGACGAGAGCAACCCGCGCGGCTACCTGGAACTGGCGGCGGTGAAGCACCTGGGACGCGACCCGGATACCGCGTGGCTGGACCAGGCCGGCGGCCGGGCGGTGAAGATCGTCGCACCGCTGCTGCCGCACCTGCCGCTCGGGCGCCGTTACCGCATCCTGTTCATGGAGCGCCCGCTCAAAGAGATCGTCGCCTCCCAGGCCGCCATGCTGGAGCGTCTGGGCAAGCCCGGCAGCCGGCTGTCCGAACGGCAACTGGCGGGGGCCTACCTGAAGCAGGTGGAGCAGGTGCGGGGCCTGCTTCAGACCCATCCCGACCAGGTGCAGGTACTGGCGGTGGACTACACCCGCGCGCTGGCCGACCCGGCGCGGGCCGCCCGGGCGGTGAACCGCTTCTTGGGCGGAGGCCTCGACGAGTCCGCCATGGCCGCGGCCGTGGCCCCGGAGCTGCGGCGGCAGCGCCCAACCGCGGGCTGAGCCTTCGGCTGCGAGATCCTGTCGGCCAACCCGCCGGGATCCGCGTTGGGGGCCTTTCTCGCGGACTGGTGCGCGCGCTCGCCGCTGCCGGTGGTCCTCCTGCTCGACGCGGTGGACGCGCTGGTGGGCGATACGCTGAGCTCGGTGCTGCGCCAACTGCACGCTATTGGTACTATGCCGGATGGAGCCCGGTCGGGGGCTGACCGTCGCCAATCCAATCGATCGCGAGGTCCTTGAGCCGGACAGGATATGCCCCATCAACCGCGGCGGGACGGGGCATTCGCCCCGTCCCGAATGTTTACTCGGGGGTCGGCCATTGCCATGAGCCTGCAGGTCAGAAGAAAACGTTTCGGTCGGGGCGAATGCCCCGTCCGGCAGTTTGCCGGAACGTCTCTGCCCGGTCCGGCCTGTGAGCGCTATTTCAGTGTCTCGGAAAGCCGATTCGCCTGCGCTGCCAGCGCGTCCAGCGAGAGGAGCGGCAGTCCCCGCTGCCGCCATTCGGTATAATCGAAGTGGTCGCGCGACACCGCTGCCACGAACCGTTCGGCGTCGACCAGTCCGAGTGCCCGGATCAAAGCCTGTATACCGTCCAAACGCAGCTCGCTCTCAGTTTTCATACCATCGCTCCAGAACAGCCAGCGCCTCGCCCGGAGGCAGCGCGGTCAAGTCCGTGATGGCCCGGACCTCGAAGGTCCTGCCATGGGTGCAACAACCTGCCGCGCGATCGGATCGCCCGCGATTTTTCCGGCAACCGATCGCCGAGAGGTGGGCTTGGGGCCTCTTCGCACGCTGCAAAAGCTTACTGCGATTCCCTGTTCGACGCGTCGCCAGTGCCCCCGCCGCGCCGCGCGCCGCGGGGGCTGTGGTACCTTGACAGCCCGATCCGCCACGCAACCCAGGCCCGGGAGACCCGTCGGGCATGCGCCTCTTCAACACCGAAGGCCCGAACCGGCCGGACGATCATTATTGCCTGCCACCCCTGACACGCTGGGATATGGACGAGGTGCCGACGCTGATCGATCGCAAGACGTAGTTCCTGCTCCAGGCCCCGCGCCAGACCGGCAAGACCACCCCAGGGCAGCGCCCTGGGTATCGGAGGATATGCCGTGAAGCGATGAAGGGGCGTGACCACTGGCGACATCATGGACGACATAGCGCGCCCGCCTCTGCCGCTTATGTCACGCCCCTTCAGGGCTCATCAAGGAACCAACCAACACCCAGGGCGTTGCCCTGGGCTGAGATAGAACGCCCCGTTGGGGCTTGGGCCGGCGGCGCGCACGGAGCGTCCGCTTGGCGGCGAAGTTCGTGTGAATCCTTTGCGTGCTCGCGTCGCGGCTGAAGCCGCCCCAACGGGTTCTCGGCCTGGCGTTCACGGTAACCGGCTTGCCCGGCCTCCTCGGCCTGGCTAAGATTGGGGCCATAGTTCCGGCTTGTGTGGTTGAGTTTCCTCTCCGTTTATCCGTTATCCGTCGTTGACCCCCGAGGCTGGGCCAAGGAAAGCGTGCCCATCCTCACCACTCGGCGCGGGCCGGCCAGGCAGGCCCGACGGTCTCAGGGGCCGCCGCGGCGGCCTGGAGCAAGCGTTATGAACCCCTTGTTGCGCATCGATCCCGCCGACCCCTACCCCGAGAGTGACGGAGCGCCGATGGCGGACAATACCCTGCAATTCGACTGGATCGTCAAGATCAAGGAGAACCTGGAGATCCTGTTCGCCGACCGCCCGGACGTCTTCGTCGCCGGTGACCTCTTCTGGTACCCGGTGCCGGACCGGCACATCATCGGCCCCATGGCCCCGGACGCCATGGTCGCCTTCGGCCGGCCCAAGGGCCCCCGCCGGTCTTATCGCCAGTGGGAGGAGGACGGCATCGCCCCCCAGGTCGTCTTCGAGGTCCTGTCGCCGTCCAACAGCGCCAAGGATCTCCGCGACCAGTTGGAGTTCTACGATACCTATGGGGTGGAGGAATATTATCTCTACGACCCCGAGCGCAACCGCCTGAACCTGTGGCTGCGTCAGGGCGAGCGCCTGGCACCGATCGCGCATCTCAACGGCTGGACCAGCCCGCGCCTGGGTATCCGCTTCGCGCTGCGCCCGCACACCCTGGAGATCTTCGACCCGGCGGGCAATCCCTTCCGCAGCCCGGTCGAACTGGCGCAACGGGCCCGGCAGGCCGAGGAGCGCGCCACTCAGGCCGAGGACCGCGCCCAGCAGGCGATCCGCGCGACCGAGCAGGAGCGTATGCGCGCCGAGCAACTCGCGCAACGGTTGCGGGCGCTGGGGATCGACCCCGACGCTGTCCCGTGACCGGAGAGGAATCGTCCGAGCGCCTTCGGCACCCCGTCCGGCTGAAGCCTCGACCTCCGGTTGGGGCGCGAGCGCCCAGGAGGTCGAGGCTTCAGCCGGTCCCGCGCCCGCTTGCGGATGACGGGCCGCTGGAGCGGCCGGACTGCATTCCCACGCTGGAGCGTGGGAACGAGAGAACTATGCCATCGGCTCCGGGCGCATGGACCTGTGTCCGCACTATGGTGCGGTGACCCTGGGAATAGAACTCAAGGTCTGGCGAGACGATGCGCCCGCGGTCAGCGCGGCGCGGGCAGCGTCGGCGGCGTGGGCTGGGGGCCGGCCGGTCCCGCGGGCGCAGCGGGGGCCGGGGGCAGGCCCTCGGGGAGCGGCTCCAGGCGGAGTTGGGGGCCGCGCGGGCCGTCCGTGCGGGGCTGGCTGCCCAGGGTGCTTGCCAGGGATTGCAGGCGGCCGTCGAGCAAGACCTTCAAGTCCTTGTCCTGGGGCAGGAGCGAGACGACCTCGATGCGCTCGACGGCCTCGGGTCCACCGCCCAGGGTGAGCCTTATCAGCACATGCAGTTGCTCGCCCTCGCGCAGGACGCCGAGGGGGGTGAGGCCGCTGAAGCGGGGGGCGGCGTCCGGCTCGCGGGCGCTGATGAGGCGGGCGAAGCGGGTCAGGAAATCGGCCGGGTCGGCGGCGGCGGCGGCGGGGTAGCCGGCATCCCGTCCGAAGGTGGCGTTGAGCAGGGTGCGGGTACCGCGCGCCTGTTCGTCCTTGAGACGCGGCATGACCAGGTCCTTGAAGCGCGCCAGCGCGGCCGGGTGCAGCCAGGCCGGGGCGGCGGCGAACCCCTTTTCCTTCAGCGCCGTAAGATAGCCGGTAGCGGCCGTGGTGGCAGCCGCCGCGGCTGCCGGGTCGACCACGGACTGGGGGGGCGGGGGCGCGGGGGGCTCCTCCTTCGTCGCCGCGGGCTGGGCGGCGGCGCCGTCCTTGGGCTTGCCCTTGGTCGCGGCCGGGGCTGCCTCTTTCGACTCGGACTTGCCCTTGATCGCGGCCGGAGCCTCCTCTTTGGACTCGGGCTTGCCCTTGGTCGCGGCCGGAGCCTCCTCTTTGGACTCGGGCTTGCCCTTGGTCGCGGCCGGACCTTCCTCTTTCGACTCGGACTTGCCCTTGGTCGCGGCCGGCGCTTCCTCTTTGGACTCGGGCTTGCCCTTGGTCGCAGCCGGAGCTTCCTGTTTGGACTCGGGCTTGGCGTCGGACCTGCCCGCCGTCGCGGCCGGGGCCTCCTCTTTGGACTTGGGCTTGGCTTCGGACTTGGCCGCCGGGGCGTCCCGCTGCTGCGCTGCGGCGGCCCGCTCGGCTGCCGTGCCCGGGGTGTCCGGCGCGCCCTGGTCAGGGGCGGCGCCGGCCGGCAGCGGCGCGAGGATCAGAAGCCCCAGCAGGGGCAGGGTGTAACTCGTCATCGCGGGTGCTCCCAATGGTCGTGCGGTGTGGTGGGTGGGTCCGAAACCGGCATGATGCTAATCCCGCCGACGACGCGGGACCAGATGCCGCGGGCGCGCGGACGGCTTAGGATAGCGCGACCAGGGCCGGCCATCGCCGGCCAACCCCAAGCCGATTTGCTACCACCATGAACCAGCCACTGATCCTCGCCTCGACCTCACCCTTTCGCCGCGCCCTGCTGGAGCGGTTGGGGCTGCCCTTCACGACCGCGGCCCCCGCGGTCGCGGAGGACCGTCGGCCCGACGAGCCGCCCCAGGTCATGGTGCTGCGCCTGGCCGAGGCCAAGGCGGTGGCGGTGGCGGCCGGGCACCCGGAGGCGATCATCATCGGCTCGGATCAGGTCGCCTGTATCGATGACCAGGTACTCGGCAAGCCCGGCAACCGGGAGCGGGCCATCGCCCAATTGGAACTCGCCTCCGGGCGCACCCTGGTGTTCCAGACGGGGCTGTGCGTGCTCAACGCCATCACCGGGCGCACCCAGACGCTGGTGGAGCCCTTCCGTGTCCACTTCCGCCGCCTGACGCGGGCGCGCATCGAGGCCTATCTGGACCGCGAGCGGCCCTACGACTGCGCGGGCAGCTTCAAGTCGGAGGGGCTGGGGATCGCGCTCTTCGCCCGTCTGGAGGGGGAGGACCCCAGCGCACTCATCGGGTTGCCGCTGATCCGGCTGGTCACCCTGCTGGAGACCGAGGGGCTGGACCCGCTGGGCGGGGACTAGGGCATCGCGTTGTCGCCCGCGCCGTCATGCCGGTTTGCTACTTGAATGCCCTGGCCTGGAGACCGGCGTCCCGGCCATGATGATGGGCCTGGGTCATCCCGCAAGTGCCCGCGGGACCTCTTTATGGGGCCGTTTCGCGGCATCTCAAAGGCATCTCAAAGGCGTCTCAAGGATTGCTTCCAAGGCGCTGATCGGCGAAGATTTCACATTAACTGCCACTGGCCGTCGGCCAGCCATGTCACACCCGGGGGGGAACTGCGAGCATGACTGAGGCTTTATCTATTCTGCCGATGCTGGCCGGAACGACGATCAAAGCCGCCCGGGAGAATTTCTTGGACAGAATTTCGGGGAATGAAATTTCGGGGACAGTATACCTACTTGCAGGGAGTCTCGGGATGACCGAATCGATGTGACAACCATATAGGCCCCGCCTTGAACAATCACCCGATCAAGCGCGAAAGAATCCCAACCCGTGCCGCGACACATCGAGATAAAGAACCATCCGGCGAATCACATTACCCCAACGCGGCAGGCGGTTCCTCCATTCCGCCGGCCGACGGGATGGAGGGATGGCGGATCGCCCTGCGGGCATCCGCCCTACGGGGCTATGTCCCGTCAGTGCCCTGCCTGGTCAGTGGCGGGACACCCCGGCCCCGCCTTCGCGCAGCACGCCCTGGATGCGGGCATACATCGCGCGCTGCTCCGCGGTGGCCCCGGTCGCCTGCACGCGCGGGTCGGCAAGCAGCCGGTCATATAAGGTCAGGAAGCGTTGTCGGTCGGCCGGGTCGCGCAGCAAGGTCGGCAGTGATGCGATGGCCCGTTCCGGCGCATAGTGGCAGATGATCTCCTGTTCCCCGCGGATACGCCGGGCGGCATCCGGCGCCAGGTTCGGCAACAGGTCGCGGTACTCGGTCAGCAGGTCCTGTCGGAGGTTGAGCCAGGCGAGTTTCAAGGGCTCGCCCGCGGGTGCGAGCAGGCAATCGGCGCGGGCCAGGGCCTGCGCGTACCCCCCCTGGTCGACTGCTGCCAGGGCCTCGCGCACGAGAGGGTAGTTCACGCGGGTCGCCCGGCGGCAGTGCGACAGCGCCCGCGGGCGCCGGCTTGTCTTCCAGATACAGCGAGAACAGGTTGCCGTAGGTCTGATAGAACAGGACCTCGACAGTGGCGTCGCGTAGCGCCTGGTAGTAGTCCAGCGAGGCACTGACCAACTCCGAGAGCATGGCGTCGACCTGGCGGAACGGCTGCTCGGGGCCGACCGCCTGTCGCTGGGATTTGACCAGTCCGGCGGCCGGTGCGAGCCACTGCATCCAGGGATTGAGATCGGACAGCGCCCAGCGTTGCAGGCGCAGGGGGTTGAAGTCGCGCCCGAGCTTGGCGGTCTGTTCATTGGCGAGTTGCTGCACCAGCGGACGGGCGAACAGCTCGTAGGCCCGCTGATTGAATTCGGCAATCTGCGCCACCGCCGCGAATGGCTTCTCATCGACCCGCTGCACCGGATTCAGCCGCGCCATGACGTCCTCCAGTCGATGCTCGACAAAGGTGACGGCATAGTCCACCTTACCGTCCTGCCCTGGGGACTCGTCGATCTGCATGCCATAGAGACCCGGCGGCAGGGCCTCGATCGACTGCATCACCGAGACGATCTGGGCATGGTCTTTGGTCGCGACCCGCCCCGAGACGAAGATGCCCAGATGCCCGGCCTGCGGGTCCAGCAGGCCCACGATGGTCTGGCCGCGGGCCTTGATCTCTTCGGTAGAGCCATAGACATCCGCCACCCAGTTGAAGGCCTGTTGCGCCGGGGTGATGTTGTCGCCCAGCGAGGCAAAGAGGATGATCGGCGACTTGATCGCCCGCAGATCGAAGGCCCCGCGCCCACGCTGGTGGACGTCGCCCGCCGCAAGCTTGTTGCCGACGAACAGGTTCTGGACCATCCATTCATACTCCTCGCGGCTGAACAGATAGAAGCCGCCCCACCAGCGATCGAAATTCAGGAAGCGGGGCGCCTCGGTATCGATGCCCGCAAACAGGTCGTAGTATTTCCCCCACAGGTGAGTCGCCGGCTTGAGGTTCTCGAAGTTCTGGACCGAATAGGCACCGTCGACCAGACCATTGCCCAGATCCGCCATGAGCGAGGCTAACCAACTCCCGCCGAGAAGACCGCCGGAGTAACGCATCGGGTTGGCCTGTTCGTCCTCGTTCCAGGCGCCGCCCCAGTACGACATGGGGGCACCGTTGATGACGATCGGGCCGGTGTCGTCGGGGTGGGAGGCGGCCACCATCATCGCCGCCCAGCCGCCCTGGCAGTTGCCGACGATCGCGGGCTTCGGGCTGTCGGGGTGCAGTTCCCGCACCTGACGCACGAAACGCGCCTCCGCATCACAGACATCGAGCAGCGTCTGCCCCGGCTCCGGCGCCGGAAAGAAGAGCACGAAATAGACCGGATGACCGGCACGCAGCGCCACCCCCACCTCCGAATCGTCCTTGAACCCGCCGATCCCCGGACCCTGACCGGCGCGTGGATCGATGATGAAATAGGGTCTTTCCTTGGCATCGACGGTGATGCCCGGCGGCGGGATGATCCGCACCAGCGCATAGTTGACCGGGCGCTCGAAGCGGCGGGCGTCGAGCAGCATCTCGTACTCGAAGTGCAGCACCGGCGGATTGCCGGCCTGTTCGTTGGCGATGAAGTTGTTGCCGCGCTGACGCATCGTGTCCCAGAACAGGATGGACCGCTGCGCGAAGTCGGTGGAATACGCGAACCACTGGGTCCAGATGTCCCAGGGTGCCATCGGCTTGACCATGAGCGGCGCGACGTGTTCGTCGTAGCCGCGCTGGGTCCGCTCCTTGAAGCGGTCCTGCGCCGACTGGATGCGGTCACGATAAAGCAGGTTGAGCCTGGCGGTCAGGTCCTGGGCGCGGGCGGTCTGCTTGGCAATATCGGTCATCATCGTTTCCTCTGGATCGGGAGTATACGGGACGATGTCAGTGGCAGGAGGCGTTGATCGACAGGCGTATCATTGGCGGCGATGGGGGCTCCTCAACCGGGTCGCCCCATCGCCCGACCCGGCGCATACCGCGTCCGGTCGGAGGATCAGCGGCAGCCGAATCAAAGGTAACGCCCAACCGCCGGGATGCGGCGGATGGCATCGGTGATGGCCCAACTGAGCGCGAGTGCCACGACGAAGACGATGCCGGCCTTCGCAACCACCGGGAGCGGGGCACTGAGCAGCGCGTATTGCGCCCAGGCAACGAAGAGATAGTGGATGATATAGATGCCGAAGGCATTTCGCTGCAGGCTGTCGAAGATGACCGAGGGCCGGTTGGCGAATCGCAGGAACAGGGCCATCATCGCAAAGCTGAGCGCGGCGCAGGTCAAGGTAAAGGCGAACACCCAGACGCCGGTCGGCAGGAGTGCCTCGCGGCCGATATCCACGAAGGGAAACCAGGAGCGCAGCGCGAGATACAGCGTCGCGGCGGCCGCGCCCAGGAGCAGCCAGGACCCCCAGTGCCTTGCAAGCGGACCATCGCCGGCGAGTAGTCCTTGCTCGACACCCTGGATGCCGATCCCGACGGCCGTCAGGAAATAAATGAAATCCAGCGGTATGCGGCTCACCTGCGCCTTGAAGGGGCCGAAGCCCAGCCAGCAGCCGCCATCTACGCCGCAGGTTTGAAACGCGACCCCAAATGCGATTGCGGAGATCCCGACCAAGGCAATGAAGAATGCAATGGGATGCCGATTCGCGGCCCCCCCCACCCGGCCGAGTGCGGCAACGGTGCCGGGGACGAGCGTGATGAGCCCAACCAGGACGCCGTTGAACGCCAGCAGTACCCAGATGAACCAGGCCGGGCTGGCTGGCCATTCGGCGATCGAGTAGTAATGCGCAATGAATGACGCGGCTCCCAGATCCGACCCGGTCATGAGAAACGAGGGAAAAAAGGCCAGCGGCATCAGCAACACGACCGCGACTGCGTAGGGCACCCCCAGCCGCAGGATCCGGTCGCGCAGAAACGCTTGACGTCCCTTGCGCTTGAGACTGGGCCAGACGAACAGGCCCGAGACGAAGAACATCATCGTCATGAAATAGGTGTCGCCGATGCGAAAGAAATAGTCGAACCCCGACCAACGAACGGAATCCAAGACCGGGCCGGCATTGGCCATGTAGTGTATCGTATCGAACGGCACAAAGAGTGTCGGATAATAGACACAATAGGCTATAACGGAATGCAAGGCGACCACGAGTACGATGACAGTGGTCTTGAGGTAGTCGAGCGGGAGGTTGCGTTGGCTCATCGTCTTTCGTCCTCTTATCGCACCACGAGATGCCCGTGTCCGACCGCCGGCCGGACCGGGCGCCGGCGGTGCCCGACCGGTGAATGGCTGATGGTCGGCCTAGAGATAGCGTCGCACCACCGGGATGCGGCGCAGGGCGGCGGTAATGGCCCAACTCGCGGCGAGCGCCGCCACGAATACGCTGCCGGCCTTGACGGCCGCCGGGAGCGGGACGCCGAGCAGGGCGTACTGCATCCAGATGATGAAGAAATAGTGAATGATATAGATGCCGAAGGCATTGCCCTGCAGGTTCTCGAGAATGACCGAGGGCCGGTTGGTGAAGCGCAGAAAGACGGCCAGCAACGCGAACCCCTGCGCGGCGCAGGCCAGGGCGAAGGCGAGTCCCCAGGCGATGGTGACCAAATATGGACCGCGGTAGCTCATGACCCAGGGAAACCGGGCGGTCAACACGAGATACAGGGCGGCGGAGGCCGCGCCGGCGCCGAGCCAGGACGCCCAGTGACTGACCAAGGGGCCGTCCCCGGCGAGCAAGCCGCGTTCCACACCGTAGATGCCGATCCCCACGCCCGCGAGGAAGTAGATGACGTAGTGCGCCAGCCGGCTCCTTTGCGCCACGAACGGCCCGATGGCGTACCAGGACAAGTCATCCGTGCCCAAGGCCGCGAGCGAGAGGATCAATGCGCCGGCAGAGAACGCCGCCAGCGTGAGAAAGAATGCGATCGGCCATCGTTGCGCGGCGGCGCCCACTCGGCCGAGCGCGGCGACGGTGCCGGGCGCCAGTGCGATCACCGCGACCAGGACAGCACTGAACGCCAAGAGCACCCAGAGGAACCAGGTCGGGCCGGGGCTCCAGGTGCCGGCTGCATAGAAGCGCGGCAGGTAGGCCAGGAAGCCACGGTCCCAGCCATTGAGCAGGGCCGAGGGGTACCAGGTAATCGGCATCAGGACCACCACCGCGATCACGAAGGGCAGCCCGAGCCGCAAGGTGCGATCACGCAGGAATGCAAGCCAGCCCTTGCGCTCGAGGCTTGACCACACGAACAGGCCGGATATAAAAAACATCAGGGCCATCATCCAGGTGTCGACGAGTCTGCCGGGGTAGGCGAAACCGGGCCAGGTGACCGCATCCATGATCGGGATACCGGGGCGGCCTGCAAACAAGCCGTGCTCCGAGCCGACCGGCGGGTAGCCGCAATAGGCGAGTACGGCATGGTACGCCACCACCAATACGATCACGGTGGTCTTGAGATAATCCAAAGCGAGGTTGCGTTGACTCATGGCTGGTCGTCCAGGGTGCTCGATGTGAAGCAGGACCGGTGGCGGTTGGGGGAAGTCTAGCAAATCCACGCTTGCGCTCCTGCGGGTCGTCCGCCCGCGCAGGATCAGGACCACACGCGGCCGGTCAGCGCGGAGTGCGTGGTGCAGGCAGTGCAGGCGGCACGGGCGGCACCGCCTGGACCCCGGCGGGTCCCTGGGGCTCGATGGGCGCCGGGGGCAGGCCCTCGGGGAACGGCTCCAGGCGCGGTTGGGTGCCGCGCGGGCCGTCCCCGCGGATCGGGCTGCCCAGGGCGCTTGCCAGGGTCTGCAGGCGGCCGTCTAGCAGGACCTTCCACTCCTTGTCCTGGGGTAGGAGCGAGACGACCTCGATGCGCTCGGCGGCCTCGGGTCCGCTGCCCTGGGTGAGCCGTAGCAGCACATGCAGTTGCTCGCCCTCGCGCAGGACGCCGATGGGGGTGAGGGCGCTGAAGCGGGGGGCAGCGTCCGGCTCGCGGGCGCTGATCAGACGGGCGAAGCGGGTCAGGAAAGCGGTCGGGTCGGCGGCGGCGGCGACGGGATAACCGGCATCCCGTCCGAAGGTGGCGTTGAGCAGGGTGCGGGTACCGCGCGCCTGTTCGTCTTTGAGACGCGGCATGACCAGGTCCTTGAAGCGCGCCAGCGCGGCCGGGTGCAGCCAGGCCGGGGCGGCGGCGAACCCCTTTTCCTTCAGCGCCGTAAGATAGCCGGTAGCGGCCGCGGTAGCGGCCGCGGCGGCGACCGGGTCGACCACCGGCTGGGGGGGCGGCGCGGGGAGCTCCACCTTCGTCGCCGCGGGCTTGGCGGCGCCGTCTTTGGGCTTGCCCTTGGTCGCGGCCGGCGTCTCCTCTTTGGACTCGGGCTTGGCTTCGGACTTGGCCGCCGCCGGGGCCTCCTCTCTGGACTTGGGCTTGGCTTCGGACTTGGCCGCGGGGGCGCCCCCCTGCTCCGCTCCGGCGGCCCGGTCGGCCGTCTTGCCCGGGGTGTCCGGCGCGCCCGGGTCCGGCGCGGCGCCGGCCGGGAGCGGCGCGAGGATCAGGAGCCCGAGCAGGGGCAGGGTGTAATTCGTCATCGCGGGTGCTCCCAGTGGTCGTCAGAGGTGGTGTTGGGGTCCGGAACCGGCATGATGCTAATCCCGCCGACGACGCGGCACCAGATGCCGCGGGCGCGCGGACGGCTTAGGATAGCGCGACCAGGACCGCCCATCGCCGACCAACCCCAAGCCGATTTGCTATCACCATGAACCAGCCGCTGATCCTCGCCTCGACCTCGCCCTTTCGCCGCGCCCTGCTGGAGCGGCTGGGGCTGCCCTTCACGACCGCGGCCCCCGCGGTCGCCGAGGACCGGCGCCCCGACGAGCCGCCCCAGGTCATGGTGCTGCGCCTGGCCGAGGCCAAGGCGGTGGCGGTGGCAGTTGGGCACCCAGAGGCGATCATCATCGGCGCGGATCAGGTCGCCTGTATCGATGACCAGGTACTCGGCAAGCCCGGCAACCGGGAGCGGGCCATCGCCCAACTGGAACTCGCCTCGGGGCGCACCCTGGTGTTTCAGACGGGACTGTGCGTGCTCAACGCCATCACCGGGCGCACCCAGACGCTGGTGGAGCCCTTCCGGGTCCACTTCCGGCGCCTGACGCGGGCGCGCATCGAGGCCTATCTGGACCGCGAGCGGCCCTACGACTGCGCGGGCAGCTTCAAGTCGGAGGGGCTGGGGATCGCGCTCTTCGCCCGTCTGGAGGGGGAGGACCCCAGCGCACTCATCGGGTTGCCGCTGATCCGGCTGGTCACCCTGCTGGAGACCGAGGGGCTGGACCCGCTGGGCGGGGACTAGGGCATCGCGTTGTCGCCCGCGCCGTCATGCCGGTTTGCTACTTGAATGCCCTGGCCTGGAGACCGGCGTCCCGGCCATGATGATGGGCCTGGGTCATCCCGCAAGTGCCCGCGGGACCTCTTTATGGGGCCGTTTCGCGGCATCTCAAAGGCATCTCAAAGGCGTCTCAAAGATTGCTTCCAAGGCGCTGATCGGCGAAGATTTCACATTAACTGCCACTGGCCGTCGGCCAGCCATGTCACACCCGGGGGGGAACTGCGAGCATGACTGAGGCTTCATCTATTTTCACTATTGGACGGGCACGCCACTGGCGCGTCGTGTCACTTCTGGTCGGGGTCCTGGCCCTGATCGCCCTGTTGTCACTGGGGGGCTGCGGCGGCGGGGGCGACCAGCGGGAGGCCGCCGCGGACCAGCGGCCGGTGGGCTCCTCGGCGGACTTCCCGGTGCCGCCGGAGATCGGGCCGAACGTGAACTTCTGGCGCAACGTCTACGGGGTCTGGGGCCGCAACAAGGTTGCCATCCACGACGACGAGCACATGGGCGTGATCTACGAGGTCGCGGAACTGCCCGGCGCGACTCAGGAAGGCTACAGCGAGATGCAGCGCGCCTTCGTCCGCGACCGTCTGGAGTATTACAAGAGTCAGGTGCGCGAACTGGAGCGCCGCCTGTCCGGCAACCAGACCCTGACGGCGCAGGACCGGGTACTGCTCGCCAAGTTCGAGCAGGACGGCGGCGCCCGCGGTGTCTATGGAGCCGCCGAGCGGGTGCGCAGCCAGCGCGGCCTGCGTGAGCGCTTCCGCCGCGGGCTGGAGATCAGCGGTCGCTACGACAAGGCCTTCCGCGAGTCCATGCGGCGCGCCGGGCTGCCGGAGGACCTGGCCTACCTGCCCCATGTGGAGTCGTCGTTCCAGACCAATGCGGTCTCCAGCGCCGGTGCCACCGGGGTCTGGCAGTTCATGCCGGCCACCGGGCGCGCCTTCATGCAGGTGAACGGCGCGGTGGACGATCGCATGGACCCCATCCTGTCCGCCGACGGGGCCGCACGCTATCTGTCCCAGGCGCACAAACGCCTGGGCAGTTGGCCGCTCGCGGTCACCAGCTACAACCATGGCCAGGGCGGCATGGCCAATGCGAAGGCGCAGTTCGGCCACGACTTCGGGAGGATTGTGAAGAACTATCAGGGCAAGGCATTCAAGTTCGCCTCGCGCAACTATTACGCGGAGTTCATCGCCGCCCGTGAGGTGGCCAGCCATCCGGCACGCTATTTCCCGGAGGGCGTGCGCTACGAGACACCCTGGCCCCATGACCGCCTGGTCCTGGCCGGCGCCACGCCCGCCGATCAGTTGGCGAGCCGCTACGGGGTCTCCAGCGGGAGCCTCGCCAGTCTGAACGCGCACTGGCGCGGGGCGGCCCGCGACGGGCGGACCGCGTTGCCCGCCGGCAGTACCGTGTGGCTGCCCGCCGGCAGTCTGACACGGGGCGGCGGCCAGCCGTCCTACTCCGGCGGCGTCATGGCGGCGCGCGAGAGCGTCAAACCCATGGCCGAGCCGGTGGCCGCGGCGACCTCCATGGCCTTGCGGGCGACCGAGGCGGAGCCGGACTTCGTGGACCTGCCCGCCCGCGACCCGGCCTACGCCGCGCGTGTGCAGCCGGCCGAGCCGCCGATGGAACCGAGACTGGCCATGGTCGAACCCAAACCCGCCAGGGTCCAAGCCAGGCCCGCATTGGAGGACGTGCCGGACGAGTGGCCGGAGCCCGTCAGGGCCGCCCGGGTGGAGTCGAGACCGACCGCCTCGCAGACCAGGGCCGCCAAGGCGAAGGCGCGCGCCGCGGCCGAGGCCGTCGTCGCCGCGGCCGAGGCGAAGCCCGCCAAGGCACAGGCGCCGCGTGCCAAGGCGGAGTTGAAGACCGCCAAGACGGACGCCAAGGGCGACAAGGCCGAGCCGAAGGCTGGCAAGGCAGGCGCCAAGACTGCCAAGGTCGAGGCGAAGGGCGACAAGGCCGAAGCCAAGACTGCGGCGAAGGGCGACAAGGCCGAAGCCAAGACTGCGGCGAAGGGCGACAAGGCGGAGGCCAAGACCGCCAAGGCTGCGGCGAAGAGTGACAAGGCGGATGCCAAGACGGCTAAGGCCGAGACGAGGGGCGACAAGGCCGACCCCAAGACCGCCAAGGCCGCGGCGAAGGGCGACAAGGCCGACGCCAAGGCCGCCAAGGCCGGCACCAAGGGCAGCAACGCCGAGGCCAAGATCGCCAAGGGCGAGAAGCCGGAGGCCACGGCCAATGCCAAGTATCATGTGGTGAAATCCCAGGAGACCCTGTACCGGGTCGCCAGTGCCAGCGGGATCTCGGTGGCGGAACTGCGGCGGTTGAACAAGATGGGCCCCAACGAAAACAGCGTGCGCCCGGGACAGAAGCTCAAGGTCGGGACCTGAGGCGCCGGGTACGCGATGCGTACCCTACAGCATAGATAACGGACGTTCTCACGGACCGGGCGTCGTTGTCGTTGTCGTTGTCGTTGTCGTAATCGTGGTCGGATTATTCGATTACGACAACGACAACGACAACGAAAAAGTACCCGGGATCCCGGTCACCACATCAGTTCTGATCGCACCCGCTTGCCGTCGGCCGCTCGGGAGCGGCGCCCTTCAATGGTATCCTTACCGGTTGGCGCGAGCCCCCTACCCGGAACCACAGGACCACCCCCATGAAACCCATGCCGCTGCTGCTGCGCAAAGACCAGGAACGCCGCCTGCTCGCCGGCCATTGTTGGGTCTACAGCAATGAGGTGGACACCCAGGCGACCCCGCTCAAGGACCTGACACCGGGGGCGCCGGTGGAGGTCTTAAGCGACCATGAGCGCTGGATCGGCCACGGCTATGTCAACCCGCATTCGCTGATCTGCGCCCGTCTGGTCAGCCGGGAGCGCAACCGCCCGCTCACCCCGACCCTGTGGCTAGCGCGCATCCACGATGCGCTCGCGTTGCGCGAGCGGCTGTACGAAAGCCCCTTCTACCGCCTGGTCTTCGGGGAGAGCGACGGTCTGCCGGGGCTGGTCGTCGACCGCTACGGCGACCTGCTCGGGGTCCAGTTCACCACCGCCGGTATGGAGCGGGTACGCGGGGAGGTCCTGGCCGCCCTGGAGCAGGTGCTCAAGCCCAGCGCGATCGTCCTGCGCAACGACACTTCAGTGCGTGAACTGGAGGGGCTGGCCCAGGGGGTGGAGACCATCCTGGGTGACCCCGGGGACGCGCTGATCCTGACCGAGCACGACCTCGATTTCGTGGTCGCCCCGATCACCGGCCAGAAGACCGGCTGGTTCTTCGACCAGGCGGAGAATCGCACCCGCCTGGCCCGCTACGGGGTGGGCGAGCGGGTGCTCGATGTGTGCAGCTATAGCGGCGCCTGGGGGCTGCGCGCCGCCGCCCTGGGCGCGCAGGAGGTCACCTGTGTGGACAGTTCACACACCGCCCTGGAGCGCGTGGCGGACAACGCACAGCGTAATGGGTTTGCCGCCCGGGTCCACCCGCTCCAGGGTGACGCCTTCGAGGTCCTGCGCGCCCTGCGCGACGAGGGTCGGGAGTTCGACACCGTGATCCTCGACCCACCGGCCTTCATCAAGCGCCGCAAGGACGAGAAGGAGGGTGTGCAGGCCTATGCCCGACTCAACCGGCTGGGCATCGAACTGCTGGCCCCCGGCGGACTGCTGGTCACCTCATCCTGCTCCTTCCACATGAACCGCGACGCCTTCCTGCGCACCGTACAGCAGGCCGGGCGGCGCGCCGGACGCTTCCTGCAGCTCCTGGAGACCGGCCAGCAGGGGCCCGACCACCCGGTCCATCCGGCGATCCCGGAGACCGCCTACCTCAAGACCCTGTTCCTGCGCGTCTTGCCCGGATCTTGAAAAGCGACGAAACGAGGTTGTTTATTCTCAGCGCGTTACCTAGAATTCTCCGTGTAGTTTCTAGTTCCGGCACCCTGCCGCCAATCTGGGGGACCAGACCCATGTGTGACGACGCCATCCGCACCGCCCGCCGTTCAACCCAGCGCCGCGCGCGCCCCGGTCCGCGCAGAACCGGCCGCGTCGGTCTTGGCCTCGCAGCCGCGCTTGCCGCGGTCTACGCCCTGACGCTGGGCGGCTGCGCGGGTGAGCAGGCGACCACCAAGGTCGCCTACGCGGACCGGGTGTTAGTGAAGAAGTCGGAGCGCAAGCTGCAATTGCTGAAGAACGGCAAGGTGCTCAAGGAATACCGCGTCGCGCTGGGTGCAAACCCGACGGGCCACAAGATGCAGGAGGGCGACAAGCGCACCCCGGTCGGGGACTATGTCCTGGATTGGCGCAAGCCGAACAGTGACTACCACCGGGCCATCCATGTGTCCTACCCCAACGCCCAGGACCAGCAACTGGCGAAGGCGCTGGGCGTCAGCCCGGGCGGCAGCATCATGGTGCACGGGTTGCCCAACTACGTTACGTCGCCGGTGGTCCGGGCGGAGTATCAACGGCGGGACTGGACCAACGGCTGCATCGCCGTCAATGACCAGGAGATCGAGGAGATCTGGCGCATGGTCCGGGACGGCACACCGATCCGCATCCAGGAGTGAGACCGGCCGGAGGTGAGTCCCCGGTACGTCGCGAGGGGGACGACAAGACGCGCGCCCGGCTCACTGAAGAACTTCAGCCGCCGCTGCTCTTCTGTTTCGACCGCAGCGGTGAGACTACGAATCCGCTGAAGTTACCAACTGGGCCAAAAAAGGGGGCGACATATCGCATCAGTCCCCCATAGGCCGGTCACCGCGCTGCTTCTTCGGGAAGTATGTGACCCAGGGTAGACCAAAATGGTCGTCAGACGTGACGAGTTGGACATCGGCCTGACGCGCCGTGGCGTAAATGATTGCGTCGGCGAAGGAGAGTTTGTGTTCGATAGCCAGTTCCGCGGCATAGAGCGCCAACGCGGTGGACAGCGGGATTACCCGGCCTTGTTCCGTCAGGGCGATGACCCGTAGCGCCTGTGTGCTATCGCGTTCCCTACAGACCCATTTGTAAAGCTCGAACTGGATTGCGGTCGGCACCACAAGTTGATCAATCTTCTCCAAATAGTGCCGGAAGGATTCCGCCAGAGTGTCGTCCGTCAGCCATTCGATCCAGCCGCAAGTGTCCACCAGTAGCGCCATCAATACCGATCCTCGCGATCCCGGTACCCAGTCGGATCAGCCCCTTTGAGCAAGCCTCGCACCTCATCCAAAGACGGTAGCGGCACCAGTTCGATGCCCCGGCCCTTGGGAATGATCGCGAAGCGTTGCCCCACATGGAGGCCCAACTCGTCGCGGATGGGCTTGGGGATGGCAAGCTTGAACTTACTGGAGAGGGTGGCGGAGGGCATGGCGTCACTATTACCTGGGGTGATCGTGTAGCTGGCTCCCGCGGGCGGGAAGTGCAATGCGTTTAAGAGCGGAAATCGTACTGTTTTGAGCACCAAACTTGATATGGGTTTTGAAGATGGGCGTAGGCGTCGGGTGACGCGTCTTGTTGAGCCTAGATCCAGGAGCACTCACTCTTTATCCCTCTGGCGTTTAGCAACTCGATAATAATCTCTGCCAGTCTTACTTTAACTGGTGCGTAGTCAGTGCCCGCAGCCCTTACCCTTTGGGGATGGTCGTCGTCGATGTCGATATGCCATAGAATACCTTTCGAGGTTTCTTCTGAATAGCCGTCTTCATCATTGCACTCCGTACATATGCCAATAAGAAATCTTGCGTCGTTATGTATACTTTTTAGGAATCTATCGCTTGGGGCAAGTGGAAGATCGCGGCTGTATCTATATTCAAGAAACCAGTTTGCACCACCGCCTCGAACACGGTCGGCTAGGCAAAATGGATAACTTGTAAATATGCGCTTGTCGGCAAGCGATTGTGACAGGTAAACGGCAAGCTCGAATCCGTATGAGCCTGAAGATACCTGATGGGCGTCTGGTAGATACGGCCTGAAGTCACTTGTTCCTGAAAAGGCGATGTTCGGTCGAGGGCGGCGGTCCGCGCAGCGGACCCTACGTGGGCAGCGGCTCGGCGATGAGGGCGCGAACCCGAGCGATCATGGGATCGAGGGCGGTGGCGGCGGTGGGGCTCAGGGCATAGTTGGCATAGTCGAACGACTGCGCGGCAGCGGAGACCAGGTAGGCGGCGGGCTCGCGCTGGTAGAGGGTTTGGACCCAGGCGAGCAGTTCTCGCGGGTCCAGGAAGTGGGCCATGCTGGAGAGTGCGGTGGCATCGGGTTCCAGGCGGCGGACCCGGACCTCGCCGGGTTCGCCCTCGACGGTGGCGTCGAGGAAGATCACCCGGTCGGCGGCGGCGATGTCTTCCGTGAGTTCGGCGGTGAGGATGTGGCGGGAGATGACGCTGACGCCTGCCGGCAGGGGACCGGCCTCCAGCGCGTCGGCGGCCAAGGGGCCGATGGCATCGTCGCCGCGGATGGGGCTGCCGTAGCCGATGATCAGGGTCTTGGGGTTGGTCATAGCGATTTCTGTGGACGACAACGACAACGAGCCACCAAAGGAGCAGGGGCGTCCCGCCCCTGGTGGCGAAAATGTCGGGGCGGGACGCCCCGACTCCTTTATCCGCGGGTGAGCCGATCCACCACCTGACCCTTGGCGTCCTTGAGCTCGATTGAGAGCGGCATTTCACCGAAGGCGTGGGAGGCGCACGAGAGGCAGGGGTCATAGCAGCGGATCACCGCCTCGACCCGATTCAGCATACCTTCCTGCAGGTTGTTGCCATCGACATAGGCATCGGCGACCTGGCGGATCGCGGCGTTCATGGCCAGGTTGTTGTGGCCGGTGGCGATGATCAGGTTGACCCAGGTGACGAGCCCGTCGTCGTCGATCTTGTAGTGGTGCATCAGGGTGCCGCGCGGCGCCTCGGACACGCCGATGCCCTCGTCACGGTTGCTGCGGGCACGGGCACGGACGCGATGGTCCAGGATGTCCGGGTCCTTGAGCAGACGCTCCATCATCTCGAGTGCATAGATGATCTCCACCAGCCGCGCATAGTGGTAGTGGAAGCTGCTGGCGATGGGACCGGACTCCTGGAGCATGTGGAATTCGGCCAGGGCCACGTCGGCATAGGGGGTACCGCAGGAATCGGCGTTGTTGAGCCGGGCCAGGGGGCCGACCCGATAGATCCCCTGCGGATAGCCGATGGGCTTGTAGTAGGGGAACTTCATGTAGCTGAAGTCCTCCACCGCCTCACCGACCAGGCGCTCGTACTCCCAGGTCGGTACCATGTCCTCGACGATATGGCCGCGGGCGTCCTTGATGCGCAGGAAGCCGTCGTAGTGTTCCAGGTTGCCCTCCGGGGAGACGAGGCTCAGGAACATGGTGTCCTGGGTGCCGAAATTGGTCGCCTCGTCCTTGAACTTGGGTACCAGGGTCTTGAAGAAGGCATAGGTCCGCTTGGCGATCTCAAGGCCCTCGGGGAGCATCTTGAGCATGGCCTCGCGCTTCTCCGGGGTCAGTGCCTCACTGACGCCGCCCGGGACCACCCAGGTCGGGTGGATCTTCTTGCCGCCCAGGGTCTCGATGATGGTCTGACCGATCTGACGCAGCCTGATCCCGTCTTTTGCGAGCGCCGGGTCCTGGCGCATGACGCCGAAGATGTTGCGAGTGGCCGGGTCCGAGTCCCATCCCAGGAGCAGGTCGGGGGAGGACAGGTGGAAGAAGGACAGGGCGTGGGACTGGGTGATCTGGGCCAGGTTGATGATGCGGCGCAGCTTCTCGGCGGTCGGCGGGATCGTGACCGAGAGCAGGTAGTCGCACGCCTTGTTGGAGGCGAGGACATGGCTTACCGGGCAGATGCCGCAGGTGCGGGCGGTCAGCGCCGGCATCTCGCGGTAGGGGCGGCCTTCGCAAAATTTCTCGAAGCCGCGGAACTGGGTGAGGTGGAAGCGGGCGTCCTGCACCTCGCCCTGATCGCCGAGTTGCAGGGTGATACGGGCATGCCCCTCGATGCGGGTAACCGGTTCGATGGTGACGGTGCGGCTCATGGGTGCAGTCCCCTTTGATAGGTCAGTGGAACGGTCCGGCGGGTCGGCGCGGAGCGTATTCAAGCGGGTCAGGTCGGTGTGGCGCCGGTTTCATTGGCGCCGGTCTCATTGGCGAGGGCCCGCTCGGTAATCTCGCGGTAGATACGGATCAATTGGCCGGCGATGCCATTGAACTCCGGGTGGCGCTCCCATAAGGGCCGCAGTCGGTTGGCGTCGGCGAAGACCTCGTGGAGGAAGTCGAAGTCGAAGCTGTCCAGGGTGCCGCCCGCATCCACCTTCGCCTTGAGGTCCAGGACGCGGGGAAGACGCTGTTTGCGCAAACGCTCGAGCAACGTGACGATGAGGCCGGTATCGTCTTGGGCGGTCTGGTCGGTCATTGGGCCATCCCCGATGGTTCTGGTGGTTGGGCGCCGCGGCAGCGCACGGTTGCGCCGCCGCTGATCACTCAGGCCCCGAAGCGGGTTACCTTGCTCGGGTCCGGCGTGCGTCCCTCGATCAACTCGTTCAGCACATAGAAGATCGCATCCGCATGGGGCGGGCAGCCGGGGATGAAGACGTCGACCTCCACGACCCCGTGGATGGGGCGCACCTGGCGAAACAGGACCGGCACGCCGACAGTCGGGATCTGGGGCTGGACGTCGGCAGTCTCCACGTAGGCCCGGTTCAGCACGGCCTCGAGCTTGAACGGGTTGCGCATCGCCGGGACATTGCCGGTAATGGCGCAGTCTCCCAGGCTGATCAGCAATTTGCAGTGCTTGCGGAATTCCTTGGCGTGATGCAGATCGCCCTCGGAACTGATGGACCCCTCCAGGATGCCCACGTCCACCTGCTCCGGCAACACCTTGGTGTCGACCAGGGGGCTGTAGACGATGTCCAGCTTCTGCGCCAGGTCCACCAGCCGTTCGTCCATATCGAGGAAGGACATGTGGCAGCCGGAGCAACCATCGAGCCAGGCGGTGGCTACCGTGATCTTGGGATCGCTCATTGGGCGTGCCTCCGGCGGGCGAGAATGGGCAGGAAGTGTTTGTCTTTGACCATCTCCCCGGCCGAGGTTCCCTGCTTTACCAGGGCGCCCGTGGGGCAGACCTGCACGCACTTGCCGCAGCCGGTGCAGGTATCGCTCTCGCCCCAGGGGCGGGCCAGGTCGGTGATGACGTGGCAGTCGCTGCCGCGGCCCATGACGTCCCAGGTATGGGCGCCCTCGATCTCGTCGCAGACGCGCACGCAACGGGTGCACAGGATGCAGCGGTTGTGGTCGAGCCGGAAGGCCTCGTGGGAGCTGTCGACCTGATTGCGCGCCTGACGATAGGGGACGCGCACATGGTCCACCCCGCACTTCTGGGCCATGAACTGCAACTCGCAGTGGCCGTTGGAGACGCACACCGAGCAGACGTGACTGCGCTCGGCGAAGAGCAGTTCCACGATGGTGCGGCGGTAGCGTTGCAGGCGCTCCGTGTTGGTGGAGACCGTCATGCCCTCCGCCACCTGGGTCGAACAGGCGGCAAAGAGGCGCGACTGACCGGCCATCTCCACCAGGCACAGGCGGCAGCCGGCCCAGATGCTCAGTCCGTCCAGGTAACACAGGCTCGGGATCGGGATCTTGTTCTCCCGGCAGACCTCGATGATGGTCTCATCCGCGCGGGCGGAGTAGTCCTTGCCGTCGATGTTCAGCGTAACGACGCGGACACTGGCTGGGTTTGCGGGTGGGGGCATGTGGGCTCCGGTTTCTTCGGGTGTCTTGGTCAGGTTCCGGGCGGCAGATCGACAGGGGTGCCGGTCCGAGCCTCGGGTTCCAGAATCTGGACGTCGAGCAGGTCCTTCGGGCGGGCACTGGCGCGTTTGTTCGCAATCAGTGTGGTGCGCGAGAGGACTGCAACATTTCTTTGTAGTCCTTGTTCAGCATCGAACCCTCCCATAAAGGCCCAGGCATCGCACGTCATCGGCCAGACTGCGGCGAGACCCGCCGCGGGGTCGAGCGGGATTAATCTTTCGTCGTCGGGGTCATGCAGGGCGCGCTTGGTGATGATGGTGCAATTCATGTCTTGTCGAAAGTGTCTCAAGTCGGCAAGAAATCCTGGTCGAGCAACTGCCCCGGCGAGAACGGGCACTCCGCCGGGAAGGTCTCCGGCGGCAAACCCGTCTCCAGGTTCGCACGACTGCGCGCCGCCGGGTAACGCCGCGCCGCGATCTCGGGCAACTTGGTTGCAAGGCTCGGGCTGTCCTCCAGCAATTCGGCGATTTCGTCCCGGGCATTGTCGATGGACAAACGCCAACTGACACCGCGGAAAGCCGGCTGATAGCGCCATTTGAGCAGATGGAGCATCAGAATCTTGAGGTGTCCGGCCAGGGCATGTTTTTGCTGTTTGCCCATCGCCTCCAGTTCCTCGGCGACCTGATCCACATCCACCTCCGCCCAGCGCCCCGCGCGCAGGTGCGCGGCGCTGTCGTTCGCCCAGGCATAGAAGTCGCGGTCGTGGTCCAGGCTTGGCATCGTCGCTTCGGCTACGCGCTCATAACGGTATTGCCGAGCGTGGCGCCAACTGCCGCTACGAGACTGTTCAGCCTTGAGTGAACCTCGCGCAACTCGCGCTCGCTGCGTTCCTGACGGTCACGCAGTGACCGGAGTTGTTCAAGGATCAGGTTTGCGACCACGTCGGTCATCATTCAGCCGTCAGCTTCTGCTCGTACTCGTCGCGGAAGAAACGTAGCGTACTCAGGACCGGATTGGGCGCCGTCTGACCCAGGCCGCAAAGGCTCGTGGCCTGCACCACCTCGCACAACTCTTCCAGCAGGGCCAGGTCCTTGTGGGTGCCCTGCCCCTTGGCGATGGTGTCCAGGAGTCCGTGCATCTGCTGGGTGCCGGTGCGACAGGGGACGCACTTGCCGCACGACTCGGTCATGCAGAACTCCATGAAGTACCGGGCCACGTCCACCATGTCCGAGGTCTCGTCCATGACGATCATACCGCCGGAGCCCATGATGGTACCGAGCGTCTTCAAGCTGTCGTAGTCGACCGGGATGTCCAGGTGCTCCGCCGGGATACAACCGCCGGAGGGGCCGCCGGTCTGCACCGCCTTGAAGGCCTTGCCGTTGGGGATGCCGCCGCCGATCTCCTCGATGATCTCGCGCAGCGTGATCCCCATCGGCACCTCGATCAACCCGATGTTGGAGATGGCGCCGGCGAGCGCGAAGACCTTGGTGCCCTTGGAACGCTCGGTGCCGATCCCCGCGTACCACTCCCCGCCGTTGCGGATGATGGGGGTGATGTTGGCAAAGGTCTCCACGTTGTTGATCAGGGTGGGGCAGCCCCAGAGTCCCGATTCGGCCGGATAGGGCGGACGCGGCCGGGGCTGGCCGCGATTGCCCATGATCGAGGCCATCAGCGCGGTCTCCTCCCCGCAGACGAAGGCCCCGGCGCCGAGCCGGATCTCGACATCGAAATTGAACTGGGTCTCGCAGATGTGGTTGCCCAGGAAGCCCGCGCGCTTGGCCTTGCGGATGGCGGTCTCGACCCGCTCGACCGCGAGCGGATACTCGGCGCGCAGATAGACGTAGCCCTTGTTCGCGCCGATGGCATAGGCGGCGATGGCCATGCCCTCGAGCACCCGATGGGGGTCTGACTCCAGGATGGCGCGGTCCATGAAGGCGCCCGGGTCACCCTCGTCCGCGTTGCAGATGACATATTTCTGGCCGGCCGGCATCTTGGCGATGGTCGACCACTTGAGCCCGGTCGGATAGCCGCCGCCGCCGCGCCCGCGCAGTCCGCTGGTGGTGACCTCGGCGACCACCGCGCCCGGGGTCATCTCGGTCAGGGCCTGCACCATGGAACGGTAGCCGCCGACCGCGACATAGCCGGTGAAGCTCTCCGGGTCGATGATGCCGGTGTTCTCGCGCACGATGCGCTGCTGCCGGGTAAAGAAGGGGGCATCGGTCGGGAAGCGGATGCGCTCCACCGGTGCACCGCCCACGCTCGCGATGATGTCCGCGGCGTCGTCGGGTGTCACCTCGCGGTAGAGCACCTCGAGTTCCGGTGGCTCATCCGTGCGGGCGACCGCCACCATGGGTCCGGCCGAGCACAGGCCCATACAGCCGACGCCCTTGACACGGCAGGTGCCGGGGCCGTGCGCCTTGTGGGCCTCGGTCAGTGCCTCGAACACCGGCGGGGCGCCGGACGACTGACAGCTCGTCGCCATGCAGACACGCACCTCGGTGTCGATGCCGGCGAACTTGTCGCGGTGTTTCTGGGCCAGCTCGTCGATGTCGTCGATATTCACTTGGCGGTCTCCAACTCAATGCGCTCCATCAGTTTCTCCGGGGTCAGCTTGCCCAGCAGTTGACCGTCCACGACCGCGGCCGAGGCCAGGCCGCAGGCACCGACGCACCGGGCGGTGAGCACCGAGAGCAGGTCATCCTCCGTGGTCTCGCCCGGCTTGACGCCGAAGCGCTCCTCGATCGCGCCCAGCAGGGCCCCGGCGCCCTTGATGTAGCAGGCGGTGCCGGTGCAGACCACGCAGGCGTGGCGGCCCTTGGGCTTGA
>Ga0247840_10001904_pt1 | contig 38631 bp, 41 predicted proteins | sample LaCruzMarch2015__FD_192404 | JGI IMG/M metagenome (GOLD analysis project Ga0247840, IMG submission 192404) | Freshwater microbial communities from meromictic Lake La Cruz, Castile-La Mancha, Spain - LaCruzMarch2015_17m | ecosystem: Environmental > Aquatic > Freshwater > Lake | place: Spain... | reverse complement strand
TTCCAAAATCCACTCTTAACCTTGTTCCAGTGGTGTTCAAAACATAATCAGATGTTGTTAATTGAAGAGCATTAACCGTTGTGCTTTTTATATCTAATTTCGCTCCTGGTGCCGTCGTTCCAATTCCGACATTACCAGTAGTCTGCTGAATAAGCATAGCACCAGGAACACTTGCGACATCAAATCGTACGTCTGCACCATGCCCTGAATAGTTCGAACCGATTATCATTTGTGTATTTGCAATATCCCAAGACATCAACCATACTCCATTTAATCTGATAGGATTTTCTCCTTTTATGTTTAATGCTCCATCGACATCAAGTAAATATGACGGACTAGTTGTTCCTATCCCTATCCGATGATTCTCCGAATCGATAGATAAAGTATCCGTATCAAAAGATAATCCATTTACTCCACCAGTCAAAGAAAAATTCGTATCATTAGCAAAAGTTCCAGTCGCTGAATTGATAGTTAGAGTATCAGTTGGTGCATCTCCTAAAATAGTATTATCTTGGACACTTAAATTCCCTCCAACAGATGTCGAGCCAGTTGAAGTTGAGCCAGTAAGAATTAAATTATTTCCATATATATCACCCTCGGCATCAACAATAAATTTTGGTTGCCCATCTACCGCTAAACCAAAAAGATTTGAATCAGCCACCACCGAAGAAGGATTAATGTAAAAAGTGGAATCAGAAATATTTGAAACTCCACTGGGCCAAGAAGTGAAAAGGTGAGGAAGAGTTGATATGCGTGTGAATACACCTTGTCCGGTTGCAGTAAAATTTGTAATATTTGCGTTATCAATATTCGGATTATTTATATTCGGATTGTTTAAAGTTCCGTTCTCAGTAATATTACTTGAGGAATTATTTATGGATTTTCGGACACTATCATAAACGGCGTTAATCTGTCGATAATTATCGTCTCGACTTATACTATTATTTAAATTTCCAATTGCTTTCTCTATCCCCTCAATACGAGAAAGTAATAAATTATCCGTATGGTTTGATGATGACGGTGATACTTCTGATTCTAAAATACGTCTAACTGTTTTTGTTGGTGCTAAAATTTTAGTAACTTTATCTGAATTAGTCGAGGTCGTAATTATAGATTTAGAAATATTTTGACTGTCTTGTCGATTAACAACTTGTTTTGTCTTGGGTAAGGAATCATTTACTTTCGTTATAGAATTTTCTTTTCCATTATTAAATGTTGTTTGGACAAATTCTTTTGTATAAGTAATAAAATCTTCCGAATCATTCAAAATCCCTTCGGTAAAAATCACCCAGCCATCTCCTAGACCGTTGGAAATGGAGGTAAGAGTTGTTCCTATAGAATTTATAAATCCGCCGACTTTTTTTAAGGGTGAGGTTGCCGCAAAAGTATTCGTATAGAAACAAAAAAGAAACAATGAAAAGACTATTGGTATAAATAGAGACCAGATAAATTTTTTAAATTTTGTTTTTTTCATTTGTATATATAATATACAAGTATATTATACAATTTTTTGTGTAAAAAAGTTGAAAAATATTATATTTTTATGTGGATAACTCAATGTTTATAATACAAAAAATACACAGATAAATTCTGTATATTTTTTGTATTATTTTATTTGCACAGTTGCACAGGTCGGACCTGTGCAAAGTTATATAACAACAAAATTTATGATGCGTCCTGGTATATAGATAAATTTCTTTATTTCCTTCCCTTTTACCCAAGCCATAATATTTTCTTCCTTAAGAGATAAACTTTTTACTTCTTCCTCGGTCATATCTTTTGAGACCATGATTTCTGCTCGAACTTTACCATTCACTTGCACCGCAATCTTCACTTCTTCTTCAATGATTTTCTTTTTGTCCCATTTCGGCCATCCAGAAAGGTGAATGCTTCTTGTTTGTTGGTTTTTGGTTTTTGGTTCGGTGGGAAAAGGCCTTGCCTTTTTTGAACCCAAGGCAAGGTCTTGGGGAGCTGAAAGTATTTCCCAAAGTTCTTCTGTTGTGTGTGGAGCAAAGGGAGAAAGAATCTGTAAGAACTTTTTAAAGTCATCTTTTTTTACATCACCCCCTTTATTTAAAATTACCTCTATTTCGTTTGCAAGTATCATCATCGAAGAAATGGCAGTATTGAAACTCATTGATTCTATATCTTCAGAAACTTTTTTAATTGTTTTGTGAAGTATAGTTTGAAGTTTTACAGCTTCGTCCACGGATATTTTTTCGGGTCCTCGGATGAGGGAGGACGAGGAGCCAGACCGCGAAAAAATATCCATAGACTTCGCTTGCAAAGAAACAGTATCAGGCGAGGCGACTCGTTGCCCCAATCTCCAAACTTTCTCAATAAATCTACGCGAGCCAATTATACTATTCGTATTCCAAACAGCTGTCTGGTCGAATGGACCAATAAACATTTCATAAATGCGAAGAGTATCGGCTCCGTAGAGTTTAATAATTTCATCAGGATTTATAACATTGCCTCTTGATTTGGACATCTTCTCTCCATCTTCAGCCAAAATCATTCCGTGAGCTGTACGCTTTTGGTATGGCTCTTTGGTTGGAACAAGCTTTAAATCATAAAGGAATTTATGCCAAAAACGAGAATACAAAAGGTGGAGAGTCGTGTGCTCCATTCCCCCGTTGTACCAATCGACCCCATTAGAGATGGGAACACGCTGCGAGCCCTCGCGATCTCTAACGGGGCAAGCCCCTAACCAGTATTTGAGATTTTTCTGGCTGGCGAATTCTTTTTTATTTTTCGGATCAATATAACGCAAATAATACCAAGAACTCCCTGCCCAGTTCGGCATTGTATCGGTTTCTCTTTGTGCTTTTCCTTTACACTTCGGACATTTTACATTTACCCATTTGGAAATTGTGGCAAGTGGTGATTCTCCATTGTCAGTCGGGGTATAAGACTTTACCTTTGGCAAAACTAACGGTAAATCCTTTTCTGGAACGGGAACATATCCACATTTTTCACAATGAATTATAGGAATTGGTTCACCCCAGTAACGTTGTCGGGAGAAAATCCAATCACGAAGTTTGAATTTGGTAACCATTTTTCCTCCAACTTCTTCGGTAATTTTCTTCCTTGCTTCACCCGACGTCATTTTGTTGAATTTTCCAGAATTGATTAATATTCCATCGTCAGTATAAGCTCTATCATTAATCTCACCACCAGATACAACTTGCACAATTGACAAATTATATTTCTTGGCAAATTCAAAATCTCTCTCGTCGTGAGCAGGAACGGCCATGACAGCACCTGTTCCATACGAAGCAAGGACATAATCAGCAATCCATATAGGTATTTCTTTTTCTGTTGCTGGATTAATAGCTTTAACCCCTTTCAATTCGACACCAATCTTTTCTTTATCCAGAGCAGTTCTATCAATATCAGTTTCATTTTTAATTTTTTCAATATACTTTTTTACTTCAGACCAATTTGATATTTGATTTTTCAATTTTTCCACAAGTTCGTGTTCTGGTGCGAGGACAACATATGTCGCTCCAAATAAAGTATCAGCACGAGTGGTAAAAATCTTAACGTAAGAGTTGGAATCGATAATGTCTTTTCCGAGCTGGTCTGGCATCTCTTCCTCCCTCATCCGAGGACCCGAGGAAAAGATTTTATCGGTGACAACTCTAAATTTAAGTTCACTTCCCTCCGACTTCCCTATCCAATTCCTTTGTCCTATTTTTATTCTTTCAAGATAATCAACGTCATCCAAATCTTTATCGAGTCTATCGGCATATTTAGTAATCGCTAGCATCCATTGCTCCTTTTCTTTTTTGACAGTATCCGCTCCGCAACGTTCACACTTGCCATCAATGACTTCTTCATTTGCCAAACCAATTTTGCAACTTGGACACCAATTTATAACTGTTTTCTTTTTGTAAGCTAGATCCTTCTTAAACATTTGGAGGAATATCCATTGCGTCCATTTATAGTAAGTCGGATCGGTCGTATTTATTTCCCTTGACCAATCAAAAGAGAAACCAAAAGATTTTAATTGTCTGCGGAAAGTATCTGTATTTTGTTTTGTGACTTTTGCCGGAGGAATTCCCGTCTTAATTGCATAATTCTCTGTTGGTAAGCCGAAAGCATCCCAACCAATCGGATAAAGCACGTTGTACCCTTCCATCCTTCGTTTGCGAGAAATGATATCCATCGCTGTATTAGAGCGAACGTGGCCAACGTGAAGTCCGGCTCCTGATGGATAAGGAAATTCGATTAAAGCGTAAAACTTACGCTTTAATCGCCCCGTAGTGAGCTTTGCTCTACTACTGGGGCTCTCGGCTTTATAGATACCCTTCTTATCCCAATCTTTCTGCCACTTACTTTCTATTTTCTTATGGTCGTAATTTTTCATCCCGTTAGAGATAGTCCCTCGTAATCGATGGGACGTCTTAAATTAATTGCTATTAATAATGTAACTATTTTCTTTATAAACACTCCTGTTAAAAATATAACAAACAAATCTCTAACGGGATTCATCTCCTATTGTTTGGTTACTGGTTTTGGAAATGGTGGGTACATATCTTTATCTATTGTGCGAGAAAAACATGTTCGTCCAGTTTTGTGATCCCATGATTCATTAATTCCTCCCCCTGGATATGGAGCAGAAGAAACTGCAATATCAGTTGTTCTATACATCGGCATTATTCCACCATTATTATATTCCTGCCAACCTTTTGGCATATCGGCTCCGAAAGTCGCACACAATTCAAACGTAAGCTTATCACTCGGTATGTACTCATAAGTTGTGCCCTTCTCAAACTCAGGATCAATAGGCATTGAATATCCAGACATAGGGTTTTGTAAATCTTTCAATGTTGCTGGTAATTTTTCTTTCTGTTGCCAATAATTTATGACTTGATATTGGATATTTTGCAGATCTGAAACTCTTCTATCATCAAGACGCCAAACGCGTTGCATGGCAGGACTACCCATAATAGAGAAACTATAAATAATTGAAGCGAGAGTTATAGCAAAACCAACTAAGGCAAATATCCACCCGATTTTGAATTTTGTATCAAGTTTATTTCTAAGGAGAAGAATATAATAAATGCCGACAATTATAACTACGATAAGAGTAGAAACTACTTTGTAGATGAATCTATTTGTTATTTCTCCTGAAACAAAATATCTAACAAGAGTGACGAGGTCAATAGCTGCCACTATTGCCGAAATAAAAAGAATAATATAAATAACCCATTTTCGAATAACATCATCAAAGTGACCCATTTCTCCCTTCATATATTTTCTCCAAAAGTGTGAGACTATGAGGAATATCGGGAAAAAGATTATGAGTGTCGCAAGTGCAATACGTATACTTTCGAAGTTATAAGTAGAATAACCATATTGATAAGTTGAATTAAGTACATCCGGGAATTGCTTGTCGAGTGTACCAAAGATAAGATTTAAAAATGAAACGACTGAAGTTATTAACGTTATTAATGTGCCTAGACAAAGGAAAAAGAATCCAACGCTAAGCTTGGGCTTATTTTGCTGTAAAACTTGTTGTGTTTCCATCCGGTAGTGAGAAATGGCATTATTTGTTCGCCATTTCAATATTATTTTAATAATAACTTTGACCTTTGTTAATAAATATAAATTAAAATATAATCCTCAAATAGTAGGCAATGCCATTTTCTACTACCGGATCCATAATCTGTGTATTATATCAGAAAAAAGGTGTATAATAAAATGAGTAAATATGGAAGAAATAAAACAAAAATCAAGAGATACACTTGAACAAATTGCTATACGTGCTACCCGTTGGATAGGTTCAACGAATTCAATTCTCGTTCACACGACAATTTTTATAATTGCTTTTGTTTTGTATTTCTTTGGTATTACTATAGATAAAATACTTCTAGTTTTAACAACTATTGTCTCACTCGAAGCTATATATCTCTCTATTTTCATTCAGATGTCTGTTAACCGCCAAGCCAGGAAGCTCCACGCTGTTGCTCGCGATGTCGATGAGATCCAGGAAGATGTCGAAGATATTCAGGAAGATGTCGAAGAAATCGAAAAAGATGTCGACGAGATTCAAAAAGATGTCGACGAGATTCAGGAAGACGTGGAAGATATCCAGGAAGAAGATGAAGCTGAAGAAAAGGAAGAAATAAAAGAAGATGAAACTCTAGATCGGATAGAAAAAACTCTTGGGGTGTTAATTTCCGAAATTGCTGAACTTAAAAAGGAGAAAAAATAACTTTATATTAAAATAAAACAAGGCCTTGATAAATATTATCAGACATTGTCTATTCGTATTTTGTTTAGCATCTATTGTATAAAAATATCGTCTATAATTAATAATTTTCCCTTTTCAATGAAATTGATTTTGGAAAATACACCGATACTATAAAATATTTGCTCTGTCGCCGCAGCAATCTCTGGCCCTCTACTAATAAAGAGGTTAGAATCTTTTCCTGAGATTTTTATCTCTATCGAATTTTCCCAGTTTGGATTGTATTTTTCAACTACTCTCTCCATAATTTGTTTAAGAAATTCGCCTCCTGGGTGAATATCCTGAAATTTCAAATCAAGGTTTTTCAGCAATTCTTTTTTATTTTTCATGGCTAATTTAATTAAAATATTTTTAGAACTATCTTTAATCCCTTAAAGAACCAAAGATAGTCCTAAAAACACAAAAAAGCCATTATCAAATACCAATATTGATATTACAATAACATTATTTACTTATTTCGTCAACTATTTTATTTCCTTTACTCCCTGTCTTAATATAGTCCAATTGTTGTCTTCGAGTTTAACCAGAGTTGAAGGCTCAGCATTTTTTCTGCCACCATCAATATATAAAGAAATTTTATTATCAAAACAACCTTTTACTTCCTCAATAGTTTCAGCTGGCTTGCCTCCTTCCATATTGGCACTTGGAGCTACAAGCGGACCAACTTTATTTATTAGATTATAGAGATTTTTATTTCGCTTACCGATCATACGAAAAGCAATTGACTTTGTACCCCTGTGAAGATATCGCAATTTGTTTGAAAGACACGGAAGAATAACACTGACTTTCCCCGGCCAAAACTTTCGCAAAAATTTTTCTTGCCATTTTTCTACAATTATTCCAAAAATATCCAAATCATTATATGAAGTTATAAGAACAATAAACGGCTTATTTATGTCTCGAGCTTTTATCGTATAAATATTCGCTACGGCTTTTTTTGATTCAGCCTTTCCCACTATCCCATACAAAGTGTCGGTGGGTAGTACTACCACCCCATCATTTTCAAGAATTTCTTTTCCTTTTCGCCAATCACTTTTCATAAATTTATTTATAAATATCATGATCACCAATTACGAGTAAAGCAACTTCATTTTTGCTTTCATATTGAAAAACAATTCTATAATCATAATTAACAGAGAAACTATAGCAATTTTTGTATTGCCCATTTAATTTATGAACTTTAAGAATTTTATGATTTGAAATATCTTTAAATATTTCAATTTTTTCAACAACTTCATCCCTAAAACCGTCAGGCAACTTTTTAAATTGTCTAATGAAATTTGGGGCATAAATAATTTTTATCATAAATTAATTATTTAACTTTTTTTGCTAATTCTCTTAAATCACCTGATAAACCTTTACCTAAAGATATCTCCTGTTGAGCCTTTAAAATATTTTGAACAGCTTCTTCTTCAGCAAGACGAGTAATAGCACGACGAACAACATCGGCTTTATTTGAGCCATAGCCAGACTTTACCAAATTATTTAACTCTTTTTCCAATTCCATTGGAAGTGGTACTGATATAGTAGTCATAATTTTTATATTCTAATGATAATATGTATTATATTATCATATTATAATATAATATACAATATGCTTAAATATTATATCCTAAACTCAATAACATCTCCGTCCTTAACTACCCCAAGAAGCAAAATTTCAAATCGGGTGCATTTAAAATTTGCTACGGGGCGAGAAGTGCTTTTATTGCTTTCCCCGCCTCGGCCATGTTATATCTTAAACTCAATAACATCTCCGTCCTTAACTATATAATCCTTGCCCTCAGTTCTGACTTTTCCTTTAGCTCGGGCCTCAATATAACTTCCGGCATCAAGTAAATCTTTCCAATAGACAACTTCAGCTCGGATAAATTTGTCTTTAAAGTCCGTATGAATAGCCGTTCCGGCGATAGGCGCTGTACTTCCTATTTTAATCGTCCAGGCACGAGTTTCATCTGTCCCAGTTGTAAAATACGTCTCCAAACCAAGAAGCTCGTAACTTTTCTTTATCAAATCGTCAAAACCTTGCTCAAATACTGGATCAACCTTAACTGAGAAAATATTTGGAAGTCCGACTTCCAAATTTTCGCTGGCTTCAGAAGTGTTGAGGACATAAAGCATAGGCTTAAGAGTGAGCAAATTCAGGGATTTTATTTTAAATTTTTCATCATCACTAAGATTTGCATCTGTAGCCATTTTCCCCTCTTCAAAAACTTTCATCAATTTCTTCAAAATTTCTTCCTCAACTACTGCTTCCTTTTCCTGTTTTTTTAATTCTTTAGATAAATTTGAAATTCTCTTCGAGACTGTCTCGAAGTCTGAAAGAACGAGTTCAAGATTTATAACTCCAATATCATCAAGCGGACTAATTTTATTTTCCACATGAATAATGAAAGGGTCTTGAAATGTTCTGACAACGTGAGCAATAGCATCGACTTCACGGATATTCGTCAAGAATTTATTTCCGAGTCCTTCCCCTTTCGATGCACCTTTGACAAGTCCTGCGATATCAACGAACTCTATAACTGCCGGAATAGTCTTTTCTGATTTGGATAGTTCAGAAAGTTTATAGAGTCTATCATCAGGCACAGGAACAATACCCACAGATGGATCAATAGTACAAAAAGGATAATTCTCCGCCGGAACGCTCTTTTTCGTGAGCGCATTAAAAAGCGTGCTTTTGCCTACATTTGGTAAACCTACTATGCCTAAAGAAAGAGTCATGAGTTGAATATAGCAGAAATAAGGTTATTTTGAAAGTTGAAACTTTATAATTAATTTTCAGATTCTAATCTTAGTTTGAGTTGTATAATTGTCTCAAGTTTTAACTTTGATTTTATCCAAGCTTTCTGCTTCTCTGTTACAAGTTCACCAAGACCCTTAAGAATATCGTTGTTATCCATATCCTCTAACTCTTTAATACATAATTTAAGAAATTTCTTATATGTCATTCCTGTTCTTTTTTCTACAATCTCCTTGTTTATTTCCCAGTTGTTTTTTGAGAAGAACCAAACATCGAATATATCACGATTGGTTTCTCCTAGGCGTTCGTGCATAGCTACAAGCTTATGAGCAAACATATCTTCTTTAACCATTACAAGCATTGATACACCATTAAATGCACGAACATCATATTTTGAACCAAATTGCCTACGATTAATCTCAATTTTTACATTTTGAGCATTCTTTGCTTTGTTCTCATATGAGAGTAAAAATATGAGATTATACCTTTTCTTTTGAGCTTCTTTTACTTCTCCATATTTTCTTACTATTTTTTCAACTTGTTCAAATATATAATCTTCTTTTGATTCATCTAAAATATCAATATCTAAGTCAACAGAATAGCGATCAAGCCCATAGAACAAATAGGCAGCTGTTCCACCCTTAAAACCCAAATAAGGACTAATTGTTGTATCAGAATAAATAGCAATCAATATCTGTACAAGTATATTTTTATGTATTGAATAATTTAATGTCATGTTTATTTAGTAGCTTTATAATTCTCGTAATATTTCTGTACAGTCTTTGCCATTTTTTTATTATTATAGATTGGCAATATTTCAAACACTTTATCCCAATCAAGTGGAGAAAGATTGTCAATATAATACTTTTTACTTCTGTATATTGTATCAAGAAAAGCTCTTTCTTTTGAAGCAATAGCGTATTCGCCTGCTTGGTCTATTCCTTTTGGATTACTCAAAATAGTATCTTTGATTTTTACAAAGGAATAAGTTTGTCCATCACATTTAATTTCTCTCTTTATATATGAAGCAATAAAAATATTTCCATAGTATTGAAATGTCATACCAGATGCACCCAAGACAGTTTCAAAACTTACATAAGAAGGTCTGAAAATCTTTGTTGCAAATTCATACTTATCATAGTTTTTATCTTTAGCATAAATACCCCTACGAACTCGGATAAGCTTCCCTGCTTTAACATAATAATTCAATCTTACTTGAGCAGTGCCTGTTTGAGTCTCACGCCAAAGTAAAGCTATATCTTTCGTTGAAAATACGCTATTCTTTGATCTTAATAGGATGTCTAAATATTCCCCTTTTTGAGCTTTATTATTCATATATCTACTGGAACTTAGGTTTAACCTAATCTCCAGTCCACATATTAACATTAATGGCTAATAAATGCAATCTAAGACGATTTAAATCCACATTGTTTGACAATAGCAGATTCAAGTTTTATTGGTTCATCTGTTCCTATTCGATAGATTTTTCCATTCTTCATTATTAATTCAACCGCATCAAAACCAGAAACATTAAAAATCCAAGTGGTAGGCCATAACCATAATCTTATCCCCCATCCGTAGTACCAATGATTTTTTACAGTTTTAACAGAAGATATTTCTTGAAGAGATAATTTCTTTTTAAAAATTCCGAAACCAAATTTTATTCGTACATAATTTTCATCAATCGTAGTTGTCAGCGTGGCAAACGATGCAAGAATAAACAGGATTAATGCCATTATGGCAGTAACAGCAAAATTTGTGCCAGAGTTGATCGAAGGAGGTTCGAGCCTGGCCATAATTTGAACCCATGCGAAGAGCACCAAAACGGCTAGCGTAACAACTAGCATTAAATATCCAATTTGAGTATGTTTATATGAAATCATAAATTTATTATATCAAAAATAGGCACAAATCTTAAATTTTCTTTTTAGATGGTTTAAAACCGTAGTCTACTCCCCTTTTTAGTGGAGGAGGAATCTTTACTGTAAACTCAAATGGGATAACTTTATCGTTGATAGCATGTCTAGGTGTGCCCGTGCCACTCCGATGGATAAACTCATGAGAGCAATATAGCAAAATATGTCCCAAAAGTCATTCTAATTTTTATAGGATAAAATTAAATAAATATCCTGTAAAAATAATTCCAAGACCGACTATTCCCGCAAAAATAAGTATCAATTTAATCTTCATAACTTTTTTAAGAATCATAAATTCAGGAAGTGACAAAGCTGTGACAGACATCATGAAAGCAAGTGTTGTCCCTATTGATACTCCCTTCTCAGTCAATACAGAAACAAGTGGAATAATTCCAGCGGCATTTGAGTAAAGTGGAATACCGATAAGTACAGCAAGTGGTACTGCATACCATTTATCACTTCCGGCGTATTGTGCTAAAAAATCTGTTGGCAAATATCCATGAATCCAAGCTCCAATACCTATACCAATTAAAATATATAACCAAACTTTTTTTATAATTTTTTTTGTATAATTGAATGCATAAGCAATTCTCTCTTTCATAACTCTATTCGGTAAATCTACATTTCCATTTACCGAATTATCAAAAACAAATGGCTCAATCAAATTCTTAACATTTAGTTTTTCAATAATAATTCCGGAAAAAATTGAAATAAGGAGTCCACTAATAATATAAATTAGAGCAATTTTCCATCCAAACAGTCCAAGCAATAAAATAAGTACTACCTCATTAATCATTGGTGAAGCAATTAAAAAAGAAAATGTCGCACCAAGTGGTACTCCTGCTTGAACAAATCCTATAAACAAAGGAATCGCTGAACAAGTACAAAACGGTGTAATTATTCCAAGAAGTGAAGCCAAGATATTTCCCACAAATTTATTCTTGCGAGAAAGAATTAGTTTAATCTTTTCAGGAGGTAAGTATGAGCGGAGAATTGAAACAATAAAAATAATTACTGCTATCAGAATAAATATTTTAATAGTATCGAAAATAAAGAAATTAACTGCTTTAGCAAGCAATGTCTCTCTGGTAATTATAAAGACATCATACGTCAACCAATTTGCAAATAATTGTATGGGGTAAAACATAATTGTTATTTTTTATTTCTAAATCGCTTGTTTTCAAGTTTTCGTATTTCGTCTTCACCAAAACCAAAATGATGTCCAACTTCGTGCCAGACTACTTCATAAACCATTTCTTTAATTCTCTCCGGGTCTCCGCCACACATAGCCTCTATTGGATGTTGAAATATTGTAATTTTATCTGGAAGGACATATGTATACCCTTCTCCCCTTTTCGTTCTTGGAATTCCTTCATAGAGCCCAAGGAGTGTTCCCAGAACTTTAATGTCTCGCTCACCATGCCTACGGCTACGAATATCATCTTCTACAAGAAAAGCCACATTACTCATTTTCTTTTGAGTCTTTTCTGATAATCTTTTAACCGAATCAGCAACTAATTTTTCAAAATCTTCTGTTATCATAATATATTTGCATTCTAACACATATATCCCATTATAATAAAACGCCATAATATGTTAAATTAAATAAATGCCTGAAAGTAACCAATCAAAATTTTCACCAAAAATCATCATTCTCGGAACAGTATTTCTTGATGTCTTGGGAATCGGACTAATAGTTCCTGTACTTCCCTTTTACGTTGAATCATTCGGTGTTCCTGACTTTGTCGTCACAGCTTTATTTGCGGTCTTTTCACTTTTCGCTTTTTTCAGTGCACCTATTCTTGGAATGATATCCGATAAACGTGGCCGTCGACCAGTATTACTTGTCAGCCTTCTCTCAAGTGCTGTCGGTTGGTTAATTTTTGCATTTTCAAGATCTATTTGGGGACTTTTCTTGGGAAGAATTATCGACGGGCTAGCGGCAGGAAATATTTCAACAGCCCAGAATTATCTAATTGATATTTCTAAAGATAGTAATGAGAGAACAAAAAATCTTGGCTCAATTGGGGCAATATTTGGAATCGCATTTATTATGGGACCATTAATCGGTGGAGCATTATCTAGCGTTCACATGAAGCTACCATTTATAGTCGTCGGGCTACTCGCAACAGTAAATACGATTCTCGCTTATTTCTTCTTGCCTGAAACAAATCATGATAGAAGTGATAAAAAAATTTCCTTAAACCCTTTCTATCCAATTGTTAAAGCTTTCAAAAATAAAAAAATATTACCACTTTATCTGGCTTGGCTCTTATTTGGTATTGCTATTTCACTTCAGCAATCAATTTTTGCTTTATATATCGCTAAAGTATTTTCTTGGACAGTTGTCGCTTCCGGATTATTGATGGCACTTGTCGGAATTATTATTTCGCTCAATCAGGCTTTCTTTATCCATAAAGTTTGGCTAAAATATTTCAAAGAATCACTTCTTATGATTTGGCTACTTATACCTTTCGCCCTTGGTTATCTTGTTATGGCTCTACCCTTTAAATTCTCTTTCCTTGTTGGACTAATAGTTACTGCTTTCTGTCACTCAACACTTAGAGTAGTCATGAATAGCCAAATAATTGGTTTCTCTGAAAAAAAAGAGCAAGGCGAAATGATGGGAATTCTTTCTTCTCTCATGTCCCTTTCAATGATTTTGGGTCCAATATTGGGAGGACTTGCATACGAAATAATGCCGAGTTTGCCATTTATTTTCGCGGCCATAGTCTTATTCATTACATTTATTTTTGTTCGTAGCGCTTACAAAAAAATCGGGAGTGTCGAACACTTAGAAATACCTCCTGTTGAAGCAATATAAAATTTGCCTCTTTATATATTATCCCAAACGTTCTTTTATTTTATCAGAAATTTTTTCTAGACCATTTTCAATTTTTGTAAGATAGTACGTCGGTTCAAGTTCTGTGATATCTTTGTGGATGTTTTCATCAGAACTTGGGAGATTTGTAAGAATTATTACTGGAACACTTTTTCCCCAGTCGTCTTTTCGTAATTCACGAAGCATTTCCATTCCATTTAGTTTCGGCATATCGAGATCAAGTAATATCAAATCAGGGTGCTTATTTAAAGATATTTCTAATCCCTCTACCCCATTTTTTGCAACTAAAACCGTAAACCCCTCGTTGACTAATTTATCATTAAGAGCACTTTGTAATGATTTTTCATCCTCGGTTATAAGGATAACTTTTTTATTTTCCATATATTTAAATATTTGAATCTCCCGATAAAGATTCTTTAATCTCACTAATAATTTCGTCTAATCTATGATTAGACTTTATAAAATACTTTTTAGCACCCAAACTCATATAGGTAGATACTTTATCACTACTAGCTGTATTTGAAACAACAAAAATTGGAACATTTTTGCATTTAGTATTATCATCTTCTTTACACCAAGCTACAAAATCTAATCCTGATTCTTTACCAATCAGATAATGATCAAGCCAAATACCATCAACCTTTTCAAGTTCATAAACGTATTGTTTCGCTTGTTCGACACTTCTGACAGTGACAACCTCAAAATTATTTTTTTCTAATTTTAATTTAATTGCCTCCAAAAGCGGCCTTTCATCTTCTAATACTAAAATTACTTTATTTTTATTATTCATACATTTTACATTATAAACTTTAAATGATAATTAATCTAATTTTTTATCTCCTTCTTTTTTCTTCATTCCTGACAATGGAAAAACAACATAAAATGTCGTCCCGACATTTTCTTCAGATTCAAACCAAATCAATCCTCCAGACTGATTGACTATTGACTGAATGATATATAAGCCTAATCCAGTCCCTTCTGTTTCTGATTCACGAGCATTATCGGCCCTAAACATTTTTGAAAAAATTTTATCCTTTTGACTTGCTGGAATACCCATTCCTGAGTCTGATATTTTAATTGTAAGACTATCTTTCTCTATTTCTTTTTGACCAAATTTATCTCCCGCAGCTAAGTTTAATATTTCGAGATTTATAATACCCTCATTTTTTGTATATTTAACTGCATTTGATAATATATTTTGAAAAACCATTCTTAATAATTTTCTATCTGCTTTAAATTCTCCTAAGTTAGAATCATATTTCTCTTCAATTTTTATTTTTTTAGCAATAATTTGTGGTTTTAATTCATTGACAACACTTTGTGACATTTCCTTGATGTTAACTGCTTCTGGTTCAATTATAAATGTTCCAAGATCAAGACACGAGACATTTAATAATGAATCAACCAGGTCAACCATCCGCTGATTACCTATGGCAACCTCATTTAAATATTTTTTCTGCTCCGTATTTATTTTTCCTGCATCACCATTAAGTAGCATTTCTGTATACCAATTGATAGAAGATAGAGGAGTCCTTAACTGATGAGAAGCTAATGAAACGAACTCAGTTTTAGCTTTATCTATTTCTTTCTCTTTAGAGATATCATGTTCGATAGCCACATAATAAATAACTTCATCTTCATTATCTATAACTGGTGAAATACTAATGTTAGCAATATAAAATTCTCCATTTTTTCTTTTATTTTTAATTTCACTTATAAAAACTTTTTTCTGATCTTTTATTTGATACCACATATCTTCATAATATTCGTTTGGCATAGGAGCTTTCCATAAAGTCCCAGCTTTTTTTCCCATTGCTTCTTCGGGTTTAAAACCTGTAATTCTTTCAACCGCTCGATTCCCATATATAACTATTCCTTCATTATCAGTAATTATTACTTGATCGGAAGCATTATCAACTGCTAATTTAAATTTCTCTAAATCTTTTGCTAGTAATTCTGTTTTATTTTTTTCTTCTTCGACATCTTCTAAAACATTCATAATGGCTAATTTTTGTTCTTCTAATTCCTTTGATTTATTTGAAACTTCTTTTGTTTGTTCCTCTACTTTTTTATCTAGATTAATGTATAAATTATTTAATTCACTTGTCATATAATTAAACGATTGTGCTAAATCACCTATTTCATCTTTTGTATTTATTTCCATTTTTTGAGAAAAATCTCCGGATGAAATTTTCTCAGTATAAAATTTAAACTCTTTTAATGGGGAAAGAGTATATAATATTAATTTATATAAGATATAACCAGCAATAATAACTCCAAAGAATATTAATAATAATAAAATTATTATTAATCTCATAATTAAACCACTTATCGTTTCCAATCCAACTTCTGAAATTAAATAAAATGGGAAATTACCAATTTTATTTATATTAATAATCTCTGTTTCTCCATCTTCCTTATCTTTTATCTTCATTGTCTTAGAGATTTCACCAATACGAATTAATTCTTGTACCTGATTATATTGAAGTGATTTAATTTCATTAGTGAGATATTTTTGAGAATCAACTAATTCTTTTTTCTCAATTTCAGTAAGTTCTCCTATGCTTTTTAAAAATCTGTCTGGTTTATTTGAGCTGAGAACTACTCCGTATTTATCTACTAACATAATTGTATTTTCTTGTGAGGCTCGGCTTTTTAGAATATTTGAATCAATTTCTTGATTGCTAACTTTCGAGACAAATATACCAATGATATTTCCTTTCTCGTCAAATACTGGATATGAAAAATAATATCCGAATTGGTTACTTGTTTTACCTAAAAGTAAATCTATATAAGAATTTCCCTTCATCCCCTCTTTATAATAACTACGAAAACTATAATCCTGCCCAATAAATGCTGGATCAGTAGATACTAGTGCTTTACCTTTTTTGTCCAATAAATAAAGAGCTAAATATTTATTGTCCTTTTTCGCATAGGAAGAAAATATGTTAGTAATTTCTTCTTGTTTGTCTTTTGTAGGATTGGATAAATACTCAACCACTCTTGTCCTTCCCCCAATCATTTCGGCAAAAAGCAGATTATTTTTAAAAATTAAGTCACTTTCTTCTACTTGTTCAATACCTAGATCTGTAATATTAATAATTTTTTCATTAACTAATTTTTTATTTAAATAAAAATATAAAGAAACTGTGATTAAAAGAGTCAAAAAAATAGCTGAAACGATAATCGACAGCGATATCTTTGTTTTTAATTTAAGTGTTTTAATCATGTATTATTTTTTAAATCAATTATTTCTTTTTTTAACTCAATCATTTTAAGTTCCCTTCCAACCATTAATTTATTCATTTTATTTGATTCTTGTGACATATTCTTAATTTTTTCCATATCTTCTTTAATTTTTATACTATCTTTGATTGAATTATTATAAAGACTCATATATTTTTCCTCATTCATCTTTAATTTTTCAGTAGTTTTTTTGAGTCGAGTAAAATAAATTGAAATAGAAATAAATATAATTAAAGTAAGAATTGTTGAAATAATTGGAATAAGTTGCCTTTCAAATACAATCAATTTATAAACTGAGTAATCAATGTCTATACCCAAGATTCCAATAATTTGACCTGTCTGGAAACTTTTAATTGGAACAAAAGCTGAAAGCCATGTTCCCCATTCATCTGCATAAGGACCAAAAACTTCATTTTTCCCGTTTTTCAACACATTTAGGGCAAATTTTTTTGTTTCTATTGAAATACTTACATAAATATCCCCAGGTTCACTATGTCCATATTCACCCATTGGAATTGAATCTGGGCCAAATATAATATCGTTATTTCTTTCAAACATAGTATAAACCCAACGAATCCCGTAACCCTTACTTGCCGTATTCATTTTATTCAATTGTTCCACAACCCTTTGATAATCAGGGTTTTCTAAGTCAGCATTTGTGTTAGTTAAAGTTTCAATTCTAGAGGGATTAACACCAGCCACAAACACATTTGCATATCCTAAAATTTCTTCCTTTGTCTCTCTTTCCACTTTTGTAGTTATTATATAAGTAGAAATTACACCAATCAATAATATTATTAATATACTAAAAAAGATAAATAGATTAATTTTTGTATAAAAAAATTTTTTTATATTATTTTCTTTTTTGATTATATCTTTGCCCATTTTATTTTAAACCATGCTTATTAAAACATTCCTTATATTTTTGATCAACAACCATAAGATGATTAATTAACCAATCTTCTAGAAAATCTATCAATTCAAAAGCAAAATCAACACTAAATGTTGGATATTTTTCTTTTAAGAAAGCTAATTTAGTATTAAATTCTTTATGTTTAGAAATATGATCCCCTGCTCCTTCGTAATTAAATTGTTTAAAATATTTTTCTTCTGTTTCGAAATGAAAAATCTTATACTTCACAAGTGATTCAATAATACTACCTAAATGCTCTTCCGTACTTTTTGTATCAATCGCATCAAGCAACTCATTAATAACTGCAAACATTCGCTTGTGTTGATTGTCGAGTTCTTCTACCCCAACACTATATTTATCTTCCCACTCCAATTTTTTCATACTCATATAAATTGATTATAACAAATAAAATTATAAAACATAATAAAATTATTCAACCTCACTCCATGAAGAAACCACTAATGGATTAAAAGAACTCGTTTCAATACTGAGCTTACGAGTTATCTCATTCACTACACTCAAAACTGAGATTAACCGAGTTGCACCACCAGTATTTGTAATTATATAATCACAAGTATTACTATCTATCATAGTATTACCAGAACCTGTATAATTATTATTCTCACGCAACACCTCCAAGGCAACTTCTGCACAAGCATTAGCCATCGCTTTTGTAATATTCCCATTTCTTGTATCAGTACTACTTTTTATGGACCAGACACTACTAGTAGAGAGAGTAAGCGCCAAAGTAAGAGTAACGCTACCAAGCAATATCACTATAAGTAAAGTAGAGAACCCTTTATTTTTAATATAATTATAATTTTTCATCAAATTATTTCCTTAAATTTGCACTTCCATTAAATATAAATGAATAAACTCCCCCAGGGCTTGTACTTGTAGAGTTATTTGTCACCTTGAAACTTATTTTAATAATATCGGAAGTATCTGGTCTTGAAAAATTTGAAAACAACAAATCACTCACCACTATTTTATTATTTGTGAGAGCTACTCTATCATTCGTCCCCTCTGTTATATATAAAACTCCATCACTTTCCCCAAAGACAGTTGGGTTAGTCAGAGATAAACTTGTCGCCAAACTGAGATTTAAATCAGTATTTCCTATAGTTGGGCTATTTACCTGACTCGCATTACGAATTGCCTGAGAAATTACTTTCATTGCTTTTGCACCCTGGTCATTTACTTCAAGAACTTTTTGATTATGTATTCGTGATGACGTCATACTAACCTCAAACGAAACTATTGCAGTTATAAACATTGTGAAAATAACTATATAAATAAGAGTTTCTACGAGAGAAAAGCCTGCACGGAAAAAACTACTGTTTTTCCCGTGCAGGCTAAACCACTTTTTATTTTTTATATTTTGTAATTTCATTTTTCTTTTATTACTTAAATAATTACAATGGACTTAAGGCAACAGCGAATGCATGCTTAACTGTTGCACCCCATAATGTCCCAATGCTATCAATAACCCCTGTTGCACCAGATGATATTATTAATTTACGATATCCAGCTCGCCAAAAATCTGGAGATGTGTTTCCATGATCATAATCTTCAATCCATCCACCTCCTTGAGTAGTCGGACTTAAAAATGTTCTAGTCGATGTACTATACGCACTTGGGAACATTAGAACATTTGTATATTGAGATGGTAAATCCATTGAACTTGCTCGATAAGTAGTGTTATTTATAATATATTCAACATTTGACGAAGCGTCAATTGGTGTAACTGGATTAAAACACCCTCGATAAGCACTTATAGTTACTGCAAATTTAGAATTAGCAGCTAAGCCAAAAGTATAAGATGCGGGCTCACTTGCCCCTGCAACTTTATAGTATAAAGCCTGATTATAATTTCCATTTTTATGTCTTCCTGTGACTCCATCAAAAGGTAGCCATCCAGCAGGAATAGAATTTAACCTATCAACTCCATTGACATGTAAAATATATGCAAACATAATATCTCCTGGGACGACACCAGTTGGTTTACTGACTAATGCAGAAGTAGACCCAGACGAATTATAGAATGTTGGGACCCCAACTAAACTTGTAGTACACATCGCAAGTGTTGTAAATGTCTCATCCTCTGAATAAGCTGTTCCTGTTTCATTTATTGCATATCCACGATAATAATATAGAGTTCCAGGAATTAAACTTGTAATGTTTTGGGTAAAGACCCCCAAGGTTGTTATCCCTTCAGGTACACAATTTGTTGGACTAGAAGTTTCTCCATAACAAATTCCTCGAGCAGAAATCGAAGCAGGAATTCCAAGTGAAGTTACATTAGCCCCTAATATCGCGCTAGTTGAAGCTATTAAAGTATTTGTCGGAGTTGTAACTGTTGGAATAACATTGCAAGCAGAAGTTGCAAATGACACATTGCTTCCATACGAAGTTCCAATAGAATTTGTCGCATAGGCACGGACATAATAACTCGTACCACAAGTAAGTGACGACATTGTACTTGTCCACGGCCCACCAAGTCCCCAACCATCAGTTGTCTTTGAATCAGCGGTTGTTGGGTTTAAAGATGTACTCCAGACTAGACCTGAAACCGTGACTGTTGATCCTCCATTTGAAGTTATGTTTCCTCCACCAATTGCAGATGTTTGAGTGATAGATGTAACTGGTGATGTAGTTGTAACCGTCGGAGCAACATTTGTAACAGTACATGAAGTATTTGTATATGATCCTGACATTGTTCCAGCCGTACAAGTTCTAATTTCTGAAACACAAACACTTGGATAAGTAACATTTGATGCTTGATATGCGATATTTGAATACCCAGTAGAAACATCACCCCATGGTGTACCAGTACAACCAGCAATACAACTTGTAGCAGTATAACTACCAGAAAGTACTCCGTTGGTGCAGGTTCGAGTTTCGGAAGTACATGCTCCAGATGGAGATGATGCGAGATACGCCGTATCTGATGTTCCACTTGCCATCGTACCCCAAGGAGTACCCGTGCAATCTATGGCCTTCTCTTCGTTTGTTAAAGTACAAGTTTTTATCGTTCCAGGAGAAAGATTTACCACCCCATTTCCATCACAATCTCCACTAATTGTTAAGTCATACAATGGATCATTAATTTCAGAGACGGTATGACTACCAGAATTAAAGATATTCGTCTCCCCAGAAACGACCGGATTTGAATCTACTAAAATAGTAAAATCAGAAACTACTTTGGAACCACTGTGGTTGATAACTGTTTTATTTACAACAAGAGATGAAGGTTTTTCTTCATTTGTAATAACACATGTATTTACAGTATTAGCGATAAGGTTAACCACTCCATTAGAATCACAATCACCACTAAAAGTTTGAATATAATCTGGATCCGTTGTTTCTAAAACAGTATAAGAACCTATACCGAGTAGTACAGGTTCTCCTATTGTTATCGGTGTCTCGACAACTGTTGGTACTGGTGGATCACCAACTAACACAATACCGGTGACTTTATATGGAGCAAAATCACTAGCAACCTTAGAACCACCGTGATTGATAACTGACTTATTTACCGTTAAACCAACCTCCGTATTTAAAATTTCTCTCCAATTTGTCAGGTAAGTACTCATGGTCATAGAATTTGTCGGAGAGATAATATCTGCCCATGATATAGTCACGTCAACTCTTTTCTGATTCTCAGATATTGTTGAAATATTCAAAACTCTAGTAAAAATATCTGTCAGGTCAGAGGTTCCCGACAAACTCCACTCATTACCAGCAGTCGATAGACCATAAGTTCCATCGGTAAGATTGGCAAAACCGGCATCGCGAATATTTCTAGATGCTTCTAATGCTTCTTCTGCTAAAATGGCAGCTCTTTCTTTGTTTGCAGAATTACGCATCTCAGTAGAGACACTACTGATAACTCCAGTCACTGCAATTACAAATATGAGAAAAATGGAAACTGAAACAATTAATTCAACTAGAGAGAAACCGCCTAAACTTAATTGTTTAACTGAAATTACTTTATTAAAATTTTTTATTATTTTTATCATAAATTTGAAGAATAAACTTGTGTTACTTCTGTTTGAGTCAAAACTCTGTCCCAAAGATTTACTTCATCAATAATTCCATTAAACCATCTAGCATCAAAAGAACTAGAACCTATTTTAACAGGAATTGTAGATGAATAAATTGATCCCGTTCTACCAACAGTTTGCTCTAAGACCCCGTTTACATATATTTTTACCAAAACTCCATCCCAAGTACCAACCAAATGGTACCACTCTCCTACAACAGGAGTTGTAATACTCGTAGCATAGCTACCACCAGTGTTCGTCCTTATCCCAAATTCAAATTTGGAATTTGTGCCATTATGTTGCAAACGATACTGATTATCTCCATTTTTATTTATTATAGTTGCATAAGCTGATCCAGTGCTTGGAGTTATGTTCCATTTAATCCAAGCTGATACGCTCATGCTTGTAGTAAAATTCAAATTCGCTGAATTATTTACGGACACATTATTTGAACTTCCATTAAAACTAAGAGCATTCCCGATTTTACCAACAACCCAAGAAGGAGAAATACTAGGGCAATTATTTTTTAAGATGCCATTATTAATTCCATATGAATCATTTGCAACACAACCACTTCCTTCACTAAAATTCCACTGAGACATTGGCAACGGATAATTGAGCGTCATAAATGTTCCGTCTTCCGAATAAGCAGTTCCGGTTGCATTTGTAGCATAACCACGATAGTAATATATAGCACCAGGAGTTAAACCAGTTATCGATTTAGTAAATATGCCTGTCGTAGTTTCACCCTCCGCTACACAATTCGTAGGTGATGATGTTGTGCCATAACAAATTCCTCGCTCTGAAATTACTGATGGTATTCCGAGTGAAGTTACATTTGCCCCAAGAGTTACTGTTGTAGGGGTGATAGAAGTAACTGTTGGCGAAGAAACAATAGGAATAGAAAAAACGTTTTCTGTGTTTAATAAACCGTAACTAACCACACCATAAGAATTAATAGTGAGTTTTTGTTCTTCAATATTATTTGAAATAAAAATATCTCCAGTGTTAGATGTCGCACCTGATAATTTCTCAAAAACCACTTCTGATATTCCACTTGAGCTTATCCCACTAGGAAAAGCAAGTGACTCATTAAATGATGGATCTCTCCCCGAATAACTATTTCCTCTGAAAATCACAACTTCACGTTCATTTACTTTTACTCCCCATTTTGAATCACCTCTCCCTACTTGAGCACGAGATGAAGCAAGTCGTATAGCCTCTACTACACCATTCGTTGTGATTTCTAAATTACTATGTGATTTGAAATTAGTATAAGTAGAAGTAGATAATCCTAAAATGAATATAGTAATACTAATAACAATCAATAATTCTATAAGAGTAAATCCTTGCGATAATTTTCTAGCTAATTTGTTCTGATAATCCATATATTGGCCCCATAATAGCAAAAATAACAAAGGCAACTATTAATCCGACGATAATTAAAATAACTGGCTCAATAATAGTTGAAAGATCTTTTGACATTGCATCAGTTTTTTCTTCAAAAATTACACCGACTTTTATCGATGTTTCTGATAATCTACCTGACTTTTCTGAAGCTAAAAAAAGTTGTTGAATTGGAATTGGAATATAATTTTCTGTTTTAGGAAAAGTAGAAAAAGCTGTTTTAAAAGTATCGCCTTGTGAAATACTTTTTTGTAAATGATCATAAAATTTTACATATCTTCGATAAGTTGTTCCTTTTTTAACTGATTCGAGGGCATCATTAACTTGAAATCCGGCTTGTAATAATACACCAAAAATATATCCAAATCGAGCAAGCTCAACTCCTTCAATTAGATTTTTAACTCCGGGCAATGAAAATAAAATAGCATCACCAATAAATTTTGTTTTCTTATAAAAAAAGATTAAATAAAATATTATTATTAAAGATATTATTATAATTGGAATTGCAAAAATCCCATAATGAGAAAGAAAAGCTCCAATTGCAATTAATATTTTTGTACTAAGTGGTAATACCCCATTAGCCGTTTGAAAAATTGAAACCAATCTAGGTAATACTACCCAAGCACTTATCAAGCCGACAATAACAGCCAGTGTAAGGACTATCCCTGGATACATCAAGGCTGATTTTAGTCTAGAATTAAAAACTTTTTCTTTATGCTGTTGAATTGTAACTAAGTTTAAGTGTTCTGGTAATTTGCCAGCTTCTTCACCTGAACGAATTAAAGAAATAACTCTCTCAGATAACATATTTGTCTTTTCAAATGCTTTCCAAAGAGGCAACCCATCGTTAACCATTTCTTCAATAGCTATTGCCATTTTCTTAATACTCTTACCTTTAAGTGAAACTGTTACCGCCGACAAAGCACTTGTCATTCCCATTCCAGAAGAAATTAATAAACTTAAATTTTCAATATAATAATCTTTTTCATCTCCAAAACCAATACTAATATATGGCCAATCTGGACGATATTCAAATACCGGTCTAGTAAAACCATCTTTCTCATATGATCTTTTGATTCTTATATCTCTCATCTTGTTAAGGTGTAATAACTCTTAATAATTCTTCTAAGGTCGTCATCCCAGATTTTACTTTTTCAACTCCATCTTCAAACATAGATTTAAAGCCCTGACTTCTAACCAATTCAGTCACTTCTTTTGTTGAAGGATTTTTGGCAATTAAATCTTGTAATTCAGGTGAAGTAGTCAAAAATTCAAATATTCCAATTCGTCCCCTGTAACCTGTATTTGAACAAGCCTCGCATCCATTACCCTTGTAAAAAGTAAAAGATCTACCATCAAAATAGGAACTTACTTCTTTACCAAATTTATCAATTTTTCCTTTTGTATAAGTATCACTGACCTTACAAGAATCGCAAATCCTTCTAACTAATCTTTGAGCAATAACAAGTTCTAATGTTGAACCAACTAAAAATGACTCTACCCCCATATCAATAAATCTTGGAATTGCTGTGGCGGCATTATTGGCGTGAAAAGTTGAAAGAAGTAAGTGACCGGTCAAAGCCGCATTCACTGCAATATCAGCAGTTTCTAGATCACGAATTTCACCAACCAAAACAATGTTTGGATCCTGTCGAGAAATAGCTCTCAATCCTTTAGCAAAAGTTAAATTTGCTTGTGGATTAACTTGAATTTGGTTAATACCTTGTATTTTATATTCAACAGGATCTTCAATTGTTGTGATATTAACTTTCTGTGTATTGAGAATTTTAATTAAAGAATAAAGTGTCGTTGTTTTTCCACTTCCTGTTGGACCAGTAACTAAAATCATTCCAAATGGTTTTTTGGAACTTTTTAAAATCTGCTCTTGTAATTCATTAGATAAACCTATATCGGAAAGAGTTAAATCTCGAACATATGAAGATAAAATTCTAATAGCAATTTTTTCTCCATCCAAAGTTGGAACCACCGAAACACGTAAATCGACGGGGTGAGGATAATTGGGAGAACTATATCTAATTGCTCCATCTTGAGCACTAAAATGTTCATCAATTCGAAGTTTAGCTTGAACCTTTAAACGATTAACAATATTTTCATAATATTCCTTTGGTAATTCACCAGCATCATGTAAAACTCCATCGATACGAAAACGGACAACAACTTTATCTTCTTGTGGTTCACAATGAATATCTGAAGTTTTCAATAGTAATGCGTCTTCGAAAATTTGATCTAAAATCTCTGGAGCAATTCGCCCTTTATTTTCAATAATTTTTGAAAATTTAGTTTTTAAATTTTGTTGATAGTTTACAAAGACCGCATCAATATCAGATTCTTGGGCAAAAGTAATTATAATTTCTTTATCCGGAAAAATTTTTGATATTTCTTCTTTTAATACTTCATTTTTCGGATCATCAGTAGCCACTGTAATTTTGTCTTTTGCGACATTAAACACAACTACCCTAAACTTTTTAGCAATTTCTTCTGGGATCAATAAAACTTGCTCTTTTTTGGGTTGCTTTAATTCTAAATTTGAATATATAAAACCCAAGGACTCAGCAATAGCTTGGCCAATTATATCATGACTTGTTAGTCCTTCTACCAATAAATATTCTGCAACTGAAACCCTATGTTCTTCAGCATATGCTTCTGCTTTTTTAATATCATCTTCAGTGACATAATTCCCTTCCAAAAGTATTTTTTTAATTGTTTCTTCTTTCATTTATTTAAATAATTAAATCTTATTCTTAATATAATCCACTAATTTTGATAATGATGTGTCTGATTTTACAAAAAACTCATTCGCTCCAAGTTTCCTTACCCGTTTTTCATCTTCAGTTTGACCAAGATTTGTAAGAACTATCACAGGAATTTGTATCTTGTTTTCTTTCAATTTTTCCAAAATCTGAAAACCATCAAATTTCGGCATAACTAAATCACAAATAATTAAAAAAATCTTACCTTTCTCTATATAATCCCAAAACCCCTCACCACTTGAAAGAGTTATAACTTCAAACCCTTCATGAACAAGTTTAAGCTCGAGAGCTCGAGCCAGTGGTTTTTCATCTTCGATAATCAAAATTTTTCCTGATCCAGATTTCATCTTTAATATTATACTACATCGCAAGAATAAAAGTAATCAAAAGTTGGACGTCTCTCTAAAAAAAATCTTTTATTCGTTTGATAATACTATGTTTAATCTCTTTCCCTTCAAGTAACAAATAATTATAATCCGACGAGTAACCGACAAGTTCCATAAAACCTTTACCTTTGACTTTTTTGTCGTGAATCATGATAGAAGCATCCATCGGACCTTCCCAGTAATTTATCTGACCGAAAATCATCTCTTGGTCTTTCATTAATGATTTAGTTTTTATAGTCAAATCCACTTCTGGTATCTTTATCTCCCAGGCAAGTGGATAACTTGCTTTCGTTTTCTTGCTTTCCCATGATCTCCCGACAGGTTTTAATATTGCTTTCTTATACTGTTTTTGATTACCATCTTTATCGATAATATCAACTAATATATCCGCTCCTATTTCTGTATCATATTCTACACACATTATTTCGGTACCATTTTCAAATTGGAATGAGAACCATGTCCATTTATCTTTCTTATAAACTGCATTTGCCCATTGATGGTCCATCCAAGCTTTACCGCGAACTTGAATGTCTTTCCCCTCTATATTTATCGCTCCTTGAACTGAGAGGTCAGTAAAAGAATAATAATAACTTCCTGCTTGGGGAGTGCCGACATAACCATGCCCACCTTCAAGAAGTGGTTTTTTGTTTGAAATTAAATTCAGGTTAAGATTCTTTGTCTTCAAATGAAAATTATTGGGTAATGTTTCAATAATTTCACCATTTAAACTTTCTCCTAATAAATGAGCATTCTTGTAATTTATATAAAGTAAATCTTTCTTAAAACTATCTTTTGAAAGTAGAGAAATATTTTGAATTTCTTTATAACTTTTGTTTTTTGAAATATCTGAAATTACGGAGTGTGCAAAATGAATATATTCTCCTTCTTTAAAAATATCTTCAATAAGGTGCGGTGCTAAATGTGGAATATTTACTTTCGCCAAATTGACCTTGAAAAAACAATCCATGAAGCTGTACTCCTTACCTTCCTTATCATACAAATGACCATTAAAATACCACCACTCAATGATAAAATCGTGAGGTCCATTATCTTTCGGTAAAACTATTGGCTTAATATTTCTTAACATATTTATTTCTGCATCAAATTCATAAGTGGAGCAAGAGCGTCACGATGCTTCATAATTTCCGATTTATATTTACCCATAACCAAGACGGAAGCAAATCGTTCATCCAATCCACTTTTTTTCTTTTCTTCTATCTCTTTTGTAATTTTCTCAAAAAGTTCTTTAACTTCCTTATTACTCTCAAGAGCCTTTAAACTTTCTACGATTTCAGGATTTTTCTCTAACTGCTCAGCGATCTCGTCAGCCTTATCACTAGATACCCCTTTTGCTCTTAACGCTAATTTTGTTATATATGATTTGAATCCCATTCCGAACGAAATTCTTATATTATTTGTTGTATAAGAATATGGTTATACTAGTAAATTACGATTATTATATTGCCCCAATATCAAGAATTTCTGACGGGACAAGTAATTCATATTGTAGCAAAAAAGTCATTTTTGTGCGAATATAGCAAAAGAAAGGGAAATAATATTAAAAATTTCTGAGTAGGTGTGGGCGCGCCGAAGCGAGCTTGCGAGCGGAGAGGGATAAGCGAAGAAATTTTTAATATTATTTCCCTTTTAAAACAAATATGAAAAACGATAAAATAATTGTCATTCTTGGCCAAACTGCCACAGGTAAGAGTGATTTTGCCGTGGAAGTAGCAAGACAAATAGGCGGTGAAATCATTTCCGCCGATTCGAGGCAAGTATACAAAGGAATGGATTTAGGAACTGGAAAGGTTCCTCGTGATAAAAAACCTTCTAAAACCAAACAGCAAAAAACTAAAACCTATCTTTATATGGGTATTCCTAATCATTTACTCGATGTAGCTTCCCCATCAAAACCTGCCCGCGCAGGCGGGATATTCTCAGTTAGTGATTTTCAAAAATTGGCCAATAAAAAAATCGAAGAAATATTGAAGAGAAACAAAACTCCAATAATCTGCGGTGGTACAGGATTCTATATTGATGCAATTGTAAATGGAACGATTTTCCCTGAAGTTCCCCCAAATAAAAAGCTTCGTGAGATATTGGAGAAAAAGACAACTGAAAAACTTTTTGAGACTCTGATAAAGCTTGATTCAGTTCGAGCGGAAAATATTGATAAAAATAACAAGGTTCGCTTGATACGAGCGATTGAAATAGCTAAGGCACTCGGCAAAGTCCCCCTACTCTCAGCTAGGCAAGGCCTAGCTAGATTCCAAGTTTTAAAAATTGGCTTAACTTTGCCTCCTGAAATTCTAAAGGAAAGAATTAGAGCTCGTTTACTTTCCCGTATCAAAAAAGGAATGATAAAAGAAGTGGAGAACCTACACAAAAGTGGAGTATCGTGGAAACGTTTGCATTCCTTCGGCCTTGAATATCGCTATGTATCACTTTATTTGCAGAAATCAAGAACCCTGCCTCCGCTAAAGCTACAGCAGGCGAAGGATGAAATGATAGAAAAATTGAATACTGAGATCTGGCATTTCGCCAAAAGGCAAAAAACATGGTTCAAACGAGATAAAAGTATCACTTGGATTGACCCGAGAAAAAATACTGACAAAAATAAGGCTATGAAAAAAGTTAGAAAATTTCTAAAATAATTTATTTATTTATAAAAGGATTAAAATTCGTATCGGTATCATAATAATCTTCACCTTCTTTCTTTTTCAATAACTCAACCACCTTATATGTCACTGGAGTGAATATTATTTCCACGACTGTTTTAAATATATAATTTGAAATTATTAAAGTTACCAATAACGAGCTTGGTAAAATTCCCCAAAAAGCAATTACAATAAAAAGAATACTATCAATAAATTCTCCGGCTAGAGTTGAGCCAATAGTCCTTGCCCAGAGCATTTTTCCTTTAGTTAATATTTTCATTTTGGCCAAAATAAATGAATTAGAAAAATTCCCACAAGTATAAGCGATCAGACTTGCAATTACTATCCTCGGAGTTAAGCCAAGAATCAAATCATAAGCACTCTGATTGTTCCATCCGGGAGCAGATGGCAATTTGCCAACTATTATAAATACAAGAGACATAAGTAAAGCCATGAAAAATCCAAGCCAGATAACTTTCTTAGTTCTTTTATAACCATAAACTTCAGTCAGAATATCTCCAAATATATAGCTAAGCGGAAAAAGCAAAGTTCCCCCATCAAAGACGAACCATTTCAAATCTATTATTTTTGTCGAAGCAATATTTGAAATCAATAATACTGAAACAAAAAAGACACTGATACTACCTAAATACTTAAAATTTTTATTCATAAATTCATATTTGTCGGGATACCGAGAATCTCGCCTGACGGTCGCTGGTGCTTTTCCGTCTACGATAAGGAAAAGCTTTTCGATTCCCAAACACAAGCAAAGAAGTTTGCTTGTTTACTCTGTCGGAGTATTGGGAATCGGCTACTACGTAGCCAGATGCTTTTCTATCTACGATAAGGAAAAGCTTTTCGATTCCCAAACACAAGCAAAGAAGTTTGCTTGTTTACTCTGTCGGAGTATTGGGAATCGAACCCAATCTATACGCACCCGAAACGTATGTACTACCGGTATACTATACTCCGGTATAAAATGGTCGGGACAAGGCGTATGTATTACCGGTATACTACACCCCGAATATAACTGCGGGCTGTAGAGATTTGAAGTGGAACACAATTGAAGAAATGATTCTCAAATGGAATCATGTTTTCGAAGGCTTCAATCTCATTGATTAATCTAATAAACAATTATTATTGTATCACATCATTAGTGTAATTCACCCTACACCCCATGACACTATATATATTAAATAATATCGTCAGTATCGTAATACCGTAAATCTAAATTTTATAATTTTAAATCAAATCATAGAAAGCCCTTCTGATCATATTTCAGATAACTCCGATATCATAAAATACTTACTGTATGTGGGGGTATTGCTATAAGATTATATTCAAGCTAAATACCTCAATATTAGCTATTTAAAATGTCTCACTTCCCATTTTTACGTCAAAATAACCTTTGTTTACAAAGGTGAAAATCGATAAAAAGTGCTAAATGGGGTCTTGATACCTCTTTTATATTAAAATGCGTTATAGAGCGTTAAAATACTATCTACGAGTCTGTGATAATCGATAACTTATATATTATTCTTTTAAATCTTCAAAGAAATATACTTCATCATATGTAGATACAGCAGTGTCAATATCTTAGATAGTTCTACTCCCAACAAATCTCTGGTTTCTCATTAGTTTCTTGCTCTATATATCTTTCAACATCAATTAAGCTTCCTATCTCATCTATAAGTCCTATCTCTTTAGCTTTGGCCCCTAGCCAAGTTGATCCATCAGCATTATTTTTTACAGTTTCTATATCTATATTTCTATTTAGTGATATTGCTTTAATAAAATTATTAAAAGAAATATTGATATCTCTAAGTATTAAAGTTCGTTCCTCAGCAGTAAGTTCTTTTTCTGGTGATCCACTATCTTTGAATTTACCAGAGGACAAAGCTTCATAAGTAATACCATCTTTTATATTCTTCTTAGCATTGCTCATGAAAGAGCTTGTAACACCAATACTTCCAATAGTTGAATTCTCTGATGCATATATTCTATCTGCACTACTGATAGCCCAGAGTGATGCCGAAGCTCCTATATCTCTTATAAGAGCTATCACTGGTTTCTCACTATTCTTTATTGCGTTATCAATCTCTTCTCCTGCAACGATGGATCCGCCAGGGCTATCAACCTCTACTATAATAGCCTTAATGTCAGGATTTTCATTAGCTAGTTTAATCTTTCCTGTTATATCCTCGCTTGAAACAGAATCATATCTAAAATAGGTATCATTCTCAGCATGAAGTGGTAAATAGGTTTTTAGTTCACCATGTAAGTTTATTCCTGTTACATTGCAATCTTTTTGTTCGCCAGAATCACTTATAAATAGATCTTCTTCGCTGGCTGGAAGTACTGAATATATAAGCACAGCAAATACAATTATAAAGGTAAGTTTAACTATTGCTCCAACTATATATCCGAAGATATTTTCATTACTCCACTTTCTACTTCTTAGCCAGAATGCATTTATTTTGTTGTATAGTTTTTTCATAGTTAATATTTTTATGATTGAATTAAGGCCTGAAATTCTGATTGTGTCGTCTGTAGCTCTTGTTCAATAACAGCTAATTCGTTTGATAGTTTAGTCCATCCTTCTATGTATTTTTCATCTGGATTATTCCAATTAATCCAAAAAGTGCCATATCTTGCAAGTTCTATTATTTTTTTATTATGTCGATCTCTGACATCTATAGCTTTTGCATAAGCATCAAGAACCTTTTTATTATTACTATCTTTACTAAAAGTACCTAGATTTTGTTCTATAAATATTTTTTGATTGTCAATTTCTGGCTGTAACACTACACTAGCATCAAGTAAATTATGTAAGGCACCATTCATCTTGGACATATCCTTGCTTTGCACTATAGTTAGAAAATCTTGCATAGCATTTTTTTGTGCATCACTTTTGACTTGGAATCCACTACTTGCATCCAAAAGTTTAGAAGCAAGAGAAGTTTCTACTTCTTTCGTCTTCAGAGTTTTAAGTGTTGAAGAAATATAAGAAACAAACCAACCTAAGAATATAATTAAAAAGATAATACCTACTATTAATTTAAACTTTTTATTTTCTGGCTTTAATTTCTTACTTTTTCTTCTTATTAAATCAGCAATCCATAAGACAAGAAAATATAAAGATCCGATAGATAAAATCATGGGTAAAGCATAAAAGATAACTATCGCAAAAGTAGGAAGACCTTGTACGTTTGTACTTTTTTCAAACATATTAAAAATTACAGTCAGAAGTATAAAAATTATTAAATAACTCCCGTTCCCGTATTTTTTTGATGGTATACGAAAACTTTTTAAATTTTTCTGCTCTAAATCTTTTTGCTCCATATTTTTATATATAAATTATTTAATAATATACAAACATAACCCCTAATATATCAACAAACAAACTGACTTCATGTTCTGTCGTTTGAATTATCAACATCTCCATATGGCCAGTTCATCGCGTCTAGATACTCCATTATATCAAAATTATCGGAATAATCATTGTATTCGTCTATATAACCACTATCTGGATCGTCATTAAATTTAAGCTCTTCTTCTAAATTATTATCTTCAATAACGTCATCACTTTGTGAATAGCCTTCTGGTTCAATAGATTCATTAATAACAGGATGGAGTTTAAATCTTTCTAGGATAATAAAAGTTTTCTGATAAGATATATTATTATATTTTGATTCATTTGTTTTAATTTTCCCTTGAATAAATATTTTCTGATCGATAGATGCTTTCTCTTTAATCGCATTTGCATATTTACCATACGCAATTACACGATGAGATACTTGTTCAGACCCCAAAGTTCCATCTCTTTTATAGAAAGGAACATCTGTTAAAATAAGTAGCCAACAACATTTTTGACCATTATTAAAAGTACGAATGTTAGAAATTTCTTTTATTGCCCCAAGTAATGTGATTTCGTTTATATCCATAATTTTAAAATGTTAAAAACCGAACCAACTTTTAATTTTAGTCCAAAAACTCTTAGGTTTTATTTCTGTTGTTGTATTAGTATTAAATTCTTGATTTAAATTTACAGGTTCTGGTTTAGTCATATTAGAAGTATCTTCTTTTACTTCATTTTGGATAGCTTTTACTTCTGGCACTTTTATGGTTGTAGGAGTTACCACTTTGGGGGTAATAAGGCATTCTGCATCTCCAGTAGGCGGACAAGAAAACTTCTGTCCTGAAGGACAATCATTCCATTCTTTACCATTACAAGTTATTGTTAATTTAGAACCTCCACCACTTGAAACTGAATTGTTTGTTGTCGAAATAACAGGAGCAACTATACAGCTTGTTCCTTTATCATTCCAAGCGTAACCACTCTTACAGTCACAAACTCTTTTACCATCAGTATCATAATTTGTAAAAATTGTATTTGGATAATGTAGATTACATGATTCACTAAAACTAATACATTCTCCATTAAATTTTACATATCCAGTAGCACATTGAAGTTTCTTTGCCTCTTCATTTTTTTGAGCTTGGCACATACCACGACCAAGCCATGCTTCTAGTGTAGATAAACATGATGCTTCTGCAAATGGATCAACTGCATTATAGCTACCACACACAGAAGATTTACAAGATGAGTAAATAGAATATCCATATTGTATTTTTAATTGTGATTCATGTGATAGGTTTTCTTGACGTCTTTGTGCATTATAATCTGGTTGTATTTGAATGTTTATTGGATTTGCTGAACCACCAAGATCTGTGGAACTTGGAAGTGGAATATACGCAGAAGAAAAATGTATTGGGATTAACAAAGAAAACAAGAACAATAAAACTATTTTATTTCGCATTAATTATTCTTTGTTTATTATTTTATAAATCCCAGAAGCAGACAAACAAAAATCCTGTAACTAGGTTAGTGGTCTTTCGACCAACTCATATCCGTTTCCAGATACGGCTCGCTAAAGCAAATCCTAATTACAGGGTTTTTATGCTTTAGCGAGACTTATTCACCATACCTTTATTACTAAAGGGTTAGGCTACTTTTTCTTATGTAATTTTACGAACTTCTCCATTATAACATTTATAATTTAAATCAAAAATACCTAAAAAGCTGTAATTTTTCTGCAAAAATTTAGAGGCCATTGATTTATAAATCCAGTTTTTAAACGAGACCGCATGACTCGGATATTACGAATGTCCAATAATTTACAAAACTACGGGTAGCTTCATTTACCCTTAGGGGGTAGGTTTATTTTCAGTACCTAAATCGTCTGCCCCCCATACCCCTTATTTTAAATACACGAATCTAAACATCAAAAACTATGTCTTTGAAAGGTTTAGGTCGATGAAGTCTTTCATCATATGAGTAGTCGCTCATAAAATATTATTATTATTATTATTTAAATTATTTATTAACATGACAGTACAAAGTATTTCAGATGTATTAAAAAATGGTCCTAAGGTTAGCAATTGGCACGATAGTGAGAAAACAAGAGAGATGGTAGCTACACAAATAGCAGAGCGTTGGGGAGAAAGTGAAGCAAAGAACAACTACGATCCCGAGAGAAATTGTCTTCCGTATTCTCGATGGTTATTTTTAAATTTTCGTCCCAAGCGTGGCAGTCGTGCCCTAAAAAGTGTAACTTATATCGATCGCAAAGATTCTAAAGGTAATATTATTGGTAAATTCGCTCGCAAGGTCAGTCTCTATTACTACAGAGATGTCGAGGTCATTCCAACTAGTAACAACAATGAATAAAGTAATAACTGTGAGTTATTTAAATCGTAATGGAGTAAGAAGAGATATACCATCTGTTCCGAAGATTATTATTGCAGACCACTTGCTTGAGAAGAGTGGTTTTTCAATTGGCGATAAGATAGATATCAAATATTTACCAAATCAAATCATTATTAAAAAATTAACTTAAATAAAATGAATACAAATAAAAGTTTAGCTGATGAAGAAATAAAAGAATGCATTGGAAGTTATAATTTCACATTAATGGTGGAAGAAGATCGAGAGGCATTTTTACTATTTAAGAATCCGTATATTATTGCCCTTAAATGTACCCTGAAGCAAGGAAATCGTGTTTTGGGAATAGGTAGATCAAATTCTGTACTAAGCCCAAAGAATAAATTCCTTAAAAATGCTGTTCTTTATTCATGGAGTGCTTCTCTCATTGATGCTATTTCAAAGGGGGTAAAGACATTAAATAATCTTCCAATAAAAGAAGGAGCTATTGCTATCAAAGAAGAAGTGGTTAGTCATCAAACATATTCTAATAACGAAGATTTAACTAAATATGCTAGTGATAAACAAAGAAACTTCCTTAAGAAGTTAGTGTCCAAATGTAAAGATTCAAACAAGAGAGAGCTTGAAAATAAATTACAATCGCCATATCTTTCTAGTTTCGAATGTTCAGCCCTTATTAAAAATCTATTAACTAAATAACTATTATGATTACCAAATTTAAAACAGGATATAAAGGTCCAAGAAGAGATTATGATACAGATTATGATTATGTTGGTGATGATATTATGATTAATCTTCGTCAGAGAAATACTCTTGTTGAGTTGATATCTCGTAACTTCCAAGAGGAAGATAGAGAGGCTAGATTATTAGAGCTTGAGAACCTTACAAGCTTAGAAGCAGAAGACCAAATATTCCAGTATCTATCAGCTACTTGGAACTAAATAGGAATCACATTAAAGGCGGTCCTTATATGGGATCGCCTTTATTCGTGTCAGTCTTCTTAAAAGAACAAAAGTTTGATATAATCTACATGTAAATGTATAAGTTAATTTTTTAATGAAAAACGCTAAACCTAAAAAAATAATGAGAGGGGTTTCACTTTTTACAAGTGCAGGAGTTGGTGAAGCTTTTTTGAGAGATATAGGTGTTAAGATTGTTGTTGCTAATGAACTTTTAGAGGACAGAGCTAAACTTTATTCTAGTTTATATAAAGATACCAATATGATTGCTGGAGATATTCTAGACAAGAAAGTCTTTAAAGAAATATTAGAAAAATCTGGTAAAAATGTAGACTTACTTATTGCTACGCCACCATGCCAAGGTATGAGTATGGCTGGAAAAAATAGAGACCAAAAAACAATGTTAAGTGATGAAAGGAATCATTTAGTATTCAAAATTATTGATTTTATAAATATTAAAAAGCCTAAATATATTCTTATTGAAAATGTCCCAACTTTTTTAAAAATTAAATTACCATTTAAAAATAAATTACTTACTTTAGAAGAAATCTTATTTAGTTTATATGGTAAAGATTATGAAATTGAAGCACGAGTTATGGATACGTCTGAATATGGTGTACCCCAGAAAAGAACTAGAGCAATTATAAAGATGAATAAAAAGGGATTGCAGTGGAGTTGGCCAACTAAACAAAAGTCAAAAACAGTACGAGAAGTTATTGGTCATTTACCTAGTCTAGAAGCAGGTCAAAGGTCAAACATACCTTGGCATTTTGCTAGAAAACATTCAACAGATCATATCTTATGGATGAAGAATACACCTACAGGAAAATCTGCTTTTGAGAATAAAAAACATTATCCACAAAAAGATAATGGTTCAAAGATTAAAAGTTATATGACAACTTATCGTAGAATAAAATGGGATGAGCCTTCTCCCACTATCACGATGAGAAATGATGCAATTAGTTCGCAATTAAATGTTCATCCAGGAAGAAAATTAAAAGATGGAACATATTCTGATGCCAGAGTTTTAACACCTTTAGAGTTAATGCTACTGAGTTCATTACCAGAAAATTGGAACATACCACAAGATACACCAGAGATACTTATAAGAAAGTGCTTAGGAGAAAGCGTTCCACCACTTTTGTTAAAAAAGGTAATCTCTGGTATAAAATAATATTATGACCCATACGATCGAAAGAAAAAAGTGGATACTTTATAGACATACGAATGACTTTGACTTAATCACAGCAGTTGCCGTCAATTTAAAGTATTTCTCAAGGGCTTCTATCTCAAAAGAAGACAAACTAGGTTTATTGCTTAAATTAAAAGACTTAGCCTATTATAAAGAAAGAAACCCCGAACTCCCATTAGATTCAATAAATCATAGAATAAATACCCTTGCATATTATATGTTTGGATATAAAGATAATGTTGATTGACAAGATCGTTTTCTTTTTAGTCCACTTGGAAATTTATTTTTAAAACATATAGATAATAAAGAAAATCTAAGTAAAATATTTCTTACAATGCTTTATGGTATGCAGTTTGAACACCCACATGGAGGTTCTGATAGAATTTTTAATTTATATCCTTTTAGACTTGTTTTTAAACTTCTTTCTGATGAAAGAATAGAAAATAGATTATATGCTTATGAGGTATCGTATCTTTTAGTTTTTATTGAGAATATAAATAATCAAGGTTACGAAGAATTAATTGATAAGATCCTTAAAATGAGGCAGTGGAGTAATGACAAGATAGAGAAAGCATTTAAGGAGGATGAGCATACTTATGTTAATTCTGCTTATGAATGGGATTATTATGTAAGTGAATTATTGAAGAACGCTGGAATCTTAGAAAAAACACAAGGCGAAGTAATTTGTAAGCTACTTCAAGGAAAAAGTACATATAGGAAAATAACACGAAATTTTGTTGTGCTTAATCATAACCTTGTAGATTTAAGTAATAAATTAATACAAGAATATCCTTTTGATGAAGAACCCCTAAAATTAGATGACCCAGAAAGATTAAAAATTGATGTTATAAAACAAATATACAATTTTTATCCTAAGGTCTTACTAGGAGAGATCGGAGAAAAAGAAGATGATCCTAAATATGGATTGCTCAACTTAGCACAACTTATTGAGAAATATTCAAATAACAATGAAGGAGCAGAAGCCTATTTATTTGAAGATATTTTGACTGATGGATTTAATATGTTTGTTAATGTTGAAGCCAGAAAAGTAGGAGGTGCAGGTAATACAGATATTGAATGTTTATACCTAACAAAGAAGAAGAAATTTGCGGTTGAGGCTAAGTCTACAAAAAATAAATTATCAGGTATAAATTCTGGAAGACTAGCTCAGCATGGAACAAAAATAGGTAGTGAATATACTATAGTTGTTACTCCAAGATATGTTCCATCTGTATTATATGATATTAAATCATCCCCAATAGTTATTATAAGAGCAAGTACTTTCTCTGAATACTTATACAATCATATTGATAATGGAGTAAGAGAAATTGATTATGCCGAGTTTGATGATATTATCGTAAGTAATCTAGGTAAGGATATTAGTCGTAATATATCTACTCTTACACTTGAAAAATTCTCAGTTAGAAATTAATCTATGGAAAAACCGAATATAAAAATAACAAATGAAGACAATATGAAACTTATGTCTAGATATGAAGATAAATACTTTGATCTAGCTATTGTAGATCCTCCATATGGAATCTTAAATAAAACCAAAAGAGGAGGTGA
>Ga0247840_10001902_pt1 | contig 38646 bp, 20 predicted proteins | sample LaCruzMarch2015__FD_192404 | JGI IMG/M metagenome (GOLD analysis project Ga0247840, IMG submission 192404) | Freshwater microbial communities from meromictic Lake La Cruz, Castile-La Mancha, Spain - LaCruzMarch2015_17m | ecosystem: Environmental > Aquatic > Freshwater > Lake | place: Spain... | reverse complement strand
TTTGTCTCGCTGCGCGAGACATTTTCCCCTAAAGGGGAAAGGGGGTTTCAAAATTAGGGGAGGTTTGGGCATTGCTGACTCTTCGCCCCCACGGGGGGCGTGGCAGTATGTTAAATAATTGACTTAAAGTAATCAGGGGGGGAGACAGCCAGCCAGCAGCCCCAAAGCCAGCGTGAGGACTTTAGGCAAGGGCTCAATTTAAATGGGTTTCGGTGTATGCATGGAGCTGGCATGAAAAATAGTTCTTTGAACCCGCCACAAAAAAAAAGAGCGAAGCCATAAGCTCCGCTCTTTTCAGATATCCATGAATGAGGATTATTTCTTAGCTGCAGGTTTTTTCACCTTTACGTTTTTGGCTTCTTCCATGGTGACATACTGGCCGGAGTTTCCAAAATTGTTGAGGACGTAGTTGATAGAAGCTACAGCATCTTCAACCGTGGTGAGCTGGGCAGGCATTTCGTTTTTGTACACTTTTCCGTTAACGGTCATGTCGAAATGTGAGCCATTGAGGGTTTGCTCCACTGCACGGATTTTGTCGGCGAGGAGGTAATCAGCTTTGGCAAGGGGTGGGTACATGTTTTCCAGACCTTGTCCGTTTTTCTGGTGACAAGCGAAGCATTTGGTATCGAAGATTTCTTTACCGCGTGGCATCATCGCCTGAATTTCTGCAGGGAGTTTAGAATAATCTGGTCCGGCAGGTGTAGTGTCTACTTTTGCAGTAGTGTCAGCACCGGCGACTTTTTGCTCACCACCACCCCCGCAGGAGGTCAGGGTCAGCGCAGCACCAAAAGCTGCAATAACAAAAAGGATGAAGAGTTTTTTCATGATTGAGTGGGTTTATTTGTGATTCTATTATAATTCGATTTTCGGACTGCAAAGGTAATTGTTATTTTTAAAACAGCCTCGGTTCCTGCATGATATTTATCATTCTGTTGATGGCTTATTTCTGGCAGCATTTGGGTTTAATCGGATGGGCTTTGTCGAATTCGGGGCTGACATAAGGTATTCCGAGGTTAAGGCCTCTGACGATAAAGAGCAAGCCAATAAAAAGAATGAAAAAGGGCAGGAATTTGCTTATCCTTCTTCTGAATTTCAAGCTGATCATGTTGCCGATAACGGGGAGGAGGAACATCATCGGGACGGTTCCGAGTCCGAACAGCATCATGTAGAAAGCCCCTTCCATGGCGCTATGCCCGGTGATGGCACCCGCGAGGGCGATGTACACCAATCCGCAAGGCAGGAGTCCATTTAAGAGGCCGATGGTAAAGAGCGAACTCAGGCTTCTGATGCCAAAGAGTTTGCCGAAACCGGCTTTGATCTTTCCACTGAACCGTGCTGCCACTCCTTCGAGGGATAGTTTTTTAAACAAAAGCGGGAACAAGACAGAAAGGACCATGATGACACCAAGGGCAATGGATACCCATTGCTGGATTCCGCCCAGGTAAAATCCCCGGCCCAGGATGCCAAAGATGACACCCAAAAGTCCATAGGTCAGGACGCGACCGAAGTTGTACAACATACTGCTTAGGATCCTGCCGGCTGTCGTATTGTCTTTGAGCGGCAATGCCATGGCGATGGGGCCGCACATGCCGAGGCAATGGAAACTCCCCATCAAGCCAATCACAAGCGCTTCAAGATAATTCATAGATCAGTGAATAAGGATCTCCGTTTCCTGATAATAGGCTTTGTCGTCGAGTGCCCATCCCAATTTGATAACATACTTGCCTTTGGACAAGTTTTTGGCAGGAATCAACTGGTTGCGTGCAGTATCCAGGGCAAGTGGAACGTTCATGTCGAGACTTGCATCAGAAGGACGGTAGAGCATGATGTTGCCACTGAGTTTTCCGGTTTTTACGATCAGTGGGAAATGCAGCCAGATTCCGCTGGCATTCTGGTCGAAGATGACCTTTTCCACAAGTCCTTCGGCATTGCCTCTTTTGTCGATAACCTCCTGGTATTTAAGCTCTTTGGCATAGTAGTTCTCTTCCACAAGCGTGTTGTCCTGCCTGGAGATCCAGACAAGAAACACGGCATTCAGGATAAAGAAGAGTATGATAAAGCTCAGGATACCATGTCCCCAGTGAAATTTCATCTTAGTTCATGTTTGGTCCGACAAAGGTAGCTTTCGTGCGGTCTATTTCCTTACCTCCGGAATAAATTCCGATTACGACATCGAGTTTTTCTTTGGAGAGTAGTTTTTTGTCGAGGATTACGAAAAAGACAGTTTCACCAATGGATTCCTTGGCAACAGTGAGCTGGTTTCCGATGAGGTTAATTTCACCGGCAGGTGCGATCAGTTTCATACTTACAGGGATGTCCTGGTGTGTCTTGTTGACAAGTTTGATATTGTAGAGGTTGCTGATTTTTCCATTGCCCATGTCCTGGTATAACATCCCGGGGGCGCGGAGTACCGTTGCTTCGATTTCGTTGCGGGACAACAGGAAATAACTGAATGCAGCGAGCAGGATTGCCAGCACTACAGAATATGCGATGGTCCTCGTTTTAAAACGCAAGGGAGCGCCTGTGGCGATGGATTTCTCGGAGGCATAGCGGATGAGGCCGGGTTTCAGGCCAATTCTATGCATCGTCTCATTGCAAACGTCGATACAGCAGGCACAATTGATACATTCCAACTGTGTGCCATTGCGGATGTCGATTCCGGTGGGGCATACATGAACACATGCCATGCAGTCGATACAATCACCTTTTTCGGCTGCAGCTCTGTCTTCATTTTTTGCAAGATGTCCTCTGCATTCTCCTCTTTTGTAATCATAAGAGATGACGATGCTGTTGGTGTCGAGCAGGACACCTTGCAGGCGGCCATAAGGGCAAACGATAGAGCACACCTGTTCGCGGAACCAGGCGAAGATGAAGTAGAAGATCAGAGAGAAGATGATCATGGCAGTTAGTCCGCCAAGGTGTTGGGCAGGATTGTCGGTAACCAGATGCTTCCATGCTTCAGTGCCAATGATATACATCAGGAAATAATTCCCAATCAGGAAAGAGATTGAGAAGAAGAGGAGGTGTTTGATTCCTTTTTTTAAGATTTTCTCGAAGTTCCATTCTTGTTCAGATAGTTTGCGTTGTGCTGCTGGGCTTCCCTCTATCCAATACTCCATGCGTCTGAATATCAGCTCCATGAATATCGTCTGTGGGCATGCCCATCCGCAGAAAAGCCTGCCATAGGTGACCGTGAAGACGATGATAAAGACGATGAGGGAGATCATCGCCAGGAAGAAGAGGTGGAAGTCCTGGGGCCAGAACTGTACCCCGATGATGACGAATTTTCTTTCGAGGAAGTTCAGTAAGAGGAGAGGTTGTCCTTGAATCCTGATGAAAGGCGCGACAAAGAAAAAGGCGATCAGGACAAATCCGACAATGTTACGTGCGGTGGTGAGCGATCCGGAGGGTTTACGGGCATAGACCCACCGGCGTTTACCGCTTTCATCAATGGTTGCAAGCCGGTCACGAAATTCATCGTCCGGCTTGCTGGTGGTAGTATGTGAGTTCATTTTTTAAACTAGTTGCAGAGGTCTCCCTGAGGGGCTTTGGGGTTTGGTGGATTAGTACCTTTCAAAGTTAAGATATAACTGGCGACTTGTTTGATTTGGTCAGGAGAAAGCTGGGCTTTCCAGGAGATCATTCCTTTTTCAGGAACCCCGACTACGATTGTAGAAACAACCTTTTTTATTCCGCAGCCGTGGATCCAATAGTCGTCGGTGAGGTTAGGTCCAACAAGGCCCTGACCTTGAGCGAGGTGACAGACCACACAATTTTTCGTGAATACCTCTTTTCCGGCGCTCAGGCTGGGCTCATCGGTGAGGGCTATCAGGTTTGTGGTATCGAGGGCAGCTGCGCCTGGCGCATTTTTATACAATTCGGCAGCTGCTGCCATTTCGTTCTTGTATTCCTGCTCTTGTAGTGGTGCCTTCAAGAAGTGATAGTTGATCACATAAGCAAAGGCGAAAAGGATGGTGATGTAAAACATCCAGATCCACCATTTGGGAAGCTTGTTGTCTAACTCCTTGATATTGTCGTATTCATGGCCGGAGATGATGGTGTCGCCGGTCAATTCGTCTTTTTCTATGGGGTGGTTTTCGTGAACGTCCATGATTTATTTTTTTATATCGTTTTCCGGAATTGATTGGGTATGATTATCTTCCCCGAGCGGTAATTGGCTGAAACTCTCTTCTTCAGTTTTCGGGATGCGGAGCGTATGGATCAGCATCACAGAAAAGAAAAGCAGGAAGAGGACCAAAGCCAGGATGGAGTACAATTCGACTCCTTCGATGGAAGAAAGGATTTGCCTGATCATGTTGGGCTATTGTTTAGGGGTAATGGCAGCGACGCCGGGTTTGGTGATGTCGGTACCCAACCTTTGAACATAAGCGATGAGGGCAATGACTTCTTTGTTGGGGGCGGTGTTAATGCCGGCAGTTTTGAGGTCATCAGCAATCATTTGTGCCTGTTTCATGAGGTCGTCATTGGCCCGGGTGTCATATCCGGCAGGGTATGGGACGCCGAGTGTCTGCATGACCCTGATTTTTTTCGGGGTAGTGCTGATGTCGAGGTCGTTGACGAGCAACCACTTGAATGATGGCATGATCGATTGTGCGTTCAGTTTCTGAGGATTTCCAAAGTGGTTATAATGCCATGAGTTTGGTTTGTACTGACGGCTTGTTTTAACACCTTCTCTGGCGAGATCCGGTCCATTGCGTTTAGAGCCGAACTGGAAGGGGTGGTCATAGACGAATTCCCCTGCTTTGGAATATTCACCATAGCGTTCTGTCTCTGAGCGGAAGGGGCGTATCATCTGCGAGTGGCAGGTATAACAGCCTTCTCTGACATAGATATCGCGGCCCTGCAGTTCCAGTGGTGTATAAGGTAATACACTGGCGATGCTGGGGACATTGGATTTGATGAGGTACATCGGGACGATTTCAAACAATCCACCGATCAGGATCACCACGAGAGAGAGGATCAGGAAAAGGATAGGTTTGCGTTCCAGCCACCTGTGTTTGCTTTCGCCCTGACTACGGGTGGAGGCAATGGCAGCAAGTGCAGGAGCAGAAGCAGCTTCGTCGGCAACAAGTTTGCCTGATTTCACTGTTTTTGCGATGTTGTAGATGGCGAGGATAGCACCGGTGATATAGAGTGCTCCACCGATTGCGCGGCCGGCATACATCGGCATGATCTGGGTAACAGTTTCCAGGAAGTTGGGATAGCGGAGGATTCCATCAGGGGTGAATTCTTTCCACATCAGGAATTGCGTGACAGCACCCCAATACAGAGGAACAGCATAGAAGATAATGCCGAGTGTTCCGATCCAGAAATGGGCGTTGGCAAGTTTTTTAGAATACAGTTTTGTGTTGAAGATGACAGGAATCAACCAGTATAACACACCAAAGGTGAGGAAGCCGTTCCAGCCTAATGCGCCGATGTGGGCATGGGCCACAGTCCAGTCAGTGAAGTGGGAAATGGCATTGACAGCTTTCAGCGACATCATAGGGCCTTCGAATGTTGACATACCATAGGCAGTGACAGCCACGACCATAAATTTCAGTACAGGCTCTTCGCGAACCTTGTCCCAGGCACCTCTTAAAGTAAGGAGACCGTTTACCATACCACCCCAGGAAGGAGCGATCAGCATGATAGAGAATACCGTTCCCAGAGATTGTGCCCAATCCGGGAGAGAGCTGTTCAGCAGGTGGTGAGGACCGGCCCAGATATACAGGAAGATCAGCGCCCAGAAGTGAATGATGGACAATTTATAAGAGAAGACAGGACGGTTTGCAGCTTTCGGCAGGAAGTAATACATCAAACCGAGGTAAGGTGTGGTCAGGAAGAAAGCCACAGCATTGTGACCATACCACCACTGTACCAGTGCATCTTGTACCCCGGCATAGATTGGGTAGCTTTTTAAAAGGTCAACGGGGATTGCAAGAGAGTTGACGATGTGCAGAATTGCAACAGTAACGAAAGTAGCAATGTAAAACCAGATTGCGACATAAATATGACGGACACGTCTTTTCAGAATCGTCCCGAACATATTCCAGCCAAAAACGACCCAGATGCCGGCAACGAGGATGTCGATAGGCCATTCCAGTTCAGCGTATTCCTTGCCTGTGGTGATGCCAAATGCGAATGATAAGGCTGCAAAGACGATGATCAGCTGCCATCCCCAGAAGTGGATTTTGCTGAGCACATCGCTGAACATTCTAGCCTTGGTCAGGCGTTGCAGGGAATAATAAACTCCTGTAAAAATCCCATTCCCGACGAAAGCGAAAATCACCGCATTGGTATGGATCGGCCTGATCCTGCCAAAAGTGGTGTAGGGAATTTGAAAACTGAGGTCTGGCCAAAGGAACTGAAGGGCTGCGTACAATCCGACAAGCATGCCAATCAAGCCCCAGAACAGGGTCGCAAACGCGAAGTTTTTGACGATCCTGTTGTCATAGTAAAATGTCTGGTTCTCCATAATTTATGATTTGTTAATGTGGTTCTCTGTGGGTGTGAGGGGCTCTTTGGTGTCGATGACAGGCTTTTCATCATCAAAGAGTATCCTGACGGAGGGGCTGTAGTCGTCGTCATACTGACCATTTCTCACTGACCAGATAAAGGCAATGAGGAAGCCCAGGGCAACGGTGACACTAAATCCAATCAGTACGAGTACAACGCTCATGAAGATTTTTTAGAAAATCAAATTTGAGAAGATTTGAGTAGTTATTTACTTAAATAGAGCGTTATTTTCTTAACAATTGATTATTTGAAATAAATCTAAATAGAAATAGCAGTTTAATTGGTTGATAGACAATTATAAATACAAGTTTTTGGAATTTGGTGATTGGGGTGAAAAAATGGACCACTTACACAATAAGTGAAATTTGATCTGAGATTTTCTTGTATTTATCACCTTCATGGAATAAAAAAAACTGAGCAAGTCCCTATAGAAGAAGACTTGCCCAGTTTTTTTGTGTCTGATACCGGAAATGCGTCCGGCACAAGAAAGGCTTATTTAATCACGGAGATTCTCTGAGAATAAACCATGCCGTTTACGTACAATTTACATACATAAATACCGGCTTCGAGTTTGTTGCTGCTGAGTGTGATTTGGTGGTTAGCGGCAGTAGTGAATTCATTGTTAATGAGTACACTGACTTCTTCACCCACGATGTTGTAAAGTACCAGGCTAACATTGCCATCAACAGTAGTGTTGTAGGAAATGGTCGTAGTTCCGGCAAATGGGTTAGGATAGTTAGTAATGCTGGCGGTGTTGGCAGCAACAGAAAGTTTAGGACAGTTGATGCTTACATTCTGGAAAACGTTGGCATTGCGGTCACTGATTTCACTGCTTCCATCGAGAACAACGCTCAGATCTTCGGCAGTAACATTGCTGAGATCCTTTGCTTTGAGTTTCAGTGTTACAATTTGGTTTTCAGTATTCATGCCAGCCAGGCTGAACCATGAAATTCTGAGTTCACCATTGGCAACACTATAGGTAAGTTCACCGGTATTGTCCATTTCGACGCCTTCAACTGTTAAGTAATCAGCAGGATAGCTGATTGCAAGAGAGACAGCACCTACTGTAGAGACAGCATTTACACTGAAAGGCATGCTGAATGACATTCCAGAAGTGATTTCCTGTGTTCCTTGTGTTTGCAGACTTACGGTAGGTAAGAGTTTTACGTCAGCAGGTACATAAGATCCATTGAGGTCACCATAACAACGGGCAGTCATGTTGTGGGTAACAGGAGTGTTGTTGACAACAACCGGAGTGATTTCGAATACCCAATCACCGGCAGAGAATCCAGCTATCTGGTTCACATAACGTTTGGCGATCAAGAGTGCATCAACAGCATTCACACTGCTATTGGCGTTCACGTCAGCAGCAGAAAGGCTGATACCTGCCAGCGGACTTGTAACGATAAAATGTCTCATGGCGAGGAGCGCATCTGTTGAGTTCACACCACCCCATGATTTGGAAGTTTGTCCGGCAACAGTATAGAAACCATTTTCAACATTCGGGAAGTTGTAAGCACCGGCACTGTTTGTGGTTGTTGTGCTGACAACACTACCATTGATGTCTTTTAGTTGAACAGTGGTGTTCTTCATAGGGGTAGAAGCTGCATTGGCATAGCTAACGATACCAGAAACTCCGGCAGGGGCAGGATCGCTTGCATTGACAGCAAAAACAGTAGCGCTGACAGGAGTACAGTTGCCATTGGAGTAGTTAACACTTACCCAGTTAGGACCGGCAGTATTCCATACGACAACAACATTGTTGGTTTCAGTAGTACCACCAGCAGTGATTGTACCACCTTCAGAAACTGTCCATGTGTAGTTAGACCAATTGGCTTCAGTGGTATAAGCAAAACCAAGACCACCGGTGGTAGCTTCAGCAGCACCAGCGATTGTTGGAGCGACTTCAGGATTTACAAGGACACCAAATTCAGTAGCAGCTGTAGCGCTGCAGCCATTGGCACCACTATAGTTTACATTGACAGATTTGTTACCGGCACTTGTCCATACGACAGTAGCTGTATTGTCAGTAGCAGTTCCGCCGGCAGTGATGGTAGCTCCTTCTGAGAAGGTCCATGAGTAAGCAGACATTCCGGCTTCAGTAGTATAAACATTGCCTTCAACACCAACGCAGGTAACATTGGAACCTGTGATGACAGGAACAGGTTGGTAATTGATAGTAACCTGGAGGAAAGGCTGGTAAGTAGCAGCGCAAACTGTACCATTGTTATAGTTAACATTGAGTGAACCTGCACCATTTGAATACCATTTTACAGTAACAGTATTGTCGTTGGCAGTTCCTCCATCGATGATCATACCGTTTGGTGAAACCCACCATTCGTAAGCAGTCATGCCAGCCTGGGTTGTGTAAACACTAGGAGCATCATTGGCACAAACGACATCAGCACCGCTGACAGTGGGGTCCGGGGCAATGCTGACAGTAACAGGAAGTGATGCCGGAGCACCATTGCCACATTCTGCAGTACCATAGACACTTACAGTTCCGGAAATGGCAGTAACGGTATAGGCAACAGTAATGCTGTTGGTGTTTTCGCCATCAATGATCATTGCACCTGAAGGCAAAGTCCAGTTGTAACCGGTAGCATTGACAATAGGTTCAACAGAATAAACCTGGCCTTCAGTGCCACGACAAACTGGGCTTGGGCCGGTGATGCTGCCAGCAGGGCCGGCAGGACAAGTAGAGAACGTAAAGTCAGTTCCGTTAACAGAACCTGCTACGTTAGAGCCTAATACACGGTAATGGTAAGTTTGGTTTGGAATCAGGTCAGTAAGTACAGCCTGAACAGGAGTTGGTAAAGTTCCGAAAACTATACCGGGAACACCGGAGACAACAGTGCCATACTCTGTAGAAAGACCATATTCAAAACTAACTGTGGTGTTAGAACCTTTGGCATTGATTAAGGCATTCATGGTTCCGCCTGTGGTGGTAACACCTGTTGGTGCGGTAGTTGCAACGATAGGAGCAACAGGATTGACGAGAGAGATCGTAAAGTCAGCAGCATTGCCAAAAGAATAGGCAGCACATGGGTCAGTAACAGCTGATAGCCAATTTGTTCTGAACCTCAGGAGGTGATTGCCGAGGGAAGTTCCTGCAGGAACGGTAAAGGTTCCGCTATAGCTTGTGTTTGCAGCGGGACATGCAAGAGATGGTAATAAAGTTTCAGTAGCCTGGTCAAAAATGTGGTTGCCGTTCAGGTCAACCCAAACAGTAACATAGGTATTGCTGAAGCCTGCTTTTACAACGACAGTAGTAGGCTGACCAATGACAACTTCAGAAGTAACACCGGTATAGTCATGGAAATATGAATCAGGAGCGCCATCACAAGCGATTGCCTGGTTGATAGAATTCAGTTTAAAAGAGGTTATTCCATCACCCAAAGCACATCCCGGGTTGTAAGTAGGAGTACACTGTGATTTGACATTGATTTTAAAGTCACCGGCATTGCCATAGGTAAGTGAAGCAACAGGATCAGTAACAGCGCCGCCACGGTTAGTTCTGAATCTCAGGCGGTGAAGGCCGTTTGTTGTTCCGTTGGGAACAGTAAAATTGGCGGTATAATTGGCACCGGCGTTAACACATAAAATATTGCCAACGATCACATCAGCAGGTTGGTCATAAACGTCATTGTTGTTGAGGTCAACCCAAACAGCGACATTGGTTCCCGGGTATGCGGCCTGAACAGTCAAAGGATAAGTCAAACCGGCAGTGATGTCAGTCTGTACTGTTGCGGAATAATTATGGTAATAAGAAGGTGTTCCGGTACAAGCAATTGCCTGGTCGATGGTGTTGAGTTTGAAATTGGACAAACCGTCTCCTGAAGCACAGCCGGTTGTATAAACTGGAGCTGCAGGGCCAGGCTCGGTCACATTAATCGTGAAATCACCAGCGTTGCCATAACTGTATGATGCACAGGGGTCAGTGACTGTACTTAGCCAGTTTGTGCGGAACCTTAGGCGGTGGTTACCCAGGGTTGTACTTACAGGAATGGTCATTGTAGCAGTATAGTCCTGATAAGAATTGGTGCAATTGAGATTGCCAATCAATAACTCACCGGCACCAGTCAATAAGTTGTCATTGTTTAAATCCATATAAACAGACACATAAGTACTGCTATAGCCTACTTGTACTGTTACTGTATAGGCAGTCCCAACGAGCAAGGTTGCAGGAGTGGCAGTGTAGTTGTTAAACCAGGGAACTGCTCCACTACAGCCAATTGGCTGGTTTATGACTGAGCCAATTTTGACGTTAACCAATCCATCCCCGTAATCACAACCTGTTGAATAGGTTGGCGTACAATAGGGGGCTTGTGCCATTCCAGTAACACTGAAAAGTGCCAGAAAAAACAACAATGATAATTTGTAAGCGATTTTCATAGGATTTGTGTTTTTAATTAAACTTAATTGTTGATTGATTATGAATATAATACGGTTAAATGCTATAAAAATTTATACACAAATATAACACAGAGCAAAACGCTCCATAGGCAGGAATAAAAAAGTCGGGGGGGTGCTACAAGAGAAATCTGGGTAGTACGGGTAGTTTGTAAGGCTAAAGTAGTATAAAATTATTCACCTGTCAATATTGAGAAAAAAAATATGCAAAAAATGTTCTTTTTTTTTAGGAAATGTTAACAAGGGTTCATTCCGTGTTTTAATACGTTGATAGTCTGTTGTATATCTGCTAAGAGAAGCATTTAATTCAAATATTAATACGGCCTTTTAGCGTTTTATTTTAGCCATTGTTTTGTTGAATACGCGTAAATCAGCCTAAAAATCAAAAGAAAAAAACAGAATTCCCCCTGAAACAAGTGTGTAAAAGTGATTGTTTCAGGGGGAGTTAAATACGTTTTCAGGCATAATAAGCCGGAGCAGCGTTTATCTGGCGATGCTGAACTTCCTGTTTAACAGTCCATCAACAGTTTTCAATTGCAGGATATAGCTCCCATTTCCGAAAGTGCTGAGCTTATAATTCAGTTGATGTGTTCCGTTGGAAAGGGATAACTGCTGATTCAAAACCTGCCTTCCAACCAAATCAATGATACTGATTGTCACATTGGTAGCCGCATTCAGGCTCAATTCAAGCCCGATTTGTTCACGGGCCGGGTTAGGATAAATGCTAAGTGAATTCAATTCTGTTACAGGCTCATTCACATTGGCAACGATCTGCCCGGCGGTGATGACAAGGTTCACGTTATTGTTGACCGGGTTAGCTGCATCGAGGGTAATAACTGCCGGGATGGTGGTAAGGCCTGTGACTTCAGGATAAATCTCGTAAGTGTCAAAGGCAAGGTTCCCAAAGTTGAATGTGCCATTGGCATCACTCTCCATATATATATAAGGGTCACCGGAGAGTGGCTTTAGGAGGATGTCCACATCTGGCACAGGAAGCCCGGAAGCTGACAATTTAAAGCCTTCTGTGATAGAGCCGCCAATCAGTCCTGGACCGCCAAAAGGAGTTACAATATGCTTCAGGTTAATGTTATATGGATTGTTCGTGGGCGGTACGATGATGGCTGTCGCATTGACCCAATGCGTATTGTGCGGATAATAGGTAGGCAAGTATTGTCCGAAAAATTGGGAATTCGGAGTGGCTTTTGCTTTCACATAATAGGTTCCGGCCGGGATGTTGTTAAAATGGTATGTACCCAGAGAATCTATGGATGAGATGCCAACCAATTGCGCGGCATTGGTGCCATTGGTAACTTTAAACAGACGTGCTTTGCCATGGTCGAGTAAGACATTACTCCCCGCATAAACATGGCCCCAGATTGCATATTGTGGAGTCGCCCCAACAATGATGGTATGACAAATTGTGTCCTGGCAGCCATTGGCTGTCACAATACTCAAACATACCTGGTATGTTCCGGCTTGCGGGAAAGTATGATACGGATCTGCTGTAGTGGTGATTGGCGATCCATCACCAAAAGACCAATGATATTGCGTTGTAGCATTGAACGCATTGGCCTCAAAATGAAAACAATACGTAGCATTGGCGCAAGGTGCAAAAGCGAAATTGGCTGAACAGGGAATGGGTGTTACTGTCACCTGTATGGTGTCACAGAACACTGTTTGGCAATTCGGGCCATAAACGTGCAGGCAAACAATGTAATATCCTGAACTAGTATACAGGTGATTGGCATTAATGCCATTACCGGAAGTCCCATCCCCAAATCCCCATTGATAAGAATTTACCGTTCCGGTTGTTGTTGCATGGAAGTGGTAGAGGTTGGGATTGATAGAATCCTGACTTACTGTAAAGCTGGCGGTACAAGGTGGAGGTGGTGGGCTAACCGTCACCGTCTGGCAAATGGTATCAGTGCAGCCGGCAGTAAAGATGGTCAGGCACACCTGGTAAGTCCCTGCCTGGGTGAATGTATGATAGGGATTTGCAGTTGTGGCGATGGGCGATCCGTCACCAAAAGACCAATGATATTGAGTGGCAGAATTGGGGGCATTTGCTTCGAAATGAAAACAATTGATGGCATTGGCACAGGGTGCAAAAGAAAAGCTTGCAGTACATGGCGGAGGCGGGGGAGGGGATGTAACTGTAATGGTATGGCAGACAGTGTCATAGCAGTTAGTGGCAGTGTTTGAGATAAACAGACAAACAGTGTAGGTACCATCTGCACTATATACATGGTAAGTATTCATTCCGGTACCAATGCTTCCATCACCATAATCCCAGAGGTAAGTATAGGGTATGTTTGATGAGGCAATGCCCTGGAAATAGTACTTCATGGGATTATTCGGACTGACAATGGGATTGAATTGCGCCTGGCAGGGTGTTGGGCTTGTATCACAAAGGCTGAAATTAAAAACCAGCTGAATAGCGCCTCCGTTAGTGCCCTGGGCCGAATGCAAAACGCCTGCACAGTCGAAAGTGCTTACGTGAAAAGTGATATTTCCCCAATTCAAAAGTGTAACGTTATCTTCATAGAAACCATTCCCGTTGGTGTAAACCGTTGCGGCATAGTTCAGAAAGGGTGGGGTGGTACTGTCGGACTGTATATAAACCGCATGGTTTGCAAGGGGAGCCTGGCTTGCAAGGTTATAGAGATGACCGCTGATGTGGATTGTCAGGGATTGGGCCAGTGCTGCAAGTACTGAAACAAGGAGCAATAAGCCTGTCAGGGTAATTCTTTTCATGGCAATAAAATTGAGGTTCTTGTATTTTCAAGATTCAAATTTACCTAAAAAGTTGCCTGTATTCCCGTAAGTGTTAATAATTTAGCTCGCTGCCCTGATTTCCATCCCGGCCCGATAGGCAAGGTAGCGGGTGCTTAAGGTCACGAAAGCCACGACAGTCACAGAGCTCAGCGGCATCAGAATCGCCGCAATGAGCGGGGTTAGCATGCCCATGCAGGCGATGGAGACTCCTGTAATGTTATACACCAGGGAAATGACAAGGCTTGCCCTGACTATCCGCATACTGCTGTGCGTAAAATGCAGAAATATAGCTAGTTGGTGAAACTTAGCAGAATCCAGAATGGCATCACAGGCAGGTGAGAAATGATAGACATCATCAGCGATGGTGATCCCGGCATCACTTTCGAGCAAGGCACCTGCATCGTTGAGGCCATCTCCCACCATCAGTACTTTCCTGCCATTGGCTTTGAGCTGTCGAACATAATCGAGTTTGTCCTGCGGGCTTTGGTTGAACCGCAGGTGTTCTGGATTTTTAAACAAGGGCAACAGGGCTTCGGCCTCGGAATCATTGTCCCCGGAAAGGAGGTGCAATTCATGTTCCTTCGACAGCGAAGAAATTACTTCCGTAAGACCTGCGCGGTATTTGTTTTTCAACAAGATAAACCCAAGGTCTTCCCCCGCGATGTTAATGTATACTTTGCTGCCTGCAACGCTGGCAATGTTTGCCGAAGCAGAAGCAAAAGAGGGAGATCCGAGTTTTACAGTTTTGCCATCGACAATTCCTTCTATGCCTTTTGCGATACTCTCACTGAATTCACTTACTTCATACAAAGATGTTGCAGTGAGGGAGCGGTAGATGGCAGTACTGGCCGGGTGTGTGGATTGACGGACCAATGAGCGGATCATGCGCAATTCCGTATCCCCTGCACGGAGATAACCCAGTTCTACTTCAAATTCGTCATTCTGTGTCAGGGTGCCTGTTTTGTCGAAGACGATGACATGGGTTTTGGAGAGTGTCTCCACGACATCCGTTTTTTTCAGGTAAAAGCCATTCCTGCCAAAGATGCGCATGGTGCTGCCGAAAGCAAAGGGAAGGGTAAGTGCGAGTGCACAGGGGCAGGCAACGATGAGGATGGCTGTGAATACATTCAATGCATGGCCGGGCTCTATGAACAGCCAGGCAACCAGGGCTGTCGTGGCGATGATGACCACAGCTGCTGTGAAATTCCGGCTGACTTTCTGGATATAGGTATCGAGCCTGGCAGCGCCGGAATATTTCTGGGTATCCTGGTTCCAGAGTTCGGTGAGGTAGCTTTGAGAGACTTCTTTTTCGATGATGAGTTCGATGGCAGCCCCCATTTGCTTGCCGCCGGCAAATACCCTGTCACCCCCCACTTTGGGGATGGGTGAAGACTCTCCGCTGACGAAGCTATAGTCGATGTTTCCTTCCCCCTTCACCAGGAGTGCATCGGCGGGGATCAGCTCCTGGTTTCTGACCAGAATCCGCATACCGGCTTTGAGTTTGCTGATGGAGACAAGGCTTTCCAGCCCCTGATCGTCGATAATCGTCGCAGAGACAGGGAAATAGGAACGGTAATCCCGTTCAAAGGACAATGCCTGGTATGATTTCCCCTGGTACCAGCGACCGATGAGCAGGAAGAAGATAAGTCCGGCCAGGGAGTCCATAAATCCTGAGCCCACACCCGTGATGATGTCGTAGGCCGACCTGCCAAAAAGTGCGAGCAGGCCCAGGGCGATGGGGATGTCGATGTTGATCTGCTTCTTTTTAATTGCTTTCCAGGCAGAGATGAGGTAGTCTGATCCCGAATAAAAAGCCACCGGGATGCCGAAGAGGAGGTTGAGCCAGCGCAGGTTTTCCCTGATCATGTTTTCGACGCTGTCATCCACACTGAGGTATTCGGGAAAGCTGAACAACATGATGTTGCCGAAGCAGAATCCTGCGATGCCAAGTTTGATATAAATGGATCTGTCCGTCTTCCTGCGGTTTTTCTCTGCCAGGCTGCCCATGTTGATCTGGGGGATATAATGCAGTGAGGCAAGGAGTTCCACGATGGTTCTCAGGCTTATCTCTCCATCACGAAAGGTGACAGTGACTTCCTTTTTCGTGAAGTTGACATGCGAATGCAAAATGCCGTTGGCCAGGCGGTGCAGGTTCTCGAGCAGCCAGATGCAGCTGCTGCAATGGATGGAGGGCACAAAAAGCCTGACTTTGCTGATGCCGCCATCGGAGAACTCCAGCAGGTTGTCGCGAACTTCTTCCAAATCAAGAAAAGCGAAGCGTTTGCCCAATTCTGATTCTTTGATTTTGATGCCGGGATGGTCCTGGAGTGTATAATACTCGCAGGAGCCATTGTTGCTCAGGATCTCGTAAACTGTCTTACATCCGGCACAGCAAAAGTGCTTTTCGTCAAAGACAATGGGCAGTGGATTACAGTCTTCACCACAATGGTAGCAAGGGGTTTCTATCGTTGTTTGCATAGTATTTTCGTAGGCCCAAAGATACAGTCTCTTTGTAATCTGAAGATAAAATAGAATATCCTATCTTTGCGCACCATGATAAGTACACAACAAAAAACCCTGAAAGCAGCGGTTACCGTATCCGGTACCGGCTTGCATACCGGCCACATCGTAAACCTTACTTTTAAGCCGGCTCCGGCCAATTATGGCTATGTCTTTAAACGCATCGACCTCGAAGGACAGCCCGAGGTGAAAGTCGATGTCGATAATGTTATCGACACTTCCCGGGGTACCACCCTGGAGAAAAACGGCGCACGCGTGGCCACCATCGAGCACCCCCTGGCAGCTTTGGCCGGACTGGGTATCGACAATTGTTTGCTCGAGATCGACGGCATCGAGACACCCATCATGGATGGTAGTGCCAAATTTTTCCTAGACGCCATCCTTAGTGTCGGGATCCATGAATATGATGAACCCCGGAATTTCCTGGAGTTGAAGACGCCCATTACTTTTTCTGACCGCGACCGCAAAGTTGAACTCATCGCCTTGCCTGCCGACGATTTTCGGGTCTCTGTCATGATTGACTTTGAGACCTCTGTTCTGGATACGCAAAATGCTGTCCTTGAGAGTATTGATGATTTCAAAGACAACATCTCCCAATGCCGTACTTTCGTCTTCCTGCATGAACTTGAATACCTGATGAACACCAACCTCATCCAGGGCGGTGATCTCAGCAATGCCATCGTTTTTGTGAACCGCATCGTTACCCAGGAAGAGCTGGACCGCCTGGCCACAGTGTTGGGAAAAAATAGCGTGGAAGTCACCACCAATGGCATCCTCAACAACCTTGAACTGCATTTTCAGAATGAGCCGGCCCGGCACAAACTCCTGGATGTCATCGGCGACCTTACCCTGCTGGGCCAGCCTATCAAAGCCCACATCATTGCCCGCAGGCCCGGACATGCTGCCAATGTCAGGTTGTCGAAAGCCATCCGTGAGCATGTACACAAAGAAGGTAAGATCGTCAAAGCACCTCATTATGATGTGAATACCCCACCTGTCTACGACATCAACGACATCAAACGCTTATTGCCCCATCGTCCGCCTTTCCTCCTGGTCGACAAAATCATCGAAATCTCCGACCACCATGTGGTTGGGGTGAAAAATGTCACCATCAATGAAGATTTCTTCATCGGACATTTCCCGAATGAACCTGTCATGCCCGGTGTCTTGCAGGTAGAAGCCATGGCACAGACCGGTGGCATCCTGGTACTCAGCAGTGTCCCTGATCCGGAGAATTATGCCACCTATTTCCTCAAAATCACGGATGTGAAATTCCGTCAGAAGGTAGTCCCCGGCGATACCCTGGTGTTCCGACTCGACATCATCTCTCCCATCCGCAGAGGCATTTGTCACATGAAAGGTGTGGCTTATGTCGGCGATAAAATCGTCACCGAGGCTGAGTTACTGGCCCAGATCGCCAGGAGGTAATCCGCAATTGTCTTATTTTTCAAAAAGAAAAGCATGAATCAACCCTTAGCATACGTACATCCCCAGGCGAGAGTCGCCAAAAATGTTGTCATCGAGCCTTTCGTTAACATCGAAGGCAATGTCGAAATCGGAGAAGGCACCTGGATCGGATCCAATGTGACTATCATGGAAGGTGCCCGCATCGGCAAGAACTGCAGGATTTTCCCGGGCGCCGTCATCTCTGCTGTGCCTCAGGACCTGAAATACCAGGGTGAGGATTCTATCGTCAAGATCGGCGATGGTACGACCATCCGTGAGTTTGTGACCATCAACCGCGGCACCAAAGCCAGCATGGAGACGACAGTCGGCAGCAACTGCCTGCTTATGGCTTATGTCCATATCGCACATGACTGTATCATCGGCAACAACGTCATCATGGCCAATTGTGCCACGATGGCGGGTCATATCCGTGTCGATGATTTTGCGATTATCGGCGGACTGGTGGCTGTACATCAATTTGTCAACATCGGCTGTCATTCCATGATATCAGGTGGTTCACTCGTGCGTAAAGATGTGCCGCCCTATACCAAAGCCGCCCGCGAGCCCCTTTCCTATGTCGGGGTGAACTCCATCGGGTTGCGCCGTCGCGGATTTACCAACGACCAGATCAACCAGATCCAGGACATCTACCGCCTCATCTACCTCAAGGGGATGAACACCAGCCGTGCAGTGGCTTATATCGAAGCAGAAATCCATGCCACACCCGAACGGGATGAGATACTTTCCTTTATCAATGGCTCACAGCGGGGTATCATGAAAGGATATACCGGGAAGCAGCAGGTCAAGGAGAAGGATGAAGTTTGAGCAGTGAATTAAAGCTTGATGTTTTTCAAGGCATGGAGATCCGGCTGAATAATGTTGGTAAAAGGTATAACCGCGACTGGATCTTCAGGAAGATAGACACCGTATTTACTGCCGGTCAAGCCTATGCCATCCTGGGCAGCAATGGGTCCGGGAAGTCTACTTTGTTGCAAATCATCAGTGGGAGGATCATTCCTTCTGAAGGGCAGCTGACTTATACTTTGGATGGCAAACCCATCGCCGTAGAAGATGTCTTTCGTTATCTTGCTTTTGCCACGCCTTACCAGGAATTAATCGAAGAATATACGGTTGCTGAGATGCTGCATCTGCATCATCAGCTAAAACCCTTACTGCCGGGTATTGGCGTAGCTGAATTCCTGGAGATCCTTGCTTTTCCCCGGATCAAAAACAAGCAGATCCGTTATTTTTCGAGCGGGATGAAGCAAAGGCTAAAGCTGGCCCTGGCAATCCTGAGTGATGTTCCCCTTGTTTTACTGGATGAGCCCTGTGCCAACCTGGATCAGCAGGGGATAGCCTGGTATCATGAACTTGTTGCCAGGTTCAGGGCTGATCGTTTGTTCCTGGTCTGCTCCAACCACCAGGAAGCCGAAACGGGTTTTTGCTCGGGGGCGGTTACTGTTACTGATTTTAAGTGAGAGGCGGTTGTTGTCCATGCTTCCGAATGGGGTGGGTTTCTGGGTGCTGAGGCCGTGGGCTGCACCCACGGTTATTGAGATTTAGCCACTTCGTGGCTTGGGGTAAACCTTAGATTTTAGTTTAATGCATACAACTTTCAGGGAAGAGCAATTTCTGTTTTAGGTTGCATCGTTAATTTCAGGGAGAATGCCATTCTGTCATTCTGATTATAATCGTATATTTGTACCTGATCAATATAATACGGATTAAAAAATAAGCTAAGCTGTCGATGGAGGACAAGATGCATAGACCTTGTCAATAAAACACAAGAATTACAACAATGGATAAAGCAGAAGCTATAATCAAAGTGCAGGAATTCAGGCTTTTGTTGAATAGGTATTTTCCCCATGAAAAGGTATATCTGTTTGGTTCATATGCAAAAGAAACCTATCACAGAGATAGTGATATTGATGTAGCCATTGTGGTAAGCCATATAGAGGGTGATTATTTTTCAATTCAACCACTATTGTGGAAGTTGCGCCGGCAAATTGATGATCGTATCGAACCAGTCCTGATCGAAAGGGAAAATGATGCCGGAGGATTTTTGGGTGAAATCCTAAAATATGGAATCGAAATTTCCTGAAGTCAAGGATTGTGTATTCGTAGATATTTTAATGTAGATATATATTATACATGTGTGCTCTCAGCGATTCCTATGTGCACTATGTTCCTATTGTGGTTGTCTTAAAATGCAATTTATAAGCACCAATGCATAAGCAATGCGAGATTCTTTAGAAACTCATATTCAGATTCTCGATCTGTATTGACGATATTACAGCCTTTCTCAGGAGGCCGAATGACTTTTGTTTATCTCAGAGGGATTTAGTACCTTTGCAGCCCTTTTTTAAATTTAAATTTTATGGCTACTACAGCAGATTTCCGTAACGGATTATGCCTCGAATTCAATGGCGAACTCTTTACCATCACCGACTTTCAACATGTGAAACCGGGTAAAGGCGGCGCTTTCGTTCGTACCAAATTAAAAAACCTCAGAACTGGCAAAGTCATTGACAATACTTTCAATGCAGGCGTTAAGATTGACGTAGCACGTGTTGAGCGCAGGCAATACCAGTTTCTTTATAGCGACGATTCCGGTTTTAATTTCATGAACCAGGAGACTTTTGAGCAGGTTTCTCTCGAAGAAGGCCTCATCAACGCCCCTAAATTCCTGAAAGAAGGACAATCTGTCGACATTACCTTCCATGCCGACACCGAAAGCGTCTTATATTGTGAGCTTCCTGCTTTTGTTGTCCTGAAAATCGATTATTGCGAGCCGGGTCTCCGTGGCGATACTGCCACCAATGCCGCCAAACCTGCAACACTGGAAACCGGCGCCGTAGTAAGGGTGCCGCTCTTCGTAGAAAGTGGTGAATACATCAAAGTTGACACCCGCACAGGAGATTATTCTGAACGCGCAAAAGTATAGCCATGAAATTCCCACAGGCACTCAAGGTCCAGGAAGTCGTTGATCTTTTCGGGCTCAGTTTTGTTGGTGAAGCTGCACAGGCCATCACCGGTATCAATGAGATCCACATGGTTGAAGAGGGTGACATCACCTTTGTTGACCATCCCAAATATTATGACAAGGTGTTGCGCTCTGCTGCCACCACCATCATCATCAACAAAACTGTGGAATGTCCTGCAGGGAAATCCCTGATTTTTGCAGATGATCCTTTCAGTGTTTATGTTGGTTTGGTGAAACGTTACCGTGGCTTTGAACCTGCCTCACTGCTGGTCAGCGAAAGTGCACTCATTGGCGAAGGTACCGTGATTCAGCCTGGTGCTTTTGTTGGCAACCATGTGGTCATCGGAAAAAACTGCCTGATCCACGCCAATGCCAGCATTTATGATTACAGCGTTTTGGGCGACAATGTCATTGTCCACTCAGGCAGTGTCATCGGTGGGGATGCCTTTTATTACAAACGCCGCCCTGACTTCTATGACAAGCTCGAGAGTTGCGGACGTGTAGTCCTCGCCGACAACGTTGAAATTGGCGCACTTTGTACCATCGACAAAGGTGTATCCGGTGATACTTACATCGGGCAGGGCACCAAATTCGACAACCATGTTCAGATTGGCCATGATACCACCATCGGCAAGAACTGCCTGATCGGCTGTGCTTCCATCATCGCCGGCGTAACCTGTCTTGAAGACGATGTCATCCTCTGGGGACGTGTGGCCATACAGAAAGACCTGGTGATCGGCAAAGGCGCTGTCATCCTGGCTACTTCTGCGGTCGACAAAAACCTGGAAGGCGGCAAGACCTATTGGGGCGCTCCGGTACAGGAAGTGCGGAAAGCCTGGCGTGACATGGCGTATTCACGCCGCCTCGACGAAGTCTTTAAAAAGCTCGGACTGTAATAAAAATTCAGATTTCCTATGCGGAATTAGCTGTTGGATGAGAAAATCTTCTCATTCTGTGCCCTCAGTCGCTTACACAGCATTTTGATAATGCCGCGCATGACTTCCGCACGGTTTTCCATCAGGTCATAAAAAGGCTCCTGATCGATTTTGAAGAGGAAACAATCTGTTTGTGTGATGACAGTGGCAGAACGGGTTTCTGCATCCAGCAATGAAAGCTCACCAAAGACCTCTTTGGCTTTCAGGTAGGTAAGTATCTTATTCCCTTTTTCCAGCCGAACTTCTCCCTGGTGAATTACATACATGCAGTCACCTATCGTTCCTTCTTCGAAAATTACCACACCTTCTTCAATTTCAACTTCCTCGATGAGAAGGGCTACTTCTGCCAGCACATTTTCGGGAGTGTCTTTGAAGATGTCCAGTGATTTTAGGATCAATACTTTCTCTATCAGTAAGAGTTTGTCGTTGCTTTTTTCTGTCATGATATTGGGGGGTTAAACCAGGGTGAGTGCATAGGCAGTTTCCCTGAGCATGATGTTTTCTGAAGATAAATAGCCTGTTGCGAACCTGTGATATTCGGAGCGTTTTTCTGCTGCCAGTGTATGCAGGCAACAGGCTTGTGTCCAGTCATTAAAATTGCTGTTGCCGGGCTGCAATATGGCTTTGCACAAGAGATCCCAGTAGGTATGGCTGAGCAGCTGGTCACTGGCATGTTCTATGTTCGACCTGCTTGCGGCATGTTCGAAGATGTCGAGGAAGGGCTGGGCGATTTTGTGTGGTACTGTCATTTCGATCAGTTCCAGTGCATTGGCGATGCTTTCTCTTTTGCCGGACTTGATTCCGCGTTTTATTTTGGCGATTTCTGCCGGATTGTAGAGGAAGGAGAGTAAATCCAGCAGGGATTCCCGTGCTGCATCTTTTTCGATTTGCAAAGCCCTGTTCAGGAGGGCATAATGCGATTTAGCATGATCCGTAATACTCAGGAATTCATTGATGCGGGCTGCAGCAGCCAGGTATTTGGTGATGAGTTTTTCCATCAACGCTGCCTGCTGTGCATTGGCCTGGAACTTGCATTTCCGCAATGCCTCTACGATGGCCGAGCTTTTTGCAGGCAATACATCGGTAAGCCTGCAGAGCATGTCTGTGGCTGAGTTCCCGCCAATCCTGCCACATAGACGAATCAGTCGTTCTAAGTGATCATCCCCTGTATGTCCGGATTTGATGAAATCAAAGATGTGTGGTATCGCCTGCTCACCGGCTTCAAACAAAGCCTCCGAGATATGATCCGGTTTTGCCGGGAATTTCCGGAGCAAGGCCTTGAGGATGGCATCGTCTGCCGTTCTGCCTGCGGCGATGATGGCTTCCTGGCATACCAATGTATCAGCATCTTCCAGCAACATTACGATGAGTTGCGCATAGACCGGCCTTCCCAGTTTGCAGATAATGAGGGCCGCAGAACGCCGGTCGGAAGCCTCAGTAGAAACAGCAAGGTGCATCAGCATCTCCTCGGTCTCTTTTTGACGACGGCTGCCATTCTGTTTCAACAACATTGAAATCGCACAATGTCTTACCACTTCATGGGCGTGCTGTGTCAGTGTCATGACCAGTTTCTCGTCAAATTCAAGTTTGCAGAGTACATCCAAAGCTATTTCAAGGACAAGGGGATTCTCTTCTTTGCTGAGGATTTCCCTTAACAACATCCTTGCTTCAGCAACATCCAGTTGCAATAATAGGGTTATTGCTTCCTGTTTAACTGTATGAGAGTCATCATTCAGGGCAAGCAGGATGAGCCTGCGCAAGTCAGGTACATCCGGGTTCTTGGCCAGAAGCTTCAGGATGTAGATTTTTTCAAGTGCTGTACCATTTTCTAACTTACCGGAAATGAGGCGGATAGATTCTTTGTCTACGATGTTGGGGTTGTCGTCGTTAAAAGTCCGTGTCGTAATAGACTGTACCAGGGTTAAAAGGTATTGGCTGTTGACTTTCACAATTCCCACAACCCACAAAACCAGCAGGCCCAGGAGTACATAGTTGAGAGTCAGTAGGTTAATGTGTCCCAGGAAGTTAAGCATCAGCAGCAGGAAAACCCCAGTAAGCAGGTAAGCAAAGGGATCCATGAGTCCTTTCACGATGTTGTGTGCCTTGAGCCTGTCATGGGTAGAAAGTGGCTGCATCAGGGTGAGGAAGCCTGGGAGGTGGATCGCAGAATTCAGGATGTCGGCAGTGATTGCCATCATCCCGAAGATATAAAAGATCATGTGAGAATCTGGGTTCAGGTTGCCGGTGATGGCAATTAAAAGGGCAAAGGCAGCCAGCACCACCGGGGTGATGAGGAGGGAACGCATGAAGCCCAGTTTGGCCATCATCCTGCCTGTGAAGATCATTTTTACGATGATGGCGAACATCCTGGATCCCGCGAGAAACAAAGCGATGAACCTGGCCATGTCCTGGTCTTCGTGATAAGCCGTCTTCACCTCTGCATAGAAGATGAAATTGATCAGGAAGAGGCAAAGCGAAAACAAAAAGGCAAGAATCGCAGTCCGTTCAATGAGTTTGTTGGAGGTAAAGTGGCTTACAATCATTTGCACCGGCCCACTGTGATGCGACTGTTTGTGCATGGCCGGCCCGTGAGACTCCAGGGCCGAAATCCCCGCCCTGGAGATCCGTATCAGAAAAGGGAAGGAGCCCAGGATGAACAAGATACCGACATACAAAAGGTTGGCTGTGCCAACGGTGGTTACGATGAGGGATGCAATGGAATAACCGATGAATTTGGCCGGGATGTCGCCGGAACTGATGAGTCCAAAGAGCCGTTTACTCTGGCGAACATCGAACATGATGGAGGCGATGCCCCAGAATTCCAGGTTGTTCAGCAGGTAAAGCACATAAAACCAGGCCAGCATCAGGGTTAGGAGCCAGGGTGCCGTGATGGTATAGCAGGCAAGTCGGAAGACCAGGATGCTGATCACCATGAGGGCCGAGATGATCATCCCCAGGCGGGTGATTTTCATGCGGTGTTCCAGCCATGAATAGCCAAAGCCGGTGACGAAGAGCAGGACAGCGGCGAGTATGAACACTAGCGGTAACTCATTGACAGAGAAGCGCTCCAGGAACATCGCAAAGGTGGCAGTGAAGAAAAACGCGATGCCGGCCCCCTGGAAGAACTGGAAGGCCATGAGGTTGAGCACAACGGGCTGTTCGTCACTGCGGATGTTCAGCAGCCTGAGGATGGAGGAGCTGAGCTTCATCAGGCTTTGTTGTGCTGTTGGTATTGTAAACGCAAGGCGGCCAGGGTCTCGGCTTTTTTGGCATCACGCAATTCCCTGGCTGATTTGGTGAAATAATGATGTTTGTCGAAGAAATTCAACTGCAGGCCTTCCCATTCCGCATAATTTTTCAGGATGCCGAAGCTTAGCATCTCGTCTTTTAGTCGTTGACTGATTTTTTCGAAGTCGTCGCGACCCAGGTAATCCAGGTCAGCGTCGCAAATGATTTCCTCAAGCAGCGTCTGTGGATTTTGTGGCATACGGGTGGCAAGAATGATGGCCTCGATCTGGTTCAGCTTTTCCTCAGCAAGTGCATAGGGCTGCAGATAAGTACGCATGATCTCACAGCTTTTTAATTCATGACCGGCATAGACTTCCAGAAAACCCGAATCATGAAACAAGGCAGCAGTTTTTAGCAGGAACAAAGTTTCAGGGTCTTCGATTCCTTCAAGTTTGGCAAGGGTTTCAGCCCGTTTTACCACATCGAGGGTGTGACCTACATTGTGGTAATTCAGCTGGGCTTTGAGCTGTTCTTCAAAGCGCCGGGTAAGTTTTATTCTAAGTTCTTCGTATATGATATTGTACATTTAGTCAAATCGTTATTGATTATTGACATAGAAGTGCGGGTCAAATATAAGCAATAAACAATTTCGGGGAGGATTCGCTTATAAAAAGGCGAAGGCGGAACTCCCCCCCAGGAACCCGCCTATCTACCTTATAGATGCTGACTTTTCAGCGCAGCACTATAGCCTTAATGACATGTAGTTATTTATTCTATTATAGCAGTAAAGATACGAAAAAAAATTTAAAATAATAATTGCATAATATGTAAATATTATCGTGTGATGATTATCTTTTTTGTTTGTTTGTAAACCTGTTGATTTCCAGTGAATTCAAAGGTGTAATAATACAGACCCATGGGGAGCAGGCTGGCATTGAATTCTATGGAATGTAGGATATTGCTGACATCCAGATCCTGTGCGATAACAGCCACGCTTTCTCCACTTGTGTTGAAGAGACGGATGTTCACTTTCCCGTCTTCAGGGGTGATGAAATTGATGGTTGTCACTGAATTCGATGGGTTGGGATAATTGTACAAAATACCGGGTTCGGCTACAGTCGTTTTCTTCACAAGAGAAGGCATGTAGAGTGTAACATCGGGGATCACCTGAGCGTCGGCATTCCCTAGCTGACTGGCTGAAGTCTCGAGACTGAAAACCAGGTTCTGCAGGGGTGTTTCGGGATTGTGCAGACGCACCACGAGTTTCAGGAGGGCTTCCCCGGCCTGGCAGCTCAAGGCGGTTTGTGAGAACCATCCGATGCGGAGCTGACCGGCAGTGGCATTGAATTCCAGGTTGGCAGCATCTCCGGAAATGATCACAGATTGTATTTCCAGTAAATCCTCAGGATAGTTGAGCGCAAGTGAGATGGCTCCTGCTTCAAGCATTTGTCCTGCAAAGACAGGGATTTCGAAGCTGGCTGAAGGATCGGCTTCCATCTGACCGGCTGTTTCAAGTCCTACATCGGCTGCTTGTTTGTCGTTGGGGTTGTAATGACTGGCATTGACATCCCCGACACAAAGTCCAAGGAGGTTTTGGGTGATGTCTGCATCCGTGACTGTCAGATAGGCTGAGTCAAAGACCCAATCTCCGGCAGCAAAGGTATTGATGAGCGACACATACCTGCGTACATCAAGCATGGCATCTGCTGAGTTTACATAATAGTTCTTGTTGACGTCAGCAGCCAGCAGCTTGATGCCGGTAAGGGTGATGTCTTCCGTGAAATGCTTGGAAATCAGGAGCCCATCGATGGCATTGACCCCTCCCCATGCATTGGTGGTAGTTGCACGAAGCAGGTACATCCCCGGCATCACACCCGGAATGGAATAATTGCCGGATGCATCTGTATTCCCAGAATAAACGGTGACTGTCACGTTATTGAGTGGGATCTGTAAAGGGCCGTCATATTTTACATTTCCTGAGACGATGTGGGGAAGTGGTGTTAACAGGCTCACTGTCACATTGTCTGAGGCGCTGCAACCTGCAGCATCTGTCACATTCAGGGTGTAAGTTGTAGTCACTAGCGGACTGGCAGCAGGATTCAGGATGTTGGCATTGTCGAGGCTGGCAGCAGGGCTCCAGCTGAAAGTATAGGCCGGTAATCCACCGCTGATGCTTCCGTTCAAACTGGCGCTGAAGCCGGGGTAGATTGCACTTCCGCTACCTGCATCGACGATGAGGGCAGGGTTGATGTTCACTGCAAAGGCGGGTGACCAGGCTCCGTTGCCGCAGCTGTTGAGTCCGCGGACGAGGATGTTGCCACTGACAGCAGCACCATTAAGCCCAAGGACCACGCTGTTGCTGCCAGCACCGCTGAGGATGCTGAAGCCTGCGGGCAGTGACCACTCATAGGCCGTGGCATTGGCCACAGCAGCTATACTGAAGCTGTTGTTCTGACTGCCAGGGCATAGCAGGGAACTGCCTGTGATGGCAGCGGCTGTGCCGGCCAGTGGGAGTACGGTGACGGTCACCGTAGCACAAGCGGAGTTGCCGCAGCTGTTTTCCCAGCGGGCATAATAAGCTGTCGTGATTTCAGGAGAGGCAAGCGTTAACACTATCCCTGTTCCTGCCAAAGTTCCTCCGCAACTAGCTGTATACCAGTTGAGTGTAGTTCCTGAGCCGCTATTGACAGTCAGTACAATGTTGCCAGCATCATCAGCACAAATATTGTTCCTGTCGGAAGTTGCGGATGATGGTGTGACAGCCAATGCATTGATTGTCAGGGTAACAACTGTGGATGTTGCCGCCGGGCTGCAACTGCCTGTAACGACACACTGATAGAGGTAGCCATTCATGGCTGGGGTGGCAGCGGTAATGCTGAGGGAAGCGGTAAGGGCACCACCATAAACAGCACTGTTGCTGATGTTGGCATAACCGGAGCCGGTGTTGACCTGCCATTGGTATCCGATTCCACTGCCGCTGGCCAGGATGCTGAAGCTGGTGTTTGTTCCCGGGCAAATTGCAGCACTGACAGGCTGGGATGTGATGAGCGGGGCAGTGGTCACACTAAGGACTGCCAGTCCGTTGGTTTGGGCTGTACCGCAGCTGCCTGTAAGGACACAGCGGTAGAAGCGGCCATTCATGGAAGCTGTTACGCCATTGATACTGAGTGTATTGGTAAGGACACCACCATACATTGCACCATTGCTCAGGTTATTCCAGCTGTTGGTATATTCCTGCCATTGGTAGCCGGTGATGGTCCCGCTGGCGGAGAGACTGAAGCTTGTATTTCCACCGGCACAGAGTGTTTGACTATTGGGCTGGGTGTTGATGGTGATGCCGGGATTCACGGTGAGGCTGGCGGAGTTGGAGTTGGCCGGGGCTGAGCAGCTGCTGCTGACGATACAACGGTAGAGCCTGCCCGACATGGATGTAGCGGGGTTGGTGATGGTAAGATTCGCAGTGAGGGCGCCTCCATAAATGGCGTTATTGCTGAGGTTTGTCCAGCTTGTAATAAATTCCTGCCATTGGTATGACAGGCCCTCGCCGGTGGCAGTGACTGTGAAGCTTGCCACGCCTGATCCACCACATACGCTTTGGTTCAGGGGGTGTCCGGTGATTGCCAAAGACGCATTCACAAATAGTGTTGCTATATTTGAAGTGGCAGGGGGAGGACAGGAGCCGCTGACAATACATCTGTATTCATATCCATTCATGCTGAGACCAGCACTGCTGATGAGCAGAGATGCAGTTGATGTTCCTCCATATAAGGCGCCATTGCTGATGTCGCTGAATCCTGATCCGGTGTTGACCTGCCATTGGTAGCCAAGTCCGCTGCCGCCGGCAATCACATGGAAGGAGCTGGCAGCCCAGGCACAGATTGTCGAATTGGCGGGTTGTGTCTGTATGACTGGCACAGTTTCGACAGTAAGCATGGCTAGGCCATCGGTTTGGGCTGTCCCGCAGCTGCCGTTGATGATGCAACGGTAGAACCTGCCGTTCATGCCTGGCGTGGCCGCAGTGATGCTAAGGGTGGCTGTAAGTACGCCGTCATAAATTGCGTTGTTACTCAGGCTGCTCCAGGTGGTGGTATATTCCTGCCATTGGTAGCCGCTGATGGTGCCGGCAGCACTCACTGTAAAACTTGTGTTGCCGCCTGCACAAAGGGTATGGCTGATGGGCTGGGTATTGATGGTAATGACAGGATTGATGGTCACAGTATGTATGGCAGACTTCGGACCATTACAGCCACTGGCGATGGCAGAGATGTAGGAAGTGCCGCTCCAGCCTGCAACATAAGTCACCAGGCCGGTGGATGCTACAATGCTATTGCCTGCAGTGGTGCTGGCATTGTCGAGTTCATAGACGAGGCCGAGGTTGTTGCTGGCCGTGGCTGAATAAGTCACTCCGCCTGCTGCCTGGCAGCGTGTGGAGCTGGCACCCAGGGCAAATACCGGGGTCCCGACAGTCGGGGTGATGGTCACAGTATGCTGAGCTGATGTGGGCCCATTGCAACCTGCTGCTGTAGCCGTGATGGTGGAGGTTCCGCTCCAGCCTGCCACATAACTTACTGCTCCACTGCTTTGTACGATGGTGTTGCCGGCTGTGAGGCTGATGGCATCCAGGCTGTAGTCGATGCTGCTGCTGTTGGTGGCAGTGGCTGTGTAGTTCACAGTAGCGGCTCCCTGGCAACGGCTGGAAGTGGCGCCAAGTGCAAAGACCGGCGTGAGCACAGTAGGCGTGACTGTGATGGCATAGTTGGCAGAGATAGTTCCGTTCCCACAGGCATTGCTGGCATAGACACTGAGGTTACCTGATGTAGCAGAGGCATTGAAGCTGAGAGTTACAGCATTCGTTGTGCCAGTGATCGTGACACCTGAACCGCTATAAGCCCAGACATAAGCTGTTGCATTGCTTACCGTTCCTACATTGTAGGCAACTCCACTTTGTCCCTGGCATACACTGGCTGAACCACTGATTGTTCCGGCAGCAGCAGGCAAAGGATTGACGGTGATGCTGAAGCTACAGGTGTTGGAGCAGGTCGTCACAGGATTGGTATAGGTATAGGTGATGCTGTGCATGCCGAGTCCGGCAGTAGCTGGGGTAAAGACACCACCGCTGACACCAGGACCACTGAAGTTCCCGCCGGCAGGAGATCCGCCGCTGAGTGCAAAAGCAGGGCTGTTGATACAGACTGACTGATTTGCAGGGCAGGCTACAATCGGTAAAGCATTGACATTGACCGTAGTTGGGGAAGTTGCTGTATTGAATCCATCCGTAAGACTAACCGTATAGGTGGTTGTGACCGTTGGGCTGGCCACAGGATTTTGCAGGGTAGAAGTGAAGCCTGCCGGGCTTGAGGACCAGGTATAGCCATATCCTGCTGTGTTTCCACCGCTGGCGGTAGCGCTGAGTTGTACCGTATTGCCGGAGCAAATGGTGGATGGGGTGGAGGCAGCAGTCACTGACAAAGCACCGCCTGTCACTGTAATCGTGACCTGGTCGGCAATGCTGGCGCAGTTCAGGGCATCGCTGACGACGAGTGAATAAATCGTGGTGCTGCCGAGGTTGGTGGTCACAGGATTCGGAAGGGTATTCAAAGTGCTCAGGGAAGCTGCCGGTGTCCAGAAATAGGTAAAGGCGCCTGTTCCGCCACTGCCGCTACCCGCGAGGGTGGTGGTAGTTCCGTTGGGGATGCTTTGGTCGGGACCTGCATTGGCAGTAGGCATCGGATGAACAGTGATGGCATAGTCATCAGAGACAGGGCCGTTGCCACAGGCATTGATACCATATACGCTGAGGTTGCCTGAAGTGGCCGTGCTGCTGAAGCTGAGGGTGATGGCATTCGTGGCACCATTGATGGTGACACCCGTTCCTGAATAATTCCATTGGTAATTGCTTGCATTGGCGATGAGACCAACGCTATAGGCCACATTGGATTGCGCCTGGCAGATTCCGGCTGTTCCGGAGATCGTTCCCGGTGTTGCCGGTTTCGGGCCGACTGTTACGGCCAGACTTGCCGCTGCGCTGTTGCCACAGCTGTTTCCTGCTGTCACCGAGATGTTCCCGTTTTGTCCGGCAGAACCTGTTGTAACTGTGACAGAAGCAGTTCCAGCACCTGTTGTGATCGCCCAGCCTGAAGGTACAGACCAGGTATAGGTAGTGGCATTGGTTACGTTGCTGATGCTGTAAACCTGTCCGCTTAAGGCAGGACATTGCGTAACAGTACCGCTGATGGCGCCTGGTGTGGCAGGGGTAGCAGGACTGACAGTGACAGCCAGTGTTTTTGCAGCACTGGTTCCGCAGCTGTTTCCGGCTGTGACCGAAATGTTGCCATTCTGCCCGCTACTGCCTGTTGTTACCGTGATGGAAGTGCTTCCTGCACCCGTTGTAATGGCCCAGCCGGAAGGTACAGACCAGGTATATGTTGATGCATTGGCAACTGCCGTGATACTGTAGGTTTGTCCTGTAAGTGCAGGGCATTGTGCCACAGTGCCGGAGATAGTACCTGGTGTTGCGGGTGTTGCCGGGCTGACAGATACAGCGAATGTTGCTGCTGCACTTGTTCCGCAGCTATTGCCTGCAGTCACTGTGATGTTGCCATTCTGGCCTGCATTGCCTGTTGTTACTGTGATGGAGGTAGTCCCTGTGCCACCTGTGATGACCCATCCAGTTGGCACTGCCCAGGTATAGGTATTTGCGTTCGTTACAGCACTGATGTTGTAGACCTGTCCTGTTAAGGCGGGGCATTGGGTAGCAGTACCGCTGATGCTGCCGGGTGTGGCAGGTGTTGCAGGGCTAACTGTAACAGCCAATGTTCTGGCCGCACTTGTTCCGCAACTGTTGCCGGCAGTGACACTGATGTTTCCGCCCTGACCGCTGTTGCCAGTGGTCACGCTAACAGAGATGCCACCCTGGCCGGATGTGATAGCCCAGCCTGTAGGGACAGACCATGTATAGGTACTGGCATTGGCAACCGCACTAATGTTATAAACTTGTCCTGTTAAAGCAGGGCATTGTGTTGCAGTTCCGCTGATGGTGCCGGGTGTAGCGGGTGTGGCAGGGCTGACAGTCACCGCCAAAGTAGCGGCAGCGCTGGTTCCGCAGGTATTTCCGGCAGTGACGGTGATCGCGCCGTTTTGTCCGGCAGAACCTGTTGTTACACTGATGGATGTCGTTCCTGATCCTGCAGTAATGACCCATCCTGCAGGCACAGCCCAGGTATAGGTGGTGGCATTGGTCACAGCGGAGATGCTGTAGACCTGGTTAGTCAGTGCAGGGCATTGGGTGGCGGTACCGCTGATGCTGCCCGGTGTGGCTGGTGTTGCAGGGTTAACGATGACGGCCAGCGTATTGGCAGTGCTGTTTCCGCAGCTGTTGCCGGCAGTGACAGCGATGTTTCCATTCTGGCCTGCCGTCCCTGTGGTGACAGAGATAGAAGTTGTTCCTGTACCAGCCGTGATTGTCCAACCAAATGGAACAGACCAAGTATAGCCTGTTGCATTGGTAACAGCAGTGATTGAATAAACCTGATTCGTTAAAGCAGGACACTGTGTTGCAGTACCACTGATGGTTCCGGGCGTTGAAGGCGTTCCATTGCCCACAGTGACGGCCAATGTAGCAGCTGCACTTGTTCCGCAGCTATTGTTTGCGGTAACGGTAATACTACCATTGCTGCCGGTAGCGCCGGTTGTAACAGAAATTGAAACAGTATTCTGACCAGCAGTGATTGTCCAGTTTGCAGGAACAGCCCATGTATAGCCGGTTGCATTGGTGACAGCACTAATAGAATATACTTGATTTGTTAAGGCAGGGCACTGTGTTGCAGTCCCGGCAATAGTTCCAGGCGTAGCAGGTGTTCCATTGCCTACAGTGACGGCCAATGTAGCGGCTGCACTTGTGCCACAGCTATTGTTTGCGGTAACGGTAATACTACCATTGTTGCCGGTAGCGCCGGTTGTAACAGAAATTGAAACAGTATTCTGACCAGCAGTGATTGTCCAGTTTGCAGGAACAGCCCATGTATAGCCGGTTGCATTGGTGACAGCAGCAATTGAATATACTTGATTTGTTAAAGCGGGGCACTGAGTTGCAGCACCACTGATAACTCCCGGCGTTGCAGGAGTTCCATTGCTTACAGTAACAGGCTTTGTAGCAGCAGCACTTGTGCCACAACTATTGTTTGCGGTAACTGAAATACTTCCATTGTTGCCGGTAGCGCCTGTTGTAACAGAAATTGATGTTGTATTCTGACCGGCAGTGATTGACCATCCAGTAGGAACAGCCCATGTATAGCCGGTTGCATTGGTAACAGCACTAATAGAATAAACCTGATTCGTTAAAGCAGGACACTGTGTTGCAGTCCCGGCAATAGTTCCAGGCGTAGCAGGTGTTCCATTGCCAACAGTGACGGCCAATGTAGCAGCAGCACTTGTTCCGCAGCTATTATTAGCTGTAACTGAAACACTACCATTGTTGCCGGTAGCGCCAGTTGTAACAGAAATTGATGTTGTATTTTGACCTGCAGTGATAGTCCAGTTTGCAGGAACTGACCAGGTGTAGCCTGTTGCATTCGTAACAGCACTAATAGAATAAACCTGATTCGTTAAAGCAGGACACTGTGTTGCATTACCGGCAATAGTTCCAGGTGTTGCAGGAGTTCCATTGCCAACAGTGACGGCCAAAGTAGCAGCAGCACTTGTTCCGCAGCTATTGTTTGCGGTAACTGTGATACTTCCATTGTTGCCGGTAGCACCTGTTGTAACAGAAATCGATGTTGTATTCTGACCAGCTGTGATTGTCCAGTTTGCAGGAACCGACCATGTATAGCCAGTTGCATTCGTAACACCACTAATGGAATATACTTGATTTGTTAAAGCAGGACACTGTGTTGCAGTACCGGCAATAGTTCCAGGTGTTGCAGGAGTTCCATTGCCTACAGTGACGGCCAATGTAGCAGCAGCACTTGTTCCGCAGGTATTGTTTGCAGTAACAGTAATGCTCCCATTGTTGCCTGTAGCACCAGTTGTAACAGAAATTGATGTTGAATTCTGACCGGCAGTAATTGACCATCCCGTGGGAACAGCCCATGTATAGCCTGTTGCATTGGTGACAGCAACAATTGAATAAACCTGATTCGTTAAAGCAGGACACTGTGTTGCAGTCCCTGTAATGGTTCCAGGCGTTGAAGGAGTTCCATTGCTTACAGTGACGGCCAAAGTAGCAGCAGCACTTGTTCCGCAGGTATTGTTTGCAGTAACAGTAATACTACCATTGTTGCCTGTAGCGCCAGTTGTAACAGAAATTGATGTTGTATTTTGACCGGCAGTAATTGACCATCCCGCAGGAACAGCCCATGTATAGCCGGTTGCATTGGTAACAGCATTAATAGAATATACTTGATTTGTTAAAGCAGGACACTGTGTTGCAGTCCCGGCAATAGTTCCAGGTGTTGCAGGAGTTCCATTGCCAACAGTGACGGCCAAAGTAGCAGCAGCACTTGTTCCGCAGCTATTGTTTGCGGTAACTGTGATACTTCCATTGTTGCCGGTAGCCCCAGTTGTAACAGAAATTGATGTTGAATTCTGACCGGTAGTAATTGACCATCCCGTGGGAACAGCCCATGTATAGCCTGTTGCATTGGTGACAGCAACAATTGAATAAACCTGATTCGTTAAAGCAGGACACTGTGTTGCAGTCCCGGTAATAGTTCCAGGCGTTGCAGGAGTTCCATTTCCAACAGTGACGGCTAAAGTAGCAGCAGCACTTGTACCACAACTATTGTTTGCCGTAACAGTAATGCTACCATTGTTGCCAGTGGCGCCAGTTGTAACAGAAATTGATGTCGAATTCTGACCAGCAGTAATTGCCCATCCCGCAGGAACAGCCCATGTATAGCCAGTTGCATTGGTGACAGCACTAATAGAATAAACCTGATTCGTTAAGGCTGGACACTGTGTTGCAGTACCGGCAATAGTTCCAGGCGTAGCAGTAGTTCCATTGCTAACTGTAACGGCTAATGTAGCCGCAGCACTTGAACCACAGCTGTTGTTTGCAGTGACAGAAATTAAACCATTGTTAGCGGCAGCGCCACTGGTAACAGAAATCGTCAAAGTATTCTGACCAGCTGTTATTGCCCATCCTGCAGGAACAGCCCATGTATAGCCTGTTGCATTGGTAACAGCAACAATTGAATAAACCTGATTCGTTAAAGCAGGACACTGTGTTGCAGTCCCGGCAATAGTTCCAGGCGTAGCAGGTGTTCCATTGCCTACAGTGACGGCCAATGTAGCGGCTGCACTTGTTCCACAGCTATTGTTTGCAGTAACAGTAATACTACCATTGTTGCCGGTAGCGCCAGTTGTAACAGAAATTGATGTTGAATTCTGACCAGCAGTAATCGACCATCCTGTAGGAACAGCCCATGTATAGCCGGTTGCATTGGTAACAGCAACAATTGTATAAACCTGATTCGTTAAAGCAGGACACTGTGTTGCAGTCCCGGCAATAGTTCCAGGCGTAGCAGGAGTTCCATTGCTTACAGTGACGGCCAAAGTAGCGGCTGCACTTGTTCCACAGCTATTGTTTGCCGTAACAGTAATACTACCATTGTTGCCGGTAGCACCAGTTGTAACAGAAATTGATGTTGAATTCTGACCGGCAGTAATTGCCCATCCCGCAGGAACAGCCCATGTATAGCCAGTTGCATTCGTAACAGCAGTAATTGAATATACTTGATTTGTTATAGCTGGACACTGTGTTGCAGTCCCGGCAATAGTTCCAGGCGTAGCAGGAGTTCCATTGCTTACAGTAACAGCCAATGTGGCGGCTGCACTTGATCCGCAGCTATTATTTGCAGTAACAGTAATGCTGCCATTGTTTCCGGTAGCACCAGTTGTAACAGAAATTGATGTTGTATTCTGACCAGCTGTAATTGCCCATCCTGCAGGAACAGACCATGTATAGCCCGTTGCATTGGTGACAGCAGCAATTGAATAAACCTGATTTGTCAAAGCCGGGCATAGCGTTGCTGTTCCGCTGATAATACCAGGTGTTGCCGGTGATGCATTACCTACGGTAACAGCCAGGGTAGCGGCAGAACTTGTCCCACAACCGTTATTGGCAGTCACTGAAATAATGCCATTGTTGCCGATGGCACCGGGAGTCACAGAAATGGATATCGTATTTTGACCGGCAGTGATTGTCCATCCGGCCGGTACTGACCAGGTATAGCCCGTGGCATTGGTAACCGTTGCAATAGAATAGACCTGATTCGTTACGGCAGGACACTGTGCAGCAGTCCCGCTGATACTGCCAGGTGTTGAAGGTGCTGCATTCCCAACTGTGACAGGGAGTGTTGCAGCAGCACTCGTACCACAAGTGTTAGATGCTGTAACAGAAACAGTTCCGTTATTTCCCAAAGCACCCGCTGTTACAGAAACTGAAATAGTATTTTGACCTGCAGTGATTGTCCATCCGGCAGGAACTGACCATGTATATCCTGTTGCATAAGTAACAGCACTGATAGAATATATTTGATTTGTTGAAGCGGGGCATTGTGTTGCAGCACCGCTGATAGCACCTGGTGTTGCAGGAGATGTAATTACAGTAACAGGCTTACTTGCAGCAGCACTTGTTCCACAGCTGTTGTTTGCAGTAACGGAGACATCACCATTATCACTAATCGTGCCGGTTGTAACAGAAATCGATGTTGTATTCTGACCAGCTGTGATTGTCCAGTTTGCAGGAACAGACCAAGTATAGCCAGTTGCATTCGTAACAGCACTTATAGAATAAACCTGATTCGTCAAAGCAGGACACTGCGTTGCAGTCCCGGCAATAGTTCCAGGTGTTGAAGGAGTTCCATTTGTTACAGTAACAGGCTTTGTAGCAGCAGCACTTGTTCCGCAGCTGTTGCTTGCAGTCACGGAAACATTCCCATTGTCGCCAGTAGCGCCGGTTGTAACGGAAATAGAAACAGTATTCTGACCGGCAGTGATTGTCCAGTTTGCAGGAACAGCCCATGTATAGCCAGTTGCATTCGTAACAGCACTAATAGAATATACTTGATTTGTTAAAGCAGGACACTGTGTTGCAGTACCGGCAATAGTTCCAGGTGTGGCAGGAGTTCCATTGCCTACAGTGACAGGCTTTGTAGCAGCAGCACTTGTTCCGCAGCTGTTGCTTGCTGTGACAGAAACATTCCCATTGTCGCCAGTAGCGCCGGTTGTAACGGAAATAGAAACAGTATTCTGACCGGCAGTGATTGTCCAGTTTGCAGGAACTGACCATGCATAGCCGCTTGCATTCGTAACAGCGGCGATAGAATAAACTTGATTTAAAACAGCAGGACACTGTGTTGCAGTTCCGGTAATGGTTCCGGGCGTAGCAGGTGTTCCATTTGTTACAGTAACAGGCTTTGTAGCAGCAGCACTTGTTCCACAGCTATTGCTTGCAGTAACAGAAACGTTACCATTATCACCGGTAGCGCCGGTTGTAACAGAAATAGAAACAGTATTTTGACCTGCAGTGATTGTCCAGTTTGCAGGAACAGACCACGTATAGCCAGTTGCATTGTTTACCGCAGTGATTGAATATACTTGATTCGTTAAAGCAGGACACTGTGTTGCAGTACCAGCAATAGTTCCAGGCGTTGAAGGAGTTCCATTGCCTACAGTGACAGCCAAAGTAGCGGCAGCACTTGTTCCACAGCTATTGTTTGCTGTAACAGTAATGCTCCCATTGTTGCCAGTGGCGCCGCTTGTAACAGAAATTGATGTTGAATTCTGACCGGCAGTAATTGACCATCCAGCAGGAACAGCCCATGTGTAGCCAGTTGCATTCGTAACAGCAGAGATTGAATAAACTTGATTCGTTAAAGCAGGACACTGAGTTGCAGTCCCGGTTATGGTTCCCGGCGTTGCAGGTGTTCCATTGGTAACAGTGACAGGCTGTGTAGCAGCTGCACTTGTTCCGCAGCTATTACTTGCAGTCACAGAAACATTACCATTGTCGCCAGTAGCACCGGTTGTAACAGAAATAGAAACGGTATTCTGTCCTGCAGTGATTGTCCAGTTTGCAGGAACCGACCAGGTATAGCCGCTTGCATTGGTTACAGCAGTGATTGAATAAACTTGATTTAAAACAGCGGGACACTGTGTTGCAGTACCGGTAATGGTTCCAGGCGTTGCAGGTGTTCCATTGGTTACAGTGACAGGCTTAGTAGCAGCAGCACTTGTTCCGCAACTGTTGCTTGCTGTGACAGAAACATTCCCATTATCACCGGTAGCGCCGGTTGTAACAGAAATTGATGTCGTATTCTGACCGGCAGTAATTGTCCAGTTTGCAGGAACAGACCATGTATAGCCAGTTGCATTGGTAACAGCAGTGATTGAATATACTTGATTCGTTAAGGCTGGACACTGCGTTGCAGTTCCGGTAATGGTTCCCGGTGTAGCAGGTGTTCCATTGGTAACAGTGACAGGCTTTGTAGCAGCTGCACTTGTTCCGCAGCTATTGCTTGCAGTCACAGAAACATTACCATTGTCGCCAGTAGCACCGGTTGTAACAGAAATAGAAACGGTATTCTGTCCTGCTGTGATTGTCCAGTTTGCAGGAACCGACCATGTATAGCCAGTTGCATTCGTAACAGCAGTGATTGAATAAACTTGATTTAAAACAGCAGGACACTGTGTTGCAGTCCCGGTAATGGTTCCTGGCGTAACAGGAGTTCCATTGAGTACAGTAACAGCCTTTGTTGCAGCAGCACTAGTTCCGCAGCTATTGCCTGCAGTAACTGAAACATCGCCATTGTCAGCGGTAGCGCCGGT
>Ga0247840_10001901_pt1 | contig 38651 bp, 32 predicted proteins | sample LaCruzMarch2015__FD_192404 | JGI IMG/M metagenome (GOLD analysis project Ga0247840, IMG submission 192404) | Freshwater microbial communities from meromictic Lake La Cruz, Castile-La Mancha, Spain - LaCruzMarch2015_17m | ecosystem: Environmental > Aquatic > Freshwater > Lake | place: Spain... | reverse complement strand
TTCTTCAACATTTGTTATCCTAAAATACTCTAACAAACCATCAGGCAAAAAATAACCAATCAATTCTTTTTCCAAACCTTTTTTCCACAAAATTAATATTAATCCCCAAATATTTCACATGACCCAATATTTTACTGCTCAAAGATATCATACACCTCAGCAAAACAATTACAGCTGCCAATCCGGTGAACTAAATTTTCTCTTTGTAATATTATTTTATTAATTACAAATCATGCCCGCAATAGGATAAATTAAAACTCTTGTTACAAATCGGAAAATCAGAAATTTCATTGTTTCTTACCGATAATGCCAAAGCCATCCAATTGTGAAACGATGGGTCTTTTACTTTATAATGTAGTAAATCGCCATTTTGGTCAGTGATAGCACAATGGCAGATTTCGCCACGCCAGCCTTCAATGAGCGAAACAGTAAAAGAATTTGGCTTCGGCGAATTCATATAAGCAGTTGCCTCGTAATCGGGGATGTTTTCTAAGAGCTTGCGAATATGATTTAAAGATTGCATAACTTCCAACTTTCTGATTTGAATACGGGAATAAACATCTCCATGCCGTTTGCATATAGGTTCGTGATTCAATTCAGTATAAAGACTATAAGGATGCGATAAACGGACATCTCTGTTCAGATTACTCATTCGTGCAGATAACCCTACAGTTCCAAGTGATAATACATCATCATAAGAAACCACACCGGTTCTTTCGAAACGAGACAATGCGCTGGGTAATTTAAATAGTTGTTTGCACATCTCATCAAAATCAGCTTCATAGGTATTTAAAACTTCCTTTAAGCGAATTGCCAATTCTTTGGTAAAAGGAAACTGATTTTTCCCTGGTCTTATCAAACCTTTAGACAAACGATTGCCACACCATTCCTGCATAAAATTCACGATAGGTGTTCTTAGTCTTCCAAACACAGAACTTCCCAATTGATAAGCTATATCAGTACATACCGCACTCAAATCGCCGGTATGTATGGCAATACGTTCTAATTCCAATGCCAATGTACGAGCAAACTCAATATCTCTAGAAGCTTGAAACCCACACAAGCTTTCCCAAATATGAGAAAATACAGTAGTATGTCCCACAACTGTATCACCTGCAATATTTTCAGCTAAAGTAGTCCTTTGAAGCAAATTTTTCTTCTCAATAAACAATTGCTCAATGCCTCTGTGTTGATAACCTAACTGGATTTCGAGATGCAAAATCTGTTCTCCATTGCAAATAAAGCGAAAATGTCCGGGTTCAATCACACCTGCATGAATCGGGCCAACACCAACTTCATGCAACTCTTCACTATCAATAGAATAGAAAGGATAATTTGCAATGGTTTGAGATTTATCAAATCGATTAAACGGATAACGGAGCGGTTTTAGCCATGGATGTCCAACGTATTGAATCCCAAAATTCTCATGAATTTCTCTTTCAAACTTTTCAAAACACAAAAGCTTAGATGTAAATGAATTTAATGTTGATGAAACATCAACAATACAGGAAGAAACAAATATTTCATGGGTATTATCATCGGCAATACAGCATATTAGTTTTATTTTATCCGAAATTTTATATCCAAAATAATTTACACAATGCCTTTCGGGATGTGAAATGATAAATCCTGTATTTAACTCAAAAAACAATTCATAAGTTATGTCAGGAATTTGCAGTATGTCTATGCGTTGATTATTAGAAACTGAAATATAGTTCATGTCAAATATTTATTAAAGGGGTAAAAGCACAATACTTTCGTTAATAAGCTGAACAAATTCTTTTGGAGGATTTAATCCAAAGTAAACAGATGCTGCCAGTAAAATTATTTGTGTTACGGATTCCCAGCGGCTTATAACCGGAACTGTTTTTTCATCGAAGCCAATTGCCGGTATAAAAAGAATTTTAAACATATTTTTGCCAAAAGCCCAGATAACCATAGTAAGAAATAAGAGGATAATAATTAGCACAATAATTTGATTAGCTGCAAATAATGATTTAAAAATTAAAAATTCACTAATAAACAAACCTGATGGAGGCATTGCTGTAGCAAAAATAAATCCAAATAAAAGCACCATTGCACCAGTAGGATTGTATTTGAAATAATTGCCAATATGATAAATGTTTTTTGTTTGAAAAACTCGGTACAATTGATTGTATTGAAAAAACAAACTCGATTTTACAAAAGCATGCAATATAATATGCAGAATAGCTGCGTAATAACCTACACCCCCCGCTGCAACTCCAAGCATTACCAAGCCCATGTGTTCGATACCGGAATAAGCAAACATTCTTTTGATATTCTTTACTTTAATCATATAAACCGCAGAAACAAATATAGATAAAACAGCAGCAATACCAATTACCAAACTAGCCCAATGATGCAAAGATGTGTTTGCAACAACTATATAAAAACGGAAAATTCCAACAAAACCCAAATTTGTTAATACGCTTGTAAGCAATGCTGCAGCGGGTCCGGGAGCATTATCTTTTGCATCTATTCCAGCTGTAAACATAGGAACCAAACCCAATTTTGCTGTAAAACCTGTAAAAATAAAAATGAAAGCCAGTTGCAACCAAAATTGATTTAATTTATCAGCATTGGCAATTAAATTATTGAAAGAAAGATCGTCAGATCCAGCATGTTGCAGTGAAAGACTTAAAAACAAAATTCCTATAAAGATAAAAGTAATACTGATTGCACAAATAAAAATATATTTCCAAGTGCCTTCCAATGCTAATTTATTGCGGTGATGATAGATAAGAGCAGAAGCACTGAGTGTAGTAAGCTCGGTAAAAATCCAGATAACTGCAATATGATTAGCCAGATAAGCTGCACTAATTGCAGTAATTAATCCAACTATAGCTGCAAAGTAAATTCCTCTTGATTGGGGTGTTTCTTCATTATTATTTCTTATATATATGCAACTATGAATCATAGCTGGGATGCTTATTATGCTTAAAGTAATAAGTAAAAGTATTCCGAGCGAATCAAATGTAAAATAATTAAGCTCAGTATTTCTGAAATGAAAACAGGCATAAATGGTAAATACCCATTGGAGTATTACAAAAATGCTTATCATACTTAGATTAATAACTTTGTTTTTATTAAAGAAAAGCCCAATAGCTATTGAAAATGAGAGTATCAGATATATTAATGTCATTTTATTATAATTTTAACTGGATTAATAATCTTTTAAATTACTTAACTGATTAACATCTATGTTTTTAAAAACATCTCCGATTTTATTCAGAAAGATACCCAATATCAATACGCTGGCAAATATATCGAGCATAATACCCAGATTTACCAGCATAGGCATTTCATTTCCAACTGCTAATGACAAAACAAAAACACCGTTTTCAATAACCAAATAACCCATTACATGTGTGATGATTTTTCGTCGTGTTGCAATAATATACAAGCCAAAAAACAAAGTTGAAAGGGCTACAACAAAAAATATCTTGTCTAAATGGGTATCTTTTATTATATTAGCTAATAATATGGTAGCTACTACAATAACAGTTGTAATAATAAGCGATACAAAATTTGGCAAAAATGGCTCAGCTTCGCGTGTTATTTTATTACGTTTTAATACATAAGCAAGAAAAACAGGAACAGCAATAGATTTAAATACAATGGTTTCTAAAAGAATAAACACCAGATTTAATGTGCTGATTTCGTTAAGTTGCAGAAAAACTACAAAAAATAACAAAACACCCTGCAAAGCCAGAACATTGATGTAAGTAAGCATTCTATTTGCTATAGCCATATAAAACAGCGTAATAAGGAATGTTATAAGTAATACATTTATCATGATTTCTATTTTTTAGCTATTTATTTAAAAAGTTTACGATTCTCAACATTCTGTAAAATTCTCATTTGTTGAATTGCAATTTGATTTAATTTTATCAATCTTTCCATTTGAGGAATATCATCATTAATTAGAATTGCATTAATGTTCTCCATATTTGATAGGCAAATCAGCTCATTTATAGTTGCATAATCACGGATATTTCCTTTCAGATCAAGATTTGCATCTCGCCATTGTTTGGATGTAATACCGAATAATGAAACATTTAAAACATCAGCTTCGTTAGCATAAACAATTGATATTTGTTCAGGCTTTAATTCAGACGGAATGAAATTTTGTTTAATAGCATCAGTATGAATGTGATAATTTATCTTTGCAAGTTCACTTTTTGCAGACCAACCAATTTGCTTTTGTTCTTCTTCTTTTAATCTTTGGAACTCTTTAAGCAAATATAATTTGAATTGAGGAGAAACCCAAGAGGCAAATTCAAAGGCAATATCTTTGTGGGCATAGGTACCTCCATAACGACCTGCTTTTGCAATTATTCCTTTTGAATTGGTTTTTTCAGTCCATTGTTTCACGGATAAAATAAAACGATTTAATCCTGCTTCATTTTTAATTCCCTCGAATTCGAGGGAATTAAAATCTGAATTGTACATTTCTTCCCAAATGCCAAGAAATTCAATTGTATTTTTATTCCTAAACCACTTTTCAATTAAGGACAACCCATTTTCTATATTTCTAACTATATCAGTGAGTGAAATATAATCCTTTTCTTCAATGCTAATTATTGTGATTTCTGTTTTTTGAACTGTAATTGTTTTCATTTTATAAACTTAAATAAATTTTCCCAAAATTAATAAAGCTCCGAAAAAAATCAATAAACTTACTGATGTTAAAGCAAATATAAATTGTGCATTATGTCCCATACGAAAACGTGCCATAAAAGATTCTATTGTTCCAATTGCCACTGCTACAAGAAATTGAATGATAAAAAACATAGGTATGGTATATTCATAAGGAATTACGCCTACAAATAAATTCACAATTAAAGCACCGTAAACAGCAAATTTCAGATAACCGGCAGTTAAAATCAATCCCAAATCAAAACCACTGTTATCTAATATCATAACTTCGTGAATCATTGTTAATTCAAGATGTGTTTTTGGATCATCTATCGGCATACGGCTGTTCTCTATCATGGCAATCATCAGTATAACAAAAGTTGCCAGAATAGCCAAAGCATAAGTGATATATGAGCCAATGTGCAGTGCTGCAAAAATTTCCTGAAACGAAAGATGTCCGGTTAACAATGCCAATGAACCCATCAGTATAAAAAAAGCAGGTTCAGCCAGCATCGAATAAAGTGCTTCGCGGCTGGCACCCATACCTTCAAAACTGCTTCCCGTATCCATTGCCGAAATTATACTGAAAAACTTACCTAAAGCCAATACATAAGCAAAGAAAATAAAATCACCATTAAAACTGATAAATCCTTTAGATTGACCAAAAGGTACTACTAACATTGCCATAAAAACTGAGGCAAAATAAATGGTGGGTGCTATTTGAAAAACAAAACTGGTAGTTTGGCTGTAAACAGCTCCTTTCCTGAATAGCCTAATTACATCCTTAATGGGTTGTAAAATGTCTGGTCCTTTTCGTCCTGAAAATATACTTTTTGTACGGATGATAATACCCGTAAAAAAAATTGCTGCAATTAAAATTAAAATAAAACTCAGCATAATTATAGTTGTTTTAAAAAATCAATAAATTCAATAATTGCCTTATAAATCACCGGAATGCAAATCACAGAAACAATGAAAGCAATACCATATAATATATAAAATTGTAATCTGCCATTTTGCAAAAAAGTAAATCTGCCAACAAAAGACTTTAAAGCTCTTATAGGACTGTCAATCAACCACATCTCAATTTTATCATAAGAATGTGATTGGTAATGAGAAGTGCCTGGGAAAGTTCCTACAACATCCTTCTTATGTTTAAAAATCAACAAAAATGGTTTAAAAAGTTTACGATAAGGTCTTATAAATGAATTGGCTGTATATTGGGTTTTAGGTGCAGAACCAGTATAAGCGCATCCCCATGTGGGTTCAATAACTGATTTTTGTTTTCTGGTAACAATTTTTCTTATTAAAAATATAAGTATAACTATTAAAACCAGCATCCACATTGCCCAATTGAAAGCTTGAATTGCTCCTACTGTATTGAAAGATAATGCACTTTCGTGATTAATTAAAGTTCCTGAAAATAAAGCAATAGGTTGATAAAGAAGGTTTAAGAATAAATTGGGAAACAAGCCAATAAATACAATGAAAAATGCAATCAAATAAAGCGGCATTAATTGAAATAAAGATACTTCTTTAATTTCGTGTTGAAATTCATGACGTGGGTTTCCCAAAAAAACGATACCAAAAGCTTTTGTAAAGCACAGCAATGCTAAGCCTCCAATCAGTACCAAACCTAAAATCGAAAATACAATGGTAATTAAAGCTGCAAGCGTGGCATCATGGAGCCAACTATATAAACCATTGTAAATTAAAAATTCTGATACAAATCCATTGAAAGGAGGAATTCCCGAAATAGCAATGGCGGCAATCAGAAATAAAAATGCAGTTTGTGGCATTTTTTTCACCAATCCACCTAAGCTCTCAATATTAAGAGTATGAGTTGACTGATAAACATTTCCTGCAGTATAAAACAATAATGATTTGAACAATCCATGATTTAAAGTATGTAATAATGCCCCTGCGAATCCAAGAGAAGCAAGCACCTGATTATTTGATCCCATTCCGATACATCCAATACCAATTCCAATACCTATGATTCCGATATTTTCAATACTGTGATAGGCGAGTAGTTTCTTTAAATTATGCTGAATAATTGCCAGCATCACGCCATATAATCCTGAAATAACAGATATGGTGAGAATTATATAACCAACAATCGTATAGTCGGGTTTTATCAGTAAAAGCATTCGAAGGATTCCAAAAATTCCAATCTTTATAATAACACCCGACATAATTCCTGAGATATGTGCTGGTGCTGCCGGATGTGCATAAGGCAACCAGGTATGAAAGGGTACAAAGCCTGCTTTGATGGCAAATCCGATAAAAAATAGCAGAAACAAGACCATTGCTCTGCCATGATTTTCCGATGCGAATATTGTTATCTTATTGAAATCAAAACTGTTTTGATCGATTGCAGTCCATATAAATCCTAACATTAAAAATACAATGGAAACATGAGATTGTATAAGGTAATTAATTCCAGCTTTGATAGTTGCTGTTTTTTTATGATCAAAAATTATAAGTATAAAAGCTGAAAGAGCCATCAACTCCCAAAAAATCAGAAAAACCAGACTGTTTTGAATTACGCATAAACTTAAAAGTGCTGAATGTAAAATTATTAAAGCAATAGCATGAAGACTTAAACTGTTATTTTGTTTTTTATAAGAATTCATATAGAAAATCCCATAAAAACTTCCTGTAATGAATACAAAGTTGATAATCAGCATAAACCATCCAGATAAACTATCAATGCGAATGGGAATTAATCCTGATATTAAACTTCCAGGCAAAATAAATTCAAAAGTCTGTCCAAAAAGAGTATTTACGGCGTAATATGATGATAAAAAAGCATTTATAATGATGGCTGAAAACATAATAATTCCTTTCCCTTTAACATTCACAAAAGGAACAAGAAATATTGCTATTAAAACAATTACTAAATAAGCTATTATGATAATCATCGGATAATAAATAAAACCATAAGCACAAAAATAGCAATAATAAATATAAAATCTATCCAATTAATTTGTTTAAATGGTTTAATGCTTACTCTTCCATTCAAAAATGAAGTATCGTTGCCTAAAAAGTAAGCCACATTAACATTTAAATTTTTGTGAAAAGTTAAGCCAATCAATTTGGTAGGTAAAACAGTAATATTACTTTCGAGATTTTTTAATAACATTCATCTACTATTAATAATAATCGTCAAAAGTAATATTTATTTAGTTTGTGTGATGTAACTTCTTCTATTTTTATAAATTTGCACCTCCTTATAAATTATTCAAATAACTATGTTTAACAACAATAAAATTATAAATAACTACCAACACTTTATCTTCGACTGGAATGGAACACTATTGAATGACCTTTGGTTAGCAGTAGATGTTATCGACAAAATGCTTGTAAAAAGAAATTTGCAGGGTATGACTATTGAACGCTATTGCGAAGTATTTGATTTTCCAGTGAAAGACTATTATCAAAATGTAGGATTTGATTTCGATAAAGAATCTTTTGAAATTGTAGGCACTGAGTTTATTGTTGAATACGATAAGCGACAATATGAATGCGAATTGCAGCATGGCGCAGTTGAATTAATCGAAAAATTATACCAGAAAAATCTTCATTTAAGCATTCTATCAGCCAGAGAACAATCAATGCTGGAACAAAACTTAAAACATTACGGTATTGAACATTATTTTCCTATAGTTTCAGGATTAAACGATCATTATGCAAACGGAAAATTAGAAAGTGGTTTGCAACTGATAGAAAAAGCCCATGTTCCTGCATCAGCAACCCTTTTAATTGGAGATACATTACATGATGCCGAAGTTGCTAAAGAAATGGGAATTGATTGTGTTTTGATTGCTTCTGGACATCAAGCTATTCATCGTTTAAAAAATAGTGGATTAACTATATATGATAATTTAAAACAAATTTTGAGTTAAAGTAAAGCGAGCTATCAATTCACAAAATCACATTTTCTCTTTAAAAAAGCTTGCTTCATAAGTAATTCTTTTTTAAATATTTATTATCTTTTTAATTCATTGAACTTTTCCGCAATGCTCTTGTTTATAATCATTATAAATAAGTATAGCTATGAAATAGCCATAAGTATAATATTCATACAAATCGAGAATGTTATTATATGGCGTATTCCATGTGACAATTAATTAATTATAAAAATAATAACACATGAAAAAAATAATACTACTTTTTGCATTAATGATTAATTATATATTAGTTGTTGAAGCTCAATTGAGCAATGGTTTGCAAACACCATATATCGGCCAATATGCTCCGTCTTTTAAAGCACAGGCAACAACAGGAAATATTAATTTCCCTGATGATTTTTTTACTAAATGGAAAATAATATTTAGTCATCCAGCAGATTTTACACCGGTATGTACATCAGAAATGATGGCTTTGGCTGAAAAACAAGAAAGTTTTAAAAAACTGAATACCGCTTTAATTGTAATTTCTACTGACGGTTTGAACAGCCATATTGAATGGGTAAAGTCCATAGAATCTATTTCTATGATAGATAAAGAAAAAGTAAAAATTGATTTTCCTTTGGTTTCTGACGTGAGTACAGAAATTTCAAAGAAATACAATTTACTCAGAAAAGATACTACGCTTAGAAAAGACCTACGTGCTGTAATCTTTATAGATCCCGATAATAAAATACGAGCTATTTTAAATTATCCTGATAACATTGGTAGAAATACAGATGAAATTGAACGTATTTTAATAGCATTACAAACTGCTGATAACAATGAAGTTTTAACACCAGCAAATTGGAAACCAGGCAAAGACGTTCTTATTCCAAGCCCAAAAACTATGGAAGAATCTGATAAACTCAAAGCTAAAAATAAATCAGGATATTATAGTTTAACTTGGTATTTATGGTATCGGAAATTGTAATTATCAAGGTTATTAATTTAATGTTTTATCAAAAGCCGACTTTTACAATTTAAGTCGGCTTTTATTTTATAAGGGTTTCAATTTTTTCTCATCTTTATGAAATAATAATTTGCATTCTGCAAAATTTAAAAGGAATCATACAATATCTTAGTTTTTATTAAATTTGCATAAAAATATTAAAATGATAAATTTTATATTAAATGACAAAAAAATTGTTTTCCAAGGAGATGGCGAATTAAATTTGCTAAAATTCCTTAGAAACGATCAAAACATAACTTCTGTTAAAGATGGATGTTCTGCTCAGGCTAGTTGTGGTGCTTGTATGGTTGAAATCAACGGAAAACCACGTCTGGCTTGTACTGCAAAAATGAGAAATCTCGAAAATGCTGTAGTTTATACCATGGAAGGCTTTCCTCAATATATCAAAGAGACATTAGGTAAAGCCTTTGTAGAAAAAGGTGCGGTACAATGTGGTTTCTGCACACCCGGTTTTATGATGCGGGCAAAAATCCTTTTACAGGAAAACCCCTCTCCTACTTTAGAAGAAATTCGGAATTCACTGAAATTAAATCTTTGTCGCTGCACTGGTTATAAAAAGATAGAAGAAGCCATTGAATATGCTGCTGAACATTTCAAAGCCAAGAAAGAAATTGAATTATTGCCTCAAAACGGAAAAGTTGGAACTTCATACCCTAAATATAATTCTTACGAAACAGCCATTGGCGAAAGAAACTTTGTAAACGACATCAAGATTGACGGAATGTTGCATTCAGCTTTGCGTTTTAGCGACTATCCTCGGGCAAAAGTTTTGAAAATTAATACCGATAAAGCCCAGACTGCTGCAGGTGTTGTAAGCGTATTTACAGCTAAAGACATTCCTGCTGCTTCCAAAATTGGTCTTATTTACAACGATTGGTCAGTAATGATAGCCGAAAACGAAACTACGCATTACATTGGTGATGTAGTAGCAGCTGTAGTAGCCGACACAGAAGAACATGCACGTATAGCAGCTAAATTAATTGAAATTGAATATGAAGTTTATGAACCCATAACTGATGCTATCAAAGCTTTAGAGCCCGGTTCTGCTCAAGTACACGACAATCACGTTAATTTATTGGACAATTGTATTATTAAAAGAGGAAATGCCGATGAGACAATTGCCAATGCTAAATTTATTTCAAAAGGAAAATATCAAACCCAACGAATAGAACATGCCTTTCTCGAAACTGAAGCTGCTATAGCTTATCCTGCTGAAGATGGTATTGAATTGATTTGTCAAAGTCAGGGTGTGTACGAAGACCGCAGACAAATAGCAATGATATTGGGCTTACCGGAAGATAAAGTGAGGGTAATTTTAGTTCCCAATGGCGGCGGTTTTGGTGGGAAAGAAGACATGACAGTACAAGGTCACGTGAGTTTGTTTGCTTATTTGCTAAAAAAGCCTGTAAAACTATCACTTTCACGCGAAGAATCCATCATAATGCACCCGAAACGACATCCTGTTTTTATGGATATGGAATTGGCCTGCGATGCAAAAGGAATGCTCACAGCCATTAAACTAAGAGCTATCGGCGATAGTGGTGCTTATGCTTCTGTGGGTACTAAGGTAATGGAACGTGTTGCAGGACATGCATGCGGAGGATATTTTGTTCCGGTTACTGACATTGAAGCAAAAACTGTTTATACTAACAATATTCCATCGGGGGCTATGCGAGGATTCGGTGCCAATCAGGTGGCTTTTGCACTGGAAAGCTGTATTGACGATTTATGCAAACAAGGTGGTTTCGATCGCTGGCAATTCCGTTACGATAATGCTTTGGTTGACGGACTTACTACTGCAACCGGACAAAAACTAAAAAGTGTAGGCATCAGAGAATGTTTATTAGCTCTAAAAAATGATTACGATAATGCCAAGTATAAAGGCATTGCTACAGGAATTAAAAATAGTGGTATTGGCAATGGAATGGTAGATTTTTCTAACGTTATCATAGAAATTATTTCTCCAGATAAAGTATTGATACAACATGGCTGGACAGAAATGGGACAAGGCGTGCATACCATGGCTTTGCAAACCTTATGCGAAGAAACAGGCATATTACCCGAATTGATTGAAGTAAAAGTTGATTCTGCTGCTCAAATTAAAACAGGTATGACCACATCTTCAAGAGCTACTGCACTATTGGGAAATGCAATTATCAATGCTTGCATTCCATTAAAAGAGGATTTAAAACAACTTACGTTAAAGCAATTAGTAGGCAAAAAGTATTTTGGTGAATGGAAATGCGACTGGACAACCAAACCCGGTGCAGAAGTTAATGAGATTATCACCCATTATTCCTATGGTTATGCGGCACAATTGGTTGTATTAGATAAAAATGGGAAAATTGAAAAAGTAGTTGCGGCCCATGATGCCGGAAAAATTATGAACCCAATGCTGTTTGAAGGACAAATACAGGGAGCCGTTCACATGGGTTTAGGTTATGCTTTGAGCGAAGAATTACCCATGAAAGATGGTTATTTATTAAGTACTAAACTAAGAGATTGCAACATACTCCGTGCCCATGAAACACCCGAAATTATTGTTAAAGGTGTTGAAGTTGCCGATGCTGTTGGACCTTATGGAGTAAAAGGCATTGGAGAAATTGGTTTGGTACCGACTGCAGCAGCCGTTGCCAATGCATTTACTGATTTTGATGGTAAAAAGAGGTTTGTATTGCCTTTGAATAAGAAATAATATCTCTGTTCATCGTACCTTCCCGCTTTAAACCTTTAATTTTGTCCATTATACCCATTTTTACAACCAAAAACTAGCCCACTAATATTCTAAAGAATTTATATAACACTAAATTTCAATCACTAAGCTATCATAAGCTAATTCAATGAAATCGGGAAGTTTTTTATTTACGTCTTCGTGCTTGCCAATAAAATGACTTACATGTGTAAGGTAAGCATGTTCAGGTTTTAATTCTTCAAGAACAGCAACAGCTTCTGCAACTGAAAAATGAGAAACATGTTTTGAGTTGCGTAAAGCATTTAATACAATTACCTTAGAACCTTTTATTTTTTCTTTTTCTTCTTCCGAAATAAAACTGGCATCGGTAATATAAGTAAAATCACCAATACGAAAGCCTAAAATCGGTAATTTTTCATGCAATACTTCAATGGGGATAATATCTACTCCATGAACCGTAAATGTTTTATTTTCGATATTATGAATAGTGAGTTGAGGTGCTCCAAAATAACGTACAGATTCGGAAAAGATATAAGGAAATTCAATTTTAACAGCTTCCATTACTCTTTTGCAACCATATATATCTATTTTTTTATTCAAAACATAATTAAAAGCTCTTACATCATCTAAGCCTGCAATATGGTCGCGATGTTCGTGAGTGAAAATCACAGCATCAAGATTTTGCACATTTTCACGTATCATTTGAATTCGAAAATCGGGACCGCAATCTACAACAATAGCAACTTCACCAATCTGAATGAGTATAGAAGCCCTGAATCGCTTATCCTTTTTATCAGAAGATGTGCAAACATCGCAATCGCAAGCTATTACAGGAACTCCGATAGAAGTTGCTGTTCCGAGAAATGTTACTTTTATTTTTTCAGTCATGTTGGAGTTATTGGGGTCATTGTAATGTAATTCGTATTCTTTTAAATTTTTAACTTTAAGTACTCCAAGTACTTTAGGCACTCTAAATACTAATATATCAAATCATCAATGATTACCTTATCTTTAGTAAGTTGAATTTTCATATCTTCCATATTATTAAAATTTGCCAAATCTCTAATTCTTTTATGGAAATATATAGTTGCTGTTTTGCCGATTAATTCATTATCATAATCGAACAAGTGCATATCAATACAAGTATTGGGGTGGTGTGGCTGATAAATGGTTTTTGCCTCACGAATATTAAGCATCCCTCTAAAGTAGTTATCATTTGTATTGATACTAATTGCATATACACCTTCAGGAGGAATTAATTTAATATCTTCATCAATAAAAACGCTCATAGTAGGTAAACCTATTTTTTTACATATTTCGCTACCATGTGTGAGTTCACCAATAATAATATATTGATGATCGAGATATGCATTGGCTCTTTGAATATCCCCTTCGTGCAAAGCTTTTCGAATTTTAGTTGAACTAACAGATTCATTTTGTATATCTTGTTCTGGTATTTCTTCTACTTCAAATCCATTTTCTTCAGCCAAATCATGCAAAGAATTGTAATTTCCTTCTTTGTTGTGTCCGAAAAAATGATTAAACCCTACAATAATTTTTTTTGCTTGAATACGGTCAAGTAAAATATTTTGAACAAACTGCATTGAAGTAGTTTGAGCAAACTCTTTGGTAAAATTTATAATTACAAGGTTGTCTAAGCCAGCTTTTTTAAGCAATTCAATCTTTTCGCGCTGCGAATTAATTAGCAGTAAATCTTTACCTTCACTATCAGGATAAAGAACACGACGAGGATGAGGATGAAAAGTTATCAATACGGATTCTCCATCAATCATTTTTGCTAGCTTTTTTAAACGATTGATAATGACTTTATGTCCAACATGTACCCCATCAAAAGACCCAGTTGTAACTACCGCATTTTTAATATCTTTAATTTCATCTAAATTTCTGAATATCTTCATTTTTATCTGCCAATTTTCTCCCAAGAATCAATAAATAATGAATATTAAGTACAAAAGTACTTGAGTACTTATAATTTCATCAAAATATTTATTTATAAGCTTTTAAAATAACAAATCATTGATTCTTATAATAATATTATATATTTAATAAACTTACATTTCATTTTTTTTCACAAAATATGCTACTTTTTCTAAAGAAGTAATCATATCATACTCTTCAAGAAAAACATGAGGAGATACATTTACTGGCGATGGAGTAAAATTTAAAATTCCTTTAATCCCTGAGATAACAAGATTTTCAGCTACTTTAGCAGCTTCAGAAGCTGGAACTGTAATAATTCCAATCGAAATATTTTCTTTCTTTATTATTTCAGCCATTTGGTCGTAATGATAGCAATGAACACCAGCATAAACTCTATCAACTTTTTCGGTATTGGTGTCAAAAGCAGCTACTATCAATAACTTACTACGTTTTCCTTTAAAATAACTTACAAGTGCTCTGCCAAGGTTTCCAACACCAACTACAGCGACTCTTTGTCCAAATTGAGAATCTATAATTTCGCCAATTAAATCAATAAGTTCCTGAACATCGTAACCTTTTCTTAAGGTTCCTGAGTAGCCAATCAGCATAATATCACGTCGTACTTGTACTGATGTAATATGCAGTAGATTTGCAATTTCATGTGAAAAAATATGCGTTTTCCCATTAGCAACGCAAGTCAATAAATTTCTTCTGTATTGGCTTAAGCGTTCTACAGTTTTATCTGGTAATTTTTTGATTTCTTTCATAATTTAGTTTGATTAATATTTATAAGCTTTTGGGCAAAGTAACAGTAAAAGTTGTTCCTTTGTCTGGGGAACTAGTAACTGTTATATCGCCATCATAAGCATCAATTATTTTTTTAACAATAGATAAGCCTAAGCCGCTACCTGATATACCTTTTGTTCTTTGATTTTTTATTCTCACAAACTCATTGAATAATTTAGACATATCTTCTTCTGACATGCCAATTCCATTATCACTAATTGTAAAAACAACAAAATCGTCTTTTGGTTTGATAGCACAATCAACTCTACCCCCAGATTTATTATATTTTATAGCATTTGAAATCAAATTATTGAATACTATTTCCATTTCTCGGGCATCCGCATTTATCTTAATTTCTGTATTAGAATTTAGATAAACATTTACGTCATTTTGGATTGCAAAGGGTTTCATTGAATCTACAGATATTTGCGCAATTTCTAAAAGATTAACCTCTTTGATGTCGCGAGTTGTAGTTCCAGATTCAATTTTTGTTAAATCAAGTAAATCCATAATAAGCGATCGCATCCCTTTTACTCTTGAAATTGAACGCTCTACTATTGCTTGATAGTCGTCAATATTTTCACCATATTGCTTTTCTTCCATCATTTTCAAATAGCCTTCAATGGCATTCAAAGGAGCTTTTAGTTCATGAGATAATACTGAAAGGAATTGAAAACGAACTTGTTTCCCCACAGTATTTAATTTTTTTGTCATTCTTCGGAAGTAAACTTGCTTAGTTATAGTTTCCATAGATGAACGTAACTCCTGTGGTGTAAAAGGCTTAGGGATAAAGTCAAAAGCACCATTTTTAGTAGCTTTAACAGCTACTTCCAACGAAGCGTAAGATGTAATCATTATTACTACAATATCTAAATGATTTTTGCTAACATATTCTAATACTTCGATACCTTGTATTCCTGGTAATTTATTGTCGAGCAACATAATATCTGGCAAATTGTTATTGATAATTTCAATAGCATCTTCTCCTGTTGGTGCTTCAATTATTTCAAATTTACAGGCTTCATCCATAAATGGATAAGACACACTAAAATCTCTTAAAACCCTAGATACACCTGATCGAATGCCAGGTTCGTCGTCAACAACCAATAATTTGATGAGTTCCATCTTTATATTTTTAAAAGTTTATTGATTTCTCTATGAAGTTGATCGGCTCTAATGCCTTTATCCATATATAAATCGGCTTTTATCCATTTACGTTCTTCTTCAGAGTGAACAGCAAAGCTCATTCCTGTTTCTGCAGTAACTGCTGTTGCAATAATAATAGGAACATCAGGATATCTGCGTTTCATTTTATAGCTTAAAATAAACCCGCTATCTTCATTTTCCATCATAAGGTCGAAAATAGCCAAGTCAGGTTTAAAACTCTCTAAAACATGTTCTGCTTCATATTGTCCATCAGCAGTAATTACTTCAAATCCAAGTTTTTCAACTTTAGTTTTCAACTGGAATAAGTAATCCATATCATCGTCAACTATCAAAACTTTTTTCATGTGTATATTATTAAATTTGTTTTTAGCCACTAATTAATATTTGTAAAAAAACGTTTTCATTATTTTGTTAAACCTCCTTTTTGTCATGCTGACGAAGGAAGCATCTCATTTTATTAAATTTGAATACTTTGATTTTTTGAGATTCCTCGCTATCACTCGGAATGACAAATAACCTACAGCGTTTTATTTTTATTCTGTTTTATACCTCGGTAATGTTATTTTAAAAGTAGTTCCTGTTTGACCCTTTTCTGGTAAATTATTTGACGTTACATCTACTCTACCCTTGTGCATTTTAATAATTCCATAAATAATTGGTAAACCCAAACCAGTTCCTTTCCCAATTCCTTTAGTTGTAAAAAATGGAGTAAATATTTTTTCCATATTTTCAGCAGCAATGCCAGAGCCTGTATCTGAAATATTGATAATTATTTCATCATCATTATCTTTTAAATCCACATTCAAATCGCCTCCAGTAGGCATAGCTTCAATAGCATTTTTAAATAAATTGGTAATAACCTGAATCAACTGATCTCCATCAAGCATTGCCATATTATTTTTTAAATGTGAGTTAAGAATAATATTCACATTATTAGGGCAAATTACAGATTGTATGCTTCTTTCAAATAATTTTTGAACATCAATTTCAGCATAATTCAATTGGTTTTTACGTGCAAAATTTAGCAAGCCAGAAACTATCTTTTTACATCTATCAGTCTGTTCTACTATTAATTCTAAATCCTGACGATTAGGATCATCTGGTTTACACTCGTCTTTTAAAATATTACTATACATGGTAATAACTCCAAGAGGATTATTTAATTCATGTGCAATCCCCGCAGAGAGTTGGCCCATGTGAGCTAATTTTTCCGATTGTTTTAAAGCCAATTGTGCCGAAGCTAATTTTTCATTAGAAACAGCTAAATCCTTAATATATTTGTGTAATTTTTCAATAGAATAAGGCAAACACATTTCTTCTTCAGCCAAACCTTTTATAATAGCAATAGCGTGCTCGGTGCAGGAATCGTAGCCGCAAGCTCCACAATTTAAATGGTCTTTTTCGCTATACTTGCCTAATTTATGAAGCACTTCGTTAATTTCATCAATTCTTGGATCTGGAATACGGCGGTCATTAGGTGCAAAATACTGTGTTAAATCAATATCTTTGTACTCTTCTATATCTTTTTGCCATTGCTCTGTATCAATGGTTTTTAGTTTTTGTTTTACGTAATTACTAACTGCAAGCCTTCTTCCGTATCTTTTTCCTAAAGGAGAGGTTCCTGGCCCCATAATACAACCTTCGCAGCATAGTAATTCAAGATTGTTGGAACGAATAGTCCCGTTTTCAAATTCTTTAATTGCTTCTCTAAAATCAACCCTTCCATCTGCTACTATTACATTTCCTTCGTAAATATTTTCGGAAACATTGGTAGTTTGTAACAAACCTCTACTAATAGCAAAGATAGCTCCTTTTCCAGCATGGGGTGGGTCGAAATCAGTGGGTTCAATATTGCTTTGTAATATATTAGACTTTTCAAACATTTCTCGTAATTCTCTGAATGTTAGCACCTCATCAACTTCAGCAGATTCTGCTTTTTTAGCAATACATGGTCCTATAAATACAACTTTAGTATCATAACCATATTTCTTGTGCAAAACTCTTGCCATTGCAACCATTGGTGATGCAATTGGAGCAAGATATGGCACTAAATCAGGACTATAATGCTCAACATAAAATGCGATTGCTGGACAATCAGAAGATATAAATCCTTCAATACTTGGTTTTGTGAGTATGTCAGCATATTTTTGAGCTACCAAGTCTGCACCAAAAGACACTTCAGAAACATGATCGAAACCCAAAGCTCTGATCATGCCGACTAAGACTTTATAATCTATAATCTCTTCAAATTCTGCAGGAAAGCTGGGTGCAATAATGGCTATTACTTTTTGTTTTGATTGCAATAGTTCATAAACTTGCTCGGTGGCATTCAAAAAAACTTTAGCATCTTGAATGCAAACTTTAACACAGTTACCACAACCTATGCAACGTTTATCAATTACTTCGGCTTGTCCGTTTACAATTTTTATAGCTTTTACCGGACATTCGCGTACACAAGTATAACAAACTTTACATTTGTCTTTGATGGTAAAAACTAATTGATTCTTATGAGCTGGCATGATTTAGTTTTTAAAGTTCATAAAGTTAAAAAGTTTATAACGTTTTCATTACTTTTCGCTTTATTCATCATTTATAATTTATTATTCACCATTATTAATTAAAAGCCCCTTGTAAATATGCTTTTGTTCTATCCATTTTTGGGTTTTCAAAAAACTCCTTTGCTGGACCTTGTTCTATTACTTCTCCCATATACATAAAAACCACATAATCAGCTATTCTTCTGGCTTGTCGCAAAATATGAGTTACCATTACAATAGTGTATTGTTGTTTAAGTTCTTCAAATTTCCTTTCGATAGTTTCACTTGAAATAGGGTCAAGAGCAGAAGTAGGTTCATCGGCTAAAATAATCTCAGGATCAACGGCTAAGCCACGTGCAAGGCATAAACGTTGTTGCTGTCCTATTGATAATTTGGAAGCAGGTTCCCGAAGACGATCATGTACTTCGTCCCATAAATTAACTTGTTTCAAATAGTTTTCAACCCGTGCATCCAATGCTTTTTTATTTCGTCTTCCACTGATTTTCAACCCATAAGCTACATTGTTATAAATATTCATAGGAAGAGGAAAAGGACGTTGCGAAAGTAAGCCCATTTTCTTTCTAATTTCGGTTACATCTGTTTTTGTATGCAGAATATCTTCATTATCAATAATTATACTTCCATCAATTTTTACATCATGATACAAATCGGTTAAACGGTTCATACATTTCAGTAAAGTAGTTTTTCCGCAACCCGATGGGCCCAAAATAACGGTAAGTTTATTTTCGGGAATTTCTATATTGATATTTTTCAATATATGCTGTTTACCAATATAAAGATTCAAATTGTCAACTTTTATTTTTGTATTTTCACTCATGATAATCCTTAAATTCTATTCTTATGATATTTTTTTGATAAAGCTCTTGATAAAAGACTAATTACTAATATAATTACAATTAAAATTACAGCACTTGCATACGCTCTGTTTTGCACTTCAGGAACTGGAGAACTTAATTGAAAAAAGATAGATAAAGGTAAAGTTGCTGCTGGTTCGCTTAACGAAGTAGGAATACTATCGGTATATCCTGCGGTAAACAAAACAGATGCAGCATCACCAATGGCTCTTCCAAATGAAAGTAAAATTGCTGTTACAATTCCTGAAAACGATTGCATTAAAATAACCCTGAAAGATGTTTCTGTTTTTGTAGAACCTAATGATAAAGAAGCTTCTAACAAACCCAAAGGCGAAGTTTTGAGAATTTCGTCGCATGCTCTAATCATAATAGGAAGTATAAACAATGTAACGGTAATAATACCAGCTAACAACGAAGTTTTTATTCCTAAGAATATCATTAATGTAAAGCCAAATGCTCCATATACAATAGATGGAACACCCCAAATTAAATCGAGCAAAAAACGAATAAAATTTAATATTCTCTTTTGTTTTACTAAATATACATTCATAAATAACGCAACAGGAACACCTATTATAGTTGCCAAAAGCGTAGCACCAAATGACAAATAGAGCGATCCAACAATGGCATTTAACACACCACCTTCTTTGCCATAATAATATCCACCATGTGGACGTTGACTGAGCATTTCCCAACTTAATGCACCCAGACCTTTCTTGAAAATGCTAAAAAGTATCAATGCTAATACAAATAATATCAGCAGATTGCTTATCAGCATTAAACTTCTAAAAAATATTTCTTCTATCTTTTTAATCATATTAATTCGATATTATTAAAGAATTTTGTCCTTTAATTACACCTTTAACTTTTAAAACTACCTTATAAAACCCATTTTTAAGAATATTAGTTTCTATTTTAGCTTGAGATGTATTTTTATTTAAAGTATGGCTTAAAACGATTTCACCTAATACGTTATAAAACTGCAATTGCGTTAATTCATTAATAGCAGGAAAAGAAACGCTTATACTTGAATTAGCTGGATTTGGAGAAATGCTAATTTTGAATTTATTATCTGCATCAAATTCATTAACTCCACCACCACCAATATAACTACAACCATAATAAGGTTGCGCATATTGCACTGTTCCATTATCATCATAATGGCATAATAAGCCAACACAATATTGTGCCATCATAATTCCATAAACTTTATTCCTTTGATATGCAAAAAGACTATTGGTTGGACCTACTCCTTCGATAAATTTCATTTTTAATAAGTAAAATAGATTCATATTTTGACTACTCTTAAAAATAATGTTTTTTTTACCGTTAATATACACTACCGAATCTACTACTAATGCTATTGAATCTCCAAAAATGTTATTAAGCTTTTGAAATACAAAAGTATCACCAACATTCAAAGACATATCCATTAATAAAATTTCTTTATTCAAATTAATATCCATTCCATATACTTTCCCAATAGTGGTATCTTCTCGTAAATAAAAAGTTTCTGTTTCCCAATAGGGCTGAAATGGTGTTGACATTCCCCAATTGGTAAATTTTTGGTAGATTAGACTATTTATAATGGTATCGCCATATACAAATATACTATCTGTATGGATAGTAGCGTCACCACCATTCCATGTAATTAATACATTGTAAGAGGTGTGTTTAGAAAAGATGCTCTGATAGGGCTGTGCATTTACTTCTGTTAATGCACAGATTACTATAATAATAAGTATTATCTTTTTCATTTTAACTGCTTTTATTAATATTTATCATATCTAACTATCAACATACGCATTAAAGCATTAAAAACCATTACTACCACAAATAAAATCAATGCTGCAAACATTAATGCTGAATCGTATTTTGGTATTGATAGCATTTCGCCATAATTATTAGCTATTAAAGCTGGTAATGGATAACCAGCATCAAACACATTTTTAGGTATCTGTATCATATTCCCAACCACCATCAAAACTGCCATGGTTTCGCCAAAAGCTCTTGCCAAGCCAAAACCAATAGATGCAATTATTCCTGGAACAGCCTTTTTAACCAATACGTACTTAATAGTTTCCCATTTAGTAGCACCTAATGATAAAGATGCTTCGGTAAGTTCTATTGGTATGGTTTTAAAAATTTCAATTAAAATATTGAGAATAAAAGGAATAATCATTACTGACAGCACAATAGCACCAGCCAAAATACTGTACCCCATGGTTTTTGCTCCAAAAATAGGAGCAATAACATTGGAAATAAAAGGTACAACTACTATAACGCCCCAAACACCATAAACCACAGATGGTAACCCAGCTAAAATATCAATAACCGGATGAATGATTTTTAAATAAAATTTGCGGGAATATTGTGTAATTGAAAGTGCTGCAAAAATACAAATAGGCGCAGAAATAAGCATAGCAATAAAGGTAACCCAAACCGAACCCATTATAAAAGTTAAAAACCCAAATTTTCCGATACTGGGCTTCCATACTTTGGAAAATAATAAATCGCCCAGTGAATTTTCTTGAAATAGCATTGACGACTTATAATACAAGCCTGCACCTAAAATAAAAGGCAATATGATAACAAAGGATATTGCTATCAACATCCAAAGGGTGCTTAAACGATTTTTAGTTTTCCGATTATAGAATAGTACTATCATAGTTTGTTAGTTGGAAGTTAGAAGTCGGAAGACCGAAGACTGAAGACCGAAGTCGAAAGTACCTCCATATTTCTGATTTTTGACTAATATCTTTACTTGTTTTCCCATTATTAATAAATTAGGCTTTTAGTTAACTTCAACTGTTATTTCAATTGGAATATTTTTTTCCTTACAATATCTTTCAACTTCTGTATCGTTTAAGAAATATTTATCACAAAACTCATCTAATTCTTTTTCAGTTGCTTTTACATATTTATCACTTGCAGTCATTAGTTTTTCAGTCTGTTCGATAAATCTCTCAAATTCTTTATTTATTTTACAAAGTTTGTCGATAGTTTTAAAATCTAAATCTTTGTATTTAGACTGAAATAGAATTTTGCTTTCATAAGGATTTGATTTTAATTCAATTATACCAATCCCAAAAGACTGATTAAGTCGTTCCATTTCCACATTTAAATTATCACTAATTTCAAAAGCAACTAAGTAACCATAATTTGCCCAACTCGAATTTGATACTGCTTGAAAAAAAGATTTCTTTAATTCGTAGTCTGAGTTTATTTCTTTCTTTATTTCGTAAGAACTAATTTTGAAGGTATCAACTCTATTTATTGCTTTCAAAAAAGTTTGACTTGCATTCGTCTGTAATTTCAAAAATTTAATTCCGACCATATCAGGGTGTATCCATTTTTGATGCTCGTCAGTCCTATTTGATTGTTCATGAAAAATGGTTTTTGTAAATATTTCAGTAGTTTTCAGAAAACTGCTTAATAATTTGTGCAAATCTCTTTCTTCGAAAGTTTCCTGCTTTTTTGCAGTTTTTTTATTTTCTTGCGTTGGTGGTGGCATAATACTTTCAATGTCAATATTTTCTTCGTTTTTTGTTAGATAGTATGAAAAAGAGCCACCAGTTTCTTTTAATCTTTTAATACGTGAATCTCCATTTTTTATGAGTCCAGTTAATTGTGCAGAAACAGTATTTTCAGGAGTCTTTTTTACTTTAAATTCAGGATAATAATTTTTATCCATAATGTGATTAAAAACTTCCATATAGTTCAATGGCTTTTTATAATCTTCTAAAGTTTGTAATATTGCTTCTTTTATTGTCATTATTTTTAAAATTTACATCTAGTTTTATTAATAAGCCTTTCCTGTCTTCCGACTTCAGTCTTCGGACTTACTTTATCTTCCCCAACTCTGTTTTTATACTTTCTTCTGATAATAAAACATAACCAGCTTCATTCACATATTTTTGTCCATCAGTAAGTACCCAATTAAGGAAGTGTGTTATTACAGCTTTTTGTGGTTTTCCTTTGCAAACAAAAAACAAATCTCTTGCTGGTGGCGAAGGATAACGTCCGTCTTTAATGGCTGCCATTATGTCATCTAAAGTGTTATAAACATTTTCCTCAGTTTCAATCTTGCCATTTTTATTAATATCAATTGGAACAATTTCCATTCCTTCGTATTTTTTACGTGTATTCATATCAAAAGCATAAGCAATATTATTGAAACCAATACCAGAAATGTCTTTTCTAACAGCATCGGCTACACCGGCATCACCATTAACACCAATACCTTGAAGATCTTCTTGTTTTTTATTGTTGAGGAATTTTGCCCACATTTCGGCAGCACCACATGCATCGGAACGAGAGTAAACGTTTAATTTTTCTTTACTTTTTATTCCTAATGCAATACCCCAATTTGTAATTTTACCTGTAATAAAAATGTCGTAAAATTTCTCCATAGTAAGTCCATTAGCCTTAATAGCTTCTATTTGAGGGTTTTTTGCATTAACAGTTGCCACTACAGCATCTTTGGTAACGGCTATCCACCAAGCTCCTTTTTGCTTTTCTTCGTCGCTTACAGCCTTAGAAAACATTCCTAAATCAATCATTCCTGATAAAGCATCTGTCATACCTTTACCAGCACCACCTGCTGACACATCAATTTTTACGTTAGGAAATAATTTCATGTATTCGTCAGCCCATTTTACAGTTAATGGATACAATGCAAAAGCACCTGAAATACTTATGTTTCCAGATATGCTGTCTTTTCCATCTGCATTATTTTTACTTGAATTATTTTCACACGATGTTGTTAATGCAATTATTATTGCAATGATTGAACAACTTAAAATTAGTGTTTTTTTCATTTTTTTAATGGTTATTAAGTTTGTAATGTTTATAAAGTAAAAAGATAATAAATTAAATTTACAGTTTTCGTAATTCGTAATTTTAAATTCATAATTGTTTATAAAACTTCTCTTTTGTTAAAGCTTGTATGTAAAATTGTTGTGCAATTTTCATCACATGGATTCCCTATATAATTTTTATACAATTCATTCAATTGAGGATTTTTATGTGCAAATTTAATAGATTCTTTATCATCAACATCATAAATCGCTTTTATTCTTGCTTTAATATCTTCTTTTCGCGAAGGAATAGGTTGACCGCCTCCATTTACACAACCTCCAGGGCAAGCCATCACTTCAACAAATTGAATATCGTTTCGTCCATTTTTTATTTCATTAAGCAATTTTTCAGCATTTATCATATCGCTAACTACAGCAACCCCAACCTCATACTCTCCCACTTTAATTTTAAACTCTTTTCTATTTTTATATATACTTCTTAATTCAATGATTTTGAAATTAACTAAATCATTGCCTGTTAATAAATTAAAACTAGTTCTAAGTACAGCTTCTGCAACACCTCCAGAAACTGCAAACAGTTTCCCTGCTGAACTTCGTGTACCTAAAATTGCATCAGCTACTTCCGATTCAATATTCATTATATCAATACCATATAAGCGAATTAAGCGTGCCAATTCACGAGTTGTTAGCACAGCATCAACATCTGTAATTCCTTTATGTGTCATTTCTTCGCGTTGTGCTTCAAATTTTTTAGCAATACATGGCATTACAGAAACAGTATAAATACTTTCTGTAGCTATATTAGAAATTTCTGCAAAATAACCTTTAATGATGGCACCCATCATTTGTTGTGGAGATTTAGCCGTAGATAAATTGTTGATAAATTGAGGATGAGTTTGTTCAACGTATTTTACCCAAGCAGGACAACAACTGCTAAACATAGGTAAATTTTGATTGGACTTTATTCTGTTAACCAATTCATTTGCAACTTCAATGGTATTGATATCAGCACCAAAACTGGTATCAAAAACTTTATTAAATCCAATTTTACGCAATGCAGCATTTACCATTCCATTGATATCTTTTCCCGCTTTTACCCCAAACTCTTCAGCAAGTGTTACTGAGATTGTGGGAGAATATTGAATTATAACGTGCTTAGCCGGATTATTTAATGAATCAATAATTTCAGGAAGATGATCTCTTTCGTATAAAGCACCTGTTGGGCAACTCATGATACATTGTCCACAATTAATACAGCTTGAAAGATTGATTCCTTTTTGGAAAGAAGTTGTAATTTCGCAATGATTGCCTCTCTTGATAAAGTCAATTGCTGAAACACCTATAATCTCCTCACAAACCCTCACACATCTGCCACATAATATACATTTTTTAGGGTCTCTTACCATACTTGAGCCTGATCGGTCAGCTTTTTGTTTCCCTTTCTGTCCAGTAATACGGCGTTCAAGCACATTTAATTCAACAGCTAATTTCTGTAATTCGCAATTACCATTGCGTTCACAGTATAAACAATCGTCAGGATGATTAGAAAGCAATAGTTCTACAATGGTTTTTCTGGCTTTAATAACCTTAGGCGAATGGGTTTTAATACGCATCCATTCTTCAACAGGCTGGGCACAAGAAGGCACTAAATTATCTTGACCTTCTACTTCTACCACGCAAATCCGACAAGCACCTGTTGGTACTAATTCTTCCATATAGCACAAAGTAGGCACTTTTATACCATTACGACTAAGTGCCGACAATATGGTTTCGCCTTTTTTGGCTTTGATGATTTTGTTATTTACTTCTATATCGAAAATCATAATTTTGCATTGAATTGGTTAAAAATCATTTAATAAATATCGCACTAAATTTGCAAGTTTCAAAACAAATTCCGCAACCTGTACATTTAGATTCTACAATAAAGTGTGGATATTTTATTGTTCCAATAATAGCATTTTCAGGGCATTTACGCATACAAGCATTGCAGCCTGTACATTTATCAACTTCAATAAAGAAAGTACGAAGTTCTTTGCAAACACCTGCTTTGCACTTTCTATCAAAGATATGTTCTTCATATTCATCTCTGAACCATTTAAGGGAACTAAGGAAAGTATTGGCAGCAGTTTTCCCTAAACCACACAAAGAAGTATCTTTTATCACTTCTGCAATGCTTTCTAACTGCATTACACCTTTAAATCTTTCTAATGTTTGATGCGAAGCTTCATCTTTTGGAATTTTTGTAATTTTTTCGAGAATTTCGAGCATACGTTGAGTTCCTTCTCTGCATGGAATACACTTTCCACAGCTTTCATGTTGTATAAAATTAATATAGAATTTAGTAATATCAACAATGCAAGTCTCTTCATCCATCACAACGATGCTCCCTGAACCCATAATAGCATCTATGCTTTTCAAGTCTTCATAATCTGATGAAATGTTCAGATTTTCTTTTACCAAACAAGTTCCAGCGGGTCCACCTAATTGAATAGCTTTAAATTGCTTATTTTTCTTTACGTCACCACCTATTTTGAAAATAATATCTTCAAAGCTTTTACCCATTTCCACTTCAATAATTCCATTAAATGTAATTTTTCCAGAAAGTGTGAAGACTTTGGTTCCTTTACTTGTTTTTGTGCCAATAGAATTAAACCAAAGTGGACCATTTAATATAATTTGAGGAATATTGCACAAGGTTTCAACATTATTGATGACAGTAGGTTTGCCAAATAATCCCCTTTCTGTAGGATAAGGTGGACGATAACGAGGCATTCCTCGTTTGCCTTCCATACTATTTAACATAGCTGTTTCTTCTCCACAAACAAAAGCACCAGGTCCTTTTTTAATAAAAATTTCAAGGTTAAAACCACTATCAAATATGTTTTCACCTAATAAGCCATAAATTTTTGCTTGATCAATAGCTTTTTTTAAACGTTCAATAGCTAATTTATTATCAGCTCTTATATAAATATAAGCTTTACTTGCAGCTATTCCATAAGCTGCAATAGCCATTCCTTCAATAAGTTTATGTGGATTACTTTCGATGATTGACTTTTCCATAAACGCTCCTGGATCGCTTTCATTGGCATTGCAAACCAAATAACGTTGATCCGCAGCATTATCATGAGCTATTTTCCATTTTTTACCAGTTGGAAAGCCAGAACCACCTCTTCCTCTAAGTTCACTCTTTTCTATTATTTTGCAAACCTCATTTGAAGTATAATTATAAATAGTTTTTGTAAAAGCTCTATAACCTCCATGAGCAATAAATACCTCAATATCTTCGGGGTCAATAATCCCATTAAGCTCTAATACAATTCTTTTTTGCCCAGCAAAGAAATCAACTTCATCTAAAAAAATTACATTTTCCCAAACTTGCAAATTCTTTTGTCGATATTGTCCTAATACATTTTCATTTACAATGGTATTATTAAAAACAGCATCTAATATTGACGCTACATTTTCTGCATCCATTCTTTTGAAAGAAACCCTTGTCATACCAGGTAATTGAACGTCCATAATTGGTTCTAAAGCACATAAACCAATACATCCAACTTTAATAACTTCAGCAGAAATTTTTTTTTCTGCAATGTATGCATGAATTTCATCTATTGTTTTTTGAGCTCCTGCAACATAACCACAAGATGAAGCCCCAACATAAATAATTGGTTTAGTTGTTTTTTCACGTTTTAAGGTTTTTATTTGTTCCTCAACTTCTTTACTAAAATTAAGCGTTTCGTTTAAAAGAACTTTCTCTTTTAGAAATTGAATATTATTTTCCATGTTTAGCAGAATTAGCCATCAATTTTTTTTAAATTCTCAAGAATATTTTTCACATCTATCGGCTTAACAGAAGAATAATATTCTCCATTTATTGAAATCACCGAAGAAAGCCCACATGCCCCCATACATGGAACATATTCAATACTAAACAAGCCATCACGAGTACATTGCCCATGCTGTATTTTTAGTAATTTTTCAAACTCTTTTCGTAAATTTGATGTATCAGAAAGATGACAAGCCGTTCCATTACAAACTCTTATGTGAAACTTACCTTGTGGTGAAAATTTGAAGTAATCGTAAAAAGAAGCAATCCCATATATTTTAGCAGAAGTTATTTTAAAACAGCTACTTATCTTAACAATGGCTTCTTCCGATAGAAAACCTTCAACTTCCTGAATCTCTTGTAAAACATCTAACAATTCACTTCTTCCCGTATTGTTTTGTTTTTCAATGATTTCGTCTATATTACTCATCATGTCAAATGATTTTATAAATTTTCATACAAAAATAACAGAAGTTTTTTAAATAACAATATTAATTGTTATAAAAATAACACTGTTATTGAAATAACAAAATAAAAAAATATTCATTTATTGGAATACAATTTAAATAATATTGAAAATTAAGCTTTTAAACAAACTTAATTGATTAATTATTCAATTATTTATTAATATCAAATTTTGTATAAAAATATCAATAAAAAAAATTTGCATGATTTACCATTAGAGGGTTTCGATAAATAAACTATATTCTTCAAATAGTAAATTTATAAGAAAAAACGAAATTTTTATACATTTTGCTTTTATTTATATTACATTTGTTAAACTTTTAAACAAAACAATTAACAAAATTATTAATTAACACGGAGGAATCATTATGAAAATTTCAAAATTACTTTTTATTTTTATTTTAATAACTTGTTTTTCAAACTCTTACAGTCAATCAACGATATTTAAAATCAATGATTTTACTGTTTATCAAAAGATTCACAAAAAAATTGCTATCATCCCCATTGATATTACAGTGGACTCAAAAAGTATGCCTCGTGATTTAACGGTATCTGATTTGAATAAATTACATGAAGGTGAATCAATGTTTTTACAAGATTACTTTTTTGCTGTAAATTTAAATGAAAATCAAAACGAAAAACTTTCAGTTGAAATACAAGATGTTAGGAAAACCAATAACTTATTAGAAAAAAATAACGTCAATTTCTTCAACATTTCAAAAATCAGCAAAGAAGACTTAGCAAAATTCTGCGAAGTTGATGCTTTAGTTGTAGTTTTTTTCTATAAATCAAATCAGATTGTAAACGAAAAACCAAGGAATACCCTTGATTCAAGAGTAGCTATTTTTGACAAAAACGGGAAACTTCTTTGGGAATATTATGATACAATTTTTGCAAGTAGCGATAAAAATGCGCTGTATCTCGAAAAATTTATTTTAGAAAAAGCCGCAAAAAAATTGCCTTATCGAGACGAAATTAAGGAAGTTAAAATAAAATAAGTCTTTTCAAGATAGTTTCATAAAGTTCAATTTAAGGCAAAATTAAATATTGATAATTTTGCCTTAAATTCTTATTTAACAGTAAAAGCAATTAATAATTTATAAAAAAAATTTAATTGATGAAAAAAACAATAATATCTGAGTTTTTTACTATAAAGTTGAAAACTAAACCTATTTTTTTAGCAAGTTTGTTTGTGTCAATTTTCTTATTTGCGTGTGTTAAGGAAGGTGATTTTGAGTTTGACAAACTTGCAAGTAACCAGTTTAATCCTTCAATTGCAGCTCCTTTTGTTAGTTCGAGGCTAACTTTGAAGGACATTATTAAAGATACTTCTGGGATAATTCAGGTTAACTCATCTGATAATTCACTGAAATTAGTTTATTCAACTAAAAAATTGGTTTCTATAATGGCTGATTCTCTGTTTAAAATTCCAAATCAGGGACAAATAGACAACCCAAGCATAAACATTACAGCTCCTACTGGTGATTCCTCATACACTTCTTTTGTAAAACATTATTCTTTTAAGCTACCTGCTACACCACCAGGACAGAGAATTGATAGTGTTTTTATAAAAACTGCAACTTTAAAAATTCATTTAAATACTTACATTAATCATAAAGGAAAACTTAAATTAACCATTCCAAATATTAAGTATCCAAATGGACAAAGTTTTCATTTTGAAATCCAAACTAATTATGATGGAACACAACCTCTTCCATATAATGTTCCAATCCCTCCCATTGATTTGTCGGGCTGTAAAATTATATTTAATCAAACGCCTTTACCAAATGAAATTGAATTTGATTATGAACAATGGGTTTATAAAAATCCGGTATTTCCATATTCAAACCCATATACTATGGAATTTAATGATAGTATAGTAGATATAAAATATGACAAATTATTTGGATACATTGGACAACAAGTATTTCCATTAACTGATACATTAAATTTAGATATTTTCAACAATCAATTAGCAGGACAATTTGAATTTGATAATATAACTGTTGGGATAACAACCATTAATTCTTATGGATTACCCATTGAAGCTAAGGTTAATTCGTTTCAAGCTCAAAATGGTAGTACAACTTACCCTATCACTGATTTTCCAAGTACAAACCCATTTAATATCAATTATCCAACTATTGTAGGGCAATCAGTTGTTACGAATATAACTAATCAACCAAGTAATGACTTAGCAAATGCAATTAACCATTCTCCAAAGTCAATAATTTATGATGTCAAAGGAAAAGCAAATCCTGCTAACAATCCTGCAATTCCAAATTTTATAGTGGATACCAGTAATTTTTCAGTTTCTGTGAATATTGACCTTCCACTACAAGGAAAAGTAGGTGGTTTTGTATTGCAAGATACTTTGGATTTTGATTTAAAGAATATTAAAGATTTAGAGGAAATTACTTTTAGAATTAATACATGGAATGCATTTCCTTTAAGTGCTAAAGTGCAGGTTTATTTTACTAACACTTCTTTTGGAATTCTTGATTCATTGGTTACAAACGGGCAAGAAATTATTAGTGCAGGAGTTATCAGTCCTACTTCACACATGGTAACAGCTCCTACTTTCAGATTCAATGATTTTACTATGGTAAAAAGCCGATTGTTAAAGATTGAAAATGCAAAAAAAATACTTGTTCGAGCAAGTTTATCCTCACCCAATTATCCTACTCAGACAGTTAAAATTTCCAACAACGATTATCTTGATGTAAAGTTGGGTATGAAAGTTAAAATTAATGCTAGTACTAAATAAATTGGAGGATTTTGTATGAAAAAGATAATATTTATACTTATATCTGTGTTTTTTGCCTTACAATTAATGCAAAAACCTGTAAATGCTCAGGATGGGAATACAATTTATTTTATGAATAATATTCCTCAATCTAACTATTCAAATCCTGCCTCATTACCTAATTGCAAGTTTTATTTGGGGGTTCCGGCAATGTCATCATTTGGTTTTAATTTTGAGAATGGTAGTTTTTCATATAATGACATTTTTAGCCGCAGAAAGCTCAATCCACCTTACGATTCTTTATATATTGATAAAGATAAAATGTTGGGAGCATTATCGGAAAACAATAAATTATCTTATGATATCTCAGAACAATTATTTGCAATGGGTTTTAGAGTAAGACGCAATTATTTTACTTTAAGTGCTGCAACTAAAATTTCTACTAATTTTAATTATACTAAAGATTTCATGACTTTCATATTGAAAGGGAATGAACCATTTATTGGAAAAACAGCTAATTTAAGTGACTCTAAATTAGGACTGAATGCTTATACAGAAATAGCTTTGGGCTTTTCAAGAGAAATAAATAAAAAATTAACATTGGGTGTTCGTTTTAAGTATTTGATCGGAATAGTAAATATTTACACCGAAAGATCTAATATTCTTTTAACCACTGATGCCGGAAATTATGCACTTACTGCTTCTTCTGATTTTTTAATCTACTCTTCTTCACCCTTTGATAGTTTGCAAAGTATTGATAAACAAATTAAAAATCTTAAACCCTCTAATATTAATGATAATACTGGTTATGCATTTGATTTTGGAGGTGAATATCGTTTAAATAAAAAATGGACTTTTGGATTAAGTGTTATTGATTTAGGTTCTATAAATTGGAAATCTAACGTCAAAGAATACAGAAGTAAGAATCCAAATAAACAATTTGTGTTTAACGGAATTGATATTAATGAAGCTTTTCCGGGAGGAAAGCTTGATAGCACTGTCTTTAATAATTTGATTGATTCATTAAAGGAAACTATTGGTATTAAAGAGTATGAAGGCAGTTCCTATAGGGCTCCACTTAAAACAAAATTATTTACAAGCGTAGCTTTTTCCCTTACACCAAATGACAGATTTGGATTATTAATGCGTAACGATTTTGCCAACAAATCTGTAAATACATTGATAAGTGTTTCTTATAACCGAAATATTGGGAAATGGTTTGCTATTACTCTAAGCAACACATTTGTTTCCGGTAATATATTCAACCCAGGAGCTGGTTTTAACCTTAATATTGGGTTTATGCAATTTTACATGATTGGCGATCACTTTTCATCCATGTATGCAGCTGATATGAAAAACCTTGGTATGCATTTCGGAATGAATATTTTGTTTGGAAAGACCAAACAAGGCTATCGTTATGAAAAACAGAAAAACACAGTAATTGAAGAAGAAGAAAGTTCGAGATACAAAAAACTTTTACCTATAGTTCCTTTGGTTGCAGATTCTATGTTATTAAAAGATACCAATATTGTTAAGTTAATTGACTCAAGTAAGTTAAAACCTATTATTGATACAAGCATTAGAATACCTGCTGTTGATTCAGTAACTATACCTACTGTTGACACTATAAAAACAATTCCAGTTGATACAGTAAAAAATGTGGTGATTCCTCCGATTGAGAACTTACCTTCAGTTACCGATACTACTCAAACTTTGATATCACCTGTTGAAAAAACTACAGAAAGTGATAATAAAACTAAGCCAAAAAATATTAAGAAAGCTGCAACTGTAAAACCAAAAACACCAGTTACAGCTCCAAAATCGACTGTAGTAAAACCCAAAACAAAAGTAGTAAAGCCAAAAAAGTAAATTAAAAAAAGAGGCTGTCTCGAAAATGAGACAGCCTCTTTTTTTATAAAATACTCAAACGAGTTTTGTGTTAGCAACCTACTTCGCTTTATCTTGTGCGGCTTTAATTATCTGATCGCCCTGCGTTTTAGCTTTTGCTACCAAATCATTGGCTTTTTGATCAGCTTCAGTGTTGAGCTTATTGGCTTTGTTTACAGCTTCGTTGTGTAGCTTTTCGGCAGCTTTTTTTGCTGCTATCTTTGCAATAGGATTGGATGCTCCATCTACTACTTTTTTTGCTTGTGCATCGGCTTCGGCCACCATTTTATCACCTGCTTTTTTAGCTTCAGTTCTCAATGCATCGCCTTGTTTTTGTGCTTCGGCTACCAATTGGTCGGCTTTCTTTTGGGCTTCGGCAATGGCTTTGCTAGCTTCTTCCTTGGCTTTGTTGGTCAATTCTTCTTTTTTCTTATCAAACTCTTCTTTGGCTTTGTCTTTCAAGTCATTTACAGCATTATCTTTAACTTCTTTCATGCCATTTTTTATAACAGGTTTTTTGAAAGTACCACCAATTCTAACATCAAATTTAATAATGTCTGCAAGTTTAACACCTACGCCTTTATCATTTGCTTTTCCTGCTATTCCTTCCAATAAACTATTTGCTGCACCTCCAATATCTTTGCGAGGGATTTCCATTTTCATCAAGTAATCAATTGTTTCATCAAATCCTGTTGAGCCGGAAACTTTGGCTTTGGCATTGTCAATTTTTATATCAAATGGACTTGTAATTACCTTGCCATCAGCAATTAAAAAAGCAATATTTAACTTATCAAGACTTAATTTCTTTAATTTTTCATATTTTATTGCATCGGCCAATTTATTCAAGGTTTCTGAGTTTTCAATCACAAGCTTTGATGTTGAAAGATTACCACCGCCTTTCATGCTATTGGTTACAGGTCCCATTGTTTTGTCGAGCAAAGTATTTACCTTAAATTTGGCAGAAAAACTACCACTTGCTTTCTCTGCTATTGGAGCCATTTTCCCCATTGTAGCAAAGGTTTTCATAGATTTTTGTATGTCGAAATTACTAATATCAAGCGAAAAATCTGCTTCGGGTTTATCGGCAATTTTAGTTGTGTAATAACCTGTAACTATCATTTTCCCATTCAGCATATTCATGCTTAGGTTTTTCATGGCTACTTTTTCATCTTTAACTTCGATTACTCCATTTACTTTTTCCATTTCCATCTTATCATAAATAAGCTTAGCGAAATCGGCATTCATATAAAAATCGATGTTAGCCGGCACTTTAAATACCGACATTGGTTGAGCTTCATCTTTTGCAGCTGGTTTTGCTGTACTGTCCTTGGGTGACATTGCCATTAAATCGTTGAGATTAAAATAATTTGATTTGGTTTCCAATCTTCCTTTAATGGTTTCGCCTTTGAGCCAATATGCAATGTAGTTCTCGATTTTACCTTTGGCAGAGAAATCGTTTTTGCCAATCAACATATTAAACTGTGCCAACTCAAGAAACTGAGGTGTAAAATTTAAACGTGCAGATTTGATATCAATACTTTGTACAAAATCTTTACTTTTATAATTCATGTTTTGGAGATCCAAAAACCCTTCTGCAACAAATTCATTATATTTTTCTTTTTTGATTGATGACATTTTTCCTTTCATCGTTACATCAGCTTTAAAGCTGCCTGTCATATCTTGTCCTTCTTCCATTGGATAAACTTGCTTAAGGCTTGCCATATCCAATGCTCCTTTAATGTTCATGTTGACAGCAGGGTCAGAAATAGGTGTGCTTAAAAATAATCTCATGTCAAGAGGATTACCAGCCAATTCGATATGAAAATTGGAAATATCAATGGTGGTATTATCGGCTGAACCACCTTTGTTATTAATTTTGCAAACAATATTTACGTTGTTTACTTCTTTAGGTAAACTTGGATATTTGAACATGCCGTTTATAACCTGAAAATTCAATGCGAAAGCAGGTAATTGGGTCATGTCTTTGTATATGCCTTTGAAAAAGCCATCAAAAACCAGTTTTCCACTTGTTTTGATATTATCAAAATCTTTTGCATATAAAGCCGGTACCATTGAGAGGATGTTTTTGAAATCTGTTTTATCGGTTTTTAATTTAATATCCATATCATAACCACCTTCTTTTAGCATGGTAAAAAATCCTTCAAATTGAAAAAACAATTGGTTCAAACGTGAAGTATTTTCTTCAAAAGTAAACTTCATATTTTTCATATCCATACCGAGATTGAGCTTAATATCGGCATCTGATTTACTTAAGTATCTAATTCCACCATAATCTACATCTAAATGTTTGATAGTGGTGGTGGTTTTTAAGGTAGTAAGGTCGGCTGTCATATCGCCTTTGGAGGTATGATTCATTCCATCTATCATCATATAAAAGCCCATGCTTGCATCATCATATACAATGTGGGCATTGTTGAATTGTATTTTCTGGAAAGCCATTTTGAATTTTGAAGGTTCGGCTGGAGTTTCGGCTGGCTTGGTGGTGTCGGTAGGCTTTACAATATCCCAATTAACTTTCCCGTTTTTTAATCCTTTGAGTAATATACGGGCATCGTTGGCTTCAATTTTATTTATTTTGTATTCAGAACCTTTGAAAACACTCATTAAATCGATGGTAATATATAACTTTGGAATTGAAGCCAATGTGTCGCCTTTAAATTCATCCACGCCTACTACGCTTAATCCGTCCAAGCTCATTGAGAAGTTAGGAAAACTTCTGAATAATGATAGGCCGAAATCGTTAAAATCAATTTTGGCATTTAAATTTTTATTGGTTTCTTCTTTTACTTTTTTAACAATAGTGCCTTTGAAAGCAAATGGTAACACTATTAATAATAAGAGAATAACTCCAAAAATTATTCCTGTAATTTTTAATACTTTTTTCATGATGATTTTTTTATAATAAATAATTGGCTTTTATTTAAGCTTAACAAAATTAATAATAATAAACTATTGATGGGTAATTTTAATAAGTAAATTTTGATTTTAATAAACTCTTTTATATCAGATAATACTTTGTATTATGTATTATATGTGAAATTTACAAAACTGTAGTTTAAATTAGTTTAATCGTATAAACTTATAAGTAATTGTTCCTGTTTGGTCTTCAGGAGCAGCGGCATCAGGACTAAAACGTGCACGCATTGCAGCGTTTTCAGCCTGTTTCCACAAAGCACGATCAGAAGTAGTTGTTCCTCTTTGTCCAGCTTCAACACGTGTAACTTCACCATTGTTATTAACCCATATTTTTACTACCACTGTTCCTTGTTCTTTTGAATCATAGTTAGGTTTTGGTAAAGATTTTGAACTACGACCTTTAAGTGAAAATGAAGGTCCTCCTCCACTACCAGGTGTTCCTATATGTTTGGTAGCATTTGGATTTCCAAAAGGATTTCCTTGGTCTCCGGGTTTTCCTGTATTTCCTTCACTACCTCCATTGGTGCCATTCTTTTTAGTATTGAAAAGTGATAATGGATTGATTTTTATTACTTCTTTTACCTCTTCGGTTTGTTTGTTAACAGTAGTAATTTTATCCTTTTTCTTTTCGTTCAGTTTAATGGATTCTTCAGTATTTTGACTTGAAACTTGTTCCTGATTGGATTTAGTTTGTTCGGTTGGCATAGAAGCTTGGTTTTCTGTAAGTTGATCGGGCTGAATTGACCCCATTCCATCCTCACTATTACCTAAATTTACCTCAACACCTTGTTCTTCTGGCAATGGAAGAGGAGTTGTAAATCCGAAGAAAATAAAAATTAGTAATAACAGAACATGAAAACTCACGGTTCCAATTATTCCAAATAATCTGTTTTTATCTTCATCCATCTTATTGTTCTTTTGGTGAAGTAGCTAGTATAACCTTATGCTTAGTTTGATATTTGTTGTTGATATCATTAATAGCATCTATTACATTTACAATGTATTGAACAGGTACAGTTTTGTCAGATCTTAAAACTACTGATGATTCTGATTGACCTGCAAGTCTTTTTTCTAAGGCATTTTCCAACATTGCTTGGCTTGAAGGAATTTCTTCAACAAAAAACTGATATTGATCGTTGATATAAACGGTAACACTTTGCTTAGCCATTGTTTTGCTGGTACTATTTGGAAGCAATAATTTCACCGCATTTGGACTAACCAATGTAGAAGTAATCATAAAAAAAATAAGCAATAGAAAAACCAAGTCGGACATAGAAGCCATACTAAATTCTGCACTGCGTTTATTTCGAGTTTTTATTGACATGTGTATGTTTTATTAAATCATGAAGCAAATTAAAGTTAAATAAGCACTTTTAGAAATCTGATCGTTTATATGCTATACTAAACTCATTAGTTTGAAGGTTCGTGAAGTAAATCCATAAACTCTGTGGCTTTGGCTTCAAGTGAGAAAACTAATTTCTCTATCCTTGCTACCAAAATATTGTAACATATATAAGCAATAATACCAACAATTAAACCTGCAACTGTAGTTACCATAGCTTCATAAATACCATTAGAAAGCAATTGAATGTCGATATTATTACCTGCTTTCGACATATCATAAAAAGCTTTTACCATACCCGTAACAGTACCTAAAAATCCAAGCATAGGTGCTGCACCAGCTGCTGTGGACAACCATGTTATGTTCTTTTCTAAACGAGACACTTCAAGTTTTCCAACGTTTTCAATAGCAGCATTTATATCATTGAGTGGTTTACCAATACGGGACAAGCCTTTTTCTATCATACGGGCAATGGGTGAATTGTTGTTTTTACATAATGCAAAAGCAGAATCTAAACGATCGCTATGGATAAAATCTCTGATATTGTTCATGAAATTAACATCTTCTTTCGAAGCCTTATTTATGGCAATGTATCTTTCTATAAAAATATAAATAGCTATAATTGACAAAGCTACAATAGGTATCATAATCCAACCACCCTTTAGAGCTAAATTAATTATAGATAGCGTTTCTTCTGTTTTTGGAGGCACTACTGGAGTAGAAACCTGATTAACCACTTGATTTGCAACCTGATTAATGGTATCTGCCACTGCAGCAGAAGTCTGTGTAATTTGCAAAAGTATTCCTGTCATTTTTTTACTATTTTAATTTATAAAAGTACATGAAAAACCCGAACGAGGTATGATATACTCTTTGTTTTTGCTAACAGTTATTTGTTAATAATATAACGAAAACTATATGTAATTATTAGAGTTTATACCGAATAAAAGATTAACAGTGCTAAGTTAGTAAAAAAATAAGATATTAGACAATTACGTTCTTTGAGATTATAAATTCGCAATATGAAAATGCGATATGAGAATTTAAA
>Ga0247840_10001900_pt1 | contig 38683 bp, 29 predicted proteins | sample LaCruzMarch2015__FD_192404 | JGI IMG/M metagenome (GOLD analysis project Ga0247840, IMG submission 192404) | Freshwater microbial communities from meromictic Lake La Cruz, Castile-La Mancha, Spain - LaCruzMarch2015_17m | ecosystem: Environmental > Aquatic > Freshwater > Lake | place: Spain... | reverse complement strand
TTATTGGGCATTTTTTTGTTAAATGGGTCTCGATTTGCTGAGTTTCCCACCACACTGCTCTGGGGACTGGGCATTGCCACGGTAGTGGTTACGGTGTTGGACTACTTAGTGCCGCTGTGGGGTGTAAAACGCTTCGGAGGCAGCCAGGGCGGCGTGTGGGGCAGTACCATCGGGCTTTTGATCGGCATGTTTATGGGCCCCTTAGGCGTTTTTGCAGGGGCCTTCATCGGAGCGCTGGCTGGAGAGTTGCTGATGGGAAAGGACACAGGCTTAGCCACCAGAGCGGCAATCGGTTCGTTTGTGGGATTTCTATTTGGCGTAGGGCTCAAAGTGGCGCTTTGCAGCGTGATGATTTGGTACGCGGGCAAGGCCCTGTTGAGTTGAGCGAAAAAGTTATTGCACGGTGTCTCCTCTCAAAATGCGGTATCGTTTGCGGGCCTCTACGGCAAAAACGCTCCCGGAGTAGTCTATAAACACTTTTTCATACAACTCTTTGGCCTTCTCCGCATCGTTCAGGCGGTTTTCGTACAAGCCTGCCAATGCAAACAAGGCGTTATCGGCCCGGATGTCTTCGGGGTATTTTTCCACGATGGCTTGGTAAAACCGGGCAGCCTCAGGGTATTGGCGGCGTTTTTCGGCAATTTGAGCCTGCAGGTACAGGATGTCGTCTTTAAGCGAGTGTTCCGGAAAAAGCCGCGCGAGGGTGTCTAATTTCAGCAAGGCCTGGTCAAACTGGTTTTGATACACGAGCATTTCGGCGGATGAATACAGGGTGACTGCCTCTGAAGTGGTGTCGAGGTTGAGGTTGTCCATGATAAATACGGACAAATCCAGGGCATCATTGGCAATAAGGCGAGAGGTAGCTGCCTTCAGGATATTACATTGAGATTGCGCCCACTCGAAATCGCCATTAAAATAAGACAAGCGTGCGTTTTTGAAACGCGCCTCCTGGCCTATGGTTTCCTCTTTGAAGTCCTTGTCCACCTGACTGTACAGGAGCGTGCTTTCCCAAATTTCACCTTGGATGAGGTAGTAATCGGCCAGGTCAATTTTGATTCGGGCCAACTCATCCTGGGATTGTCCGGGCACCTGTAGTTGTTCGTTGAGCAAGCTGATGGCCTTGTCTGTGTTGTTCAGGTACAAGGCCTCCAGTTGGGCCAATTGCAGCACCAATGATGTGGTATTTTGGTTGCGGGGGTATTCGTTGAGGAAGCGCAGGTAGTCTTGCTCGAGGGCTTGTAACTCTTCCACGGTGTATGCGTAGCCCTCGGTTATTTTCCGACGGCGGCAGTCCAGGCTGCCTTCCATGGCTTCATAGAACATTTCGCTGTTTACGTCGCGGAGGCCCACAACATAGTCATAGGCCGAAATGGCGGAGTCGTAATCTCCAGCATCCGCTGCACTTTGGGCGAGTTCAAATACACGTCGCCCGTTTTCGTTGAAGCGCCGATCCAGGGCCTTGTACTGGCGCAAAGCAGAGGCAAAATCTTTGTTTTGCACGAAGGACCACGCGAGTAGTTCGATGAAATCCGGATTATCCTCTTTTTGGATGCGGGCATACAGCTGGGCTTGCAATTCCGGATAATCAGCCGGGGAGAGGTAGCGGGATAGCAAGGTTTGGATGGTACCGGTTTTTCCAGGGTCAGATGCCACGCTGTTAAGGTATTGCTCCATCATTTTATTGGTGTCGCCTTTGCGGCGGTACAATTCACCGAGGTTAAAGGCAAAACGATTTGGGTCTTTGAGCATTTTGGCACCCGTTTCGTATGTTTTGGTGGCGTAGTCGTAGCGCGCTTTGCCCGTAAAAAGGTTGGCCAAACGGTTCACCGAGTTGAAATCAGCGGGCATATTCCGAATGGCTTCATCGTATTGCTGTTCAGCATCCGGCATCCGCCCGGCCCGTTCCAGCAGTCCGCCATATGTGACGTACAGCGCGTAGTTGCGCGGTTCTTTTTTTAAGCGCTTCTTGACGGCTTTTTCCCCGGTGTCATAGTCCTCAAGGTACATCAAGCAGTCGATGTACCGGTTGAAAAAGTACTCATTCCGGTCGTCCTGCTGCAAAAGCTGATCGTAAATAGTTGCCGCTTTGGCATATTCGCCATTGATGAAGTACTGGTTGGCCAGGTTGGGATCCTGCCCCCAGGCTGAAGTCAATACCGACACCAACAGCGCCGTCAATGTGTATAAATGGAGTTTGTTTTGCATGTCGTATCCGTATAACCGCCCTTCGTTTAGTTTGGAGGGCCAAAATACCGGAAAATAACGCATTCAAAGGCGCTTGTGTTTTCCCCAAAGCATATTTGTCGCTTACCTTTGGGTTTTGAGTGCCGAGTTTTGGGTTTTGAGTATTGAGTTTTGAGTGCTGAGTGCTGAGTTTTGAGTTTTGAGTTTTGAGTTTTGAGTTTTGAGTTTTGAGTTGGGTTCTACGTTGGTTCTTGCGGGAAATTTTAGTTCATTTTTTCGCTTTTTCCGGCAGCCAATCCAATTGAAAAACAAGCCCTCTTACTCAAAACCTAAAACTCAGCACTCAAAACTCAAAACTCAAAACTCAAAACTGAATACTGAATACTCAGCACTCAAAACTCAATACTCAGCACTCAAAACTCAAAACTCAAAACTCAAAACTCAAAACTCAAAACTGAATGTTCCGTACCCACACTTGTGGCGCACTGCGCGCCGAACACATAGGCCAAACCGTAACCTTGTCTGGTTGGGCAGCTACCATCAGAGATAAAGGCGCGTTGTTGTGGATAGACCTGCGCGACCGCTACGGCATCACGCAATTGGTGTTTGACGAAAATTATTCCGCTGCCGAGTTGTTTGCCATGGCGCGGGCAACAGGCCGCGAATTTGTACTCCAGGCCACCGGGGAAGTCATTGAACGCGCCTCTAAAACGGCTAAGATACCCACAGGCGACATAGAGATCAAGGTGTCTGAACTGCGCATCCTCAACGCTGCGCAAACGCCTCCGTTCACCATTCAGGATGATACGGATGGCGGAGACGACCTGCGCCTGAAATACCGCTACCTCGACCTGCGCCGCCATGCCGTGCAAAAAAACCTGCTTTTCCGAAGCAATTTGGCCCTTGAAACGCGCAAATACCTCGCAGGAGATGGTTTTGTAGAGGTGGAAACACCTTATTTGATCAAGAGTACGCCGGAAGGAGCCCGCGATTTTGTGGTGCCCTCCCGCATGAATCAAGGCCAATTCTACGCCCTGCCACAATCGCCCCAAACCTTCAAACAAATCCTGATGGTGGCAGGGCTGGATAAATACTACCAGATTGTCAAGTGTTTCCGCGACGAAGATTTGCGCGCCGACCGGCAACCGGAGTTTACCCAGATCGACTGCGAAATGTCGTTTGTGCATCAGGAAGACATCCTCAACACCTTTGAAGGATTAACCCACCACCTGTTTTTAACGACTTTGGGCATTACCCTTCCCCCCTTTCCACGCATGTTCTACGATGAGGCCATGCGCCTGTACGGCTCTGACAAGCCGGATTTGCGCTTCGATATGGCGTTTGTAGACCTCACAGATGCCGTCAAAGGCCGCGACTTTCCGGTGTTCGAACAAGCAGAAGCGGTACTGGCCATCTGCGCTACGGGTTGTGCAGCCTACACCCGCAAACAATTGGATGAACTGACGGAATGGGTCAAGCGACCACAGATAGGTGCCAAAGGCCTGGTGTACGCGCGGTATGAAGAAGACGGCAGCGTGAAATCGTCTGTGGATAAATTTTACAGTGCCGACGACCTGAAGCAATGGCTCACCGCTGCCCAGGCCAAACCCGGCGATCTCCTGCTGATTTTAGCCGGTGAAGTAGAAAAAACCCGCAAACAACTCAGCGAATTGCGCCTCGAAATGGGCAACAAATTGGGGCTGCGCGACCCCAATGTGTTCAAACCATTGTGGGTACTCGACTTTCCGCTCCTGGAATGGGACGAAGACGCGAACCGGTTCTTTGCCATGCACCACCCTTTTACGTCGCCCAAATTAGAGGACATTCCCAAAATGGAAAGCAACGACACCGCGACGCTCAAAAGCATCCGGGCCGATGCCTATGACCTGGTGATCAATGGCGTGGAAATAGGCGGTGGCTCCATTCGAATTCACGACCGCGACTTGCAAGCCCGTAACTTCCGTTTGCTCGGTTTTTCGGAAGAGGCCGCAGAGAGCCAATTTGGATTCCTCCTCGGCGCTTTTGAGTACGGCGCGCCACCCCACGGCGGCATCGCGTTTGGTTTTGACCGCCTCAATGCGGTGATGAATGGCACCAACAACATCCGCGACTTCATCGCGTTTCCGAAAAACAATCAGGGGCGCGACACCATGATTGAAGCCCCCAGCGCCATTGCCGAAGAACAGTTGAAAGAGCTGGGCATTAAGTTGTCGCTCTAAAATAAACGAAGCTGGGGCGACTTGTGCTGTTCGTGCAACTCTACGTTGAATGGGGGCATCGCGCGCCCTTCAAAATAACGGCGGCGCGCCAGTTGAAACTGCTCGCGGATGATGAGGGCAATGTTGCCCTCGCCGCGCATGCGCACCCCCGGCCTGAAGTCGTGCAGATACCCTCCATGGGTTTCGCGTATTTTGTTAAGCACCTTGTCCGCCCGGTCGGGCATGTGTTTGCGGATCCAGTCTTCAAATATGGGCCCAATGTCGCCGTTCAGGCGCACCATGGTGTATCCTATGTTCAAGGCTCCTCGCTCAGAAACGGCTTTGGCCATAGGCAATATTTCGTGCTCATTCAGCCCGGGTATGATGGGTGCCAGCATGGCAAAAACCGGAATGCCTGCTTCGGTCAGGGTTTCGATGGTGCGCAGCCTTTGGCTGACGGTGGCCGTGCGTGGCTCCAGGAAACGCCGGAGCTCTTCCTGCAACGTGGTGACGCTGATGGCCACGTGCACCAGGTTTTCGGAGGCCAATTGGCGCAACAGGTCCAGGTCGCGCAGCACCAAACTGTTTTTGGTGATGATGCCTACCGGATGCCGGTACTTCCAAAAAATTTCGAGGCAGGCGCGGGTAATGCCAAATTGGCGCTCGGCTGGCTGGTATACATCGGTGTTGCCTGCAAACATGACCGGAGCGGCTTGCCAGTTTTTCTTTTGCAGCGCCTCTTCCAGGAGTTTGGGTGCGTTTCGCTTGATCAGAATTTTGCGCTCAAAATCGAGCCCTGCACTGTACCCCCAGTAAGGATGCGTGTTGCGGGCATAGCAGTATACGCAGCCGTGTTCGCAGCCTTGATACGGATTCATGCTCCACTCCATGGGCAAATCCGGACTTTCCACCTTGTTCAAAATGGTTTTGGGGTGTGTTTCGAGGTACACAGATTTAAGGTCCGCTTCTTCCCAACCGGCCTCCACAAGGGCCCAATCAAGCACGTCCTGGCCTTTGTTCAGCTTTTCGTACCGCGAAGGAGGGTTAATCTGTGCCCCTCGGCCCTGTATCGGTTTTGGTTGCTCCATGTCTTTTGTTATTTGAAACAAAAGTATGGAATTTTTTTAAAAAAAAATAAGTTGTTTTGCTTTTAGGGCTTTTTTCGTAGGATTAAGTTACTGTTATGGTACATGAAAATATTCTTTATAAGCGCTCTCTATTAAGGAAAAAAGCTTAAATTTGCCCTCCATATCTTTAAACGTTTTGACTAAAAATCATCAACTCATGAATACCTTGCCTGAACTAAAAAAATTGCTTTCAACTAGCAAAGCTATTTTTGTAATTTGTTCAATTTTATTTTTATCAATAATCTTATATTCTTGTAAAAATACAAAGGATGCATTAAATGAGAATAAAAAGGTTATAAATCAAACTTATTCAAATATTAAGTTTACTCCTTCTCAACTTGAAAAAGTCTTGGCAAAAACGATTAATATAACATTGATTCCCATAGATGCTAAAAGTTTAAACAAAGAAACATTTGAGGCAGCAGAACGAGATGGTTCTTATGAAAAAGAGAGAGCATCTGTCCTTGAAAAAAGAAGAAAAGAAATCAATAGTAAATTGACAAAAGCAGAAAAAAATACACTCATGGGTATAATAAATGCCCTTGAATTAATTGAAAAGTATTATAAGAAAGGTTTGATTTCTTCAAAATCTGCATTTTTATTAAGTCAAATAATCGAACTTGAAGGTTCATATTCAGGTAAGGATGGATCTGAAATATCTTCTCTTTCAGAATTAGAATCATATCCTGATTCATATAATCCATATAAAGTGCATCAAAGATATTTTAGCGTCATTAAAATAATTTACCAAAATTTAGGTACTGAAGTAAATAAAATTAATTTAAAAGATATTCAAGTTATAAGTGGTGAAGAACTATTATACCCTTTATCAATTGATTATTTTGAAAATAATTTAATTGACGAACCTGAAAAAATTAAAAATGCTTACCGAATGAACCATCCAGAAGAACTTGTCTTAACCCCTGGCCAAAAAGTAGTAAAGTTTGTTTCGATTCCGGCACTTAACTTACAAAATCCTAAATTGAAAATTGAATACATTAAAGGTTCAGAAATTCTTCAATTCGACTTTTTGGTAAATGAATTTAAAACTAATAAAACTTTTACTTTTGATGGTTACACACTGTTTGCAAAAGGAATAAATAGTCCCGATATTTACTCTTATAAATTTGTATTAGAATATGATAATGGCACAATATATCCATTGAGCGGGAATAAAGTGTATGTTAGTGATGAAAATAGTCAAAAATTAGTTTCGGTTTATGGCATTGCGATTAATAAACTGAATTCGACAGTACTAGTTGGAAGAAAAACAAATTTTAAATTTACAGAGGTAGAAAAAAATAACCTTGTCATACCATTCGAATAGTATTTTGAAACTTCAAATATGACTTAATATTTTGTTATTAACTTTTTCCGCTGCACTTGAATTAATGAATATTTCGCTTGTGCATCTACTTACGTAAAATTCTGAACGGATTGAATGTGCATACATTTCGAATGACATACAATCCGTTCGGATTTGAGATTCATCTATGGGTTTTGCGATCAGAATCCTAAACGCAGAATCAGATATGTTTATTTGTACAACAGTACGTCTTTGCCACCAGCAGTGAGCACGAGGTTCGTACCCGAGTACTTGTAGCCGTCTACAGAAGCCAGGGTGGTGAAGTATTCCGTTTCCATGGCCATGTTAGGGCACATCATTTTGGTGGCAGCAGCGGTACCAAAGGTGAGTTTGCTCTTGTCCATTTGATACGAACCGCGGTACGTATTACAGGCTTTGCCAGAGTAGCCTTTGCTGGCCTCGTCAAACTTGAGGTTGAAGGCGTTGTCGCCCGACATTTTTTTGCCGTTCATGATAGAAAGCATCCATTCGCGGTCCATGGGAAATGCAGCCTTTTTTGTGCAGGCACTTCCGAGGATCATCAAAGACAGGGCAAAGAAAAGAATGCGCATGTTAAAATTTTTTTAGGTAGAAAAAGAGATGGACACAAAAGAAGTGGCACAAATTTATCGTTCTTTGCACCAACGTTGTACGTGCAAATCGCTCAAAATGTATAATAAACTTGTTCGAACAGCATCAAGTCTGTTGACCGTGTTGGCCGCATCAGCCGCATTTACCGCATGTTGGAATGATCCGCCACAACCGGAAACACCACCAACACCACCCAAAGCGAGCGTGACGCCAGTTGCAATTCCATTGTTTAATGCCGACTCTGCTTTTTTCTATGTGCAAAAACAGGTCAATTTCGGGCCCCGCGTGCCCAATACAGAGGCCCATCGGCGATGTGCTGCCTGGCTGGCTGCTGAATTGCGGAGCCAGGGCCTTACCGTGATGGAGCAAAAATTCTCGGCCCAACATTTCAAAGGCACCACCTTTCAATGCGTCAACATCATTGGGCAATACAAACCCGAATTGCCCCGCCGCATACTGCTGGCAGCACACTGGGACTCCCGTTTTATGGCCGACCAGGACACAAAGGATGTTAACAAACCGATACTCGGTGCTGATGACGGAGGCAGCGGTGTTGGCATCCTCCTCGAAATTGCCCGTACCCTTCGGAATAACCCGGTGGACATTGGCGTAGACATTGTTCTGTTCGACGCCGAAGACCAAGGCAACGACGCCGACGATGGACAAGACCACAGCCAAACCTGGTGTCTGGGCGCTCAACATTGGGCCAAAAACCTGCACAAACCCGGCTACTCCCCGTTGTATGGCATCTTGTTGGACATGGTGGGTGGTGCCAACCCGCGCTTTGCCAAAGAGGGCATCTCCCGGCAGGCAGCACCCGTCATCGTGGATCGCGTGTGGCGTCAGGCTGCCAATTTAGGCTACAGCAACGTGTTTGTAAACGAAGACGGCGCAGCCATTACAGACGACCATTATTTTGTGGTTCAATTAGCCCGTATTCCCATGATCGACATCATCAGCCGCCCGGGACAAAGCAAGTCGGGCTTCGTGCCGCACTGGCACACTCACGACGACAACATGGAGGCCATAGACAAAAATACCCTCGATATGGTGGGCAAAGTGGTGACCAACTGTGTTTACCAGACCCACAACGAAACCTTCTGAGTGCTACACCACTGTCGTTTTCCATTTCCCTTTCCGGAAAACCCAGATGGCCGCAAGGGCCAAACCGGACTCCGCTATCACGATGCTCCAGTACACGCCCGTTTCGCCCCAGCCCCAATGCAACGCCAGCAACCAGGCTAATGGGGTTTCCACGAGCCAGAAGAAAATGAAATTCAACATGGTTGGGGTACGGGTGTCGCCAGCGCCATTCAAAGCCTGCGCCAGCACCATGCCATAACCATAAAACACGTAACCGCCCGCCACAATGCGCAAGGCTAAAGCGCCGGAGGCCACTACCGCCGGATCGTTTGTGAAAAGCCGAATGAAAAACGGAGCGGCAATCAGGTAGGTTGCACTCACCACCGCCATGAACAGCAAGTTGAAATACCCTGTACGCCACACCGATAATTCTGCCCGCTCGGGGTGCCCTGCACCCAAATTTTGCCCCACCAATGTAGAAGCCGCGTTCGCCATGCCCCATGCGGGCAAAATGGTGAACAACATGATGCGAATGGCAATAGTATACCCGGCGGTGATCTCTTTTCCCAATTGTCCCAGGATCGAAATCATGAAAATCCAGCTCGCCGACGCAATCAGGTATTGACCAGCCCCGCCAGATGCAATTTGCAGCACCCGTCGCATGATTTTGGGATCGGGCAAAAAATCAGCAGGCCGAAGCCGAATGATGCGCCCTGTGCCAAAGAGGCACCACAACTGGTACACCACGCCAACAGAACGGCCGATGGTGGTGGCCATAGCTGCGCCCAGTACGCCATAAGCCGGAACAGGGCCCCATCCGAAAATGAGAATCGGATCCAACAATATGTTGATGCCGTTGGCTATCCACAGCGCCCGCATGGCGGTAGTGGCGTCTCCCGCCCCCCGAAAAATGCCGTTGAGCATCCAAAGCAATAAAATAGGCAGGTTAGCCGTAAACATCAGCCGGGTGTATGCCGATCCTTTAGCCACTACACTGGCATCTTTAGACATCAATCCCAGAATGTCGTCGGCATACAGGTATCCGGGTATCGACAAACACAAGGAAATCCCGACGGCCAGCAGCATCGTTTGGGCACCGGCACGAGCTGCCGCCTGGGGGTTTCCCTCGCCAATGCGCCGCGACACCATGGCCGTGGCCGCCGAACTGAGTCCAATGGCCAACGAGTATACCAATGTGAGCATCGACTCCGTCAGTCCTACTGTTGCTACGGCTTCTACACCCACTTTTGCCACAAAAAAAGCATCGACCACGGCGAAAAGGGACTCCATGACCATTTCCAGGATCATGGGTACCGACAGTAAGACGATGGCTCGGTCTATGCTGCCATGTGTAAAATCTTGCTCTTCGCCGCGAAAAGCCTGCCCGAGCAGCGTCCAGCGCGACGTCCATTTCGATTGTTGAATGTTAGTCATGGGTTTATTAGGTGTGCCGAAATGGCTTTTTTCTCGATCCATTCAAGCAAGGCTTGCTACAACTTTGATGCAGATGTGATTGTTGTGCTTTCACTAATTTTTGAAAATAGATTTACGCACATAAATTCATTGGCGATCATGCAAAACACTCGTTTTCCCTCACCCGAAGCCGCTGCTTCTGCATCCGATTTGTTGCACCGCGCCCTTAACAGGGAGTGGCTGTCGCCCGAAGAAGGGGTTTTTTTGTTGGATAATGCTTCTACTGCCGAGCTCATGTATGTGGGTAACGCTTTGAGGCAGCAACACGTTCCGGGAAATACGGTGACCTGGATAATTGACCGCAATTCCAACACCACCAACGTGTGCATTGCCAACTGCAAGTTTTGCAATTTCTACCGCCGACCCGGGCATGCGGAGGCCTATGTAACCACCATCGCCGAATACCAGGAGAAAATAGAAGAAATGTTTGAACTGGGCGGCGAACAGTTGTTGTTGCAGGGCGGTCACCATCCCGATCTTGGACTTGCCTTTTACACCGACCTGTTCCGACAGCTCAAAAACCTATACCCAAACCTGAAACTGCACGCCCTCGGCCCACCCGAAATTGCACACGTCAGCAAATTGGAAGGCATGAGCCATTACGAAGTACTGAAGGCCCTCAAAGAATCGGGCCTCGACTCGCTCCCCGGCGCCGGTGCCGAAATCCTGAGCGACCGGGTGCGTCGACTCATTTCCAAAGGCAAATGTGGCGGCGAGGAATGGCTCAACGTGATGCGCGCCGCCCACCAATTGCAACTCACGACCTCGGCCACCATGATGTTTGGCCACATAGAAACCGATCTGGAGCGCATGGAGCACTTTGCCGCCATCCGGCAAGTACAGTCCGAAAAACCCGCCCACGCAAAAGGTTTTCTGGCATTTATACCTTGGCCATTTCAGGATGAAGACACCATCCTCAAAAAAATCAAGCGGGCCCGCAATGCAGTTACCGGCGACGAATACGTGCGCATGATTGCACTGAGTCGCATCATGCTGCCCAATGTGGTCAACATACAGGCTTCATGGCTCACGGTAGGCAAACAGGTCGCTCAAGTGTGTTTGCATGCGGGTGCCAATGATTTTGGCAGCATCATGATTGAAGAAAATGTGGTGTCGGCGGCGGGTGCGCGTTTCCGTTTTACCGCCGATGGCATTCAAAAAGCCATCCAGGAGGCCGGTTTTATTCCCCGTTTGCGCAACCAGCAATACGAATTCCGCGAGCTGCCCACCCGCATTCGACAGCAAATGCTAAATCCTGCGGAAATGGTGGTGGACTAGCGGACAGGATTTTGTTGACAAAATCCTGTCCTTCCTGTCCAAAAGTTATTCCGGGTTGGGCACCGAAGCAATGTACTCCTTGATCCACTCGGTCGTCACAGATTTGGGACGCTCCAGGGGCAAGCCCAGTGCGCGCGACCAGCATTGTGCCGCCAACACACCCAATGCGCGGCTAACACCAAATACAACGGTGTAGAAGTTGTACTCTTTCAGTCCATAATGGATCATCAATGCACCGGAGTGTGCGTCCACGTTTGGCCAGGGGTTCTTTACCTTACCCAGGCTGCTGAGTATGGGGGGCACTACGTCAAATATTTTCCAAACGATTTTGACCAGGTCGCTGTCGGGTACGTTGTCTTCCGCAAACTGGCGTTGGGCCATAAAGCGGGGATCAGGTTTGCGCAGCACTGCGTGGCCATAGCCGGGAATAACGCGTCCGCTCGACAACGTCGTTTTCACATATTCCGCAATTTGCTCGCGCGTGGGCTTTGTGGTACCCAGTGTATCCACCATTTTCATGATCCAGCGAATGACCTCCTGGTTGGCTAATCCGTGCAAGGGGCCTGCCAAAGCGTTGAGTGCAGCGCTGAACGACAAATAGGGATCGCTTAAGGTAGAACCTACCAAGTGGGTGGTGTGTGCCGAGGCATTGCCACCTTCGTGGTCGGCATGTATCGCCAGGAACAGGCGCATGTACTCTTTCATGCCTTCATCTTTGAAGCCGAGCATGTGCGCGAAGTTGCCGCCCCAGTCGAGGGTAATGTCGGGCAGCACGTGATCATTTTGGAAATACGTACGGCGATAAATGTAAGCGGCTAACCGCGGGAGGCGCGCAACGAGGTTCATAGTGTCCTCATAAGTGGCATCCCAGTATTCCGTCTTGTTCATCCCGGTGTTGTAGCGCTGAGCAAACACGCTGGTGTTTTGCATGGCCATGACACCCATCGAGAACTGGGTCATGGGGTGGGTATCGGCAGGCAGGGAGTCTATGACGCGGAATACGTGTTCCGGCACATTAGCCCGGCGCACCCAATTTTCGGTGAGCCATTTCACGTTTTCTTTGGTGGGAATTTCGCCCACCAGCATCAGCCAGAACAGTCCCTCGGGCAAAGGCTGTGTGCCATTGACCGCTTTGGGGAGTTTCTCCTGAAGTTCAGGAATGGAAAACCCGCGAAAACGAATGCCCTCTTCGGCATCCAGCAATGAAGGCTCCCAGAGCATGGAGGTAATGTCGCGCATACCACCATAAATCTGGTCAACTTTTACGTCGTCCACCACCACTTGGCCGTGGTTTGCGAGCAACTCTTTAACCTCCTTGCTCAGGGCGAAGGCTTTTTCAGAAAACTTTTCTTTTAATATATCCATGGGAATAACCAAAGCAGGCTCAGCCGCCGTTTATGTGTTAACAGTCGCTTGATTGGGTTGAAATGGCACAAAGAGATGTGGTTGTGTAACGCTACCAGCTCATGTCGTCATCGTCCTTTTTTTCCGGATCGACAGGTTTGATCAACTGCGGGCGTTCAACGTCATCCATGCGGTCGCGGTCGAAGCGTTGACCATTGTCGTCATCGTCCATGTCCCGGTTTTGCGCCTCCCATTCTGCCTGTCGACGGTCGAACTCTTCGTAGTCAAACTCCGGCATGAGGGTGGTTTTTACATGATCCACTACTTCGTTGAGCGAGGCGACAAAGCGGTTAAAATCTTCTTTGTACAGGAAAATTTTGTGTCGTTTGTATCCAAACCCGTCTTCCCGACGGGTGCTTTCCGTAATGGTAATAAAGTAGTCGTTGCCGCGGGTTTGGCGCACATCCATGAAGTAAGTCCGGCGTTTTCCAGCGCGCACTTTTTTGGAAAAAACACTCTCTTCCTGATCGCGATCGCGGTCGCTAAAACGCTCAGTCCGCTCCCGATTACCGCTAAACTCCCGGTTGGATCCGCCACGGTCTCGATCGCGATTTTGAAAGCGGTCCCGATTCTGGGGATCCCGGTCCCTGCGGTTAAATTTCCCGAATTCCACAACAATTGCGTTTAGTGAATGAATTATTACTATTACCGACAAAGGTAGATTTTCGAATGTTAAATCCTGCTTATTGCATTAAATTTTATATTGTAGAAGTTCACTTTGACAAAAATTGTCTTTTCCCTCCAACAATCGTTTGCAACACACGGGCATTCAAAATGGCATTTTCGGGGCAAAGCACCAAATTATCGGACAAAACAATGATGTCGGCCACCTTGCCCGGGCTCAGGCTGCCTTTTTCACCCTCCTCAAAGGCTGCCCAGGCATTCCACAAAGTATAAGACAACAAGGCTTCTTCCCGACTCATTTTTCCGCCTGGAAACACGCCGGCAGCGGTTGACCTGCGGGTAACAGCTGCGTACAGGTTGGCAAACGGGTTCAAGCGTTCCACCGGTACATCGGTGCCATTGGCTATCCGTGCACCACTGTCAAGAAAGGCGCGCCAGGCATAAGCGTTTTCTGCCGCCCGCCCGGCACCCAGCCGTACAGGCACAAACGGCGCGTCGCTGGTGCAATGCACCGTTTGCACCGAGGCAATGACGCCCAGGCGGGCAAAGCGCGGCTGGTCATCAGGGTGCACGTGCTGGGCGTGTTCTATGCGCCAACGCAAGCCATCGGGGCCATAACCGACCTCATTGGCCAACATTTTTTCGTACAAGTTTAGCAATTCCCGGTTTGCGCGATCGCCAATGGCATGTACACAGCATTGCAAACCGCGCGTTCGGCATTGCTCCGCCAACAGCGCCAGAGTATCTATCGGGGTCACTACCTGCCCGCTAAGCTCGGGTTTGTCGGTATAGGGCTCCAGCAGCCATGCCCCATAGGAGCCCAACGCCCCGTCCAAGTACGCCTTAACGGCCCGACAAGTGAAAAATCCGCCGCCAGCCCCAATGATCGGATATAAAGACATGCGCTCGAAGTCCGCCTGTTTGGGCTGCAAAATCATAGCCCAAAGCCGAACAGGCAAGGCGCCGCTTTCGGCCATTTCGCGGTATCTTTCCAACTCCCAAAATGTGCTGCCGGCGTCCTGAAATGAGGTGACGCCATTTTCTAAACAATGCCCGGCCGACAAGGCGATGGTGCGCGCAAATGCCTCTCGTTTTTCGGCTTCCGTCCGGCTGTTTAGCCAGTCGTTCAAAGGTTTTTGAATGAGATCCATGGCGTTTTCTTCAAAAACCCCGATTGGATTCCCTTTAGGGTCGCGCAGGATGCGTCCGCCCTCCGGATCGGGTGTAGCAGCCGAAATGCCCGCCAACTCCATGGCCCTGGCATTGGCCATGAGGGCATGCCCGCTGGCATGTGTAAGCACCACGGGATGGTTGGGTACCGCCTCGCTCAAGGCAAAGTGATATGGGTAAGCCCCCACGCTGGGCTGCGGTACCTCATCCCACTTGTCCTGATGCCAGCCACGACCTTGCAACCACGCACCAGAAGGCAGTGCGGATGCCTTATCGGCCACCTGTTGCACGATGTTTCGCCAATTCGGGGCCTCGAGAAGGTTGATGCTTTCAAGGCTTTGGCCCATGGCTGCAAAATGGCCGTGACCTTCTATAAACCCGGGCATGGCAAACGCGCCTCGCAGGTCGGTCAATTCCGTTTGCGGGCCAGCCAGACGCCTGACCTCGTCATCTTGCCCAACAGCGATGATGCGGCCGTTGTGTATGGCAAGGGCCGTAGCGCCCCGGTGGGTGGAATCGGCCGTAAACAGCACGGCATTGTATAAAATGGTGTCGGCTTTTGGGACGCTGGTTTGGCAGGCCAATGCAGCTACAAGCCAAAACCCGGAAGCATAAGCGATCAGGCGCATACAGAAGTATTTTATTCGAAAAACAGGGTAAATGTAGCACATACAGTCCGGAAATGGCAAAACACCACCTGTGTATGCAACCCGGAACCCCGTGTATGCGTTACCTTGCGGCATTTTAGGAGTCAATGGGCTACAAAAATGTTATTGATTCACCACAAATCGCGATTGTACACATGAAAAAATCAAGTTTCTTGCTGCCAATCTTGTTTTTTGCCCTCTATTTGAACGGGCAGGAGCCATACCAGTTTACAGAAATCAAAATGCAGGTGGCTACTCCGGTCAAAAGCCAGGACCGAACGGGCACCTGCTGGGCATTCAGCACCGCTTCTTTTTTGGAAAGCGAGGCCAAACGCCTGGGAAAGGGCGAACACGACTTGTCTGAAATGTACGTGGTGCGGCACGTGTACCGCGACAAGTGCGAGCATTATGTTCGGCGCCAGGGAACCGCCAACTTAACCGAAGGTGGCCTTGCACACGACCTGCTGCGCGCGGTGGCGCGTTACGGATTGGTGCCAGAAAGCGTTTATCCAGGCAAAAAAGACCCTTCGCGTCCACATGACCACACCGCCATTGCATCAAAACTCAAAACACGTTGCAACGAATTGGTAAGCCTGGGTAAAAAAGGGGCCCTGCCACCCAATTGGCTGATGCAGATTGACACCATATTAGATGCTGAATTCGGGAAACTGCCCGCCAGGTTTAAGTACGCCGGGACGGAGTACACCCCCCCTGGTTTTCGCGATTATCTGAACATAAAGCCCGCAGATTACGTCAACCTGACCTCTTTTACGCACCATCCGTTTTTCGCTGATTTTGTGCTGGAGGTGCCCGATAATTTTTACAACGAATCTTTTTACAACATCCCGCTTGACGACCTCATGCGCACACTCCAAAACGCCATACAGATGGGCTATACTGTGGAGTGGGACGGCGATGTGAGCAACGAGGGTTTCTCGACTGAAAAGGGGATAGCCATTGTACCACAAAAAGCGTGGGCTGACAAAGCCGCCCGCGATCAGCAAAACACATTCATACTGACTGAAAACGAACAAGCTGTTTCTCAAGCCTATCGCCAGGAGTTGTTTGACCGGCAAATCACCCAGGACGATCACCTGATGCACATTACCGGGATGCTCGACGAGGCCAACTCGGGCCTTTTTTATGCCGTTAAAAACTCCTGGGGCGACAAAAATGAGCGAAAAGGATACATTTATGCATCGGAGGCATACCTTCGCCTCAATACCATTTCCATAACCGTGCATAAAGATGCACTATCACAGGATTTGCGCAAACAAATGGGCGCAGGTACAACACCCAACACTCCGGTGAAACTGTCCGTCCCCAACCAACCAACCCCCCTGGCACCAGAAGGTAAATTCAAAAAAGTGGAAGCCGAAAACACCATTGTACTTCCACCCAAAACCAGGGCCACACAAGACACTTCCGACCATTAGCCTTTTTCGTTGCATGAAAACCACACCACTTACCGAACACCACATTGCCCTGGGTGCCAAAATGGCCGAATTTGCAGGCTACAACATGCCCATTTCTTATTCCGGCATCTCCGACGAGCACCGCTGTGTGCGCGAAAATGTTGGCATTTTTGATGTTACCCACATGGGTGAATTCATCGTGCGCGGAAAAGAAGCTACCGCATTTCTTCAAAGCGCTACATCGAACGATGTGGCCAAGCTCCAACCCGGACAGGCACAGTATTCTTGTTTGCCCAACAAAAAAGGCGGCATTGTAGACGACCTTCTGGTATACCGCCTGGATGACGCACCCGACATGATGGTGGAAGGCGAAGTGTCGTACATGCTGGTCGTCAACGCGTCCAATGAAGTGAAAGACTGGCGCTGGCTCAAGCGCATTGCCCGCGGATTTGACGTAAAAATGCAAAACATCTCTGCCAAAACCGGCCTGTTGGCGGTACAAGGCCCCAAAGCAGCAGAGGCTCTGCAAAAACTCACCGACGTGGATTTGGCGTCGATTCCTTATTACCATTTTGTACGCGGCCGCTTTGCAGGATGCCCAAACGTGATTATTTCGGCTACCGGTTACACGGGTTCGGGTGGATTTGAGCTGTACGCCTCCAACCGCAACCTGGTGAAAATCTGGGAGAAAATCATGAAAACGGGCGAAAAGTTTGGCATCAAGCCCTGTGGATTGGGCGCACGCGACACCCTTCGCCTCGAAATGGGCTACTGCTTGTATGGCAACGACCTCGACGACAAAACCAGTCCGCTGGAAGCGGGCTTAGGCTGGATTACCAAACTGAACAAGGCCGCCGATTTCCCGTCAAAAGAGCGCCTGGTCAAACAAAAAGCTGAAGGTGTACGCCGCAAATTGGTCGGTTTTGTAATGGAAGACCGCCGGGTGCCCCGCCATCACTACGACATCCTCTCGCGTCGCGGAGCGGTTATTGGCACGGTTACATCGGGTACGCATTCGCCAACGCTCGACAAGCCCCTGGGCATGGGGTATGTCAAAAGCAAGTATGCTGAAATAGGCGCAAAAATTTTCATCCTCGCGGGCGAGAAGAAATTGGAGGCTGTAATTACAAAAGTGCCGTTTTTGGAAAAATAAAGCAAGATAAATTCAATTAAAAACAATAAAATCACTCGGATTTACCGGCCGGCCCTGAAACCACAGTTCGAAGTGCAGGTGCGGGCCGGAGCTGCGCTCGCCGGTATTGCCCACAATGGCGATGGCTTCGCCAGTGCGCACCGGGCTGCCTTCTTTTTTGAGCAATACCGAATTGTGTTTGTAAAAAGTCACCGTATTGTTCGGATGCTGAATAGCGATGCTGTATCCGGTTTCTACTGTGTATCCTGACGAAATGACCATACCATCGGCGGCGGCTTTCACGGCGGTATTTTGGGCGGCGGCAATGTCTATGCCGAAATGGTCTTTCTGAAGGTCGAACGCTGCAGTCACTTCGCCCGATACCGGTGGCATAAACAGGATTTGTTCGAGGGGGATACTTTTGGGTGAGCCGGACGTCAACACCACAGTTTGAGCGGGCTCCCTGGTAAATGTGCCTTGGTCTACAGCCCTGCGCAGGTCCTCCTCCTCGGGAATCCGATCGACCGATTCGGCCGACAAGGAGTCAACGGCCGAAGCCGGTACGTTTTGCTTTTCAGCGGCCTCACGGGTAAAGGTTTCGGTGTCGCCTACCAATATTTTGCGAAAATTGTCATTGTACCTGCGGTGCATATCCATCTCTTTTTCCAGCGCATTCACTTTGGCCGTAAGGGCAGCCACCTCTTTTTCGCGGCTGAAATCGCCGTAGCCGGGTATATACCGCTTGAGGGGCGTATACACAATGAGCGACACCACCAGCATGGCAGTGCCCACCAGCACGGAGCTGAAGAACACATACACGTTGAGCGGCGAAAGCTTGAGGGAGCTGACCTCTTCAAACGTCTCTTCGTTCATGATCACCATGCGGTACTGGTCGCGCATTTTTTCCATCAGGCTGCGCTCGTCGGTGTTCTTGCGGAAGAAATTTTGAAAAAATCCTATATATTTTTGCATGTTTTTTTGTTCAACGTCCGACCGTTGGCAGACCTGTTTGTTGTAAAACGCAAATTTCGTCATTTTACGGCATTAAATGCGCGTTTTTTGATCCATTTGGTGTTAAAGTGGCGTTATTACTACAATCAGACAACCCAAAACACCGTAAAAGCGCCAATGAACACACAGTGGACGTGTATTTCAGGTAGAATGTATTGAATATGAAAAAAATTCGCTTTGGTTTTCCCTTGGTTGTAGCACTCCTGCTGCTCAGTGGCTGCGTAACCCAAAAGAAAAAAGGCCAGGAACCTGGCTGGTTCACCAGGGGCTACCACAACATTACGTCGAAGTACAATTATTGGTTCAACGCAGATGAGTTGTTCAGGCTGACCGCTCAAGGCCAGGCCGCAACCTACAAAGACAATTACAGCCAGATTCTGCCCATTTATCCGGAAACCAAGGTAGACCCCCAAGCTACCCTGGCCCAGTACGACAATGTGATCAAAAAAGCAGCCTACGGCATTGAACTGCACCGGCCTGGCGATTGGCAAGACGACTGTTACACGCTCGTCGGTCAGGCACAGTTCATGAAAAAAGACTTCGAGACGGCCGAAAACACCTTTCGTTACATTCAGGAGGAACACAATCCCACCACCAAGCTGAAAAAGAGCAAAAAAGAGGTAAAAAAGAAAACAAAGAAAAAGAAGAAAAAGAAAAAGACAAACAAGCGCAAAAAGAAGAAAAAAAGCGCCGCTAAGCGCAAAAAAGAGGCTGAAAAGAAAAAGAAAAAAGAAGCAAAAGAGGCCGAAAAGGCCGCCAAAAAAGCCGCTAAACAGACTGGTCAGGACAATCCGGACGCCCTGCCCGTGCTGACCAAAAACCCGTACAAAAGTGAAAAAGGCTCCAACCGCACGGCTGCTTATCCCTACGCCATGGTGTGGTATGGCCGTACACTGGTAGAGCGCGACCGGTTGGATGAAGCGGAAATTTTGTACCGCGACCTGAAGGAAGACCCCTGGTTCCCCAAGGAATACCGCCGCGACCTCGCTTTGGCAGAAGCCGATATGTGGATTGCTGAAAAACGCTATGGTCAGGCCATCGGGCCGCTGCAGGAGGGCATTAAGTACACCAAAAAGAAAAAACAACGCGCCCGTTTGGCCTACATCCTGGCGCAAATACACGAGCAAAACGGCAACTATGCCGGTGCGTATGCCGCCCTCGAAACGGCCCTCAAAAGCAAACCCACCTTTGAAATGGAGTTTAATGCCCGACTGCACCTGATTCAGGCAGCATGGGCCAACGGCAAACGAAACAGCGCAGACGTGAATCGGGAACTGGAGCGCATGGCCAAAGACGCGAAAAATTTTGAATACCGCGATCAGATTTATTACACCTTGGCAACCATCGCCCTCAAAGACGGCCTCAAGCCCGAAGCCATTGCCTACCTCAAACAATCGCTGTCTTTTAACGTAAACAATACCGCTCAACGCGGCGAATCATACCTGACCCTCGCAGACCTGTACTTCGAGGCGGAAGACTTTGTGCCCGCTAAAAACTACTACGACAGCACCCTTACCGTGCTGACTACCATCGACGAGCGCTATGACCGCGTAAAAAAATACAGCGAAAACCTCACCGACATCGCCCGCCTGCTCACCACCATCGCGCAAAACGACTCCATCGTCCGCATCTACAACATGAGCAGCAGCGAACGGCGTGAAATGGCTCTGCGCATCAAAAACGAACGCGAAGCAGCCGCTGTCGCTCAAGCCACCAAAGAGGCCCTGGCCGCCCAACCCAAGCCCGGCGGTGGCAACGTGCCGCCACCTGTAGCGGGTGCCAAGCCGTCGTCTTTCTATTTCTACAACGAATCGTTTTTCAAAAAAGGCCAGCGCGATTTCGAACGCACCTGGGGGCCCCGAAAACTGGAAGACAACTGGCGCCGAAAAAACCGCACCCTCTCGGGCTCTACTGCCGATGATCCGCAATTTGCCAGCGACAGCCTCGGCCAGATAGCCATAGAAGACGTGGCCCTGAGCTCTATCTTTGAAGGCATTCCCAAAAGTGCAGCCGAAATAGCCGTCATCAACCTGTCCACCTACGAAGCCATGTATAACCTCGGCGTGCTGTACCGCGACAAGCTTCAAAACTACCGCCTCAGCACCGGCGTTTTGGAAACCATGCTGGAACGGTACCCCGACATAGACAAATACGAAAAGGAGGCCTGGTACTATTGCTATCTCGGTTTTACCGATTTGGGCAACCAGCCCCGTGCACAGTATTATTTCGACAAGCTGACCACCAAACACCCCAAAAGCACTTTTGCCCGTGCCCTCACAGACCCGAATTTTGTCAATTCGGCCAAGGCGAAGGAAATAGAACTCAATCAATACTACGAAGAAACCTTCACCCTCTTTTCTAAAGGTGCCTATCAGGAAGCGTACGACCGGTGTCAGGATGCGCCCAAAAAATTTGGTGTGACCAATCCGCTCATGCCCAAATTTAGCCTCCTCGGTGCCATGTGCACCGGCAGCCTGCAGGGCAATGACGCGTATTGCAAAGCCCTCTCTGAAGTGATTGCCCTGCATCCGGACAGCGACGTGTCTACTCGCGCCAAGGAAATTGCCCGCGTTTTATCGTGCAAAGGCTTTGAGGTGGGTACGGGCGGCGAGCCCGGCAAAACGCCTGAAGGCAAACCAATAGACGATGGTTTTACCATAGAAGACGAAAAACTCCACTACTTCATGATTGTATTAAGCGGCAAAAACGTTAATATCAATGACGTAAAAACGGCTATTTCTGACTACAATCGGGAGTTCCACAAACTGGAGCAAATTCGAATTTCGAACATTTTCCTTGGGGCTGATACCGAAACACCCATCATTGTGCTGCGCAAATTTGACAACAAGGAGCAGGTGATGCGCTATTTCAACGAAGTGAAAGACCAAAAGAATTTCCTCGGGGAAGACAAAAAGGCCATCAACAAAGAGTATTTCGCCATTACCCAGGAAAACTACCGCCGGGTGCTCAAAAACCGCACGCTGGAAGGGTACCGTGAATTTTTTGAAGAGAAATACCTGAAGTAGGAATTGTCCTCTGGCGTTTTTTTAGCAAAAACTATTGTCCGCCGTCTAATACTGCAAGGAACTCCGCTTCCGTCCAAATGGTAACGGTTTCCAAAGCCTGGGCTTTTTTGAGTTTGGATCCTGCTTTTTCGCCGGCCACCAGGATGTCCAGGTTTTTGCTCACGCCGCTGGCCAGGCGGGCCCCGGCGGCCGAAGCGCGCGCCTCGGCTTGTTCGCGGGTGAGTTGGCTCATGGAGCCGGTAAACAGGATGGTTTTGCCCAGCAGCGGGCCTTCAGATGCCGAGGCCGGTCTTTGGTCTTCCGGGGTTTGGTGCAGGTTGACGCCGAGCGCTTCCATCGTTTGCAGCAGTTCGATGTTGTGCTGGTTCTGAAAAAAGTGGTGCACATTTTTGGCTAATACCGGCCCCACATCTTTTATTTCCTGGTACCGCTCAAGGTTCCAGTCTTTCAGGTCAAGCACGTGCGCTACCTCGGCGGCCAGCAGTTTGGAGCCTTTTTGGCCCAAATGGTGCACGCTCAGGCTGTGCAACAGGCGGTAAATCGGATTTTTTTTGGCCTTGTCTACGGCGGTGCGCATGTTGTTGGCCGATTTTTCCCCAAAACCTTCCAACTGGGCTATTTGCGTGTAGTCCAACCGGTACAAGTCGGCAATCGACTTAAGCCATCCCAATTTGTAAAAACGTTCAATGGTGCTTTCTCCCAGTCCTTCCACGTCCATGGCGTGTTTCGACGTGTGAAAAATCATGCGTTGCAGCACCTGGGCTTCACATTCAGCATTTTCGCAGCGCCAGATGGCGTCTCCTTCGGGTTTGACCAAGACGCTGTCGCACACCGGGCAGTTTTTGGGGTATTCCACCGGGCGCTCGCTGCCGTCTCGCAGCTCGGCGAGGGATTTGACGATGTACGGAATTACATCGCCCGCGCGCTCCACCAGCACCTGATCGCCAATCCGGATGTCTTTACCGCGGATGAACTCTTCGTTGTGCAGGCTTACGTTTTGCACCGTGACACCGGCCAGGGGCACTGGTTCGAGTTTGGCTACGGGGGTAACGGCACCGGTTTTGCCTACTTGAAACTCCACGTCGCGCACGCGGGTGGTGGCCTGCCGGGCGCGGAACTTGAACGCAATGGCCCACCGGGGGTGGTGGGAGGTAAAGCCGCAGCGCGCCTGGAGGTCAATGGAGTCTACTTTGACCACCATGCCGTCGAGTTCGTATGGGTAGTTGTCGCGGGCATCCTGCCAGCGTTGACAGAATGCGATCACCTCGTCAATGCCATTACACAACATGCGCTCGGGCAGGTCGCCGTTGGCGGGTTGTTCGCCAGGTGTTTTAAATCCGATGGATTGCAGCAAGTTGATGGCGTCTCGGTGGGTGGGCACGGCAGACAGCACGTCGTTGCCGGCGGCATCCACCGCATAGCCAAGTTGGTATACAAATGCTTCGAGGCCGCGTTCGGCTGCCTCGCGGGGGTCTTTCATGCGGAGGCCTCCGGTGGCGGCGTTGCGCGGATTGGCAAATTGTGTTTCATCCAGTTCGAGTCGGTGCTGGTTGATGCGCTCAAACACGTCTTTTCGGATGAGTGCCTCGCCGCGCAGTTCGGCGCGGTGAATGCCGTGTGCAGCAAACCCCGCCTGCAGGGGTATGGAGCGCAGGGTGCGCATGTTGGGCGTAATGTCGTCGCCCACTTCGCCGTTGCCTCGGGTGGCGGCGCGCACCAATCGGTCGTTTTCGTACACCAGGGCGATGGTTCCGCCGTCGAATTTGGGCTCCACGCTGTAGGCCACCACGTCTTCTGGCGACAGCACGCAGAGTTTGCGGACTGAAGTATCGAAATCGCGGAGGTCTTCGGCGTCGTAGGAGTTGTCTAACGACAGCATGGGCCTCAGGTGGGCTACGGTGTTGGACTCCTCGGTGAGGTCGGCCGACACCCGTTGGGTTGGGCTGTCCGGATCAACCAGTTCGGGGTGTTCGGCTTCCAGCGCTTCGAGCATCTTGTACAGTTGGTCGTACTCAAAATCGCTGATTACCGGGTCGTTTTGCACCGAGTAGCGCCACTCGTGGTAGCGGATGAGGCGGCGCAGGTCGTAGGCCCGTTCGGCAGCATCGGCGTGCAGGGTTTGGGCAGCAGGCGTGTACAGAAGGGTTTTGGACAGGTCGTAAAGGGCGCGTTGTTGGTCGGGTGTGTACATGGGGGGTGGACTGAGTAGTGGGATGCTTAAGTGCAAATATCCAAATCTTCAAAGAATTTATACAACTCGCTGCGGCCCAGCAGCGCCGATTTTGCGAGCGGGGTCTGAAGTCGTAAAATAAATATTTAATCTACATACTCCACTTTGCGCAAAAGCCGGAGCCCCAGCGTGATTTCGAGTGCGATGTTGCGGATGCGGCGTTCGGGAATGGTGGTTACCACGCCGGGGTTGTTCGGGTCTATGACATTGGGGATGGCGGGCTGGTTGTATTGGAGGGTCACGTCGGGATGCACCCAGAAGGTGAGTTGGGCACCTACGAGTTCAGACAACATCCATTCTGTACCGCCGCCGACAGACACGCCGAAAATGAATTTGCGCACAAATTCGTCTTGTGGGTAGTACGTAACGGAGTACGGGTTGTTGTCGTTCAGTTCGTCGAGGTTGGTGTTGAGCGTGTATTCACCCCGAATGCCGCCCGCGTAAAACAGCCGGGTGGCAGGGTTCACCGGAAATTTTTGTTTGGCACCGAGCAACAGCCCGAGGTTTTGAAACAGAAATTCTTCTTTGAACGTGATGTCGTTTCCACCAGGCACAAAATACCGAAAGCGGGTGGCGCTGCCTTTGACGTGATACCCCAGTTGTGCAAACACGGAAGCCTTGTCTTCTTCATTATCAACCGATTCGGCGGCAATGGCAAAATGGTATTTGAAGAGCGGGTCGCGCTCAAAAGTGTTGTCCCAGCGTTGGCTGCCAATGGTAGGGCCCCCGCCCAGCACAAAAGCGGTGGATTGCGCACGCGCCGAAAAAACGGTGCAAAATAAAAACAGGCAAATGGTGTATATGTGTTGGCGCATTAGAAACGTTTTAGCCTGCAAAGATGCGCATTGATGTGAAAAATGCATCTGTTTCGGGTTACCTTTGCGGTTTTTACAATCACCCCTACCTTACTTGTTTATGCAACGCCCCCATTTGGACGGAAAGACTTTTGACGAGTACCCCTACGTGCGCCCCGATATGGCGGTCGTAACGGCCTCTTTTGATAAACTGCTTGCGCGTTTTGAGCAGGCAGACACATACCTGGCTCAAAGCAGGACTTTGCGCCGCATCAACGCCTTGCGTGAAGCGTTCTGGACGATGTACAACCTATGTTACATTCGGCACACCCTGAACACTGCAGATGCATTTTACGAAAAGGAAAACACGTATTTCGACGAAAACGTGCCCACTTTTGAAGCCCTGAACACGCGGTATGCCAAGGCCTTGCTGGAATCGCCATTTAGGGATGCTTTGGCCAAAAAATTTGGCACACACTTGTTCGTCGTGTCCGAAATGACCCAAAAAACATTCAAGGACATCATTCTGGAAGACTTGCAACGCGAAAATGCCCTCAGCACCGAATACACCAAAATAAAAGCGCAGGCTCAAATTGAGTTTGAAGGCCGCACGTACAACCTCAGCAACCTCTACCCGCTGGAGCTGTCGAACGAACGCACCCGTCGGCGTGCTGCCGCAGAAGCCAAATGGGCCTTCTTTGCCCACCATGCCCCTGCGTTTGAGCGGATTTACGACGACATGGTTCACCTCCGCCACAACATGGCGAAAAAGCTGGGTTTCCAGAATTTCGTCGAACTTGGGTATGCACGCATGCAGCGCTGCGACTACACGCCCGATATGGTGGCCAATTTCCGACGCCAGGTACGCGAGCACATCGTACCCCTGGCGGCCGAACTGTATGAACGCCAACGCCAACGCCTTGGGCTCGAAGCGTTGCACTATTACGATGAAGACTATAAGTTTGCCACCGGCAACCCCAAACCCCTCGGTACGCCGGAAACCATTGTGGCCGGCGCAGCGCAGATGTACCGGGAGCTGAGCCCCGAAACCGACCTCTTTTTCCAACACATGCAAGACAAACACTTGATGGACCTCGTCAACCGCGACGGCAAAGCCACCGGTGGATACTGCACGTATTTGAGCGGGTTTCAATCGCCGTTCATTTTTTCCAATTTTAATGGTACCAGCGGCGACATTGACGTGCTTACCCACGAAGCCGGACACGCTTTTCAGGTGTGGCAAAGCCGAAAACAACCGGTTGGTGACTATTTTTGGCCCAGCTCCGACGCGGCCGAAATCCATTCCATGAGCATGGAGTTTTTCACCTGGCCCTGGATGCCGCTGTTTTTTGGCAACCAAACGGATAAATATTATTTCATGCACTTGGGCAACGCCGTGCAGTTTTTACCTTATGGCGTAGCTGTCGATGAGTTTCAGCACATCGTGTACGAAAATCCGGACATGACCCCGGAGGAGCGCAATACCGCCTGGCGACAGCTTGAAAAGACCTACCTGCCCCACCGCAATTACGAGGGCAATGCCCACCTGGAAGCCGGGCGCTACTGGCAGAAACAAAACCACATCTTCAATTCGCCGTTTTATTACATTGACTACACGCTGGCGCAAATTTGCGCTTTCCAGTTTTGGGTGGCCGACCGTAAAAACCATACCAAAGCCTGGAGCCGCTACCTCCGGTTGTGCAAAGCGGGCGGCAGCCGTTCTTTCCTCGACCTGGTGGCGCTTTCCGGCCTTCAATCCCCTTTTTCCGATGGCGCTGTAGCAGGCGTAGTGGGTGAAATACGGGCATTTATGGACAGCGTAGATGATCGCGGATTTTGAAAAAGGACCGTTATATTTCAACCACAATTGACATGATTTCACGCTGCTTTTTAGCCATTCTATTTGTCCTAAGCCTCGGTGCATCGCGTTTTTCGCCCGCGCAACCTACCCTTCAACTGGCTTTGATGAAATACAGCGGTGGGGGCGACTGGTACAACGACGTGAACTCCCTCCGCAACCTTGCGCGTTTTTGCAACGACAACCTGAAGACTAATTTTAACCTGGAATTTGCCACTGTAGAGCCTGGCAGCGCCGAACTCTTCAATTTCCCTTTTGTGTACGCAACAGGCCACGGCAACATGTTGTTTACGGACCTGGAGGCCAAAAACCTGCGCGCTTACCTTGAAGGTGGCGGCTTTCTGTTGTTGAACGACGATTTTGGCCTTGATCCTTTTGTGCGGCCCGCCATGAAAAAGGTGTTTCCTGAACTCGATTTTGTGGAACTCCCCTTCTCGCATCCCATTTACAACCAAAAATACACATTCAAAGGCGGGTTGCCCAAAATCCACGAACACGACGGCAAACCCGCTCAAGGTTTTGGCCTCCTGTATCAGGGCCGCCTCGTGTGTTTTTACAACTTTGAAACCGACCTCGGCGATGGCTGGGACGATGTACACAACGACCCACCCGCCATGCGCCAAAAGGCACTCCAAATGGGGGCCAATATTGTTCAATACGTTTTTCAGTTTTGAGTTTTGAGTTTTGAGTTTTGAGTTTTGAGTTTTGAGTTTTGAGTTGTTCAGCACCTTGATAAGGCATTTTATCTAAGCTAAGGCATACCCTTTTTCCCACTCATAACTCAAAACTCACCACTCAAAACTCAAAACTCAAAACTCACCACTCAAAACTCAAAACTCATAACTCAAAACTCACCACTCAAAACTCAAAACTCATAACTCAAAACTCATAACTCATAACTCATAACTCATAACTGAAAAATTGAGAGTCCTCCTACTCGGTTCCGGAGGCCGCGAATGTGCGTTGGCCTGGAAATTAAAGCGCAGCCGACGCTGCTCGGCCCTGTTCATTGCGCCCGGCAACGGCGGCACCGATGCCTATGGGCAAAATGTAGACTTGAACCCTATGGATTTCGGGGCCGTGGGTCGTTTTGTGCTGGACAATGCGGTGGATATGGTGTTTGTGGGTCCGGAAGATCCGCTGGTACACGGCATTTGGGATTATTTTCAGGAGAACGACATGCTGAGGGCGGTGCCGGTCATCGGTCCATCTAAGGCGGGCGCACAATTAGAGGGCAGCAAAGCCTGGGCCAAGCAGTTCATGCAACGCCACAGCATCCCCACGGCTGCTTACCGGGCGTTCACATCCGAAGCCTTGGAGGATGGCCTGGAGTACTTGCAACAGCATAGCCTGCCCATTGTGCTTAAAGCCGACGGCCTGGCAGCGGGCAAAGGTGTGGTCATTTGCCACAACCACGCCGAGGCCATGGCGGAGCTCAAAGACATGTTGGGCGGCAAATTTGGGGCTGCCGGCGCGCGCGTAGTGGTAGAGCAGTTCCTGAGTGGCATAGAGTTCAGCGTATTTGTGCTATCCGACGGTACGCACTACCGCATTTTGCCCGAGGCGAAAGACTACAAGCGCATTGGAGAGGGCGATACCGGCCCCAATACCGGCGGCATGGGTGCGGTAAGCCCTGTGCCGTTTGTAGACGACGAGCTCTGGGAAAAGGTGGAAACGCGCATCATTCAGCCAACCGTGGCCGGACTGGCTGCTGAAAACATTGTTTACAAAGGCTTCATCTTCCTGGGTCTGATTCGTGTGGGTAACGAGCCTTTTGTGATTGAATACAACTGCCGCCTGGGCGACCCCGAGACGGAGGTGGTGATGCCCCGCCTGCGCAACGACCTCGTGTCGCTACTCTGCCACTGCGCTGCTGGCACATTACATCGCACGGTCATACGCACCGATGTACGCGCAGCCGCCACCGTCATGCTTGTCAGTGGCGGTTATCCGGGCGAATACGAAAAGGGTAAAACCATCGACGGCCTGGAGCAGGCCCGCAGCAGCCTGTTGCTGCACGCGGGCACCAGACGCGAAGGCGGTCGCTTGCTCACCAACGGCGGCAGGGTGCTGGCCGTGACGAGTTACGGGGAAACATTAAAAGAAGCCCTCCAAAAATCGTATACCAACGTTCAAAAAATCCGTTTTGACGGGATGCAGTACAGGGGCGATATTGGGAAGGATGTAATTTGAAGTAATTCATCTTATGGCCGCATAAAACTTCGTATATTTGTGTACAAAACATTCCGCTATGAATGCACCACTTACTGTGCCGGATTTATTGGACAGCGCCGCGCGCTTAGCATATCCGGAGTTCGAGTCTTTTTTTAAGGCCATGTTGGACATGCGGGCAAGGCGCCTTGCGCCTGTATTGCCAGCAGAAGAATCTATTTTATTGGAAAAAATATATCAAAAATTGCCGGAAAATATCTTAAAAAGATACGAAATGCTGTCTGAGCAAAGGCAAAACGGAAGCATTTCTAATGAAGCATATCAAGAACTGTTAAGGCTTATTCCTGTGGTAGAACAATATAATGTGGAGCGCTTGAAATGCATGGTTGCATTGGCTGAATTGCGTAAGATTACGGTACAGGAATTAATGGAAGAGTTGAGCTTAATACCACTTTATAGTGTTTGATGCCATTTCGCAAAACCTCAGATCATTTATTGCAGCTCGTGCAGGGCATATTTGCGAATACTGTCGTGCACACGCGGACTATTTTTCTACACCGTTTTCAGTAGAACATATTGTCCCTAAGTCACTCGGCGGTTCAAACCTTCCGGATAACTTGGCTTACGCATGCCAAGGGTGTAACAACATTAAATTCACCAAAACAACAGGAATTGACCCGGAAACTTCGATTGTTGTGCCCTTATTTAATCCAAGAATCCATGTTTGGGAGCAGCATTTCATTTGGGACTCCGAGCTCTTGCACATGGTGGGACTCACACCGGTAGGACGCGCAAGCATAGATGCACTGAAGCTTAATCGGATTGAATTATGCAACTTGAGAGCGATATTATTTTTAATCGGTGTCCATCCTGCGAAATATAATTGAGCTAATCAAAATATTTTTGGGGTTTAATAAGCCCGCGCATCATTTTTTTCCACATAATTCATAAACGCCCGGTTTACCACCCGATTGCCCCCGGGGGTTGGGTAGCGGCCTGAAAAATACCAGTCGCCCGGCGTTTTCGGGCAAGCGGCGTGCAGCCCTTCCAGGGTTTGGTAAATAACATGCACCGGAATGTTCAGGTCTTTGGGCGTAATGATTTCGGCAATGCGCTTGCTGATGGTGCAATATTCAAAATGGTCGTAGAGTGACGCCATTTCATTTTTCAGTTCCTCCATCGGAGCATTTTCAGAAGCCTTGCACCGGAGGTAGGTTTCTTGCAGGAGGTGCGATTTACCGTGTTCTTCGAGCAACTGCACCAGCGCCTGAAAAGCCACAAAGTCACCCAGACGACTCATATCAATGCCGTAACAATCGGGAAAACGGATTTGCGGGGCACTGGACAAGATGACCGTAGCTTTAGGCTTGAGGCGAGAGGTGATGGCCACAATGCTGTCGCGCAGGGTAGTGCCCCGCACAATGGAGTCGTCGAGCAGTACCAGAGTATCCACGTCATTTTCCACCAAGCCGTAAGTCACGTCGTACACATAGCTTACCATATTGTTGCGGCTTTTGGAGTCGGCTATGAAGGTGCGCAGCTTGTCGTCTTTGTGCACCAATTTTTCGGCGCGGGGCCTGATGGCGAGGATATCGGCAAGTTGTTCGGCATTCAGGTTGGAACCGGCCTCCATGATCTTCGCTTGTTTCCACGCGTTTAGTTCTGTTTCGAGGCCTTCGGCCAAACCGTAGAAAGCAGACTCTGCGGTGTTGGGGATAAAGGAAAAGACAGTGTGTTTCAGGTCGTAATCCACTGCTTCAAGCACCGGTTTGGCCAGGAGTTGGCCGAGCTTTTTGCGTTCCTGATAAATTTCACGGTCGTTGCCGCGGCTGAAATAGATGCGTTCAAAGGAGCATGCCTGATACGGTTGGGGGTCTACGAAGGGTTCTTCGCTAACCTTGCCGTTGTGTTTGATGATGAGTGCATGGCCGGGTTTGAGTTCCTGCACTTGTTCGTATGGCGCGTGGAAGACGGTCTGGATAGCAGGCCGCTCCGAGGAGCCTACGATGACCTCGTCGTCCATGTACCAAAATGCGGGCCGGATGCCATTGGGGTCCCGCATGAGGAACGCATCACCGTGGCCAATGAGACCACCAAGCACATAGCCACCGTCAAATTTTTTACTGGCACGGCGCAACAGGCGCTGCACATCGAGGTTGTCAAAAATGAGCTGGTTGACATCCTGGTTGCTGTATCCGTCGGGTTTGTACCAGGTGTGCAGGCGTTGCACCTCATCGTCGAGGAAATGCCCGATTTTTTCGAGCACCGTGACGGTATCACTTCTCTCTTTAGGGTATTGGCCGAGTTCTACGAGTTCGTTGAAGAGCTCGTCTACGTTGGTCATGTTAAAATTGCCCGCAAGGAGGAGGTTTCGGCTGATCCAGTTGTTTTGGCGGTGGAAAGGGTGTACGCGCTCGATGCTGTCGTCGCCGTAGGTACCATATCGCAGGTGTCCCATGAGCACTTCACCAGCATAAGGGGCATGGTCTTTGAGCCAGGCCGGGTCGTGGTTTTGTTCGGGGGAGAGTTGGTTGAGGCGGCCCCAAACCATATCGAAAAGATCGGTCAGGTAGTTTGGAGCGTTGCTGCGTTTGCGGCTGATATAGCGAGTGCCGGGAGCCGGATCAAGTTTGATGGTGGCGATGCCGGCACCGTCCTGGCCGCGGTTGCGCATTTTCTGCATCATGAGTTGCAGTTTTTGCAGTCCGTACCAAATGGTTCCGTATTTGTGGTGATAATACGAAAGGGGTTTGCGTAACCGTACGATGACGATGCCGCACTCGTGGTGGATAGGGTCGCTCATTATTTGTTAATCTTTCTTCTTGAAGTCCCCGTTTTCCCAGGCTTTAAAGAATTGTGCCCATGCAATAGGGCTGAAGATGTTCATGGGAGGGGTTTGTCCGATGTAGACGTACTCTCGTGCTTGTTGTCTCAAATAAAAATTGGCGCTTTCCCGTCCGGAGTAAGGCACGATCTGGTCATTTTTGCGGGCTTCGGCGAGGTAGTCGTTAGCAAGGTTTTCGACCGCATACCGTTGGAGTTCGGGTGTGACGTCCATTTTCAGGAACTCAATCTTGAAATGTTCGCGAGACGGCCAGGGGAAAATGACGGTTTCGGGCAGGAGATAAGCATCTTGTGACATGAGTTGCACAATGGAATACCGTTCCTGGGTGAGGGTGTCGGGTATGGTGATGGTAACTGGTTGGAAACCGAGGCAGTTGAAGCGAATCTGGTCGCCGCGTTCTACCACCATGGTGAAAAAGCCCCGGTAATCGGCATACGTACCACGGCTTCTGCCGGGCAGGAAAACGCTGGCATAGGGCACCGGCGTAAGCTGTCCATCCACTTCCGTGAGCAGCATACCGGAAAACTGAATTAAGTGTGGAGGGTCTTTTTCCGTTTGGGAAAAGAGGGATCCGGCAAAAGCCAGCGCGAAGAACAAAAAGAGTGCTATGGGTCTCACGATGAGTTGGGTTAGTCTATGGTTTTTCCGGAAAGTCAAAGTTACGGGATTTAGAAACGTTGGAAAAGGGTATTTCGCCGCGTGTTTCCGTGTAGTTTTGCAAAGATTAACGCGCAAGTAGCCAAAATTGCGTTTGTTGCACACAAATGTGTGTCTGTACCCGTTAGATTGTACCTTTGCGCGGCGAAACGCCAATTATTTTTCATGAACACCATAAACATGTCTACTCTACAACACCTGAACCTGCGGGTTTGGTTCATCTTGTTGCTGTTTTCCGTTTGCGGAGCGCTTTCCGCCCAGGCACCCAGGTACGGCCATACGAATTTGGGCAACCTCTTGGAGCTGCTGCCGGAAACCAAAGTGGCCGAGGCAAAATTGAAAGCATACGCCGACAGCCTGTCCAACGCAGGCAACATCAAAGAGCAAGTTTTCCGTGAAGCGTTCAGCAAATTGGAGTCCGACTACAAAGCAGGCAAGCTGACGCCCCTGCAAGTACAGGAAGGACAGGCCGAAATGCAAAAACAACAACAGGAGTTGCAGACATTTGATCAAAAAGCGCAGCAACTCGGTGCGCAACGCCGCGACGAACTGCTTAACCCCATTTTGTCCAAAATGCTCGACGCTATTAAAGAAGTAGCCAAAGAAAACGGTTACCTCATGGTGTTCGACACCAGTTCGGGTGCCATGTTGTTTGCCAATGAAATGGACGACGTGACGCTGCTCATCCGCAAAAAACTCGGCATCCAATAAAAAGGGCCTCTTATTTACCCATCACCATAAACGATTTCGACTGTGACGTTTAAAACACTGAATAACCTGACCGGATGGCTCACCTTTACCATCGCGGCTGTAGTATTGGGCTTGGCTGCCGAACCCACCGGTAGCCTCTGGGACTGTGGCGAGTTCATTTCCGGCGCCTACAAACTGCAAGTGGTGCACCCGCCCGGTGCGCCAGTGTTTTTGCTCATTGGCCGGCTCTTTACCTGGGTGGCTTCCCTGTTTTCCAGCAATCCGGAAAACATCGCGTATGCCGTCAACCTGCTCTCGGCGCTTTGTACGGCCTTTACGGCCCTGTTTGTGTGCTGGAGCACTACTATCCTGTCGAAAATAGCCCTCACAGGCCGCGAAGAAACACCCGACGCAGGCCAGACAGTGGCCATTCTCGGCGCAGGTTTGGTGGCCGGCTTGGTCACTGCGTTCACCACTTCCATTTGGTTTTCGGCCGTAGAAGGCGAGGTGTACGCCATGTCTACTTTTTTCACTGCCCTCACCCTCTGGGCCGTGATGAAGTGGTATAACCTGCCCGATACCGCCGACGCCGACCGCTGGCTCGTGTTTGCCGTGTATGCCATGGCGCTATCTATGGGTGTGCACTTGCTCAGTTTGCTCACGTTCCCGGCTTTGGCCTTGTTTTACTATTATAAAAAATCGAAAGCACCTACCTGGACGGGGGCCCTCGTTGCTGCGGGCATTGGCATGGCTTTTATTATAGTGATTCAATCATTCATCATTGCCGGTATTCCGCGCCTGTGGGCCATGTTTGAACTACCTATGGTAAACAGCATGGGTTTGCCCTTCCATTCGGGCATCATTCCGGTACTACTTCTGTTTGCTGCGGCCATCTGGTACGGTTTTCACCGCGCCAAACAAACCGGAAATGGCTTGTTGCAACGCGGCGTAGCGGCCTTTGCACTAGTGGTGTTTGCTTACCTGTCGTACGGCATGGTGATCATCCGCGCCAACGCCGATACGCCAATCAACATGAACACGCCCTCCGACGCCATGCGCTTGTTGCCTTACCTCAACCGAGAGCAGTACGGAGAGCGACCATTGTTGTACGGCCCGCATTTCGACGCCAAGCCCATGGGCATCAAAGATCCGGTGGCGCGTTACGGCCGGGTAGGCGATCATTATGAAGTGGTGGACGAAAAAGTGGAGTACGAATATGCCCCTCGTGACAAGACCCTGTTTCCGCGCATGAGCGATTACTCACAGGGGCGCCCGGCCCTGTATCGCCGCTGGATTGACAAGCCCAAGGGGGTGCCTGTCCTTTCTGATCATATTGAATTTTTCTTCAAGTATCAGCTTGCCTGGATGTATTGGCGCTATTTTATGTGGAACTTTTCGGGTCGTCAAAACGGTGAACAAGGTCTTTATGCCTGGGACCCAAGCTCGGGCAACTGGATCACCGGTTTCAGCTTTCTCGACAACAACAAAATTGGCGACCTCACCAACGCACCCGACCACATCAAAAACAGTCCGGCCCAAAATAAATATTACCTCATTCCTTTCCTGTTGGGCCTTATTGGCTTGTTTTTCCACGCCCAGCAGCGCCGAAACGACTTTATCGCCCTCTTTGCGCTGTTCATCATCACAGGAGTGGGCATCATTGTGTATTCCAACCAGCCACCCAACGAACCCCGCGAACGCGATTATGTATTGGCTGGCTCGTTCTTCACCTTTGCCATCTGGATTGGCATGAGCATACCGGCGTTGTACAGCCTGTTCAGCGAGCGATTCCGATTTGGCGGGGTGCCTGCCGGGGCCGCCGCTACCCTGCTTGCCCTCAGTGCTCCCTTGCTGATGGTGACCCAAAACTGGGACGACCACAGCCGCGCTAACCACTACGCCAGCCGCGACTACGCCCGCAACTTCCTCGAATCCTGTGCCCAGGACGCCATTATATTTACATACGGAGACAACGACACCTACCCGCTCTGGTACTGCCAGGAAGTAGAAAACATCAGGCCGGATGTGCGTGTGGTGAACCTCTCCCTCATCGCGGTCGACTGGTACATAGACCAGCTTCGCCGCGCCATCAACCAGGCAAAACCCATCAAACTCTCTATCCCGCAAGACAAGCTGCGTGGCTTCAAACGCCTGCAAACGCCTTATGTGCCCAACAAAAACGAGCGCCCCATGAGCTTGCAGGAAGTGATGAACTTCCTCAGAGAAGACCATCCGGTGCCTTCGCAGGGTGGACGCAGTTTTGAAACATACCTGCCCACCAGCAAAATTTACCTGCAGGTAGACAAAAACGCCGTAGCTCAAAACCAGGTGATGCCTGCTGGCGACAGCACCGTGGTAGACACCATCTGGTTTGACCTGGGCGTAGGAGAGAAAAAATCAGACTGGATTTTGAAAGACCAGTTGGCCATGCTTGACATTGTCTATTCTAACCTTTGGGAACGCCCTATCTACTGGGCCGTAACCTGCCGCGAAGACCGCCTCCTGGGCCTCAACGACTACCTGCAACTTGAAGGCCTGGCCGTACGCATCGTACCGGTGAAGTCAAAAAGTGAATCGCAAGCATATGGTATGGTGGGTATGGGAAGAGTAGACACCGATATTGCCTTTGAAAACATCATGAACAAGTGGAAATGGGGCAATTTTGACAACCACCCCACTTTCATCGACCGTTCGTACATGCCCAGCCTGCAAACCATGCGCGTGTCGTTTATCCGCGTGGGCCGGCAATTGGTCACCGAAGGGAAAAAAGACAAGGCCATAGCCTTAGCCGACAAGTATTTTGAGGTGTTCCCCAAATACAATTTCCCGTATGACCAGTTCTCGTCGTTTATGGCCGATATTTACGCACGGGCTGGCGCAAAGGACAAAGCAGCCGAAAAAATAAACGACATCGCCACGTCAATGGAGCAGCAAATGCAGTTTTACCGCTCGCTGCCCCTGGATATGCAAAATGGTTACCAGCAGGACATGAACTTTACCATGAGCACCATGCAGTCAATCATGCGCATCACCAGCGATATGGGCGATTCAACCCTGCTCGACAACCTCGAGAACCGGTTCATGCCCCTGATACCCCAACAACCCGGCCTTCCGGGCGTGGTGCAGTAAACTACAGGCACATGGGCAGGATTGTCGGGATTGACTACGGATCGAAGCGCAGCGGCATCGCGGTGACCGACCCGCTGAAAATCATCGCCAGCGGATTGGTCACCGTACCTACACATGAACTGATGGCGTTTCTCATCCGTTATGTCGGGTCAGAAGATGTGGAATCTTTCGTAGTGGGCTTGCCGCTGCACCTCGATGGCAACCCTGCCCAATTGGCCGATCAGGTCGATGGGTTTGTGCGCAAGCTCCAGAAACAGTTTGAAGGTAAACCGGTTTTCCGGCAAGACGAGAGAAATACGTCCAACGATGCCAAACGCATCATCCTGGCATCGGGGGTAAAAAAACAGAAGCGTCGAGACAAATCGTTGGTCGATAAGATAGCGGCCGCACTCATCCTTGAACAATACATGCAAGCGAACCACTGGTAAACAGCACCGCTTGTTGCAACCGCATCATCAGCCCATGATCCTGCCCATTTATGCTTATGGACAACCGGTGCTTAAAAAAGTAGCCGCACCGATTGAACCCGATTACCCTGGCTTACCCGAACTGCTGGCCAACATGTGGGATACCATGTACCACGCCGACGGCGTGGGTTTGGCCGCTCCACAAGTGGGTCTGTCTGTAAGACTGTTTGTGGTCGACACGACCCTCATTGACCGCGATCAAAAAAGGGACAACGACGTGGGTTTTAAACAGACGTTCATCAATGCTCAAATGGTGGATGAAACGGGCGACTTGTGGACCTACGAGGAAGGATGCCTCAGCATACCGCGCATTCGGGGCGATGTGGAGCGGCCAAAGGTCATTCGCATCCGCTGGCAAAACGAACACTTTGAAACACACGAACAAACTTTTGAAGGCATCAACGCCAGGGTTATTCAACACGAATATGACCACATTGAGGGTATCCTGTTCACCGAACGCCTCAAACCGCTGAAAAAACAGTTGGTGCGCCGAAAATTAGACGACATCCGGCTCGGAAAAATCAATCCGGAATACAAAATGAAGTTTTATTTGGGAAAATAGCATTACTTTTGCCCGACATCAAATGCTGCTTCATTATGTCTGTCTCCACCATTACTGCATGGGCCGAGGAGGATCGGCCCCGTGAAAAAATGTTGTTAAAAGGCAAGCTGGCCCTTTCCGATGCCGAGCTCGTCGCCATTCTGCTGGGCAGTGGCTTGCCCGGCGAAAATGCCGTAGCACTTGCCCAGCGCATCCTGGCTTCGGCCGACCATAACCTGCACGAACTGGGCCGCCGATCGGTAGACGAGTTGCAGCGCTTCCGGGGTGTGGGCGAGGCCAAAGCAGTGGCCATCGCCGCCGCTTTGGAATTGGGCCGCCGCCGGCAGTTGTCGGATTTGCGCGACCGGCCGCGCGTCACCACCAGCAGAGATGCCTACAATGCCATTGCCACGTTGCTCAACGACCTGCACCACGAGGAGTTCTGGCTGCTGTTGCTCAACAAAAACAATGAAATTACTGCCCGAAGCCGCATGAGCACGGGTGGCGCAGCTGGTACGGTGGTCGACTTAAAAATGATTTTCAAAACCGCCCTGGATGCGCGCGCCACCGCTTTTATTGCCGTGCACAACCATCCCTCTGGCAGCCTTTCGCCCAGCCAGGCCGACATAGAGCTTACCCGCCGCTTGCGCAAAGCGGGCGAGGTGCTCGACCTGCCTTTGCTGGACCACCTCATCGTGTCGGAACGCGGTTATTACAGTTTTACAGACGAAGGCGTGTAAATGATACAACGATTGGCTTTAAAGACTGTCTATAAAGGCATACTTTTATCCGTCTTAAATGGAAAGCCATGCTTTTACGCCATTACCTCGTCTTTCATGCCTTTTTTTGGCTCTACTTGCTTGGTTGCGTGTCTGCTCCAATGCCCTGCAAGCCCCTTGCGGGCACCTGGTTGAATCCTGATGGGTTTGTGTTTGTATTTTTGCCAGACAGCAGTGCCCTGTGGCTTACGCAATTTGGAAACCAATACGATACCGTGCGTTTGCGCTACGCGTTGGACTGCACCCAGGTGCCCCTTGCCCTCAACCTGACCGGTTTTCAAGGGGGGCCGCACCAAGGCAAAACGTTACACGGCATCCTGGAATGGACTTCCGATTCTACCTTCCGATTCCGCTACGAGTTGGATACGCGTCCGACTGTTTTTGACAACGAACAAACCATGAAATTTGTGTTCACCAAGTGATGTTGTCCATCACCCAACCACCATACACAACATGACCAGTACCGTAGAATACCTTGGCGACCTGCGCACCCGCGCCACGCACCTGAAATCGGGCCAAAGTTTTATCACCGATGCGCCCACTGACAATGAGGGGAAAGGAGAAGCTTTTTCGCCCACAGACCTGTGCGCCACTTCTTTGGCCACCTGCATGCTCACGGTGATGGGCATCAGTGCCCGCAACCGCAATGTAGACATCAGTGGGGCTAAGGCAGAGGTCACCAAAATCATGGCATCGGATCCACGGCGCATAGCCCGCATAGAAATTCGACTGTTGATGCCGCCAGGCGCGTACTCCGACGCCGAAAAACGGGTGCTGGACACGGCAGCCCGCACGTGTCCGGTGGCGCTTAGT
>Ga0247840_10001899_pt1 | contig 38686 bp, 34 predicted proteins | sample LaCruzMarch2015__FD_192404 | JGI IMG/M metagenome (GOLD analysis project Ga0247840, IMG submission 192404) | Freshwater microbial communities from meromictic Lake La Cruz, Castile-La Mancha, Spain - LaCruzMarch2015_17m | ecosystem: Environmental > Aquatic > Freshwater > Lake | place: Spain... | reverse complement strand
GCGGACGTTCTGGTTCCTGATAACCTGTTCAAAGCGGGGATCGGCACCGTGTGGATCAGCCGGCTGTTGCCGGATGGCCGCTATGCGATGGCTGGAATCCTCGTCGATACCTACTGCCTGGGTGTCAAGAACGCGCTCTTCAAGATCTTCGAGGGCGCGGAGTATCCCGCATTCCTGGACAGGATTCGGGACGGTCCGGGAGGCGCGCTCGTGCGGCAGGAGCCGGCCTACGCGCGCAAGCTGGTCGAGGATGCGGCGGCCTATGCCAGGAATCTCGGTTTCGAGCCGCATCCGGACTACCGGATCGCCGGGTTGATCTTCGGTGATATCGACCCGGCCGAGTGTCCGGTCGACTTCAGCTTCGGGTTGAACGGTCGACCCATGTATATCGAGGGACCGGACGATAGCCCGGCGATGCAGCGGCGCATTCTGAAACAGCTCGGACAGGCGGCGCTGCGTCAAGCGGACGCCGGTGTCGATCAAATCAGCTAGGCCTGGCGGGCCTTGATCAAGATTCCGGCCACTTGGACTCGCCGGGTGCGTAGTCAGGCCATCCTGGCCTGACATCCTCAGGGCTGGAAGCCCTGACTACGCACGCCGCTGGCCGGGATTACGATCAAGGTCGCCTGGCGTGGCGCAGGACCACGGTGAAGTCTTCACGCAGATAGCCGGTCTCGATGGCGCAGACGGCCCCCAGGTCTTGGGCGAGGGCGAGGATCTCGTCAGGTTCCCAGTAGTTGAAGGTGTCGCAATCGTCGGGGCCGCGCAGCAGGTTGAAGAGAAAGCCCTCGCGCGCGGCCGCCAGGCAGCGCGCGATGAACTGCCGGGTCTCATCGCGGGTGAAGGTGTTCATGGCGCCGCTGCAGATGTAGTAGTCGGCCTCCGGCAGTGGGTCTTGCAAGGCGTCGAGCAGCAGGATTTCCTGGCGCGTGCGGGTGCGGGCGAGTTCGACCATGGGGGCGACGACGTCGATGCCGAGATAACGCCCCGGTAGGGCCCCTTCCGATTTCAGATAGGTATAGAAGTCGCCCATGCCGCAGCCGACGTCGGCCAGGGTCAGGTCGGCCAGATCCGCGGGCAGTAAGCGGCGCAGCACATTGAACCGGACGCGCTGGGTGTGCGCCGATTCCCAATGGGCACCCTCGGCGTTATGGCCGTAGCGCTCCAGTGCCAGGCGGTAGAAGGCGTCGGTGTCGACTCTGGGCATGGTGGGTGACCTGTGCGGCCCTGAGTAACGAGCCAGAAAAAGCTGAACAACGACAACGACCGAGACACCAACGGCCTCCCATAATGAACTTGTTTAACTCATTAGTGAACAATTCCTGATCAAGTCGCGTGGGCCAGCTCAGGCGGCCTTGATCATCGTTCTGGCCGTAGGGTGGACAAGCGCTAGCGCAGTCCACCGAATCCCGCGCCGCCGCTGGTGGACTGCGCTGCGCTTGTCCACCCTACGATGTTCCGTGGCCGGAACCGTGACAAAGGCCGCTCAGTCGATGAGTCGGTAATGTGCCCCGCAGTAGGGGCAAACGGCGGTGCCGTCGGGGCTGTTCTCGATCGGCAGGTAGACCCTCGGGTGCATGTTCCACAGTTTGTCGGCAGGGCGCGGGCAGCACAGCGGCAGGTCGGCGCGGCTGACCGCGATGCTGTTTGCACTCTGGTGCGCGGCGGTCGTGTTGGCTGGCTGAGCGGCGGCCTGGTGCATTGGGGTCTCCGGTGTCTGGATGCGGTTGCGGCGCGTGCGGACCGGCGCTGACCCGGCGTCAGGCCGGATCCGGGCCGGTCCGGTATCGGGTCAAGCCAGGGTCAGCCACTCCGGGTGCGTGTCCCGACGGCCATGGACCTGATCGAAATAGAGCGCTTGCAGGCGTTCGGTGAGCGGACCGCGACCGCCCTTGCCGATGGTGCGGTTGTCGACCTCGCGGATCGGTGTCACCTCGGCGGCGGTGCCGGTGAAGAAGGCCTCGTCGGCAATGTAAACTTCATCGCGCGTGATGCGTTTCTCGACCACCCGCAGACCCCGCTCTTCGCACAGGGCAAAGACGGTGCGGCGGGTGATGCCGTCCAGGGCGGAGGTCAAATCCGGGGTGTAGAGCACCCCGTCGCGCACGATGAAGATATTCTCGCCGCTGCCTTCCATGACATAGCCGGAGGTGTCCAGCAGCAGGGCTTCGTCATAGCCGTCGCGCATGGCCTCCTGCAGCGCCATCATGGAGTTCATGTAGTTCCCGTTGGCCTTGGCGCGACACATCGTGATGTTCACATGGTGACGGGTAAAGGACGACACGCGGATGCGGATGCCGTTCTTCATGTTGTCTTCACCCAGATAGGAGCCCCACTCCCAGGCGGCGACCATGCAGTGGACCTTGAGGTTGTCGGCGCGCAGGCCCATGCCCTCGGCGCCATAGAAACACATCGGACGGATGTACGCGGACGCGAGCGCGTTCTCCCGCACCACGGCACACTGCGCGGCCTGCAGGGTCGCGCGGTCCCAGGGCATGGGTATCCCCAGAATGTGGGCCGAATTGAACAGCCGGTCCGTGTGCTCCTGAAGACGGAAGATGGCCGCGCCGCGGTCGGTCTGATAGGCGCGGACGCCCTCGAAGACGCCCATGCCGTAGTGCAGGGTGTGGGTCAGGACATGCACCTTGGCCTCGCGCCAGGGCACCATCTCACCGTCCAGCCAAATCAGACCGTCACGGTCCGCCATCGTCGCCATGTGCTACTCCGCTCGGGTCGGGGCCGGTGCCCCGCCGTGGTTGATTCCGAATAATTGCCGGTCGGCCGGCCCGATCCGCGGCGTCAATCGCCCATCAACTCCTGCCACAGGCCGCGGACGCGCGTGCGCTCCGGGAGCAGGGCGTCGTCCGGTACCGTCTTGGGTTGATCCTGCAAGGTACTGCGATGATAGGCGCCGCGCAGGGCCTTGTAAGCCTCCGTGAGATCGGTCGTGGTTTGACCGGGCAGCAGGTCCAGCCGAGCCAGGGTTTCGAGTTGACGGATGTTGTCGGTCCAGAATGCCAGGTCCGGGTACTGCTCGGCCCACCGCAGGACCGAGTATTGAACCATAAACTCGATGTCGGCAATACCGCCGTGCCCTTGCTTGAGGTCGAAACGTCCGCGCCCGCTCTTGTCCAGGTTGTCGCGCATGCGTGCGCGCATCGCCCGGACGTCCTCGCGCAGCGTTTCGGGATCGCGCGGCCGGCAGATGATCGCGTGGCGGATCACGCCGTAGCGCTCGGCCAGCGCGGTGTCGCCGGCCACCGGCCGGGCGCGGATCAGCGCCTGGTGTTCCCAGGTCCAGGCACTGTGTTCCTGATAGTCGGCGAAGGCGGTGAGTGAGCGCACCAACATGCCCTTGTTGCCGTCCGGGCGCAGGCGCATGTCCAATTCGTAGAGGATGCCCGACGGAGTGTGCGCGGTCATCATGTGGATCATGCGCTGGCCGAGCCGGTTGTAGAACTGCTCGGCGCTGATGGGTTTGGGTCCGTCGGTCTCGGCGCCGGGCTGGATGCTGCCGTGGAGAAACACCAGGTCGAGGTCGGACCCGTAGCCCAGCTCCAGCCCCCCGAGCTTGCCGTAACCCAGCACCAGCAGGCCGGTGTCATCGTCCCGCAGGCCCGCGGGCCGGCCGTGGCGCCTGGCCAGATGGGCGAAGGTCAGCGCCAGGGTGCGGGCGACCGCGACCTCGGCGATCTCGGTGAGGTAATCGCTGACCTTCATCAGGGGCACCACGCCGGTCAGGTCGGCGGCGGCCACCCGCAGCATGTTGCCGTGGGCGAACTGACGCAGCCGCTCCATCTGCTGGTCCAGGTCTTCCGCATCGATCGGGGCGAGCAGGGCGGCCAGCTCCGCTTCGAGGTCATGCCGCCGCTGGGGGGTGTAGAGTCGGCGCGGGTCGATCAGCTCGTCGAGCAGCAGCGGCTGGCGGACGATTTGCTCGGCGATCCAGGGGCTCATGCCGGTGAGCCGCGCGAGCTGCGTGAGGGCCATCGGCCGCTCCATCAGCATGGCCAGATAGGCGGTGCGCCGTACCACCGACTCCAGCACGCGCAGGACGCGCTCCAACGCCAGGTCCGGCGCCTCGCTGGCGGCAATGACCTGCAGCGCCAGCGGCAGCAACTGGTGGAGCCGCTCTCCGCCGCGGGTGCTCAGTCCCTTGCGGGCGGTGGCGTCGCGGAAGGTACCCAGCCGCTGCCGGGCCGCCTGAGGGTCCGTAAAGCGCGCGGCGGCCAGGACCTCCAGGGCGCGCGCGTCGTCCAGGGTGCCGCGCCACAGCGCGGTGAGGTCCGGGTCCAGGCCGGCGGGCTCGGTCGGGGGGGCCGTGAACACCTGATCGAACTGATCCTGGACGCATTGCCGGTGCCCATCCAGATCCTTGGCGAAGGTCTCCCAGTCGGCACAACCCATGGTGCGCGCGAGGCGTAATCGCCCCAGGTCATCGGCGGGTAGCAGGTGGGTTTGCCGGTCCCGGTAGGCCTGGATGCGGTTCTCCACCAGGCGCAGGAAACAGTAGGCGTCATCGAGTTGCTGCACGGCGACGGCGGGCAGCAGCCCGCGCTGTCCGAGCAGTGTCAGCACCCGGCGGATCGGGCGGGTCTGCAGGTCCGGATCGCGTCCGCCGCGCACCAACTGAAAGGCCTGGCCGATGAACTCGATCTCGCGGATGCCGCCTGGACCGAGTTTGATGTTGGCGTCCATGCCTTTCTTGTAGAGTTCCTTGGCGATCATCTGCTTGAGATCACGCAGGGAGTCGATGGCGCCGAAGTCGAGATAGCGCCGGTAGACGAAGGGTCGCAGCAGGTTCTCCAGGGCGGCGACGGCCGGCGGGTCGCCGGTCAGGACGCGCGCCTTGATCATGGCGTAGCGCTCCCATTCGCGTGCCTGCGACTGGTAATAGTCCTCCAGTGCATCGAGCGCCATCACCAGTGGGCCGGCATCGCCGAAGGGGCGCAGCCGGGTGTCCACGCGGAAGACGAAGCCATCGACGGTTTGGTTGTCGAGCGTCTGCACCAGGCGCTGGGCGAGCCGCAGAAAGAACTGTTGATTGGTCAGCTCGCGCGGTCCGCCGCTCACCTGGCCCTGGGCGGGAAAGGCGAAAATCAGGTCGATGTCGGACGACAGATTCAGCTCGCGCGCTCCGAGCTTGCCCATGCCGATGACCAGCAGGTGTTGCTCGCGGGCCGGGCCGCCCGCCGCGTCGGCCGGGTCGGCGGGATCGACCGGGGTACCGAGTTCGGCGCGCGTCCAGTCGTGGAGCCGCGTCAAGGCTTCGCGGATGCAGCAGTCGGCCAGTTCAGAGAGGTCTTCCAGGGTTTCGTCCAACCCGGCCAGGCCGCCCAGGTCGCGCCAGATGATGCGCGTCTGCTCGCGGCGGCGTAAGCGCCGCAGGGCGCGCTGCAGGGTCGGCTCGTCGGTCACGCCGGCCAGGGCGCCGGCCAGCCGGGACGCGAGGTCGCCGGGCTGATAGAGCCGATCCAGATCGCCGGAGTCCAGCAAGTCGGCGAACTCGGCCGGGTGGCGTGCCGCGGCCTGAGCGACGTATTCGCTGCCTTCCCAGACGCGCGTGCGGATAGCATCGAACACGGGGGCGGCGGGCCGCGCGCGGCCCTGGGTGACGGCCCAGTCCAGCCACTGCTGCCACAGGCGGTCGGGGGCTTCCTGGAGTGCCGGCTCCGCGATCATGGTGTCCTGAGTCCCTCAGGAACCAGGGTCGGTGATCGGGAATGCATGGTCCGCACCGGCCGCGGGACGTTCGGGTCCGCGTGATCCCGCGCGCGCACCGGGCGGGCCCTCACAGGGGCTCGATGGCGTAATCGGCCGCCACCCGGGTCTCGCCGCCGCCGGGGACATCGATCACCTCGGAGGCGGTATTGACGGTCTCCACGCACAGCATGATGCGATAGTCCTCATCGTCCAGGTCATCCATGGCGCGGGCGGTCGCCACCCAGGGGTTCCATGCGACGCAGGTGGCGCTGTGACGGCTGTTGATGCGAATGCGCCGCTCCAGCACCGGGTCTTCGATGGTCAGGGCCGGCGGTACCGACTCGTAGATGCGGTTGACCTCGGCGGCGATCGTGAGCGGCCCCTCCTGGGTGCGGATGGCGTTCTGCGCCCCGGCGGCCTTATCGATGTAGGAACAGCCGTCCAGCCCCAGCACGCGCACCCGGGTGGCGTCGCCGACGCTGAAATAGGTGTGCAGACCCTGGGTGATCTGGAAGGTCCGATCACCGGCATTGCGGGTGATCAGTTCCACCCCCAGGGTGGCGCCGACGGTGATCTCCACCAACAGATTGAAATAATAAGGCCACAGGGCGCGGGTCCGGGCGTCGTCGGCCACGCCCAGGGTCACGCGGGTGGCGCCGCTCGGCAGCGTGCTGGTCGCCAGGATCGACCAGGGCCAGGTGCGCACGAAGCCGTGGGCGGGCCGGTCCAGACCCTCGGGGTCGGCGCCGAACCAGGGCCAGCAGATGGGGATGCCGCCCTTGATTGCCTTACCTGGCGCGAAATAGGCGCGCTTGCTGACGAACAGCAGGTCGGTCGCGGCGCCCGCTGGACGGTAGGCCAGTACCTGGCCCGCATAGGGTGAGATCAGGGCGGTCGCCAAGCCGTTGTCGATCTCGATCATGGTCAAGCCGCCGCGTCCCGTGGTGAAACGCAGGGTTCCGCTGATCCCGAAATCAGCATTGAGAATGTCGATATCCAAGATGAAGACTCCGGAAATGGGGTGCCCGCCGGGGGTTCATTGGCAGGGCCCGAGAAGACGCAGGGTACCGCTCATGGGCGAAAACGCAAAGCGTCCTCAAAACCGTTCCGACTGCTTGGGCAGGAATCCGGCCTCTGCCAGACTGCGGATCATGGTCTCGATGACCTCGTTGATGGTGGTTTTCTCGGAGCCTGGGTCCATGGGCTGTGACCGCGCGGACCAGACTAGCTTCTCGCGGGCGACGTCATACAGGTTGGTCTCGAGCTGGAGCATCGGGAAGTTGGCGTAATAGCCCGGTTCGGTGACATAGCCGTGGACCCGCTGGTAGTAGGGATAGAGGCTGCCGGAGAGGCTGGGGTTGACGAAGTTGCGGGACTGGATCTGTGCGGAGCGCTCACCCACCAGGTGGGTGATGATGACGCCTTGTGCGCCGGTGCCGACAACCGCGCGTTTCACCGCCTTGACGTCCCCGAGACCGCCATCGGGCAGCAGGCCATGGCCGGCACGCGCCGAGACCCCGCGTGCGCGCAGCGCGGCAACGAAATTCACCTCATAGGCACGCCGCACCTTGCCATTGGCCGCGACGCCGAACACGACCAGATTGCGGTAGGGTTTGGGTGTAATTCCGGGCGCACTCCAGGTCACGGGGGCCGGGTTCGACGCGCAGCCGTTGACCAGCAGGGCAAGCAGGAGGGCGGCGCCGCACAGGGCCAGGTAGGCGGCGGCGATGCCGGTTCGGGCTGGGCGCATAGCGATGATCCTCTCATGGCAGTCGGGAAGGTTCCCGTCCGGCCGCGGAGTTTGACCGCGAACGGGTCGCAGAGGCAAGGACATCGGGGTTGATCGGCCGTCGCGAACTGTGTGTGGCTGGCTCAACCGCCCGCTGCCGCGCGGGTCTCCGGGGCATATTCGAAGGCGTCGGAGAACAGGTGATCCCGAGGCAAGCCGCGGGCCTCGAAGGCGCGGCGGCCGGCCTCCACCATCGGCGGCGGCCCGCTCAGGTAGCAGTCGACTCCGCTCAGATCCGGGTGATCCGCCGCGACCGCCTCATGGACGAACCCGCTCCGTCCCTGCCAGTCCGGGTCGGGCTCCGAGAGGACCGGGGTGTAGTTGAAGTGCGGGTGCGCCCGCGCCCAGGCGAGCGGCAGGTCGGGGAGATAGAGATCGCGGCGCGCCCGCACCCCCCAGTAGAGTTGCATCGGGCGTTCGATCCCGATAAAAAAGGCATGCTCGATCATGGCCTTGAGCGGTGCAAAGCCGGTGCCGCCGCCCATCAGAATGATCGGGCGGTCGGCGTCCTCGCGCAGAAAGAAGGTGCCGAGCGGTCCCTGGATGCGCAGGATGGTCTTTTCCTGCAAGTCATTGAACACATAATCCGTGAACTGGCCCTGGGGCACATGGCGCACATGCAGTTCGATGGCCGCGTCGTCATGGGGGGCATTGGCAATGGAGAAGGCCCGCTTGCGCCCGTCGCGCAGGATGAAGTCCAGATATTGACCGGCGAAGAACTGGAGCCGCTGCTGCTCCGGCAGTTTCAGAGAAAGGCGCACCACGTCATGGCTCAGGTGTTCCTTACGGATCACGCGGCACGGCAGGGTCCGGACCTCGATCTGGGCGACGCCGCGGATTGGCGTCACGCCGAGGACCAGATCGGCCGTCGGGACCGCCTGGCAGGTGAGGCAGGTCCCCGGCGGTTTGCCTTCCAGGCCGCTCGTCGTGGCGCTCGGATAGTCGACCTGACCGGTGATGAGCCGGGCGGCGCAGGCGCCGCAGGTGCCGTTGCGGCAGCCGTAAGGCAGCCCCACGCCTTGGCGCAGTGCGGCGGCGAGAATGGTCTCGCCGGGCGCCGCGTCGAAGCGCTGGTCGGCCGGCTCGGTGCGGATCTGGAAGCTCATGTCAGTCGACCGTCTTTGCGCCGGCGCGCCTTTGCGTGAATAATCCGACTGGATTGCAAACGAATGACTGCGGCGGGATTGTGGACCAAATCATCATTGTCGGCTGCGGATATGTGGGCACGCGTCTGGCCCGCCAATACCTGGACCTTGGTTTGTCCGTGACCGGCCTGGTACAAAGCCCCGCCGGGGTCGAGCGCCTCGGCGCCGCCGGCATCCCGGCGCGGCGCGTCCAACTGGCGCAGGACGGCCAGACGGCAACGGAGCCCCTTGGCGCGCTGGACGGCGCCCGCGTCTTCCATCTGGCGCCGCCGTCGGCCGCGGGCAGCGAAGACCAGCATACCCGCGCTCTGGTCGATGCGTTCGCCCGGACCGGTCACCCGCGCCGGGTGGTCTACATCAGCACCACCGGTGTCTATGGCGACTGCCGGGGGGCCTGGGTGGACGAGTCCTGGCCGGCCCGCCCTGGGGTCGATCGCGCGCGCCGCCGGTGGGATGCCGAGCAGACCCTGAGGCGCTGGAGCGCGGCGAGCGGGGGCGAACTGGTGATCTTGCGGGTCGCCGGAATCTACGGCCCGGATCGGCTCCCGTTGGAGCGTATCCGCCAGGGTCAGCCGCTGGTGCGGCCGCAGGAGTCGCCCTTCAGCAACCGCATCCATGTGGACGATCTGGTCGCGGCCTGCGTCGCCGCGATGGAGCGCGGCCGGTCGGGCGCCGTGTACAATGCTTGCGACGACGCGCCCAGCACCATGACCGACTATTTCCTGGCGATCGCCGATGCTGCCGGCCTGCCGCGTCCGCCATTGATTCCGATGGCGGAAGCGGCTGGTCAGGTTTCCGCTGGGATGCTGTCCTACCTGGCTGAATCGCGACGTCTGCGCAATCGCAAGCTGCGCGAGGAGCTGGGGCTGAGTCTGCGGTATCCCAGTCTGGCGGACGGGCTGCGCGCCTGTGCCATCGTGCGCACCGCCTGATCAAGTCGACTGCTGAGCGCCGTTTCCAAGCTGACGGATAAGGATGACTGGCGACTGACAGCAGGATGACAAGCAGCTAGACTTCGCTTCCGCTCGGGCGCTGCTCAGGGGCTACCTGGACCCGCCCGGCGGTCGTTTTCGACCAGATCGAGCCAGGAGACAAACCAGTGAGCCCAACCATCCGATCGTCCGCCTTGGCGACCGCCCTGATCGCGGTCATGTCGCTGTCGGCGCCGGCCAGCGCCGTGGATGACAGCAACTTCAACTACGAAACCACCAAAGACCTGCTCGCGGTCTGTGCCGCCGGCATGGACGCGCAGGCGCAGGTCGCGGCGGCCTTCGGCTGCCGCGCCTTCATTGAAGCGACGGTGCAGTACCACGACGCGATCAGCGACCGCAAGAAGCTGAAACGGCTGATCTGCTACCCCAAGGATGCCACCATTGCCGGTGCCCGGGATATTTTCCTCGCCTGGGGTAAAAAGAACGCGGACAACGCCAAGCAGATGAACGAACTGCCCGTCGTGGGTCTGGTGCGAGCCCTGGCGCAAGCCTATCCCTGCCGATGAGCCGTCCGGTTCAACATTTCTTCTCGTCGCATCATTACCCGGAGCTTTTCATGAAACCGATCGCCATTCTCCTCCTTGCCGCGGCTGCCGGGCTGGCAATGACCGGCTGCGGCGACACCTCCCGTGCGCGGGTCGCCACCGGGACCGGCATGGGTGCCGCCACTGGTGCCATCATCGGCTCGTTCAGCGCGAATGCCGGCACCGGCGCCCTGATCGGCGCCGGGGTCGGTGCCCTGGGCGGCGTCCTGGTGGACGAGCACGCCCGCGGCAGCTTCAGCAACTGAGACCCTCTGCCGGCCCGTCGCTGCGACGGGCCGTCTTGCCGCGGCCATGCGTAACATTCATTAAAGGACCCGATCGATGCAAGCCAACTCAGCGTTCATCCATGCCCTGGCTGCCGCCGGGATCGCCTTGGCCTTGGGCCAGCCGGCCGTGGCCGTGGAAAATGCGGATTTCCGCTTTGATACCACCAAGGACCTGTACGCCGTCTGCGCGGTGCCGTCCAACGCGGCCGAGTATCCGATGGCACACCAGGCGTGCCGTGCGTTCATCGAGTCCGCGGTGCAATACCACGATGCGATCAGCAAGCCGAAGCAGATGAAGCGACTGATCTGCTATCCGGCGAACGCCACCATCGAGGAGGGTTTGTCGGCCTTCAACGCCTGGGCCGCGGCCAAGGCCGGTGACGCAACGCTGATGGGCGAGCCGCCGGTGGTTGGTTTGATCCGCGCACTCGCGGCCAAGTATCCTTGTAAGGGCTGAACCTGCCGCTCCCCAGGCGCCTCCGGTGGCGGTCGCGGGCCACGTTTCTCAGATACCAGGAACCCACATGAAGACCTTTTCGATGAAGATTGTCGGCGTCCCCAAGGCGCTGATCGCCGCGGTCCTGATCACCACGCTGCCCCTGGCCGGGTGCGGCAACACGACCGGGACACGTTCAGCGAGCGGTGCGCTCATGGGTGCCGCGGGCGGTGCGCTGATCGGTTCACTGACCGCTCAAGCCGGGGCCGGCGCTCTGATCGGGCTCGGCGTGGGTGCCCTCGGCGGCTACCTTTATGATCAGCACCTCAAAGGCAATATCGACTGATCGAGTGGGGTGTTGGTGGACGACTATCGCATCGGTGGGTTCGGTCCCTGGCGTTTCGTTGCGTTTTTTTGCTCAACCGACAGTTGACGCACTGACCTCGATACACTACTTTTCGCCGTGCTTCCATTGTCGCCAGCCACCAGGGTTCCAATCGACCGACAAGACACTACCCTATCGCCCCTCCGGACTACTTCCCGGGGCATGTCTTTGGGACCCGACCCGTCCGAAAGCCGAAGTAAGCGCCGATTCAGGCGCCGTCTGAAGGTTGCCGGACCCACTCCCGATCCATACCCCAGGCCCGATTCCGATCGCGCGATGCGATTTGTCTCCGCGTGTCCTACCCTTGTGGCATCGCGCACCGCGATGTGCGGCATGCCGTCGGCAGCGACGGCGGGCAGTTCTCAGTTTCCGACGAGCGGACTTGTGTATTGGTCGCTCGGCGGGTTTCCTCCGACCAATGCACACGAACGTGAGAGACAGCGATGAGGATCTACGTAGGCAACCTGTCGTATAGCGTCACTGATGAGGATCTGCGCGAGGTTTTCGGCGAATACGGCGAACTCGCCGCCGCCGAGGTCATCAAGGACAAATTCTCTGGTCAGTCCAAAGGATTTGGGTTTGTCGATATGCCCAACAACGCGGATGCGGATACCGCAATCAAGGAGTTGAACGAGTCCGTCTACAAGGGCCGTAAGCTCACCGTCAACGAGGCCCGTCCGCGCGAGCAGAATCGTCCGCGCGGCGGCGGCGGGGGTGGCGGGGGAGGCGGTGGTTGGGGCGGCGGCGGGCGCGACCGTGATCGCGACGGCGGCGGCCGTGAGGGCGGCGGGCGCTACTGAAGCCGGAACCTGGTTGACGGATCGGCCGCTTGCGTCAGCGGGCGCCCGATCCTGACGTCGTTTGGGGCGCGTTGGTCTGGCTCATGCCCGCGGACCATCGATGCCAAGATCCCCCCAGATTCGATCGACCCGTTCGCGCACCGCATCGTCCATACGAATCGGGCGGCCCCACTCGCGGGTCGTCTCGCCGGGCCATTTGTTGGTCGCGTCGAATCCGATCTTGGACCCGAGACCCGACACCGGGGAGGCGAAGTCCAGGTAGTCGATCGGGGTGTTCTCGATCAGTACCGTATCGCGTACCGGGTCCATGCGGGTGGTCATGGCCCAGATGACATCCTTCCAGTCGCGGGTGTTCACGTCGTCGTCCACCACGATGACGAACTTGGTGTACATGAACTGCCGCAGAAAGGACCAGACGCCCATCATCACGCGCTTGGCATGGCCTGGGTATTGCTTCTTCATGCTGACAACGGCGAGCCGGTAAGAGCAGCCCTCGGGCGGCAGATAGAAGTCCGCGATCTCCGGGAATTGCTTTTTCAGGATCGGCACGAAGACCTCGTTCAGTGCGACCCCGAGGATGGCCGGCTCATCCGGCGGCCGGCCCGTGTAGGTGCTGTGATAGATCGGGTCGGCGCGCTGGGTGATACGCTCGATGGTGAAGACCGGGAAGCGGTCGACCTCGTTGTAATAGCCGGTGTGGTCGCCGAAGGGGCCCTCGGGCGCCAGATCGTCCGGGTGGATGTGGCCCTCAAGGACGATTTCGGCGCTGGCCGGGACTTGCAGGTCGGAGCCCAGGCAGGCGGCCAGTTCGGTCCGGCTGCCGCGCAGCAAGCCCGCGAAGGCATACTCCGACAGGGTGTCGGGCACCGGTGTCACCGCGCCCAGGATGGTCGCCGGGTCGGCGCCCAGGGCCACCGCGACCGGGAAGGGTTGGCCCGGATGCGCGCGCTGGAAGTCCCGAAAATCCAGGGCCCCGCCGCGATGGGCGAGCCAGCGCATGATGACGCGATTGGGTCCCAGCACCTGCATCCGGTAAATGCCGAGGTTCTGTCGCGACTTCTCGGGGCCGCGGGTCACCACCAGTCCCCAGGTGATCAGGCGCGCGGCATCCCCCGGCCAGCAGTGCTGGATCGGGTAACGCCCCAGGTTGACCTGATCGCCGGCGAACACCTGCTGCTGACAGGGAGCGTTGCGCCGCACCTTCGGGGCCATGTCCAGGACCTTCTTGAAGATCGGCAAGGCCGCCCAGGCTTCACGCATTCCTTTGGGTGGGTCCGGCTCTTTGAGGAAGGCGAGCAGCCGCCCGACCTCGCGCAATGCCTCGACCGACTCCTCGCCCATCCCGAGCGCGACCCGTTTGGGGGTGCCGAACAGGTTGCCGAGCAAGGGGACCCCGGAGCCCTTGGGGCGCTCGAACAGGAGCGCGGGACCGCCCGCGCGCAGGGTGCGGTCGCAGATCTCGGTGACCTCGAGGTAGGGATCCACCTCGGCCCGGACGCGCTTGAGTTCGCCGCGTCCTTCCAGTTGTTCGATGAAGTCACGGAGATCGGCGTATTTCATGGGCTGAGGTCGGGCTGAGTGCGGGCCGGCATGATCGGGCATTGCGCGGCTCGGCTCAAGCTGCGGGCGCCTCAGTCGTACTTGATGTCTGAAATCCTGCAAATCTGAGTGTGCCTGTCTGGTATCTGACATTCCAGGGGGGGCTGTTCGGTTGCAGGCGCGGATCAAGAGCGCTTCCCTGAAGCGATTTCTCTTGGTATACTATCGGCATAAATATTGCTTAAACATTACAGTGCAATGTCGGCCTTTAGATCAGTCAGGCGCTGACGCTTCGGATCTTCGCACGCACCGACCGTTGCCGCTACCGAATGCAGGTGTGTAACCGAGGGTTTCATTCGCGTTCTTGATCCGGCCGTTACGGCTGGGCGGGCGGATCCTGTCAGTGATCGGGTTTGCGGATTCCGGCCGACCAGGTCTTGCGTGCCCGCTGGCCGGCCCTATCCCCAAGAAAATGAGTAGTTGAATAATCTTGTGAAAGCCCAACCTCCGCAGCCTCGTACGGAGTCGGAGGTCGGCAAAGGTCCAGCCGTGTGATTGAACTTCGGCGCATCGATGAACAGCCGTGTCCCGATTGACGCGGCTGGCAGTTATGCGATTCGTGTAGAATCGCTGAGTGCGAACGCGCTCCCCGGTACGCCGGGAGAACGCGCCGCAGATGGAGACCGCGCAGACGGTCGGAGTGCGCTGCCCGATGGCTTGACGCCAGGCGGCGCAGGCAAGCTGTCCACCAAGACAAACGAAGCGATCCAGAGGAGCATCCCGATGACCAGACAAGACCACGAGAGCGCCGCGCTCGCAGACGACGAGCAGACGTGGGGCAAAGGCAATACGCCCGAGGTCTCATGGGCGGGCTTTACTGCCGGTCCCTGGCAGCACGAGATCGACGTACGCGATTTCATCCAGCGCAACGTCACGCCCTATACCGGCGACCATCAGTTCCTGGCGGGCGCCACCAAGGCCACCAAGGCGCTATGGAACCGCGTAATGGAACTGCGCAAAGAAGAGTTCGAGAAAGGCGGCGTACTGGATGCCGACACCAGCGTGCCGTCGGACCTGCTGTCGCATGGTGCGGGCTATATCCAGCCATCGCTCGAATCGATCGTCGGCCTGCAGACCGACAAGCCGCTCAAGCGGGCGATCATGCCCACCGGCGGCGTCAAGATGGTGGTCGATGGGCTCAAGGCCTACGGCTATAAGATCGATCCGGCGATCCAGGAAATCTTCGGCCGCTATCGCAAGTCGCACAATCAGGGCGTCTTTGACGCCTATACGTCCGAGATGCGGGCGATCCGCAAGTCCGGCATCATCACCGGTTTGCCGGACGCCTATGGCCGTGGGCGGATCATCGGCGACTACCGCCGCGTTGCCCTGTATGGTGTCGATCGCCTGATCGCCGAGCGTGAAGAGCAGAAAGACATCAGCGACGCGGCGCGCATGAGCGAAGAGGTCATCCGTGAACGCGAGGAGCTCAGCGATCAGATTCGCGCGCTGAAAGACCTCAAGGTGATGGCTTCCAAGTATGGCTATGATATCTCCGGACCGGCCAACACGGCCCAGGAAGCCATCCAGTGGCTCTATTTCGGTTATCTCGGCGCCATCAAGGAGCAGAACGGTGCCGCCATGTCGCTGGGGCGCACGTCGACCTTCCTCGACATCTACGTGGAGCGCGATCTGAAGGCACGTCGCCTGACCGAGAGCGAGGCGCAGGCGCTGTTCGACCAGTTCGTGATCAAGTTGCGGCTGGTGAAGTTCCTGCGTACGCCGGACTATGACGCGCTGTTCTCGGGCGACCCGACCTGGGTGACCGAGTCCATCGGCGGCATGAGTTCCGACGGCCGCACGCTGGTCACCAAGTCGTCCTTCCGCTTCCTGCACACGCTCGAGACCCTGGGCGCTGCGCCGGAGCCGAATCTGACGGTCCTGTGGTCGCACGCGCTGCCGCAGGGTTTCAAGGATTTCTGTGCGATGACATCCATCCGCACCTCATCGATCCAGTATGAGAACGATGACCTGATGCGCGGTTTCTGGGGGGACGACTACGGCATCGCCTGCTGTGTGTCGCCCATGCGGATCGGCAAGCAGATGCAGTTCTTCGGTGCCCGTGCCAATCTTGCCAAGTGCATGCTCTATGCATTGAACGGCGGACGCGACGAGTTGACCGGCGAGCAGATCGGACCAGCCCTGGAGCCGATTTCCTCCGACGTGCTGGACTATGACGAGGTGATCGGACATTTCCTGCCGATGATGGACTGGCTGGCGCGAACCTATGTCGGCGCGCTCAATGTCATTCATTACATGCATGACAAATATTCTTACGAGCGGCTGGAAATGGCGCTGCATGATAAGGATGTGTTGCGCACCCTGGCCTGCGGTATGGCGGGTTTGTCCGTGGTGGCCGACTCACTGGCCGCGATCAAATACGCCAAGGTCACGGCCGTGCGTGACGAACGCGGGCTCGCCCAGGACTTCATCATCGAGGGCGATCCGCCGCGCTTCGGCAACAACGACGAGCGAGTCGACGCGATTGCCCGCTGGGCCATGGAAGCCTTCATGGAGAAGCTCAAGAAGATCCCGGCCTATCGCAATGCGGTGCATACCCAGTCGATTCTGACCATAACCTCCAATGTGGTCTACGGCAAGAAGACCGGGGCAACGCCGGACGGGCGCAAGAAGGGCGAACCCTTCGCTCCTGGTGCCAATCCGATGAGCGGACGTGACTACAAGGGGGCCTTGGCTTCCATGTCGTCGGTCGCCAAGTTGGATTATCGCCATGCGCAGGACGGCATCTCCTACACCTTCTCGATCGTTCCGAGCGCGCTCGGACCGGTGGAGTCGGACCAGATCGCCAATCTGACCGGGTTGCTGGATACCTACTTCGGTTTGAATCCACACAGCAACGGCGCTCAGCACATCAACGTCAACGTGCTGGAGCGTGAAGCCCTGCTGGATGCGATGGAGCATCCGGAGAAGTATCCGCAACTCACCATCCGGGTGTCGGGCTACGCGGTCAATTTCGTCAAGCTGACGCGCGAGCAACAGCTCGATGTGGTCAACCGCACCTTCCATGGCTGCTGTGCCTGAAGTCACTTCGGTGGACGGCTACGTCCACTCCGTTGAGACCGCCGGGACCGTCGATGGTCCCGGCGTACGCTTTGTCGTGTTTCTGGCCGGCTGTCGTCTGACCTGTCTCTACTGCCATAACCCGGACACACAAAAACTCGGCGGCGGACGGCTCGTCACGAGCCGCGCGTTGCTGCAGGAGATCGCGGAGTACAAGCCCTACCTGATGCATACCCACGGCGGGGTGACCGTCAGCGGCGGTGAGCCGCTGGTCCAGCCCGCGTTTGTCGAAGCGGTGTTTCAGGGCTGCAAGGATCTGGGGCTGCACACGGCGTTGGATACCAGCGGTTTTCTCGGCGCACGTGCGTCGGATGCGCTGCTCGATGCCACTGATCTGGTGTTGCTCGATATCAAGTCCGGTCTGCCGGGGTTGTATCAACGCGTGACCGGCGTGCCGCTCCAACCGACGCTGGAGTTCGCCCGACGGCTGGAGGCCAGGAAGCAACCGGTCTGGGTGCGTTTCGTGCTTGTTCCCGGTCTGACCGATGGCGAGGATAACATCCGTGCTGTTGCGCGCATCGTGGCCAAACTCACGAATGTCGAGCGTGTCGAGGTGCTGCCCTTCCATAAAATGGGCGAGCACAAGTGGGAGGAGATGGGCATGGAGTACAAGCTCAAAGAGACTCCATCGCCAACCAAAGAGCAGCTTGAGTGCGCGGATGCAATTTTCCGTGCCGAGGGTGTGGTGACCGCGTCCTCAGGGTAGTGCGCGTCATGCTCCGGGCGAGCCGCAGCCTGCGCTGCCCCATCGTCACCCGAGTCACCGCGCCGGACATGCGGCTCTAAAGTCCCAGACCCTCTTGGCTTAGCGGATCGGTTGCAGATTAAAACGCTGTGGCCTATGGCAAAGGCGCCCGTCTTTTGCGGATAATCCCCGCTTCGGCGATCCAGTCAACGAACTCCGGTGTGCCTCGGTGAGGCTGTCAGTGTTTGCCGCCTGCGCCGAAGGGTGTCGCGAACGCCGTTTCGATGCCGTTCTTGCCCATTTCGCGTGTTACGCAGCAGATGGTGTGCGCTCATGATCCCACGAAATACTGCCATCGAGCGATTCCGTCGAGCGACCCGTTCAAATGAGAGGCAACCACATGATCCACTGCCCGTCTGCGCGTGTCGATGTGACTGCCGCTGCCCGCCTGCACCTTGGTTTTTTGGATCTCAACGGCGGTCTGGGACGTCAGTTTGGCAGCCTGGGACTCACCATCGATGGCTTTACCACCCGCTTGACCGCGGAACGGGCGGACGGATTCAGCGCCGAGGGAATGGACGCGGAGCGGGCGCTCGCGTATGCCCGTGCCTTTGCCGCGGTACGGGGTCTGACCGGCGGCGCCCAGTTCCAACTGTCTGAGACGATCCCCGGTCATGCCGGCCTGGGTTCCGGGACCCAGTTGGCGCTGGCTGTCGGTACGGCGTTGGAGCGGCTGTTGGGGCCTGCTGCCGACGGTGAGGTCTGGGATAGCCGAGCCATCGCCCGGGCGCTGGGGCGAGGTCAGCGTTCGGGTATCGGCGTCGGTGCCTTCGATCAGGGCGGCTTTCTCGTCGACTGCGGACTCGGCGCCCGGCAGCAAGTGCCCCCGGTCGTGATGCGTTTCCCCTTTCCGGCGGATTGGCGGGTGCTGTTGCTGCTCGATCAGTGCGGCAGCGGGTTGCACGGCGAACCAGAGGCTCGGGCCTTTGATGCACTGCCGGTCTTTCCGGACGCGACGGTCGGGTCCCTGTGCCGGCTGCTCCTGATGCAGTTGGTGCCGGGGCTGATCGAGGGCCGGTTGCCGCCGGTCGCTGACGCCATCGGCCAGATTCAACGGGCCGTCGGCAGCCATTTCGCTCCGGTTCAGGGGGGCTGTTTTGCCTCGTCGGCGGTATCCGCCGCACTGGACTGGGCGTCGGAGCGGGGGTTTATCGGCAGCGGGCAGTCTTCCTGGGGTCCTACCGGATTCGTCCTGGTTGCGGACCTGGACCAGGCACGCTGGCTGGAACTGAACCTCAAGGCACGGTTCGGCGCGTTGTCGGCACTGCGCTACCGCGTCGTCGCGGGGCACAATCAGGGCGCGGCAGTGGATCTGGCGGCAGCGACGCGGCCGGCGATGCGGGAGTCGTGATGCGTGCCATTCCGAGTCGAGGCCCTGAGTGACCGAAGCCTTTACATGGCGGCGGCGGCTGATCGCCGACGCCTACCGGGAGGCCTGTGGTCTGGAACTGGCCGCGCTCAAGCCGGGGAACGTGCATCGCGACGCCGACGGCCATGGGATGACGGTGGACGATTTTCTGCGTAGCGCCGAGGCAAGTGCCGGTCCATTGACCGAGCCGGGTCTGGCGCTGGGCGAGCGTATCTATCGCGCCGTCTCCGCAACACGCGCCGCGGTCACCTGCAACACCAATCTCGGTATACTCCTGCTGTGTGCTCCCCTGATCCAGGCAGCCCTGGAGCCGACGGAGTGCGGTGGTTTGCGCCGACGCCTGGACGCGGTGCTCAGGACCGCGGATCGAACGGACACGGACTGGCTGTTCCGCGCCATCCGACTGGCCGCGCCCGGTGGGCTGGGCGTGGCGCACGAACACGATGTATTCGGCGCGGCGCTCGCCACGCCGCTGGAGGTCATGGCCGCCGCGGCGCATCGGGACCAAATCGCCCGTCAATATGCCGATGGTTTTGGTGATTTGTTCGAGCGGGCACTGCCGCTGCTTGTCGGGTTCGAGACGCGGTGGCTGGATCCGGCCTGGGCCGCCGCGGGGCTCTATCTGGATTTTTTGGCGCGCTACCCGGACTCGCATGTCGCCCGCAAGTTGGGGCTGGATCAGGCGGTCGCGGTCGCTCGCCGGGCCGCGCCGCTCGCTGCCGCGCTGGCCGAGGCCGCACGGCCACAGGTCTGCACCGAGGCGTTGCGCGCGTTGGACCGGGATCTCAAGACGGCCGGCATCAACCCCGGAACCTCGGCTGACCTGACCGTGGCGTGCCTGCTGATCCGTGCGCTGGAACCCTTATACCGCCTCGCGGTGGTGGCGCCGAATCTGCCGGTCAAGCCCAGCACCCTGATGTGTAACAAGGTCACACTCAAGGGTTCCAAGCAGGTGGTGCAGATGTTCGGGCCGGCCCAGCGGGGGGTGGCGATGGCGGTGGCCGCTTGCGTGGAGGACGGCACCATCCCGGCTGCCGAGGCGGACGATCTCTTTATCTGTGTCGGTGTTTTTGTGCACTGGCAGGCTGAGGACGAAGCTAAAATCCAGGATTTCAATTATCAGGCGACCAAGGAAGCCATCAAGCGCGCCGTGGCCGGCGAGCCCAAAGCCGCCGAGGTGTTGCAGAAGAAGGGCAGCATGGCCCATCCCTACGCCGCCCACCTGTGATCCGGACCTGGTGACCGCGGGCGGTGCGGCCGGGGCTGACCCCGGTGTTCGGCCGCCCGTCGACCGCTGTGCCGCCCCGCTGGTTGGGCCATGACATCGAGGCTGAGCCTGCGAGGCGAGCCGCCGGGAGCGCGCTGCCGACTGTGTTGCGGGAGGATCTGTTGGTCCCATCGGTGAAGTCCTATGACATCGCTGACTGATGCGCCATTGGTCATCGCGCTTCCGTATCGACCGGACAGTGCCCCGCTGTTTGCGGCCGTCGTCGACCGCCGCTGGCCGGTCTTTCTCGACAGCGGCCGACCCTATTGTACTCAGGGCCGCTATGACATCCTGAGCGCCGATCCGCGCACGCGGCTGGTGACTCGCGGGCCGCTGACCGAGGTTCGTGCCGGACGCACTGGGTGGACATCCGTGGCCGACCCCTTCAGTCTGGTGCAGGAAGCACTGGGACCCCGGCGCCCCAACGTTTCGGGTCTACCCTTCAGCGGCGGGGCCATCGGCTGGTTTGCCTATGATCTGGCGCGTCGCCTGGAGTGCCTGCCGAGCCTGGCGCTGGATGTCGAGGGCACTCCGGACATGGCGGTCGGTATCTACGATTGGGCCCTGGTGGTGGACCACGAAGACCGGTGTACGCGGTTGGTGGCGCGGGATCCCGGCCGTCTCGCCGAGTACCGGGCGTTGTTCGCCGCCGCGCTGGCCGGTCGTCAGGTGGCGCGGTCCCGCGCCCCGTTCCGCGTGCTTGATCAGGTCTGTTCTAATCTGAGCCGTGAGCACTATTTGCACGCGGTCGGCCGCATCCAGCACTATTTGCGCGAGGGCGATTGTTATCAGGTCAACCTCGCGCAGCGCTTCGCCGTGCCGGCGCAGGGTGACCCCTGGCAGGCCTATCAAGATCTGCGGGTCATCAACCCGGCGCCTTTCAGCGCCTATCTGGCGACTCCGGATTGTCAGGTGCTGTGTTCATCACCGGAGCGCTTTTTGCTGGTGCGAGACGGTACGGTCGAGACCCGGCCCATCAAGGGTACCCGGCCGCGGGGGGCCGATCCCAGCACGGACCGCCTGCTCGCGCAAGCCCTCCAGGCCAGTGCCAAGGATCGGGCGGAGAATGTCATGATCGTCGACCAGCTGCGCAACGACCTGGGGAAGGTCTGTGCGATCGGCAGTGTCCAGGTTCCTGAATTGTTCAAAGTGGAGGGGTTTGCTCGCGTTCATCACCTGGTCAGCACGGTTCGCGGCCGGTTGGCGGAGGGCCGCACCGCGGTCGATTTGTTGCGCGCCTGTTTTCCCGGCGGTTCCATCACCGGCGCGCCCAAGCGGCGAGCCATGGAGGTGATCGAGGAGTTGGAACCGCAGCGCCGCGGCATCTACTGCGGGGCGATCGGCTATCTGGGTCACGATGGTGCCATGGATACCAATATCGTGATCCGTACCCTGGTGTACTCAAACGGCGTCGCCCGCCTGTGGGCCGGCGGCGGGATCGTCGCGGACTCGGACCCGGAGGCCGAGTATCGCGAGACGCTGGACAAGGCGGCTCCGCTGCTTGACCTGCTCGAGCGATTGCGTCGCGATCCTACGCGATCTGGTACATGATTTTGCGGCAATCGCCTAAACTGCGGGGTTCCGGCTGACCTGGCTGGACGCGGCGGCCGAGGGCTGCCGACGCACCGACTGGGAGACATCATGAAGATCAAAGGCAACGGCGTCCGGCTGATCGCCCCACTGGGGTTCTTGCTCGCCGGACTCCTGGCCCTGGTCGGGATCGCGTTCTTCTTCAACCGCTCGATGGAGGCGCTGGATCAGCAGTTCCAGAACGCTCAAGCGCGGGTGAGGATCGGGGAGCAAATCGCCCAGAACCTGGTGCGCATGGAGACGGCCGTCTATCGCATGGTCAGCACCGCCCGGACGCGTCTGCCGAACGCGCGCAACCTGCAGTCGCTGGTCGAGGACACCCGGGGGATGCTGCGGGTCTTGGACGAGGGTGGCGCGGTCAGTGTCCGGCATCCCATTGCCCCGGACGGGGCGCCGGTTTCGTCGCCCGTGTTCAGTTACCACCCGGGCGATGCGTTCGGTCCGGACATGCTGGAGGCGATCGAACTCAGACCTAAGCTCGCGGCCCTGGAGGAGCAGGTCAACACCCTGATCCGGTTGCTCGCCGCGCGTGATGCGGCGATGGCGCAGGAGGAGCGTCAGGAGCAGGAGCAACGCGTCGCCGCGGTAGATGAGGTCCTGCGCACCTTCCCGCCGACCTTCCAGCGGTTGAGCGAACAGGCTGATCGCTTGATTCGCAGCAGCCAGGAGCGACTGCATGACCTCGGGGCGCACGGCGCGGCGCAACGGCAGCGCTTCGGCGGCTTCCAGGCGTTGTTGGCGGCGGGTGTCATGCTCGTGGTCCTGGCGCTGGCGTATCGCGACCTGTTCGCGATCGAGCGAACCTGCCGACGCCTGCGCGAGGAACTGGCCGCCAGTGAGCGCGCGCGCGATGCGGCGGAATCGGCCAATCGCGCGAAATCGGTGTTTCTGGCCAATATGAGCCACGAAATCCGCACGCCGATGAACGCCATCATCGGTATGACGTCGCTGGTTCTGGACAGCGATCTGGCGCCGAAGCAACGCCATGACGTCAAGACCATCCTGAACTCGGCCAATGCCCTGCTCGGGTTGCTCAACGATATCCTGGACTTCTCCAAGATCGAGGCCCAGCAGGTCCAGTTGGAGCGGTGTTCATTCGACCTGTTCGAGGTGATCGAGGAAGTGGTGCGGACCTTCTCCGACATCAGCCGACGCAGCGGCGTGGCCCTGTATTACCGCATCGATCCGAGTTTTCCGCGCGCTGCGGTCGGTGATGCACTGCGCCTGCGCCAAATCCTGATCAATCTGGTCGGTAACGCGTTCAAGTTCACGTCGACGGGTCATGTGCGCATCGATGCGGAGTTGGCGGACGCGCGTGACGGCTTCGTCACCCTGCGTTTCGAGGTGTCGGACACGGGTACCGGTATCGACCGGGAGCGTCAGGCCGGTATCTTCTCCCGCTTTACCCAGGCGGACGAGACCATCTACCGTAAACATGGAGGTACCGGGCTCGGGTTGTCCATCTCCGAGCGGCTCGCGCAGTTGATGGACGGCCGCATGTGGGTGGAAAGCGTGCCGGGGCAGGGCAGCCGTTTCTACTTTACGGTGCGTCTGCCCCGCGCCGAGGGGCGTCCGCTGCCGGACATGGGTTCGCCGCGGCTGCTGGTTGCCGGGACCGACCCGGTCGCCATGGGGCTGGTCTGCGAGCGTATGAGCCTGATGGGCTGTCGATCGGAGTGTGTTTACACCGCGCCGGACGCGGACGCCCGGCTCAAGGCGGCGGCGCAGACCCAGGACCCGTTCCGCATCGTGGTGCTGGAGAAATGCCTGTGCGACGCCACCACCACCGACATCCTCACCTTTCTGCGCGAGATCCCGGTTCCGCCGGATTTGGCGCTGATTGCACTCTCCGAGCCGGATAAGGATGAGGCCGAGCGGTTGGCGGATGGCAGCCATGTGCTTTGTGTCAGCGAGCCGCTCATCATCGGCGAACTGCTCACCCACATGCAGGACTTTGCGCAGGCCCGGCGACTGGCGGAGTCGCGCACCGAGGCGGTACCAAGTCCGCGGCCCCAGGGGATCTATCGTATCCTGTTGGTCGAGGACAACCACGTCAACAGTGTCATCGCGCGCCGCGTCCTGGAGAAAGACGACCATCCGGTGACCGAAGTCGTGGACGGTGAGGCCGCGTTGCGCGCCTTGGCGGCGGACTCCTATGACCTGGTGATGATGGACGTGCAGATGCCCAAGATGGACGGGCTTGAGGCCACGCGGATCATCCGCGCCCTGGAGACCGGGCGTGACCCCGAGCGGCCCGAGGCGGTGCCGGATGGCCTGGCGCCGCGGCTGCGTGGGCGCCATACCCCGGTGATCGCCATGACCGCCAATGCCATGGCCGGCGACCGCGAGCTGTGCCTCGCCGCCGGCATGGACGACTATGTGACCAAGCCCTTCAAGCGCGAGGAGATGCTGGCGACCGTGCAGCGGGTGATGGCGCGGCAGGCGGGTGTTGCGGTGGCGGCGGACGGCGATGATGCGGCGGGGTGCCCCGCCTGTTAAGGCAATTGCCGGAAAATCGTTGTCGTAATCGTAATCGAATTCGGTTGATGATTCCCGCGAGGATGCGTCGGTCCCGTGTGTGGCGATCGAAGCCTTTCAACCCTTAGCGGTCTGGTACGCCCAGGCGGTCTAGCGAATCGACACCCGACAGACAGCGGGCTGCTCATGCCAAACGTGAATCGCTTATCCGATTACGACAACGACTGAGACGCTACAGGCGCTCCCAAACGGACTCGTTTCGCTGGTTCCCTGGCGGTCACGATAATCAAGGCCCACACCCCTAAAGCCCTATACCAGATCAACACCATGTTCGCCATCCACCCCCAACTCCTTGCCGACTGCCACATCCTGGGGCGGCTACCCGCGACCCATGTGTTGTTACACAAGAACGCCGCCGTGCCCTGGTGCATCCTGGTTCCGGAGACTGATCCGGCAAACCTGTTGGACTTGCCCGTCCCCCAGCGCGACGCGGTGCTGGCGGATTGCAAGCGGGTCAGCGATTATCTGGTGGGTCCGCTTGGCTGCACCAGGGTCAACGTCGCCTGGATCGGTAATCTGGTGCCGCAGTTGCACATCCATGTGATCGGACGGAACCCGGCGGATGCCTGTTGGCCAAAACCGGTCTGGGGCCACCTGGAGCGGACCTGTGACTACAGTCCGGCGCAGATCGCGGCGATTCGCGCCGGAATCTGCGGGGCCTGAGTCCGGACGCGGGCGGCCGCGAGCCCTTTACTGGTTGCGAAATCCGCTCCATCACGCAAACTACGCCTAAGATTCAGAACCGCGCCCCCGCGAGGCGACGGGACCTCGACCGACCAACCAGACGGAGCCCCCGATGACCGATCCGGATCAGAAACAGCCTGGTGAGACGCCAGTCGACAAGATGGTGAAAGCCTACGAGGAGATGCTCAAGCATACCCAGGAGACCCTGGGGCAGGCTGGGCAGGAAACTGTCCCCCGATTCCGGGAGTTACTGGAGACCGCGCGGGACAATATGGTGGAACTGGGTGAGTTGACCCGGGAGGAGGCCAATAAGGTCTCCGAGTATCTGCGCCGGGACGTCGAGGATGCGGCGACCTATATCGCGGAGACCGGCCGGAACATCCATGACTGGTGGCGCTTCGACCTCGAGTTGATGGAGCAGCGGATGATGGATCTGTTTGCGCGGGCGGCGGACCAGACCAGCCTGCAACTCGCGCAGTGGGCGGAGAACGCCCGCCAGTTCAGCCTGTATCAGGCCGGAGAGGTCACCGGCCCCGGTACCCTGGTGTGCGACCGGTGCGGGGCCGAGACCCACTTCGTGCAGGCCGGACGCATCCCGCCGTGCGCGGACTGCGGCGGCACCGCATTCAAGCGCAAGGAGCAGACCACGGGGACCGGGGCGTCCGGGGCGTCCGAGCCTTGAGTCCGGGGTCCGGGGGTGAGGCGTCAGCCGGCGCTGGAAATTCAATCACGGCGCCCGTATAGTCACGGCTCGCGTCATGCCCCGCGGGAGAGTCCGGACCTTCAGCCACGATCAACCCTGTTGAGTCTGCTGTAAGGCCCGGCGCCGAAGGCGCAACACCGCCCGGAATCGCTCAGGCATCAGGGACCGTGGGGCTCAAGACCGACTCTGGAGAGCGGTTGCCGTCTGCCCGTCAGATCGCAACCCACCGATGGGGCAGCCGGCCCCGCGTGACCGATCTGCTGCGCGGGTGCGTTTTGCCCCGTCAAGCGGAGCGCTCAACGCCGAGCCGCAAACTCTCAGGTCCAGGACAGAGGGGCGATGCCAGGGGTCACCAGTGCCCCAGGGCACCGTGCTGTCGCGTCGTTTTGATCCTCGCGGCGGCTCCGCCTGCATCTTGAGGAGAGTCAAATGGGATTGCGTACCCCCTTGTTTGCGGAACATGAGCGGCTCCAGGCCCGCATCGTGCCCTTCGGCGGTTGGGACATGCCGCTGCACTATGGTTCCCAGCTTGAAGAACACCATGCGGTGCGTCGCCGTGCCGGGATCTTCGACGTTTCCCACATGCAGCCGGTGGATATCACGGGTTCCGGTGCCGGCGCGTTTCTGCGCCGGCTCCTGGCCAATGACGTGGCGAAGCTCAAGGATCCCGGCAAGGCACTCTATAGTTGCATGCTCAACGACCAGGGCGGCGTGGTGGATGACCTGATCTGCTACTACCGGGGTCCCGAGCGCTACCGCCTGGTGGTCAACGCCGGCACCGCGGATAAAGACCTCGACTGGATGCAGGCGCACGCGGCGGGGTTTGACGTACACATCGACCGTCGGCGCGACTTGGCGATGATCGCTATTCAGGGACCGCAAGCGCGGGCGCTCGCCGCCCCACTCCTGCCTGCCGACTGCCGTGATGCGGCCCTCGCCATTGCCCCCTTTTTCGCCGCCGATGGGGCGCGTTGGTTCGTCGGCCGCACGGGGTATACCGGTGAGGACGGCTTCGAGGTCATACTCCCGGCCGACGAGGCTCCGGGTCTCTGGCAGGGCCTGATCGCCGCCGGGATTCAGCCCTGCGGCCTGGGTGCGCGTGACACGCTGCGGCTGGAGGCCGGTATGAACCTTTACGGCCAGGATATGGACGAGACGGTTGGTCCACTGGAGTCCGGTCTGGGCTGGACCATCGCTTGGGAGCCCGCGGAGCGTTGGTTCATCGGTCGCGAGGCCCTGGCCGCGCTGCGCGACCACCCGGCGCGACGCGACTTCGTGGGACTGTTGCTGACCGGGCGGGGGGTGTTGCGCGGCCACCAACAGGTGTTGAGCGAAGGGCGCGTGGTCGGCGAGATCACCTCCGGCGGCTTCGCACCGACCCTGGAGCGGTCGATCGCGCTGGCGCGGGTCGCGCCTGGGATAGGTGTGACCTGTGCGGTCGACATCCGCGGCAAGGCCGTACCGGCGCTGGTGGTCAAGACCACCTTTGTGCGCCACGGCAAACCGGCTCAAGCCTTTTAGATTCACAGCGATGGCCGGCCGCGCCGGCCCCTACCGGGAGAGCACCATGAGCGCAGTTCACGCTGACCTTCGTTACACCACAACCCACGAGTGGGTGAAGGTCCATGGCGACGGCACGGCCACGGTCGGCATTACCGACCATGCCCAGGAGGCGCTGGGCGACATCGTCTTCGTTGAGACCCCGGACCTCGGCCGGCAGGTGGAGGCCGGCGACGGCTGTGCCGTGGTCGAATCGGTGAAGGCTGCCTCCGATATTTATGCCCCGTTGGCGGGTGAGGTGGTCGAGGTCAATACGGCACTCGCCAACACACCGGAACTCATCAACGCGAGTGCTTACGGGGACGGCTGGATCTTCACCCTGCGCATCGCCGATGCGGGTGCCGTCGATGGTTTGCTCGATGCCGCCGGCTATCAGGCGGCGCTGGACGCGGAGGTCTGAGTCAGACATGCCCTTCGTACCCCATACCGACGAAGACGTGGCCGCGATGCTCGGTGCGATCGGCGTCGCCACCATCGACGACCTGTTCGACGAGATTCCACGCGAACTGCGCATCGGCGAACTCGCCGCCATTCCCGCGGGGATGGCTGAAATGGACATCACCCGGTTGATGCAGGCGCGGGCCCGTGCCGATGGCCAGCCGCTCTGCTTCATTGGCGCCGGGGCCTATGACCACCACATCCCGGCGGCGGTGTGGCAGATCGCTTCGCGTGGTGAGTTTTACAGTGCCTATACGCCATATCAGGCGGAGGCGAGCCAGGGCACCTTACAACTGCTCTACGAATTCCAGTCGATGATGACGGCCCTGACCGCGCTCGACGTGTCGAATGCCTCATTGTATGACGGAGCCTCGGCGCTGGCGGAGGCAGTGCTGATGGCGGTGCGTGCCAACCGCAAGACCAAGTCGAATCGCGTGCTGGTCCCGCGCGCCCTGCATCCGGCCTATCGGCGGGTCTTGCGCGGGATCGTCGAATCTCAGGGCATCGAGGTCATCGAGGCCCCCTTCGACCGCCCGGGCGGGCAGACCCCGGTCGCGGCGCTGGACGCCCTGGTCGGTGACGGCGGCTTTGCCGCGATCGTCATCAATCAGCCGAACTTCTTCGGTGTGATCGAAGATGTGGATGTGTTGACCGATTGGGCTCACTCGCAGGGTGCGCTCGCCATCGCCGTGGTGAACCCGATTGCCCTCGCGCTGCTCAAGGCGCCGGGGGAGTGGGGTGCAGCCGGCCCCGAGCGGGGTGCGGACATCGCCTGCGGTGAGGCCCAGCCGCTGGGGATGCCGCTCTCCTCCGGCGGGCCCTACGCGGGCTTTCTATGCTGCAAAAAAGACCTGATGCGCCAGATGCCGGGGCGGATCGTCGGCCGCACCCTGGATTTGGAGGGCAAGCCCGGCTTCACCCTGACACTCCAGGCGCGGGAGCAGCATATCCGCCGCGGCAAGGCGACCTCCAACATCTGCACCAATCAGGGGTTGCTGGTCACCGCCGCCACCATTCATCTGGCGCTGCTGGGTACGGCGGGTCTGGAGCGGGTGGCCGCGGCCTGTCACGCCAATACCCGTCGGCTCGCGGCTTTGCTGTGCGAGATCCCGGGGGTGGAACCCCGGTTCGACCGCCCCATGTTCCACGAACAAGTGCTGCGCCTGCCCGCCCCGACCGCGGACGTGTTGCATACACTGGCCGCCCACGGTGTGTTGGGCGGATTCGACCTGGGTCCGGATTATCCGGAACTGGACCCGGCACTCCTGGTCTGCGCGACCGAGTTGCGGACCGAGGAGGACATGCAGCGTTACGCGACGACACTGGCTCGGGTGATCGCCGCAAGAACCCAGGCGAAGTGCCCGGTGGAGCCGAAGATCTAGCACCGTTGCGTAGACTTGCGACCCGCCATTGATGACCCGCCAACCCAACCACCACTGGAGATGACATATGGCCAAGACCGCCCTGCAAGGTAATCCCGTCAGCCTGTCCGGCGACCTGCCCGCCGTCGGCAGCCAGGCGCCCGATTTTCATCTGGTTGCCAAAGATCTGGGTGACAAGACCCTGGCCGACTTCGCCGGGAAGAAGAAGCTGCTGAATATCGTACCGAGCCTCGACACCGGCGTCTGCGCCGCGTCTACCAAGAAGTTCAACGAGGCCATGGCCGGCAAAACCGACGCGGTCGCACTGGTCATCTCGGCCGACCTGCCTTTCGCCATGGGCCGCTTCTGTGACGCCGAGGGCATTACCAATGTCGTGAGTCTGTCCATGATGCGCTCACACAACTTCGCGAAGGACTATGGTGTACTGATCACCGATGGGCCGCTCGCCGGAATCACCGCCCGCGCCGTCGTGGTGCTCGATGCCGGCAACAAGGTCATCTATACGCAGTTGGTCCCGGAGATCACCCAAGAGCCGGATTACGACGCGGCACTGGCCGCGCTCTAGTCAGTCGCGGAACCGGTGAGGCCACGATGGGCCTCATCGGTCCTGCCACGTCCTGCGATCCGCGCAGTACCCCACCGAACTGAAACAAGCCGCACATGCTGATCCACGAACAATCCCGACCCGGCCGCCGTGCCGCCGCTCAGGCGCCGCTCTATTCTGCAGAGGTGTCCGACATTCCGGTCAGCGCCCGGCGCGTTGCCCCGCTGGTGTTGCCGGAGGTCTCGGAGCTGCAGGCGGTGCGTCATTACACCAGGCTGTCGCAGAAGAACTTCTCTATCGACACCCATTTCTATCCGCTGGGCTCCTGTACCATGAAGTACAATCCGCGGGCCTGCAATACGCTGGCGATGCTGCCGGGCTTTCTGGCGCGTCACCCGGCGGCGCCGGACAGCCACGGCCAAGGGCTGCTGGCCTGTCTGTTCGAATTGCAGGAGATGCTCAAGGAGGTCACGGGGATGCACGCGGTGTCCCTGGCGCCGTCTGCCGGGGCACAGGGCGAGTTCGCCGGTGTCGCCATGATTCGCGCCTACCATCGTGCCCGCAACGATGGTGCCCGCACCGAGATCCTGGTGCCGGACGCCGCCCACGGAACCAATCCCGCTTCGGCGGTGATGTGCGGCTTTGTGGCACGCGAGATTCCGACCGGCCCGAACGGGGACGTGGATATCGCGGCCTTGCGTGAGGCGGTTGGCCCCCAGACCGCGGGCATCATGCTCACCAACCCGAGCACCGTCGGCGTCTTTGACCGCAATATTCAGGAGATCGCGGGCATCGTCCACGCGGCCGGGGGACTGCTCTACTATGACGGCGCCAACCTCAATGCCATTCTGGGCAAGGTGCGGCCCGGTGACATGGGCTTCGACGTCATTCACATGAACCTGCACAAGACCTTTTCCACCCCCCACGGCGGCGGCGGTCCAGGCGCTGGTCCGGTGGGTGTGTCCAAGCGCCTGGAGCCCTTCTTGCCGGTGCCCCTGGTCGTCCAGGCCGGCGATGACTATCGCTGGGTGAGTGAACACGAGCGGCCTCAATCCATTGGCCGACTGACCGCCTTCGGAGGCAACATGGGTATCCTGCTGCGCGCCTATGTGTACGCGCGGATGCTCGGGCGTGAGGGCATGAAGCGGGTCTCCGAATTCTCGACGCTCAACGCAAATTATCTGATGGCCCGGCTCAAAGCGGCGGGATTCGATGCCGCCTACCCGCAACGGCGCGCCAGCCATGAGTTCATTATTACCATGAAACGCGAAACCAAAGAGTTGGGCGTCAACGCCATGGACTTCGCCAAGCGCCTGCTCGATTATGGTTTCCATGCCCCGACCACCTATTTCCCGCTGTTGGTGCCGGAGTGCCTGTTGATCGAGCCGACCGAGACCGAGACCAAGGAAGAACTCGACGACTTCGTCACCGCGCTGGTCGCCATTCGCGAGGAGGCACGAACCAATCCGGAGCTGGTGAAAGGCGCCCCACACACCATGCCGGTGCGCCGGCTCGACGACGTGCGCGCGGCGCGTCAGTTGGATCTGGCGTGGCGGTCTTCAGCCAATTGTACCTAGTATGGCCAATCAGAACGTTCGGGGCTGGCGGCGGGTCATTTACGCCTTCGGCTATTCCATGGCGGGGTTCAAGGTCTGTTTCGAGGCGGAGGAAGCCTTCCGTCAGGAGTTATTCCTCTTGATGTTTCTCGCCCCACTCGGGTTGTGGCTGGGGGAAACACCGATCGAGCGCGTGCTGTTGGTCGGTTGCCTGTTGATCGTGCTCATCGTGGAACTGCTCAACTCCGCCATCGAGGCCAACGTGGACCGCGTCGGCATGGAGCGGCACGAGCTGTCCGCCCGCGCGAAAGACATTGCCTCCGCCGCGGTCTTCATGAGCTTCGCGTTGACCGTGTTGACCTGGGGGCTGATCCTGCTTCCGAAGTGGTTTTAGGCGGTTTGTCCGTGTTGTTCGCACGAGACGAGGTGGCCCTGTGCCCGCCGGTGACCGGCGGCTGAGCCCTTGTGACCTGGCGCGGGCACGGTGCGGCGCTTCTGCGAACAACTTCACGGCGCCGGCTCACGCGATCCAGTATTGGATAGTTGGAGGACGCCGCGCTACCAGGCTGTCGCCCTGAGCAGGGTGGGCTGATCGGGTGGTGCGCGTTTTCCAAGTGGCGTCCAGTCACCCTGGACTACAATGCGCCATCAGCCGGGATCGGAGATTACTTCAGTGACATACAGCGACATTCCGCGCCTGTTGACGATGACTATCGTGTGGTTGTTGTTGCTGGTGTGGTTCCTCATCGCCGATCGCAGCGGCTGCGTGGCGATCTTGGGGATATGGGTCGTTTTTTCCGTGATTGTGTTCGTCTCTGGTATTGAGAGCGCACTGGCGAAGCGACGCGTGTTTCTCAATGAGTGCCTGGAGCCGCGCACTTTCCTGTTTCGGCTGTTACAGCGTCGCTACCTGCTCATCGCCATCGAGATCCTCACGTCTGCCGTGCTGGCCCTGTTCCTCATGGTCAGCGCGCTGAGTTTTGCGTCGCGTCATTGGTCGTTGATATTCGCCGACGTCTTGTTGGTGTCGCTGCTGCTGCCGCGGTTCTACGGGGTTTTCGCCGGGCAGTTGCGCGAGCCGTACCGTTATGTCACTGCCCGCCGTTGGGCCATGTGGGTCAGCACACTGTTCCTGTGGCTGGAGTCCCTCCTGGTCCTCGTGTTCGCGAACGAGCAAAACTTCATCGGACTACGCTGGCAGGAGGTCATTACCTATGGGAGTACGCGATTCGATCTCCCCTGCGCCCCGGTCGCAACGATCGCCTCGCTGGTTTCGGCCCTGGATGACCTGGGACAATGGTCGGTGCAGAATCTGGCGCGCAACTTTCAGGATCTTCCTCAGGCCTTTATGGCGTCCGCCAGTCTGTTCGTCTACGTCGTTCTGTCGCTCTTGCTGGCTTACGCTTATAGTCGTGCGCTCATCGGTGTGGTTGGGCGACCCTGGACCATGTGGCGCATCGAGTCGCCCCCGCGTTCCTTGATTGCGGGTGACGGAACCGGTTGATGCTGATGCCTGTATGAACGAACAAACCGATCGCCTTGAGCTTGCCGACACCGGCGGTACGCTTGAGTTGCGCAACCAACTCGAGCAGATGCGCAAAGATGCGGCGGAAGAGATCGCGCGCCTCAATCGCAAGTTGGCCGAGCGCGAATACGCAATGGAAAGCACCGTCTCGTCCGCGACCGAGCGGCAGGCTATGCAGCAGGAACTTACCACCCTGAGGCATTCACTGGGGGAGCGGGGCAAGACACTCGATCGGATCACGGGTGAGTGCCGACGACTGGAAGACGAGTTGGAAGACCGGCATCAGGAGGCTGATGCGCTCAAGAACGAGGTCCAGCGCAAGGAGACTTCGCTCAAGGCAGCGCGCGACGAACTTCAGCGGCTGCGGCGCCAAATGGCCGAGATTCAAGAGCAGTCGGTTGATATCGCGGCAGTCATCCATCAGGCTCAGAACCCCAACCTGCTGCCCCTCCCGCCGGTGGACCTGAGTACCCCGCCACGCGTCGTGCCTCAGGTGATCAGCTTCTCGGCCGGATTGCTCTCGGGGCTCGCCGTGATTGCCGTTGTAGCCGTGTTCCTATGGGGCGGCATCAGCCTGGAGTTGCCCCGCTTCTGGGAGCGTACGACCTCGTCGGTTGGGGAGGCAGAGCCGGTTGCGGTCGAGGCGGTCCCGGCCTCCGAGCGACCCGAAGAGGAGGTCACGCTCATCCCCGCGGTGTCGGTTGGCCCGCCCGCTGAGCCGCCGCCGACCCTGCGCGACCGGCTGCGCGGCGGCAGCCTGGGGCCGACCATGGCCGTACTGGCGGGCGGTACTTTCCGGATGGGGCAGAACAGTATGGGCGGCGGTGACAGCGGACCCGAGCATGAGGTCCGAGTACCTCCCTTCCTGATCGGGGTCTACGAGGTCACGTTTCAGCAGTACGACGGGTTTGCGCGCGCCACCGGACGGCCGTTGCCCGAAGCCTTCGGCTGGGGACGCGGAACGCGTCCGGTGGTCGCGGTCTCCTGGTCCGACGCCCAGGCTTATGCGGACTGGCTGACGCGTCAGACCGGCAAGCGTTACCGTCTGCCAAGCGAGGCCGAGTGGGAGTTTGCCGCGCGCGCCGGGGTGCGCAGTTCCTACCCCTGGGGGTTCTCCATGGAGCGCGGCAAGGCCCTGTGTTTCGACTGCGGCAGCCAGTGGGACAATCGCTCCACCGCGCCGGTCGGCAGCTTCGCGCCGAGCGCCTTCGGGCTCTACGATACGGCTGGAAACGTCTTGGAGTGGGTTGCTGACTGCTATACGGCAAGCTATGACGGTGCCCCGGCGGATGGGCGTGCGCGGGTCGATGGCGGCTGCACCAATCGCGTCGCCCGCGGCGGTGCCTTCAACAAACCGGCCGCGTCGATGAAGACCCATGTGCGGGCCAAGTTTCTCCCTGAGAGTCGGCTGAACATGCTGGGGTTTCGGGTTGCGCGCGATCCTTGAACACACGGCATTCGGAACAGCAGGCGACCGGCCGGGATGACCCGACTCGGCGGCGCATACTCGGCGTCGGCATCGCCACCCTCGACCTGATCCATACGGTGGCTGTCTATCCGCCGGAGGACGCCGAGGTGCGGGCCGCGGCGCAGCGCCGCGCCAGGGGCGGCAACTGCGCCAACACCCTGGCCGTATTGGCTGACCTCGGCCATGCGTGCGCCTGGGCCGGGACGCTGGCCGAGGACGCGGGCGGCGCCTTTCTCCAGGCCGATCTCAGCGCCCGCGGCATCGACTGTCGCCATGCCGTGCGTGTCCCCGGCGGTATCAGCCCCACCTCCTATGTGGCCCTGAGCCAGGCGACCGGCAGCCGCACCATCGTGCACTACCGCGATCTTCCGGAACTGGACGCCGCCGCCTTCGCGCGCATTCCCTTGGACGGCTGGCACTGGATTCACTTCGAGGGGCGCAATCCGCATGAGACGCAGCAGATGTTGGCGCGCTGTCGTCGCGCCTTACCGCGGATCCCTCTGTCGGTTGAGCTTGAAAAGCCCAGATCCGGAATGGAATCCCTGTTACGCGGTCCGGACGTGCTGCTGATCGCACGGGGCTTCGCCCTGGCGGACGGCGGTCCGGGGGTTGCCGATGATCCCCGTGTTTATCTCACTGAGCTCGCGAAACGGACCACTGCCAACATCCTGGTCCTCGGCTGGGGTGAAGCGGGGGCTTGGCTGCTGGTGCGCGCTACCGCGCCGCTGCATCTGCCCGCTTCTGTGCCTGAGCGGGTCGTCGATACCCTGGGTGCCGGGGACGTGCTGAACGCCGGGATGATCGACGGGTTGCTGCGTGGCGCGTCCCCTACCGATGCTTTGACCCGCGCCATCGCGCTGGCGGGTCTCAAATGCGGGCGGTCAGGTTTCGACGGACTGGCAGCAGCGATACGGCGAACCGAAGCGGGTGATGATCAGGGCCAGCCGGGGCCGGATCGCTAGTGCTTCCGTGCGGCTGGTGCCGTGGGGCGGTTGATTTCGGTAGGGACTGTGGCGGGGGTTGCGATCGGGGTCGGCCCCGGGCTGTCCTCTTGAAACCAGCGGCGCGCCAGGTGTCGGAAGACCCCGTTCTCGTCCAAGGCAGCAACCGCGGCGTCCAGGCGGGCGAGCAGGTCCGGGGCATCCGGACGTACCGCGACACCAGGTCCGTCGCCTGACAAGCGCGGGTCGGCGGGCGGCTGACCGACGAAGGCGAAGCCCCGGCCCTGTACCTTGCGCAGAAAGCCCTGGTCCAACAGCAACTGTCCCCCGAACACCAGATCCAGACGTCCCAGCAGCAGGTCCAGCAAGGCGTCGTCGGTGGTACTGTAGCGCACCAGCCGCACCTGATCCGGGTAGGTCTTCACGAGATAGTCGTCGGCGGCGGTGCCGCGCCGCACGCCGATGCGCTTGCCCTTGATCGCGTCCGCATCGATCTGTCCGAACTGATCGGCGCGCGCCACGAAGCGCTCCGGGCTGCGGTGGTAAGGTCGGGTGAATCCGATTTCGGCCTGCGGGGCGGCGGTGACCGACAGGGAGGCGACGGCCGCGTCGAGTGAGCCGTCCTGGACCTTCGATAGCAGACTGTCCCGATCCACGGGAACGAGTTCACATTGCACGCGCAAGTGCGCGCACAGCGCTTGCGCCACGTCGCGATCGAAACCTCGCAGCGCGCCGCGCGCCTCGATGAAATTCTGCGGCGCCTCCCGGCCGACCACGCCGATGCGCAGGCGCTCGGGTGCGGCCCAGGCCGAGCACCCGAGCAGGGTGAGGAGCAGCCAGGTGGTGAGTCGGGTTTGCGTCACCAGGCCGTCCCGTTCTGACTCAGGGCGTCGAGCGTACGTTGCAGCCCCGCCAGCGCCGCGTCCGGTGTCGCGTCGCCGCGCAGCACCGCGCGCACGGCGGCGGCAAAGGTTGCGCTCACCTCCGGGTACTGTGCGCCGGTTGGCGTCGATGGGCGCGCGATCAGGTAGGGCAGAACCGGGGCCAAATCCGCAAGCAGTGGCCGGGCCGCGATCAGTTCCGGGTCCGTGTAGAGGTCCGCCCGCGTCGGGTTGAAGCCGGCGTCCAGAGCGCGGCGCCGCTGGACCGCGGTACCGGTGAGATGTTGCACCAGGCTCGCCGCCTCCCTGGGGTGGCGACTGTAGCGCGAGACCGCCAACTGACCACCGCCCAGGACGGACGCCGGTGCACCCGAGCCCTTGGGCAGCGGGGCCACCGCGACGCGCTCGGTGACCGGAGTCGGTTGGTCTTGCAGGGATGCCCAGGCCGTGGACCAATTGCGCATCAAACCTGCTGCACCCGTCCGGAAACCGTCCAGGTTGTCTTGCGGCGTGGCCGTGAGGGCGGCCGCCGGGGTGATGCCGCGAATCCAATCCGCCGCCCGCTGCAGGGCGAACTGGGCCCTGGGGTTGTTCACCGAGACCCGACCGTCCGGCTCGACCAGGGTCCCCCCGCCTTGGCTGCTGATCCATTCGATGGCGGTCGCGGTGAGCGCCTCGTCGTCGCCGCCGGGCCAGACGAAACCCCAGAAGCTGGTGTTGCCCAAGAGCCGTTGGGCCTCCTGGATGCGCAGAGCGGCATCCTCGACTTCACTCCAGGTGCGGGGGACCTGAAGGTTATAGCGGGCGAGCAGGTCGGAGCGGTAGTAGAGGAGGCCGAGTTCCAGGTACCAGGGCAGGGCGACCAGGCGCTCACCCAGGGTCGCGTTGCGGATCAGTGGATCCAGGAAGTCGGACGCGGCCTTGTCGGGATCTCCCCCATTGTGATCGGCCCCATTGTGATCGGCCCCATTGTGATCGGCCCCATTGTGATCGGCGATGAGGGGTTTCAGATCGGCCAGGTGCGCGTTGAGCTGCCCACACCAGAGGGCGTCGATTTCCAGCACGTCCAGTTCGGGGGCACGGACCTGGAGCAGGTCCAGATAGCGGGTCAGGCGCTGCGCATCATCGGTCGGCGTGGTGATCACCTGCACCCGATGACCGGTCTTGGCCGCCCACGCGTCCGCGGACTCCCTGCACAGGGCGGTTTCCCGTGCGGTGCGTCCGCAGGCGATGGTCAGATCCCAGAGGTCCTGGGCCGATGCGCAAACAGGCAGCGCGCAGAGCGACACGAGCACGAGACCACGCGCCCGGTAAGCAATATCGGGGCGGGGGTCAGTCATCATGATGGCCCATCATGGCGGAGTGTTCGATTGGGACATGATTTGACAGAAATCGCCTGAGGTCCGGGTGGGCCGCCGGGGGTCGGTGTCGCCGGTCCATACCGGTAGAATATGCCAAGTTCCTGGTCCCTGTCCGCAATCCGACCCGATTATGATCAATCCGCAGGCCGCCTTCCTCAATCACCGACTGCGCCTCGCCGCCCGCGTCATCGTCAACGGCGGGGTGATCGCCTACCCGACGGAAGCGGTCTACGGGTTGGGGTGCGACCCCTGGGACGGGGCGGCGGTGGCGCGCATTCTCGCGATCAAGCGCCGCGACCCGTCCAAGGGCCTCATTCTGATCGCCGCCGAGCCGATCCAGTTGCTGCCATTCGTGGTCGATCTGCCGCCCGCGCGGATGGCCGAAATCCTGGCCTCATGGCCGGGTCCCAACACCTGGCTGATGCCGGTCCGGCCTCGGACACCGAGCTGGCTCACCGGCCGGTTCGACACCTTGGCGGTGCGGGTTACCGCCCATCCGCTGGCTGCCGGGTTATGTCGCGCCTACGGCGGAGCGATCGTCTCCACCAGTGCGAACGTCGCTGATCGCCCGCCGGCCCGCTCGGCCCTGGGGGTGCGGCTGGCTCTACCCGGCGGACCGGACCTGATCCTCGGCGGCACCTGTGTTGGAGCCGGCCGTCCGTCCACGATCCGCGACGGGTGCACGGGGCGCGTCCTGCGGGCCTGATCGCGGGGCAGGGCTTGGCATTCCGCGTTGGCGGCAATACCTTGGTGAAATACGAGGTATCCAGGCAATCAGGGGGACGCAAGAGATGTTCGACGCAACCGCAACGGCAATCCGCTGGGTGGAACAGGGCGTCGTGCCCGACGGGGTGACGCGTAGCGGAATTCGTGCGCTGCTGCGTCAACGGCTTGCCACACTCCCGACACAGGATTGCGAAGCGGCTGCTGATGCCGTGCGCGCTTTCGTCGCCTGGATGGATGCCGCGCCGATCGCCGCGGTTCCCGAACTGGCCAACGCCCAGCACTACGAACTGCCGCCTGAGTTTTTCGTCGAGGTCCTGGGACCGCGGCGCAAGTACAGTTCCTGCCTGTGGGCGCCGGGGGTCGAGACCCTGGCTCAAGCGGAGGATGCGTCCTTGCGGGTCACCGCGGAACGCGCCGGCATCAGCGACGACATGGAGGTCCTCGAAATGGGCTGCGGTTGGGGTGCTTTCAGCCTCTACGTGGCCGATCGCTTCCCCAATTGCCGGGTGACCGGGGTCTCCAACTCACAGGGGCAACGCAGCTTCATCGAGGCGCAGGCGCGCGCGCGCGGGATCGGCAATCTGACCATCATCACCGCGGATATGAATCAGTTCCAGGCGCCGGGGCGCTATGACCGCGTGGTCTCGATCGAAATGTTCGAGCACAT
>Ga0247840_10001898_pt1 | contig 38705 bp, 25 predicted proteins | sample LaCruzMarch2015__FD_192404 | JGI IMG/M metagenome (GOLD analysis project Ga0247840, IMG submission 192404) | Freshwater microbial communities from meromictic Lake La Cruz, Castile-La Mancha, Spain - LaCruzMarch2015_17m | ecosystem: Environmental > Aquatic > Freshwater > Lake | place: Spain... | reverse complement strand
GAGTTTGTTTGAGAAAATATGCTAGAGAAGGAACTATCATGTGACTTAGAAAGGCTAGTTGGTAAAAATTAACTAATAAACTAACAGTGAAAAGTGTCGGAATTATATTTTTAATAAAAAAACACCAACATTATTAATTAAATTAAAATTCATTTATCATTAAATTATACTCGTAAATGACTTATATTAACGCTCCCATCCATGATTTGCTTATAAGAATCAAAAATGCATATATGGCCAGAAAAACTTCTGTTGAAGATGTGCCTTTTTCCAATTTTAAAATCAATATTTTGGAACTTCTTAAACAATATAAATTTATCCAAAAGTTTGATATTAAGACAGATGGAATCAAAAAGTACATCAATATAACACTCAAAGATGTTGTTAATCCTGTTGATGATGTTCCAAATATAAAATTCTTTTCAAAACCATCTAGACCATGGTACGTAAGTTATAAAAATATAACTTCAGTGGCTGGAGGAAAAGGAATTGGTATCATATCTACTAATCAATGACTTATGCCATCACATGTAGCAAAGCAAAAAAAAATTGGAGGAGAGCTTATTGCTGAAATATACTAAAAAACTAATTAATAATGAAAAATGATGGAATATATTTATTAATAAAAAGATACCGACATTATTCATTATTCATCATGCATTTATCATTTATGTTGTGTTATGTCAAAAATCTGAAAAAAAGTTATAGAGATACCTGCTGGAGTAGAACTAGAAATTAAGGGTTCGCTAGTACATGTCAAAGGCCCTAAATGAGAACTTTCTCATACTTTTGTAAAAGGCGTTACTATAAAGGTTGAGTGAACTCATGCTGTCACTTCAGTAGAAAATGAAGATCAACGAAATCTTTGGGGGCTTTCTAGAACTTTGCTTGCAAATATGATAGAAGGAGTAACTCATGGATACGAAAAAAAACTTTTGGTGATGTGAGTAGGATATGCAGTAAAAATGGAAGGGAAAAAATTAATTTTTTCATTATGATTCTCTCATAAAGTAAACTTTGAAATACCACAAAGTATCGAAGTAAAAGTAGAACAAGATGCAAAAGGTAATCATATCATTACTTTACATGGTATTGATAAACAATATCTTGGAGAATGTGCAGCTAAAGTGAAAGCACTTAAAAAACCAGAGCCATATAAAGGAAAATGAATAAGATATTTTGGTGAACAAATCAAACTTAAAGCAGGAAAAGCTGCTAAAAAATAATTATTAGCTAAAAGCATGAAGCTAGAAGCTCAAAGCACAATACAAGCTAAATAGTGCCTCAAGCCTCTTACATCAAACAAATATATTTATCATCTTAATTTATAGGGTCATGTTGAAAATCACTAAACGCATAAAGGAAGCAAGCAGAAAATTTTTTGGAAGAAAAAAAAGAGTCAACGCAAAGATAAAATCAAGTTATCCTGATTTTAGAATAATCGTAGACAAATCCAATAAATATATGAAGGCTCAGGTTATTGATCCAACTGGTAAAGTGTTTTGTCATGTTTGTGATAAAGATATCAAAGGAACAAATAAAACTGATACTGCACAAAAGGCTGGTGAAGCTTTGGCTGCTCTTATGAAAAAACAAGGTATAGAAAAAGCTGCATTTGATAGAAATGGAAATCTTTATCATGGAAGAGTGAAGGCTTTAGCTGACGGAATTAGAACATGAGGTATTGCTATATAGATAATAAATAATTTGTTTTTTAAGGAGATTATATAATTTTATTCATTTATTATTACGTTTATGAGACCTTGAAGCAAAGATAAGGTAAAAAAAGAGTTCGATGAACTTCTTTTGGAAGTAAGAAGAGTAACGAGAGTAACAACTGGAGGAAGAAAAATGTCCTTTAGAGCTACTGTTTTGGTTGGAAATAAAAAAGGAAAAATCTGAATAGGTGTTTCCAAATGACCAGATGTAAGCGCTGCAGTAAGTAAAGCTTCTCGTGAAGCATATAAAAATATGTTTATCGTTCCTATTACAGGAAGCCAAACTGTTCCCTATCTTACCGTAACTAAATATAAAGCATGTGTGATTAAACTTTTACCAGCTACTGCTGGTACTGGTCTAAAAGCTTGATCTTCTGTTAGAGCTGTTTTGGAACTTGCAGGATTTGAAAATGTTTTGTCTAAAATCATGTGATCAAATAATAAATTAAATAATGCTATGGCTTCCATTAAAGCATTATCTTCATATAAACATGCAGACCATTTCAATAAACGTGTTATAAAGAAGATATTGCATGAAGATACTGAAGAAAAAGAGGAGAATAAAAAAGAAGTATCTACTGCAGTAAAAGAAATCCTTGCAAAACAAGCAGTTGTTGATACGGTAAAAAATCCTTCAGTTGAAGTAAAAGTTGAAAAAAAAATAGTTAAAAAAACAACTAAAGAGGCTAAATCTTCTACTTAAGATACATATCTCAAAACAATAAAAAATATTTTTTATACTGCTTATACATCTACGATGAGAATTCATGAATTACAAAAAAGCAAATGATTCAAAGATAAAGAAAGAAGAAGATGAAGATGAAATGGTACAGGAACAGGAAATTATTCTGGAAGAGGACTCAAAGGACAAAAATCTAGAAGCTGATTTTCTATGAAGCCGTTTTTTGAAGGATGACAAACATCTATCGTTCAGAGATTGCCTAAATCAAGAGGATTTACGAGATATTATAAATTAGTTACTGATGTATGTATTATAAATCTTGGTGTACTTGATGCTGATCCTAGAATTAGCAATGATATGGAAATCAACAAACAGGTTCTCAAAGATTTGGGATATATTAAATCTATCACTGCTTTTGTTAAACTTTTGTGACATGGTGATTATGCTAAAAAACTTACATTTAAAGATATAGATGCATTTTCTGCCTCTGCAAAGGTTAAAATGGACAAACCAGGAACAGTTCATTCTGTGTTTAAAGGTACTCCTGTTAAAGTAGTAAAAGATTCAAAATCTAAAGTCTGAAAATTAAAAATTAAAACTTTAGCTGAAAAAAATGCAACTAAAGTACAATTAGATCAAAAAGTAAAAGTAGAAAAAGTTGAAAAAATAGTACAAAAAAAAGTAGTAGCTAAAAAAGCTGCAGTTAAAAAGGCAGTTACACCAAAAAAAGTAGTAACTAAACCTGCTAAAGAAGATAAAGTAACGGTAAAGAAACCTGCTAAAGAGGATAAAGCAGTAGTTAAAAAAACAATAAGCAAAAAAGCTACTAAATAAAAATTTTTGTGTCATGTTTTAAGTTTCTTATCACTTTTTGATGGAAAAATTCTTAAAAAAACTTCAAGAAATACGGGAAAATCCTACTATAAAAAATAAAATTATTTTTACTCTTGTAATGCTTGCATTATATAGACTTTTGGTTTTTATACCTGTACCATTCGTGGATATTACTGCACTTATGGCTAAAACAGCTAGTACAACCACTTCTGGAGTAGGATATTTTATTATGCTTTTGTGAGGATCATTAGACCAATTTGCATTGATTGCTGTAGGATTGGCTCCTTTCATTAATGCATCTATCATTATGCAACTTCTTGGCTCTGTAGTTCCAAAACTTGAAGAACTTACTGAACAAGGTGATGCTGGGCAACAAAAAATTCAACAATATACGAGATATCTATCTGTCCCCTTAGCATTTCTTCAGTCTATCGGAATGGTATTCTTTATCAACTATCTTCTTGGTGGTAATGTTATCAGTACTGCACCATTAAGCCTTATTGCTACTGCCTTTACTATGACTGTGGGAGCTGTATTACTTATGTGGATAGGTGAATTGATTACGGAAAAATGAGTTTCTAATGGAGTATCTATGTTGATTTTTGCGTCTATCGTAGCAGGAATTACTCAACAAATCTATTCAAGTATGGCTGGATCAACTAACTTTATAGGAGTTACTTTGTTTATGCTTATTATCGTACTTGGACTTGTATTGCTTTCTATATTCATTCTTAAATCTATTAAAGAAATACCTATCATTTATGCAAGAAGGGGAAGGGTTGAAGAATCATCCTCACTTCCTATTCCTATGAATCCCGTAGGTATGATACCTATTATCTTCGCTATTGCATTTGTCTCATTTCCATATCTCTTGTCTAAACTTGTTACTCAGTTTCAACCTGGAAATCTTAGGTTGGTTGGTATGGCAAATTGGATAGAATCTAATCTCAATATCTATACACAACAACCTGGTATACCAGCTATCGTACTCTACTTTATTTTGATTATCGTGTTTACTTTCTTCTATACCTTGATTGTATTCTCTCCAGAAAAAATCTCTGATAACATCCAGAAAAGAGGATGATTTGTACCAGGAATTAGACCAGGAAAAGAAACAGCTAAATATATTAATGCTATTCTTATGCACCTATGTTTATGGTGAGGAGCTTGATTGGCGCTTATAGGTATTTATAGTTATATACTCAATTATATTCCGTTTATTCAAACCTTGGTACAATCACTAGGTGCTCTTCCTGTGGTAGTTACAGGTTCTGGAGTTATTATCATCGTTTGAGTAGTTCAAGAAATTATGAATAAAATTAAATCAGATATGCTTATGCAGAGATATGATAAAATAGATTTGAATACGGTATCAAAAAATTTGAGTCAAATATAATATCAATTACTTCCTTATATATATAAGTAAAAACTGAGTGAAAACTCAGTTTTTTTATAAATAAAAAATAGAGAAAGGTAAAAAACCTTTCTCTTCTCTTTTGAATGACTGGTAATTTTTACAAATAAAAATAATCAGTATTTTTATGATTTATTTAGATGTAAAATCCATTTCTATTTCGACCATAACACTTTACTCTACCAAGTTCGGTAATAGTACCAATTTCGTTATATTCAGATAGGTATTGTTTTATGTATCTTTTAACAACAGATTGACTTTCTGCAACAATAAGTATTGATGAATATCCAATACTCCATTTAAATACTTTAAAATTATTTCCTATTGCATCTTCCAAATCATCAGCTAAGATAGTAGGTGTTACATTACTTTTGTAGTTCCCTGAACGGGAATCATGATGACTATATTCAGCCGACTCAAGCCTAAATTGTTTGGCAAATTCAGATTCAAATCTTTTAAAATTAATATCAACAAATCCAATGTAACCATTAGATTTGTATAATACGATACTGTTATCAAATGCATACATAATTTTAAAATTTACGTTTTCCGTTTGAAAAAACTCGTCCTAGTTTTTCTTGGTTTTCGGCAGACATGGTGTTAGATATTTTTCTATCAACACCATTATTATTGTTTTTGTTCTTAGAATCGTTAGACGAATCAGATCCAAATGCTTTACTTAAAGCATAAAAAACACCTCCAATAATTAAAATTTCTAACATGATAAACTCCTTTCTTTTTAAATTTGTTAATGATCAACCTTGATAAATTTCGTTCTTTTTTGCTCTACCATCATGATAGCCATCGTTATAACCATCACAATAGCTGGTGTAGACATCATCACCAAAGACAAAAGCTTTTCCCTTTGGGAAACGGGTATATCGTTTTCCGATTCCGTTCTCAGCATCTTCTAGTCCGTGCTGATACCCTTCTTGATACGCATTGTTGAAACTCATAATGTATTCCTTTCTTTTTTAATTGTTAATGATTGATTTTTATTTTTATTTACGTCTGAGCTTATAATTATAAAAAAAAAGAAAAAAACTGATAAAAAAAAGAAAAAAATATTAATCATTGTTGGTATACTTTCGATATCATAAAAAGATCTCTTTATATTCGACCTTTTATCGTATCTCAAATAAAAAAAACTGACAAAGTTAGGACAAAAAAAAGAGAAGGGTAAAAAACCTTTCTCTTTTGGGTAATTGGTGATTTATATATAAAAATAATCAGTATGATTATAATTTGTTTTTATTTATAATACGTGTGTTGGTAATGTGCCTAAATCTAATACTTCGTATTGTCTATATTTATTCTTCAAATAGTCAATTATATCATAGTAATTATCATTGTTGTCGCTTCTTCCCGCAACAATTAGCATAGAATTTGGCATCCTGCTTAGATCATTAGTTCTATATTTACATACCCATATAGCACAATCATTTTTACTGTGAATAGTCGACTCAACAATACAATCAATTTCAATACCATAATAAAAATGATTAAGTATTTTACCCCACGGACCGTAATGATATTTTAAATCTGATTTGTGAAGTTTATCTAACAATTCTCTTTCAGTTAATTTATAACCAATAGCATATTCTTGATGTGATTCATCCCACCCATAATTACGAACTAAGTGTGACGGGTTAGGTAAATCAATTTTTATAACTGAGTATTTTCTTATAGTATAAAAATCTCTAGACATAATAATCCTCCTTTCTTTTTTTGTTAATGATCAACTTTGATAAACTTCATTCTTCTTTGCTCTGCCATCATTATAGCCATCACAGTAGCTGTCATACACTTCGTCACCAAAGACAAAGGATTTTCCCTTGGAGAAACGGGTGTATCCTTTCCCTATTTCGTTTTCAGCATCTTCTAGTCCGTGCTTATACACATTGTTGAAACTCATAGTAGTCCTCCTTTACATTTTTGGTTGTTTTTATGTTTTTATTTAATGGGGGACTTATACTCAGAAAAAAAAAGAAAAAAACGGAAGAAATAAAGAAAAAAAAGCACCGAATATATTCGGTATAATTTCGATGGAATAAAATATTTTCACTATGTTCGACATTTTATTACATCTCAAATAAAAAAAACTGATAAAACAAAGAAAAAAGCCTCAGCGGATACGCTGGGCTTATTCTTTATTTAATCCTCCTAATCCCAAGAATACTTGATGTTTATATTTTCAACATTTCTTAAATCATGTACTTTCTTGGTGTATATACTCATGGTTACAATTTTTTTGTTTTTGCGTCATTTCTGTATTTGGTACATTACCCCCTTATATCTGTTTTATAAATAATGTCAATTACTTTTTATTTTTTTGTTTTTTGTCAAATTTTCTTTATTGTTTTTTGGCTGTTTTTTGGTCTTTTCAATTAGTTTTGAGTATACTTAGGTAATCTATCAATTAGAATGTAGAATGCAGAATGAATGAAGAATAAACATCAGAAAAATTTATTTTGTAATATAATGAAATTATGACATCATATAAAGCTACCAATACCCTGATTATTTGAACTATGGTTCTTTGCTTTTGGTTAGTGATTATTTTTTTGGATGGGACATTTTCTTATCAGCATCTTTTTACTTCACAAGAAGTTGTTCCTGTTTCTGTACAACAAGCAGAGGTTTCAAATATTCCAGATGCAGTTACTCTTTCTGACGTAATTCCTACTACTGGTGTAGCTGCTATGGTTTCTGATGTTGTTCATCAAAAATTATGAAATTCAGAAATATTTCAAGATTTGAATGTTTTAGAATATTTGTATATCAAAAATAAAAATCCTGAATTATTACAACCTTTAGTAGAAAAGTTTCTCCAATATTATCAATTTGATAAGGCTAATCAGTACCTCACACTTTTGGTAGAAGAACAAGGTGATTATATGTCTTTGAAGATTGATCCACATCAAGTAATTTATACGCGTTTACATGATTCTACTATCGGTCTCGATAGCGTTAATTCGTTGGATAAAGTTTTTCTTTTGATATATGATTATAGCTCTCGTGGTATGCTTACTCAAGATGACCAATTATTTTATAATTGACTTAAATCTTTATGGATATATGATTATGCTTCAGCCACTGCTTCGTTCTCAAAAATCACTGATGCTCGTTATCAGGATTTCAAACTCTCTTATGACTCAGCATTGGCAAATTTTGTAAAAATAAAAAATCCACCAATATATTATAGAGATGCTTTGGTTGCTCTTACCTTACTCAAAAATTGATATTTTTCTTTTGCTAAGAGACTTGCTCTTCATGCTTTAACTACCAATAAAAATTATGTACTTCCTTATCAGGTTCTTGCTTATTCCAACTTTTTGACTCACAATCGAGAATCTGCTAAGGAATATTTTCTCAAACTCGCTGACTTTGATATGAGTAATGCATTTCTCTATAAATTTCTTATAGGTATCTCTTATTATCGATATGGTGATTATGAACAATCTATCCTGTATCTTAATCAAGTTACTGATCCTGGACTTCAAATTGACGTATATAGATATATGCTTCTTTGATATATCAAAGAAAACGATACTACAAATATGATTCGTATTTGGCAAAATATGCTTGGATTATATGATCTTAAGCCTTCTGATTTTGCATTATTTTTTGATCAGATGTTTTATATTCCTTTTCGTACAGCAAAACCCTTTGCGCTTTATCTTGATAATCCCCAATTGGTTGATATGTATATAGGAAAATGTTCAACTTTTTTTGCTGGTAGTCAAGCTGATATATGTATGTATGGTGATGTTTGATTGCAATTAACTCAACAAAATCTATCTTGAATGGGACCGAAACTCTTATCTTTGAGTGAAAAATACCATCAATCTCATCTCTATCATATACTCGGTGATTATTATGTTTTTCTTAAACAATATCCTACAGCAAAAGAGTATTATCTCCAATCATTGAGTATCTCTGATAATGCTACCGAACAATCAATTCTTACCAATAAAATCGCTCAGATACCTAAATAAATTACTCTGCTACGTGGTTCTCGTTCCATTTTACTTTGTTTGTCTTTGATGAAGAAACATATTGCTCCATATATTATCTTATGTTTGATAATCACCTATGTGAGTAATTTTTCTTTTGCACAAAATACTAATCTTCCAGATCCTGATGATACTACAGATGCTAGGTATCCTGCTTATTGTGCGACACAATCTTCTGTGTGTGGAACTGCTCCAGAACAATTTACCTATTTGATGGATTTTGTTAGAGAAATGATGAATGCAATCAAAACTATTGGTCCAGAATGAGAATATCTTGGTCAATATGTTAATCCGAATCGATTCCAGTGAAGTGTTTTTGTTGCTCCCAAAAAAACGGTTGCAGGAAAACTCCTTAGAAATATTGACCAAAAACTTAAATTTGGTTTAGCTACTACTGCTATCTTTGCTTCTCCTGTAAATTTTGCTGGCCTTAAAGATATGTTATGAGGTGTTGTTTTGTTATCTAAAAATCAAGTATTCTTAAGAGATAATAAACTTATCGAACAATTGGAAACACAACTTAATGATAAAAAATATGAACTTGGATTGTGAGGGTGATGGAACGAACAGATTATCCCAGAAAATATTGCTCTCATGAAGCAAATCATCAGTGATTATAGTGGTAAATTATTATTGATCCCTTCTTCCACAATACGTGTTGGTGTTTCATATAACAATATTACCTCTTTGCTCACACAAATACTTTCTTCTGCAAAGAATTTTTTGTATTTTGGGACTACTGCTCAACTTGATTCTATGAGTAGATGATCATATAGTCAGGGTATATTTGTTGGATTTTCTCCTGATTCTATGGCCACGATAAAGCGTGAGTATAATTGTGCAAGATGACCTTATTATATTTGTAGTTCTGAAAAAACAAAATTTAAAGATGCTTGGAGTAAAATGTGGAAAGGGATACAACTATGATCTTCAGAAACGACAAAAACCTTTAATGATGCTGTTGATAGGCTTTGAGAGATTTTTTCTAAAGAACAGTCACAATCTTTTAAAGATAGAGAAGATGATCTTCTCAAATCTATGTATGGTACAACAAAAATGAGTACATGAACACTCTCTGATGCTTTAAAAAAATCTTGGGCTGGTATCAAAAAATCTGGAGCTGAAATTGGCGAAGAAATGGTTGATCTTGCAAGTGATATTGAAACGTTTCGAACTTTCCCTGAATATATTAAGGGTACTGTTGAAAATATTCCACCATCTTTAGATATTCCGCCTGTTACCGTCTTTACTACTGATATTACAACACATATAGATACCTATGTTTATGATGTGTTAAATAGTCAACAAACTGATTTGGATCTTGTGAGTATGGTAGAAGTAAGTTGAGTTACTCCTGCTTTTGCTGTCCTTGGACAACAACTATTGGCAATCAAAAATAATGTTCTTGGTGATAAAGAAAAAGACAATAGTCTTATCAAAAGCCTACAAATGGCTAGTGAACTTCAATGTGAAAGATAATAATTGTTCTGATATTTTTTATTTCTTTATAGTGTCCTGTATGTTTGGTAGAAAAAAACAATGGAAAATATTGTTTTTCGTGGCCTGTGTCGCTTGTCTGTTTTTTTCTTATACTAAAACATCTGCTTTTTCTTCTAGCACTTTAGGTTTTTTGGAGCAAATTGATGATAGTAATTTGGAAAATTTTCCTATAAAAACATTGCTCTCTAGTTATTGTAATTGAGTAATTAACTCAAAACAATTTATGCAAAATAACTTCCTCTATAATGCTCAACAATCTGCTTTTGTTTATCTTCTTTGTAGCAATATAGGCATAGATTCTCCTTATTTCAAAAACGAAGAAAAGCAATATTTTAAACGTTTGTCTTTTGCACAACTATGATTTCAGGATATTATATATACTGATTCTTATCAGATTGATCTTTGTTCCCCAGTTTCTTTTCAAAACGATTGTAATATTCCTGTTGTTGTTCCTAAACTTTTCAATGGTATCATAAATGATTATATAAATATGAAACAACCTAATTTATATGGTATGAATAAAAATTTTCAAACTGATTTAGATATTATGAGTCAGATTAATCAGTTTTCTTCTGGATATTTTAATGGAATACAATTGTGTGATGATGCTCGTTATCCTAAAAGTTGTAGTATGATGAAATGATATATCAAAAATGTTCGTAGTGTCTTGAATGATGTGACTATTTTCAATGCTAGCGGTATCTTGGAAATAGCTGCAACTACATCTGAAGATAAAACTATTTCTTGTAGCACGATTACTCTTACAGGAGATGTTTTTTATTGCGGACTTTACTGAGATAAATGATGAAGTTTGCCTTCTTTCGTCAATCTTGTCTATAATGAGCTTTTTTATTATCGTTTGTTTATGTGATATTATCTTTCTATGCTTCAAAAATATCCATCGCTTTTGACCAAAAATACATATATGAGGGATTATTCCAGTATATTAAAAACATTTTCCACACAATATATGTGGTCAAAAGATGCTCTTTCTTTAAGTTTGAGGATGATGCGTGATACATATATGGCTTTCCCATTTCATGTGGGATTCTCGATGTATCAAGAAGATCTGCATGATTTTTGAAAGACATTGGCCCGTATAGCTCCGCCCATATATACTTTAGATGATAAGCTGAGACATGTTCAAGGTGAATAAACTATCACTAGCATTTTGCTTGTTGCTTATGGGAACTTGTTCCTTTGCTTTTGGTATTGATTTTTCTCAGGCATTTTCTCAGGCTAATGAACAATCTGCATGAATCGACTCCCTTTTTAGATGAAAATCAAAGGTTAGTAATATTTTTTCTCAATCACTGAAAGTGGTAAAAGATAGAGAAGTTGTTGCTACTACTGTCTCCTTTGAGGAGTTAAGAAAATACTTTGTAAGCTGTGCTGGTGTAGAAACAAGTGACTTTATGCATATTCTCTATCATTCAAACCCTTCTTTTAAAAATACTTTTGAGCTGATTCTTCCTCCGTGAACTAAAAAACCCACCAAGGCTGAGATTGATAAAAGTTATACCAAATTTTTTACTAGTAGAGGAATTTCTACACCCACGAGTAAAGATGTTACAAATCTTAATAATGAAATAAATACCTTATATTATGATGTATATGGTAGTACATATACCATCTCTACACTCAATAAAAACAATTTCTGATCTGATCTTTTTTGGAATGGAACATTAGATGATAGTGATTTTGATCTCTTATATGATATCAATCAGATAGGAAAAATATTGTTTGAAAGTATTACCGATAGTCCACAAATCTTGTTCTATAAAATGCCATTTTCAGCACAAAATTCTAATCAAAATAGTAATAATTCTTCTCAAAATTCTTATCAACTTGGTGGTGGGGGTTGATCATTTCCTGGAACCACATGATCACCTATGTGAAATACTTCATCAACGCCTTCTTGATGATGATCATCTTCAATGGGAGGTTCATCTTCAATCGGAGGTTCGTCTTCATCTTCCTCTTCATCGTCTTCTTCTTCATCATCAGATGGTTGAATCATTATTGATAGTGAAGTACAAAATTTTATCGAAAAGACTAATCCTGGTCAATGATTTACTTCTCCTGGTATTGTTTGACTCTTCTGAAATCAATGTATTACTCCAGAACCTATAGCTCCAGTTGTCGAAGAACAAAATTATTTTATGACTCCAGAAGAATATCTTTCTGGTATCAATAATTTTATAGCTAATGCTAATATTGATGAGGTCATAAATACTAATTTATTACCTATATTTAATCAAAATAATCCTTTGCCATCAGGATGAAGCACTTCAGATTCATGATATGCTGATGCTGTTGCCAATACTTATGCTGAATTGGCTTTTGGTGATGGTGCTCCAGGTACTTGTCAATATGGATGTAAGGATCTTCCTCTTGATAAAAGAGCACAATGCGAGTTGTCTTGTACAAAATCATGTATTCAAACATGTTGAGATACCTACAAAAATTCTCAGTCTTCCTGTTCTTCTTCTTATGCTACGACAAAAAATGAATGTGATCAATTGTCTTTACTTCAGAAACCCGCTTGTCTTGTTTCTGCTGTTGCTCAAAATAAAGCGTGTACTACCAAATCGACTACTGATCAGCTTCTTTGTGTTTCTGATTGCACCTGTTTTTTGATAGCATGACCCAATGGTAAATGATGGGAAAAAATGGAGGATATGTTCCGTATCAAATTTTGTAAGATTCCTGTACAATCTAAAAAAATTGCTCCATGAAAAACTGTTTTTAGTATCCAGGCTATTTTTCAGGAGATATCTGATGTTTTGGAATGACTAAGAGATAGTGGGCAGATGGTAAAATTTTCAAAAAGAAAAGAATTTCTTGATGGAAATGTTAAAATCAAATTTGCCGATAATTTTGCTTTTAAACTTATCGTATGATTTAAGCCTGTGTTTTCTCAAAAATCAATTAGTACAAAATTTCAAAAACAATCTCAAGCAAATCTTGATTTCACTACCGCTGTGCTTGATGTCAATGCAAGTGCACCAGAAGCTGATAATTATAATAAATATATAGTTGTTTCAGATTATATTAGTAATAATGCATCATTAAAACCTGCTAATAATCTTACTGAAATCGATCAAAATCGTGCAGAAACTGCAGCGGCAGCTGACAAAACTGAAGAAAGCAAAATCTCTCCTGAAACTATTTCTGCAGTTATCACTACTTATGCTCAAAATACAAATATCTTGTTTGTACAAAATATGATAGAGTTTTTAAAGGATAATCAATTATTTCTCCATAATCTCAGTAATAATCTTCTCGATATGAATAAAATGAGTCTTGAACTCAAAACAAGGATAGAAAATTCAAAATAACTTTAGTCGAAGGTCGAAAGTCTAGAGATTTAGGTTTATTTTTTCTTTTCTAAAAAATAATGGCATTCTCTTCTGCTTTTTTAACGTACGAACTTATTTTTCTCCGTAAATACCCCAAGATAGATCAGAAAACTGACTGATTTCAACAGTAAAACCTATTTCTTTCAACTGTTTTGTTTCATCTTCAATATACCAGTATACTTCATCATCAAAATCTTTAACTAGATTAGGATACTTCTGTTTCATTATAGATTCATAATTTTTGTTTTGAAACATCAAATCTCCAAAAACAATCTTGCCTTTGTTTGGTAAAATATCAAACGCTTTTTTAAAAAAGATATGTTTTTCTTTTTGTGTTAGATGGTGTATTGCATATGTTGAGACTATTGTATCAACCTTATTTTTATCTTGAAAATTATCCAAACAATTGAGCAAATCACTTTCTATAAAAATAATATTTTCTTTTTTTGCTAACTTATTCTTGGCAATTTCTAGCATATTTTTTGAAATATCCACACAATATATTTTTTCGTAATATTTTATTTGTTTTGTTGTATTTCCTGTTCCACACCCCAAATCAATAATATATTTTGAAGTACCTGTTTTTTTACCTATCCATTGCATCATATCTTTATATCCTTTACGAATCGGATTAGTTTCGTCTTGTATATTATTATCATATGCATCAGCTATTGCGTCGTGGTTAAATTTTTGTGCATATTGACTGTGCATTTCTATGATACTACACATTAAAAATTAATTAAGTTTTGGATATCAGATACTGTCGATTATTTAGTACCAAACTTTATTGTGTTCAATATATTCGTCAATTCTGTTTTTATTATAGTCTTGTGTGCTAGTTTTACTCCCTAATTCATTTTGATTATCATTATTTAAAACTATGTCGTTTGATAGCATATTATATTAGATAAACTGTAGCTTACGATAAGAAAGCACTCGTCAATAACTTCATAATTGCGTAAGAAAAGGCTATCACCAAAACACCTATGATGGCGTTACTAATTGCTGATTTCCCTTTTGACATATTTGATGCATTGAAAATACTGCTAGCATACAGATATCCTGCATAGATAATCATCATTACTCCTATGAATATACCTATCTGAGAGAGAAATTTTACTAAATAGACTATGTAGTCTAATAAAGTATCCCATGTCATAATCCCTGAAGCCATTTGATCTCCGAGATTTCCTGATAATCCAGCTGCTTGTTTGTTGTAGGCATCTCGTACACTGCCTCCTGTCTGACCTACTGCTTTTACAGCTTGTCCTGCCTTATCTCCACTTGATGCTTGGGGAATTATTTCAAAATCATTTGGTGTTTCTTGGGCGAAAGAATATATAGGCAATAGCAAGCATCAAAATAGTATAGCACTCAATAGAAATTTTTTCATTCGTACAAGGTATAAAAAGTAAAACATTAGATTTTTGATTATATGCTACATGTTTTGGATGCAGGAGCTTGTTGAACCATCGTTTGGAATGCATCCTTTACTTTTGTAATCAAGTTCCATAAAGCCATAAGCTTTTCTTCTACAAAATGTTTTTTTGTATATGCTTTTGTTGTCTCATCTAATAATTGGTTTGATTTTTGTATCATAATAATTTTTGTATATCCCGTTTCTCTTTTTATTCTTTCTTGTACTATTGATTTACATCTATTGAACAAAAAATCTGATATTCGTGTCTTATTGCTATTTCGTGTTTTATTATATATATTTTTCATTAATTCACAAAGTGTATTATATTTGTCTCCTAATGATACCGTCGCAATATCCTTATTATAATTAGTTATAATAATATTCAAATCTGTTCATTGTACACATATTCCACTACGTATATAATTATGAATTGTCCAATAGTCTTTATACATTTTTTCTATTGTGAGTGCTTGAGTACCTGTTGCATTGTTTGCTATCTCTGTGAGTTTTGCTCTTCGTTCTATTCCTGTAGGATCTGGGCTTAGGTTATATGCAAGTCATGTTATGCCATCCAATCTTCTCATCGCAACATCAAAAAGATGATCAAATAAAAATTCACTTTCTGGAAAATTTTGATTGGGTAAATTTTTTTTTTCTTCTGATGTACAGGTGATAATATTTTTTAGACAGCAATGCGCTTTAAGATTGGTAAGTGCTTGTCTGAACGCATCACCAGATAACACATGTATATATGTTGTTCCGTATGCATTTACTGTTGATTCTATGCCCGATCCAACTACGATATTGCAATCGTTATTGGCAAATGTACTCCCTATCATTGCTATTCCTGTTATTATTACTGTTGATAAGATTTTCTTCATCTGTTTTTTTGATGTAAAAAAAGATATTTGATTATTTATTTTCTTTGATTTGTATGGTCAGTGTTACAATTGCTTTGTTTGATTGGTCATTAACGATATATTTTGTTTTATTGCTTGTAGCATCAAATATATATTCTCCTGCTAATGCACTTGCATAGGCCCCTGGAATATAGATTGCCCCTGCATTACTTGTATAAAGAATACAATCGTTTTTGTTGTTTTTGACACAATATCCACCATTAAAATCACCAAATTGTCCTTGAATAAGATGAAATAATTCATAATTTGGTTTGCCATCATTCATCTCTATATTTGTAATAGCTTCTATAGGCAATACTATTTGGAATAGTATATTGTTTGTTGGTATATCTATCAATTCAATTATAGGAATATGACTGTTGAAATTTATCTGTGTCTTTATCTTATTTATATATTCTGGATTAATTTTTATTTCACCTGTCTTAGGATCTATTGTAGCTATTTCATTCCCTTGAGTGTCGTAGAGGCCAATATCGTCCCCCATAGTAAATATTCCTCCTGTGATAATTGTCTGATCTGGTGAAAGTCAGAATCCACCATATTCGTTTTGGTTCGTTCATTCAATATTTTTTCGTATACCATTTCTTAGTCTTTGGAATATTACGTTTCATGTATCTAAATCATTGCTTATTTTGGCTATTATCTCTGCTGTTTCTCAGCTTTTTTTGACGTCTGTGACTTCTATGTTTGGTATATTTATATTTAAGGTTGCTGTTTCTTTTGTGAAATTATTATTTTGATCGATAGCGATGAAATCAAATTTGTGTTGCCCTACCCCTGTAAAAAAGAGTGTTCCTCGATCTGTTTTTCCAGATTGTGATTGATTGTCTTTTCCTATGAGTAGTATTCCATCTTTTCGTACTTCCATTCTAGCAACAATTACATTGTCTGTCCATGTTGATTTGAGCGTATAGCTAGTTTGGACAAATCATTCGTGTGTTGTACCTGTACTTATTGCTTTCTCGGTTGTATTTCTCCATAGTACTATGTCACCTATAGGTGGTATTATATCTCATAAATTTTGCATTCCAGCTACGGTTTGATTGGATCGTGGAGATGTTTTTGTATACAGAGTTAGTACTGTCTGTTGATTTTTAGTTAACTCTTTGGATGTGTCCGTTAGTGTTGCTATGTTTGTATATAACCATTTTCTAGGTAAGTTTTTTAATGTCACACTTATTCTTGATTGTCATGGATTGTAATATTCTACTGCTAATATACTATTTCATAATTGACTGATTATACGCTTTTTTACTAGATTTTCGTCTATAGTAAGCATTGCTCCTGTATAATCAGTATTTTCTGGTAGTACTACAATATATTTTGGTTTTTCTCCCATTCATAAAATATCTCGGAAACTGTTTGGTGTATCTTTATCATCTATTTTGTTGCTTACTTTGATAATATATCCATCAACTGATTCTCCCAATATTTTGCTGTTTTTTCGTGTAAGCTGAAGATTATCAAAGGTTTGTCCTTCTGTCTTGAAGTTTTTTGGTTCTTTGTTTTTGTCTATAATTTTAATGATTATATCATTGATGGTTATATATCCATATGCATCAGTATTTTCTCTTATTTGATCCAGAGACTTTATATATCGTTGTTTTGGATTTAGCCGTGTTCATGGATATTCCATTTCATAACTATAAAATTTGTTGTAATATGTGGTTGTAGTATTACCTCATATTGAAAAATGTTCAGATTCTTGTTGTGCATATTTAATATATATGTTGTTGGTATCGTACATCAATATATCGGTTAATTTATCATTGTTGAAATCTGTTTTTGTTGTATATGTTTGTTGTACATTTTGTATTTGCTCGCTTGAAAGTACTGTGTTAATCATGTTTTTTTTACTTTCACTGTAGGATTCTATAAATACTCCTTGTACATAGGAAGAAATATCTGTGCTGTAATTGGTTTCTGTACTTGAACAATTAACACATGGTCATTGTGTTTGGGCTAATATTGGTTTTTCTGTATATGCGAGTAAAGCTGTACCGATTTTTTCTTTTGTAGTTTCTAAATATTTTTTAGATTTTTTATAGGTAGCATCTGACATGTTAAGTTTTTCTGCACCATCATTATTTACTGCATCTAAATATCCTTGTACCATCCTCTGATTCAAGTCTAAATATGTTTTTGTTGGGTCTTCTTGTATATCTAATATATGCTTTGTGGGAGAATCAATCGTTAATAATGGTGTCTTGAAGCTTGCTGTTGTTGTTGTGTCATTTACTAATACTATTTGCTTGTCTTTCATGTTTTTGATAAAATTGTCATAATCTTGGATTTCTTTTTGTGTCTCTTTATTTTCTTGAATTTTATCCTCAATGATTGCTTTTGCAGCATTTTCTACTTCTTGTATTTGATCAGTAGCAGGTAAAATAGTTGATTTGTTTTCTACTGTTGCCAAGATACTGTTTACTCTATCACTCATTTTTTTGTCTGTAGTTGTAGCGTTTTTGAACTGTATGAGTCATTTTTTGAGATCACTATATGCTATTTTGTAATCTATCATGTTTGTTGCCTCTTCAATAGGTTGTACATATCCTTGGAAATTTATATTTTGATCAAAATTTTCTATATCATTTAGAAGATCTGTGACTCAATTATCATTGATTCATTCTGTTGTTTTTTCGATGAGCTTTTGGATAGGAGCTTCTATTTGTTTTGAAACAAAACTATTTGTTATGTTTGCAATACCATTGAATACATCATATACTCCATCAAAATTGAATTTAAGTGTTGTATATGCGTCTATTTTATAATCAAATCATTGAAGTGGCGGATCTTTGAATTTTGTTGTCAGATTGAAGAAATCAAATATAGGGACATCCCATGTTCTTTGTGTTAGTTGTTCAACCTTCCCCTTTACTCATTTTTCTCCTACAAGACCTATACCTCATTTAACGATACAGAATATTTTCCCTATAAAATCTGCTACTTTGAGTATAGCGTTTATTTCAGGTAATATTTTTGGAATCTTCGGTGCGGGAGGCAATACCGGGAGATCCATTTTTATGCTTGGAATAAACGATGGTGGTTCTGGTAGTGTTGGCGGTTCAGGTATTACTGGAATTGTTGGTACTGCTAGATCTCCAAAGAAATTTAAATTCATGTCAAAATCTACTTCTACGGTTGGAGGTTCGGGGAGATTTGGTATTTGTGGTAATGGTACTTTGATTGGTACAAAATTTATCTTTGGTAAAATAATATTCATTCCTAGTTCCATATGAGACATATCCATATATATATTTGGTATCTTAAATGCTGGGATAGGGAATATCGGCAATTTTGGACAAAGGAAGGATAAACTACATGAAAAAGATCCATAGTTATCATTGCTGCATTTACTACATCTTTCCGATCGATTTACTGAAAAATCTATAATAGCTTGCCATGTTTTTATGGCTCCTATTATCAGAATTATTGCATCTACGTATTGTGAAAATCTTGTAGCATTGACACTCAAAAAATTATTTATTCCTCATACAAAATTTCAAAGAAGTGACGAAATCTCTGTAAGATATCTATCTGTAATATGTGTCCATTGGTATAATTGTGTAGGAAATTCTTTATACTTTTGAAGTATTTTGATGTTTTGTCTTACTGATCTGATAATTCCTGCTGTATTTTCTCTAAAAGTAAGAAAATTGTTTAACGATCACGCTATGCCAGAACACTTTTCCATATCACCAACTATAGTATTGATCGTGTCTAATCTTTCTTGATCTGCTTTTGGAAACGAATCTCCTGCTTGTAATTTTTCTTTTGCGAGTTGTACTTGTATCTTTTTCCAATACGGAAGGTTCCCTAATTTCTTTGCTGTATTTGCTGCATTTGTTGATAGATTATTTGTATCTGCTCCCATTTCTTTTGCTGTTTTGACTTCTGTTGATGCTATTATTTCATCCATATTTTTTATTTCGGAATCTATCCATGTGTTTAGATTCTCTTTGTCTGCTGGACTTCGTGCTCCGTTTGCAATTGCTATCTTTTCTGTTTGTAGTCTTGTTTTTGTTGCTGCTGCTTCTTGTTTGTCTGTTGTTCCACAGAGTCCTAAAATCTCATTGATTGTTTCTGTCCAACCTGTCACTATCGCTTCGTTTTTTACCATCCGTAGCTTGAGATAATTGGTATATTTATTTATATCGTCACTCGTAAGTGAAGGAACTTTTATATTAATTGTTTTGGTGTCTATATTTATTAATGGCACTTCTTTGAACATGTCTTGGATAGCTTCAAACGGATTGCTTCCTATTTTTTGTGAAATGTTGTTAATGTTTTTTTTGGAAATTTTTTCTGTCCGTGTTATTTGTTTTCAGCTTCATAATTTTACTCCTGCACCACTTATATTTTGTATATATCCCGCAGCTTTATCTGCGTCATTGCTTGCTTGTAAAATTTCTGTGAATGTTTGTTCTAGATTTCCTATTTTATCGAATCATTGAAATATACTATCTACATCAGGTAGGTCTATCTGGATAGTCATCTTTGTCAGATTATTTTGTATATATGATATTTGGCTTGTCATCCATGTTTGTACCATACACTTTACTAATCCTTTGGTTTTTGCACCCACTATTTTGAGATTAACCTTTGGTCCTTTTTCTAGTGCATATCATTCATAGTCGTTTCCTAGTAGTAATTCTTCATCTTCATCTGCTGAGACTCTTGTTGGCTCTTGTTCTATAGAGATAAGTCATCAAAAATTACCTTGTGGGATAGCTGCCGAATAATAATTTGGCATGTTTTCTCATCATCCTGCTGATACTATTTGAAATGGTGAGTTTGTTGTAATTACTGTATTTTGTGTGTTACCAGCCATAATTATAGTGTTTCCTATCCTTGGTGGATTGTTACATGTTCATTGTCCAGCTGCCGCCACCATACTTGATCATAAGCTTTCTTTTGTTGGTTGGTTGATTCCTTCGTTGGTACTTGGACATTTTGTCAGTGGTGGTACCGCAAAGACGATACAGTTTCCACCAAGATCTCTAAATGGTTTTGGTAACGCTTTACCTACGGTATAAGGACCAAAACACATCGCTATTCCGAGTCCAAGAGTAAGTGTCGGTGCTACATATAATCTAAATCGTGATGGATACGTTCATCATAGAACTCATAAAAAGAACCCATCAGTCGCTCATTTGAATGGATATCCAAAAAAACCAGGAGCGGGTATATATCCTATTGGTGTTGGTCATCGATTTCCAGGGATATTCAACAATGGCATTCCTTTCCCTATGGTAGTATTGAGTGTCCTAAATATCGGATAGAGTGGATTAGGTACTTGAGGTACACATCAGAAGATATGATAGTCTCCTGGTGCCAAAAATGCTTGATTGAAGGGAACAGGAACTCATTGGCATCATTCTCATCCTCCTGCTCAAAGGGTAAATCACTGACAGAGTCATTGTAATGCAGTATCCAATTTTTTGGAAACATTTGCCGTTGCACCATCTATAGTATTATTTAGAAGATCTATGTTTCCTTGTATCCCCCCTTCTGATAATAAGGATGAAATAATGTTTTTTGCGCTTCGTGCTTCTAAATTGCCTACACCTGGAACATTTGAAAGTCCCTCTAAACTATCAATATTTGCTAATTGGTCTACTATATCGTTTATCGCTGTCTCTTGTACTACCTGTGCTCAACTATTGTAATTGTTTATCTCTGTTTGGATGTCATCATATATTTTTTCATATGCTCTCTTGATTCCTGTTTTATCATTAAAAAATATTCGTCTATTTTTTTGACATGAATCTGTACTATTTATAATAATATCTGGATAGGTATCTTTTTGTTTGTTTTGTTGTATGAGATCTGTGTCTTGTACCGCTATAGTTATGACTTGTTTCTGATCTTGGTATTTGGCTTTATAGGAAAAACTTAATGATTCTCCAGCATTGAGCTGAATGTTGTCTATCACAAATTGATAGCCTTCAGAATCATCTCGATCTATCAATAATCATCATGTGTTATTTGTGCTAAATAGTAATGATGTTATTTTTTTATTGTCGTCTGTTGTTATAGTTCGTGGTCCTTGTAGTTGATCTATATAGGTAAGTTTATTGTTGCTTTTTTTTGAAACTATTGTTGTTTTAATTACTACTTCATCATCTTGTCTCAATATTCATCCGTTTATATCTGCATATTCTTTATATATGCTTACGAACTCATTTTCTTCGTTGATAGGGAGATAAGCTATTTGATTAGCAGGAAGTGATTCATATATTGGTGCTGTACTCAGCGGATTGTCTGTATATGCTAATTGCGTACTTCAGGCAGCGACATACATATCGGTGTTGGCTACCATCTCTTTGATATCGTTCATGGAGTGGTTTTTTTGTGCTTTCATTTCTTCTTCTGACATGTTTGCTGGAGGATCTTCTTCTATTTCTTCTTCTTCTATTATTCCTTCCATCGGAATTTCTAATCATTTTCGATGGACTAAACTATTATCTTGGATGTGTCGATCGCTTTTTAATTTGATACCGAAACGATTGATTGTTTTATAATTGTCTTTTTGTCTGATATATCGATTACTATCACAAATTCAGGTGACCAAAGAAAGATAATTTGGACCATTGTTGGTGCTTCCACCATAAAATATTTTAATATCTGCAAATTCATCATTTGTTATGATGTCTATCTTTCCATCTTTATCCATATCTTCTACAAATATCTGTTTGATGTCGGAAAAGTCTTCAGGACTCGTATTGGCTATATCTGGCTCGGTGTTTATATTGAGACATATATTTTTTCCATCTACGGTGAATATTCACTTGTTGTTGAGATATACTATACCTTTACCGTTGCTGGTAATGATAAATATATCTTCATATTCATTTCCATCTACATCACCTATCTTTATGTCTTTAATTGGTTCAGCTATAATCATAAGTTCTTGTAGATTTTTGTATGGTTGTGTACCTCAATAATTTTTTAATAATTTAACCACACCATCTGTATATACCACGATAATATCTTTTGTTCCATCTTTGTTGAAGTCGATAGGAAGCACTTTAAAAATCGTTTTGTTGGGATCAGCATAGATATTCTGTCCGATTGATGCATCAAAATCAGTATCTGGTATGTTTGGATTTTTGTCTCTTCTTTCCAGTAAAGGATCTCAAAAATTTATCAGAAATTGTGATCCATATGGTAAGGTAGCATCACCTACGGATTTTCCATTTGCAAAATTTGCTACGTTTTTGAATTTGCTCGTGAATCATATACCCAATAATGCATCAGTACTATCTTCTATAGAGAGATATCATTGTTTGGTAAATGCACTGCTATTTACATAAATACCTATTCCTTGGCTATTAGTAGATCATTCACTAAATATTTTTGTTTGCCCATATACTATCGGATCCTGGATATCTATATTATCCTTGTTGTCTGTGACAATTTCGTTATTCCAAATCATCATTTTTCCTATTATTTTTTCATTGAGTGTTATGGTATAGGTTGCCATATCAGCTACTATTTCGTTGTCTGCAATGATACTTATTGCAGGATCTATACTTCACTTATTGAGATCAATAACATCTATTCCATTGATGGTTATTTTTGATTTACTTGCTTCGTTACCGGTAATGATACTATCTGTTGGTTCTGGAATATAGACTATTGTATTGCTGTCTTTTTTAAATTCATTTACTGCTCAACTATTTTCTATTGTTTGTATTTTAAAATCACTAGTTTCTCCCAGATGTATTTTTGCTATCTCTGGCATGAAAACTATAAATTCTTCTTTTTCTATACGTAGTATAGATTCTTTATTACCTATGCTTTGGATTTGTCCATGTGGATTGATGATATATTCTATTTGTTTGATTTTGCTTGGATCAACAAGTTGTGTTGTTGTCGCTAATAATTTGTTTGATTGATCCGTTATCGTATTTATCACTTTATTGTTTTCGGAAAAATATCATCGTTGATTCCCTCGGTCAGTTCAGAAGAGACTGAGATACATGACATTTAATTTGTCTTTTGGTAGAATACTGTCTTGGATGATGAATTTCTTATATCCTGGTATTTGTTCGCTAAGTGCTCTGTTTTTGATGTAAGCAAATACATATCATTCACCACCTGCACCGGTAGCTGTAATGTAGTATGGATATTCATTTCCCGTATATACAAATTCAGATATATTTGTTTTGGCTGATCCAATTACTCATAATTTAATTGTTGTTCAACTCGTTATTTTGTTGTTTCGGTTATCTACCACATGAATTGTTCATGTGCTATTTTTGTTTATCGTGAAATCCATTTTGCTTTTTTCTAATTTCATGAGTATCGTTTTAGCTAGTCCTGGATTTACTGTTACGGGAATAGTAATAGGTTCTATCCCTGGGATATTTATAGTTATTGTGTCATTTCCTGCTTTGAAACTTGGATATAACGCAATATCTAATATTCCGTTTGTTGTGACAAAATTGTTGCTTTGTACAAAAGTTTTTTGTGTTTTTGAACTATTGTTTTTCGTGATGGTTTTTTGTTTTGTTGTTCATGGCAATAAAAGTCCCTGATTGCTTGTTATGTTTGCTATGGTATCTAATGGTTTACCACTATTGTCTTGGACGGTAATTACTAATGATGGAATGTTTTCTGGTTTGAGTTGTTGTATTCCGTCTAGATCTTGATATTGGATATCGCTATCGTTTTTTGGTAGAGTAAATGTTATTTTGGGCTGTATGTTTGGTTTGTTGTTGGTCTCATAGAGGACAGTATTGTTTTGGACAACTTTTACTTTACCTTTGATAACATTTATTTTTATTCCTGTAGTTACTTGGTTTGATGATGAAGTATCGCCTCATAGTCTTATTTCTTTTTGATCTGGTACTACACTTAGAAGAATCTCTTTATCTTTTTTTATTCCTGTAGGTGCTTGATAGACAAATGATGATGTAGCAAAATTATCAAATTGTACGCTAGAATTTGCACTTCCGCCATTATATATTTGTCCATCACCACTATTTACTTTGACAATATATGCTTGTATGTTTTGTCCTATAGGATTATTATATTTATCTACTGCAGTTATTTTTACTGGCAATTCTCCTCCTTCCATAACTCTGCTAGGTGACTGTATATTTATCGTTTCAATCGGTCCTGGTAAAATATTTATTACTTGTTGTTTTACGATACATTTGTCTCCTAATGCAGGACATAATTCTATTTTGAGTGCTGTACTTCATGCTGTTTTATCATCCCCAATAACAATATCAAACACCAATGATTCTGTACTTGGATTAAAATATTCTTGTGTCTTACTTGTACAGACATTACCACTAAGTATAGTTTCTCCTCTTTTTATTTTAAAACAATTGTCTCCTGTTCATGATATTTTTATATTTATTTTCCCCATATCTTTCGTCATACCTATTTTTATTTGTGGATTGTTGGTAGTCTCATCAAGCTTGATAATTGTTTTATCGATATTTATAATGGCATAATTGTTATATCACTCTAATGTTTCTTTTGTATCTCCTTCGGCTTGATTTATCGTTTCATCGTTGTTTGTTGGGGTCCATTGTTCTCCATATTTTTTTCGTTCTCATCAATAATTTTCTAGGCTATTTCATGCTTCATCTATTACTCATAAAAATACTGGGCCAAGAGAATTTTTGAAACTTACTTTAATATCAAATGGTTTTTTAAATATTTTTTTTGCCCAACATATCATGGCTTTGCCCCATGGTGATTTGAATGTTTTGAAATCAAAGATCAATGATGTTCCATCGGTATCTACTCATTCACAGGTATCTATTTCAGCTTGAAAATCTGCTGCGCTTGATTCTACAAAACTATTTACTGGTGCTTTTACTTGTTCTTCTTCTGCTTTTTGAATCTGCTTGATAAATGTCGGTATGGGTTTGGAAGAAATATAATCTTCACCATCAGAATTTATATATCCTACTTCATATCCTGTGATATTATATATCGGTGTGATAAATTTTCCCTGATTTTTCCCTTCTCTCAGATAGGTGTTGGTTATCTGACTTATTTTTTGATTTATATCAAAACTGTCTTTTATCTCTGAGATATCTTCTGTAACCGTGCTTTGCTCTAATCTTTCTGGCCAAGTATTGTTTTGATAATAAAAGAGTTTGGCTATCATATCTAATTTTTCATCAGTCGTGTTTGCATTACTGTCTCCATAAATAGCTTTTTTCCCATATTCAGGAGCATTTTTTAATGTATCTAAAAATCGGATTACTTGTGTTATAAAATAATCTGTAGGAAGGAGATTATAATTATGAGTATTCGGATTTGCTAAAGGATCAAATTGTCCTAAGAAATTAAATTGATTGCTGAATGATTGGTAGTATTGGTTTTTTTTGTTTTGTTGTTGTTGGAGTAATGTATTGTACTCTATCGCTTTGTTGCTTAGATATGCTTTTATCGCTTCTCTTATCTCTCCTGTTCCTTTAAGTATTAATTTATTATCTATTTTCTTATATATCTCTACTTCATAAAGATTTGGATAATTTAATCTTACTGTTTCTCAACCTATACCTTGGAAAGTTATATTTCTGATATTATCGATCGGTCTGTCTTGTGTTGTCAGATTCATTCCTTTGTTTTTTTCTTTTTTCTCGGAATCCGTTGAAATATCAAAGGTGTTTAGTTTTTCTTCTATTTCATTAATTTCATCTAACATAGAGTCTGAAGAAAATGCTTCGTTGATCTCTATAAACGGTTTTATGGTTATTGGGACTCCAGACTCATCTACTTCTCATGAATAGTTCTGTATCTTGTCTATTTGATCATTAATCTCTGGAAGATGTGTTTGTACATCAAGAACTATAGTATCTAACATATCACAAACTACTTTATAATGATCTTCATCACATCAACATGGGCTAGGTACAGGTGTTCCACAATTCACTAATCAATTAATTGTTGTTTTCTTTTCTTGTATGTTTTCTGTGTTGTCCTGTAATCTTCCTATTGTATTATAGGAACCTCGTGACTGAGTAAATGTTGATTTGAGTGTTCCTAGATTGCTTGTTATATACTGTAGATTTTGTGTAATATTGGCTTTCCATGTATCTAATATTTCTACTTTTTGTCCTTTGAAATTTTCTGATTGTATAATGTTTGTAAACCATAATCATACACTGTTGATGCTTATGTTGCTTATATAATTGAGTAATGAGTCTAATCCTTCATTAATTTTTATTATTTTTTCTTTGATTTCTAAACTTTTTGTTGCATTTATAGTGTTTCCACTTCGTGTGTTTACTAGCTGTGTTATCTGTGCTTGGCTATATCCTAGGAGCGTATTTGGATTAAATGTTACAATTTCTTGTATGTCACTATTTGCTGAAGCTATCAAGCTTTTTATCTGACTGAGGTTTGATATAACCCCATTGACATCTCAGGTTCCTATTCAAATAAAATCATCATTCTTCTTGAGAATATCTATTTTTGTTCCTGCAAGTTCTTTTATTACGTTTTTATAAAATATATTTAAATCTGAAAGATCTTTGAATTTATAGAATTCTGTATCAGATACTTGATCTCGTGAAGGTGAAATATTTTTGACTCTTGAATCGATTGTTTTATAGGTAAAAATTTGTCCCTTTCCTCAAGAATCACCAGGATATTTACTATAAAGTACTGCTTTTCCCTCAATTATTTCATGGTGGGGGAGTATATTAAATTGCGTAAAGAAGTTTGTTTCTGCATATGTTTTTGGTGGATTAGCTACTCGTGTGGGATTTTTAAGATTTCATCCTGGAAATTGATTGGTGAACATCAGATCGTTTCCATCATTTGTAGGACTTGAAACAAGTCCTGGTATGCTATTACTTCCTCCTCTAGTGTCTTGAATGTCTCCTAGTCCGAATTTTTTTTGAATCATATTGGTATATGTCATAACTCATTTGTACGTATTAGCATCGGGCGCTGCGGTATCAATTTTTTTGGATCCAGCTATATTGTATATCGGCAATATTGCATTTCTATAATCGTAATTATTTAATTTCTGTGTTGTTGCGTCCATACTCAACGGTGATCATCCTCATCGGTTTCTTATAGAAAAATCTGTGAGTGATTCACATCCTCATTGTTTTTCTGTATCGCCGATATAACATTTATTCCCATCTGCATTATCGTCTACTCATCGGGCTCTTTTCTTTATACATATATTTAATCGTTCTCGTCAAAACAAATATTTTGGACATACCAATTCTCGTAAATCTTGTTTGTTGGTTTTGTATTTTGCATATCTATCTAATTCTTCTATTGTACTATTGAAATCATATCATCTATTGGCTTCTATTTGTGTTGAAAAAATATTGTATGATCATCCTATGGATTGTCTTACTTTAGTAATATTTTGTCCAGAAATAGATGTCAGATTTTGGAATGTTCCTTTAAATATACTTGTCTGTTCCGCACTAGTTATTGAATTTGCATTTCTTCCGAAAAAATAATTTTCATAATAATCATATTTTTTCCATGTATCTTTTCTTCTCTTTTTCTCTCCTTCAAAATCCAATCTACTCAGTGGTACAGGTATGGTCATGTAATATTTTTCTTCTTGTATCTTTGCGTTTAAACCACTTTCTAATACGTCGTTTATCTGAATAAGCAATGGCTGTACGTTATTGTCCAAATCTCATACTATTCGATTGTCTTTTTGAACTATTTTGTCGGTAACCGAACTATAATCGGTAAATGTTTCTTCGTTTGTTGTCTTGTATCGTCTTGCCAGTCAGCCTATATTGTTTTTGATCTTTGCTAATAATTGAGAACTTATAAGTCCATCATATCATTTAAGCATTTCTTGCGTCGCTTTTTTAAGGGTGAGTGTGGGCATATTTGCCGTGATATCTTGTGCCAATCACGAAGCATCATTGTTTCTTTCTGCCATATCGTTTGCATATTCCTTGAGTTCTGGATCTGTTGCATCTTGCAAATCGTTTTTTAGATTGCTTCCAAGTGCAATCGCGCTATCATTGTGTTCATCCTTGAGTATATTAAGCAAAAGATTGTTGAATCTGTGATATCCTATATCTTCCGCAAAAATCATGCTATTGATATAGTATTTTGTATTTTCTGGGATAAAATATTTTTTGAGTCCGATAAAATCTTCGTACCATATTGCTTTGTCGATAAATGTTGTTGGATTATTGTAATATGATTTTACTTTTGTGAAAAAGTCGTTGTATTGTGCATCAGTATCAAATTTAATCATTCCATGCCAGAGTTCTGCTTGTCCATTTGGATTGTCGTTATACACAAAAAATTTTTTGTTGGTATCATAGATAAATTGTTGGTTTTCAAAATCTACATATGGATAGATACTCGGATAAATAAATCCGTTATTTTCCACGACGGGTAATGGCACATCACCGATAAGTATAGTACCAACTAATTTTGAACTTTCGTCTTTGAGTCATTCAAAATACATATTTTCTAATATCTGTGATATTTCATGTGCTTTGAGTGTTGTGGTATCTATAGGGAGTACTACTGCTTTGCTGTTGCCTATTCTTTTCTGGATGTATGTCGTTGTATATCGTATAAGGTTAGCTTTTATATTTTGATAGATATTTTTATCTACAAAAACAGCTACAATGTTCGTAGTGTTTGGATTTTCTGCTCAATATACCTTTTTTCGATCAATAAAAATACTGTTCTGTAAAAAGTAAGATATTCCATATAGGATAATGAATATTCGTACTATAAGTTTCTTTGATCAAATCATGGTTGATAAGCCGAATCTCTAAAAGATTTTTTTATACGAAAAAACTTGACACAACAGTATATATAAATACTTATGAAAATAAATGAAAAATAGCTATTTTCGCTATTTACAAACGGGGAAAACGTGATAAATGTTATTTTGTTTCGCACCCGGGTGGAAACTCAAGTTATTGTAGTAATGAATTTAGTTTTAAACTATTGCACCCGGGTGCTATTATTGTTTTTTATACATAATTACCGCTCTCCTTCCCATTCTTTGTAAAATTCTTCTAAATATTTTTCCATATAATTATGCCTATGTTCTGCCATTTTTTTGCCTGTTGTCGTATTCATTCTGTCTTTGAGTAACAAAAGTTTCTCGTAAAAATGATTGAGTGTCGGTTCGTCGTTCGTTTTGTATTCTTCTTTGGTCATATTCAGATTTGGTTTGTTGTTTGGGTTGTATATTGCTCTCCCTTTATGTCCACCATAATTAAATGTTCTTGCAATGCCTATTGCACCTAAAGCATCTAATCTATCCGCATCTTGTACTACATCAAGTTCTGGTGATGTAAAATTTTGTTTATGATTTCCTCCTTTGAAAGAGATATGTTTTATGATATTTTCTACCTGTATGATGATATTTTCTTCTATCTGAAAAGATTCCAGATGTTTTCTTGCTTTTTGTGGACCTATATCTTCATTTCCATCATAGAATTTGCTATCAGCTATATCGTGGAGTAGTGCTCATAATTCCACTATTACCATGTCTACATGTTCTGTTTTTGCTATATGTTTCGCTGTTTTCCATACTCTATAGATATGCCATCGATCATGACCACCTTCTGCATTTGCTAAGGTTTCTTGTACAAAGATAATTGTTTTGTTGATTATTTCTTGGTGTTTTTCTTTAGATGTATTCATTATATCCCTGGTTTCTGGTTTTTCCATCCTTTGCTATAGTATATAAAAAAATTTTTATCTATTTTTTTGTATTTTTTCTATCAATATCACTCCATCATCTGGCTCTAGCTGTAGGATTTTGTATTTGATTTGCTTTTTTTCTAAATATCCGTATAATGAAGACAACTTGTTATAATATTTGATTACATCATCTATGACAATAACCGTGTGTGGTGAAGTTATTTTTTCGATAATTTCCATATATTCACCATATTGGCTTTTCTGTCCATCGATAAAGATAAAATCTACTGGCGACTGCACCAATTTTTTGATAGGCGCAAGGCGAATGTCATATGGATAATTGATGATATTATAACAATGAGCTTCTTTGGTGTTTTGTAAACTTTCCTGATATGCAGGATATGAAACTTCAAATGAGGTGATCTTTCCTCCCCATGTATGTATTACTTCTCCCATATATATACTACTGTATCCTACTGCACCTCAAATTTCCAAACATATTTTTGGCTTATGCTTTCTCAATAACTTTCACAAAAAGTTTTCTGTAGCCAAACTTATGATGGGAATCTTCCTGTCTTCACATGACTTTCTTAGTTTTTTTAGACTTTCCATGGTATGAATCTTATTACTAAATATATCCGCCTTAGATTGTGGCGATATTACAACAATCTGAATCTATCTGTAGCAATATGTACCAATTTGCCACAATTTTAATTTATATATACATTATTATGAACGAAACACAAACACCAAAAGTACCTTTAGTACAAACACCAAGAGTTCCCTTGGGACAACCATCAAAACAACCATTACCAGAAACATCAAGAACTTCTATCACACAACCGAGTGTGTCATGAACACCAGTATCAAAAGTTCCTTCTTCACAAACACCTGTAGTAAATAAACAAACAATACCAACATCAAGACCAATATCGTCTTATGTACATACACCATCATCAGCTGTTGTTAAGCCTACAACTATAGCTACACCACAAAGCACAAAGGCGGCAGTGGTATCACTATGAACAGCCCCTTTACAAGGCAATCTTTCTATCGATTTTACCAAAAAAAACAATGTAAAAAAAACATATTCTTCCAAAAAATATTCTGGTTGAGAAAGAGAAAAGCTCAATTCTCAAGCATTTATCCGTCAAGAAAAAATATCATCTCTTGTTGGTGTCAAGGATCTTAGGAAACTTATTAAAAAAGATGAAATACCCGTCAAGGTTGGTAATCTTATAGGTTTAGAACAAGTGGGACAATGTATGTTTATCGAATATAAAAATGATATTGTTATCGTAGATGCTGGTATGGAATTTGCTGCCAATGAAGAACTTGGTGCTGATTATATCATACCAGATATCTCTTATTTGAAAAAAAATAAAGCAAAGCTTAGAGGTATTCTTATTACTCATGGACATTTAGATCATGTTTGAGCTATTAAAAATATCATAGAAGAATTATGATATCCTATTATTTATACAACACCATTGGCTTTGGGTATTATCAAAAAGACTTTTGACGATCCAAAAAAAGCTAATCTTATCAAATATAAAATTATCGATCCTGATGTGGATTTGATTAAATTATGATGTTTTACTGTCGAATTTATCAGAGTAAATCACAATATCCCTGAAAGTATGTCTTTGGCTATCTATACGCCCAAAGGAATAATTTTTGATTCATGAGATTTCAAAATAGATCATACTCCATCTATAGACAGACCTACTGATTTAGCAAAAATTGCGAGGATCGGTACTGAATGAGTAAGATTGTATACCTGAGATAGTCTTGGTGCACAAACTCCTGGACGAGCAAAATCTGAAAAACTTATATGAGAAACTGTTGATATGCAAATCAAAAATACTGCCTGAAGAATTGTTATTGCTACTTTTGCAACTAATATAGGTAGAGTTATACAAGTTATCAATAGTGCTATCAGATATAATAGAGTAGTTTTTCTTTCGGGAAGATCTATGATCAATAATGTTGATATCTGTCAACAACTTGGATATATTAATGTTCCCAAAGGTATGATCCGTAAACTTGATAATGAAGTAAATAATATGCCAGATGAAAGAGTGCTTATCCTTTCTACATGAGCTCAATGAGAAGAATTTGCGGCACTTACAAGAATGTCTAGAGGTGAACACCCACAGGTAGCTCTCAAAAAATGAGATACTATTCTTATGTCATCATCTACTATTCCTGGAAATGAGCTTGCTATCGACAAAATGCTTAATAGCTTGCTTTCTAAATGAGTAGATTTGATTACTAATAATGACATGGATGTCCATACAAGTTGACATGGATATGCTGAAGATCATAAATTGTTTCTTAGTCTTATCAAACCAGAGTATTTTCTGCCTGCTTTTGATTCTATGAAACATAGATATGCACACAAAAAACTTGCTTTAGATCTTGGTATTCCAGATGAAAATATTATTATGCCATTGGAAAATGGATCTGTTATCGAGATGTACGATGATGTTGTTTTGATTTGAGAACAAAAATTAAAATTAGATACCATCATGATCGATGGAAAATGACAATGACATATGTCTGGTGAATATGTTATCAAGGCTCGTCATATTATGGCAAAAAATGGAGTCGTTTCATTGATTTTCAAGATTGATACGAAGAGCAATGAACTCGTAGGAAATATTCAGATTGAATCTAGAGGGTTTGTCTATTCTAGTGAAGTAAAAACTATTCATACTCAGATTGTAGAGTTTGCGAGAGCAAAATATAACGAACACCAAAAGAAACGTATGGATATCAAAGATAATCTTAGACAGATCAAAGAAGATCTTGGAGAATTTGTTGATAAGATTATAGGTAGAATACCTATGCTTTTGCCTATGTATGTATACATCAATAGAGAGGCTCAAAATGGTAATACTGATATTGCTGTGGATGAAGCTGTTGTTGGTATGACACTGGAAGAACAAGGCTATGATGATTAAGAGAAGGTAGAATATAGAAAGTAGAAGGTGAAATTAGTTATCAGCCGGATTAGCTGTAAGATACATATAAAAGCTCCGATGAAGATCGGAGTTTTTTGTATATTAGCAGCTCTTGAAATAATTATCCTTATAATTAGACAGGTACTATTTATCTCTATGTTTTTTTGCTATGGAAGTCTTGCAAGCAGAATTTAAAATTGTTTTGTCCAAAAAAAACAAAATAACTAGAGAAAAGGTGCTCAAAATAAAAAATCTTGCAAAATCTCGTAATCCTCAAATATGTAATGAATTGGCGCATATATTGGAAGATACTACTTGTGATTTGTCCCCTTGTAAAGTGGCGAGATTACAGAAACTCTACGATAAACATTTTTAATCTATCTCTCTATTATTTTCCTCTAATGATTCCTGCTAGTATGTATTTTTACCAGCAAGATTTTTTGATTTCTATATAAAAGATTCTCATTATTTTCGAACTTTTATTGTGTCTCAATTACATCACTATATAATTTCGACAAGATAAAAGATTCTCATTATTTTCGAACTTTTATTGTGTCTCAATTAAAATTGAAATAAGATTGTTTATCTATATAACCTTCAATAATATATATTAGCATATTAGGAAGTATAATTTTTTATATGGTATATTTTACTTTTTCATCATAACAATGGGGAATAATTATAATCATACGCTGACGTGGTCTACAACAAGAATAACCGTTTTAGAATATTGCAACAAAAAATATTACTTTAATTATTATCCTCACGCTTTAAGAAATATTAATGAGGAAGTGTGGCTTACCGCACTTTTGCTCAAAAACCTTAAAAGTATGGATATGCGAGTGGGTGAAAAAACTCATCATTTGCTTTCTGATTATCTAAGAGCATTAAAAAAATGACCAATTGAAGAAGGTTCTATTCAAACATTCAAAGATCGTGTGATAAATGAGATGAGAAACGAGTTTGAAGTATCTAAAACGAGAGATTATACCTCGTATGATAGAGACCATAAGTTTTGACTTTCAGAACATTATTATGGAGAAAATATAGATGAAAAGCTTGAAGAAACTATCGCAAAAGTTGTCCATAATCTTGATGTCTTCTTAGAAAGTGAGCGAAATCAAAAGGTACAACATTATTTCACTACAGCAAAAACTGTCTTTGTAGAAAATCCAAGAGAAAAAGATTTTGACGGTATGAAATTAAATCTTACTTCTATTCCAGAATTGAGAGCAGTAAATGTCATGGCAGCCCCTGATTTTGGTGTGGTTATCTCTGATAATAAATATCTTATCATTGATCGAAAAACGGGACAAGAAAAAATGGATACTGAGAATGTATCTGAACAGCTTAAAATATATGCATTAAAACTTCTTTTGAAATCTAATATCGACATCGAAAATGTCGACATCGAAGTGTATGAAGTTTATCTTCCGAGTTTACATCAGATTGGTGGAAAAGTTGAAAAAGCTGATATAGATCATATTATCCAAAAACTGAAAGAAGATGTAGAATTCCAGAAACAATTTCTTGAAGATAATGATATTGTCAAAAATCAAGCATTGACTCCAGATCATTTTCCAAGAACAAATAGTGCTAAAAAATGTGCAACGTGTACCTTTAGAAAGGTCTGTGAAGACTTAAAAGCCTTTGAATAGCATTCAAAATTCAATTACTACCATATATATTTTGATTAACATTAGAGGGCGGTTGTGACCGTTCTTTTTTATAAAAAAAGATACTCCTTATTTGGTACTATATGTATTTTTTTTTATTCTTGTATAAAATGTGGGAAAACTTTGATTTTTTCTTTTTCTATTTTATGGGACTTGTGAACAATTTCTTGCATAAAATTTGCTGGTACCAAAAAGGTATCTATCGTTTTTTTGAGTTGTTTTTTAATGAGTCGAAGAGAAAAATATTTTCCCATAATAGCCAACTTTTTGAGTTGATTCTTTGTTGTATATGATGCGAGGAAATGATTCAGATTTAATGGTTTCTTGATTTGTTGTTCACTGGTTAACTGACTAGGAAAGGGATAAAAATATCCCAAATCGTGGAACATCATCCATTTTTTTGCTGTACTTTTTTTGCTTGTTCGTATCGGTGCTCGACCGAGATATCTCATTACACTGTTATATCGAATCAGATCTGGTTGCATTTTTTTAATCTTGAGATGTAACTTGATTGTTTCCCAAAAATTTCCTAATCCGGTAATGAATCAGAGGTATTTTATAAGTTTGCCTATTGTTCACGATGGTACTTTTCATCAGCAAATTTCCACCTCATATCCATGTTGTTCTAATAATTCTTTTACATCATTGATATATGTTTCTATTCCTCAAATTTTATTAATGAAATCTGAAACTATCATTACCTTTTGGACTTCTTTTCCTGCCAGCGCGTGAAAACGAACGATTCGATTATCCTTGCTATATCACGCAGGAACTTGGGACAAGGAACTAGGTACTAGGGGATTTGTAACTAATGCATTTACCAGTTGGTAGAGTTTTTCTCCTGTAGTTTTTCATTTTTGATGGGTGAGATCGAGAGTGGGGTCTATAAATTCTTTGAGTCATCATTTAGCATAACCAATTGGTGCTAATCATCGCTGTAGAGCATTCAATGCTGAAAGGCCAAATGATTCTAGGCACTCTGATGGCATAAGGCAATACTGACAGTTTTCTACATATCTTTTTATTGTTTTTAAGTTTTGTCGTCCGAAAAAATGAATATTTTTGTGTGTCTGTGAGAGTTCTTGAATTTTTTGTTCTCTACTTCCTGAGCCAAAAACAAATAAATTAAAAGGTAATTCCTGATTTTTTTTCTCGAATATCTCAATCATGTCGATGATACCATCGAATCATTTTTCTTTTTCAAGTCTACCAAAATAGAGGAGTCACAGCATTAATTACATATTACGAATGAAAGGATTTTCTATGTATCATTACGCGGTTCCGATATATCGGGGAAGTGTTTCTGTATTATTCTTGTAGATGTAGATTGCTTCGTTTGCTCGCAATGACCGTATTTTATTTGATTGATATTCGATATCTTTCCTTTGCTATTCATTCAGATGAATAGTCACTGTCTCGTATTCATCCATTATTTATTATGGTTTTGGATGATCAAATATTTTCTTTATCACAGGTAAGTAGTACCTTATCTAATCATAATTCTTTACATTTCTCTAGTGCGAATTTGAGTCCAATCGTTGCGTATCCTTTTTTTCTCTCACTTGGTCTGATACCGTATCCTATATTTCCAGCGTCAAATCTAAGTTCATCATTGAGTTTATGACGAATATGTACTCCTCAAACTATTTTGTTATTATCATCAACTAGAAAATATAATGTATTTGGCACTCTTCCTGGTTTAAGATTTTTTCCTTTACTGCTGTTTTGTATGCGTTGCAAAAATTGGTCATATGTTTCTCATTCTTTGAGTGGCATCGCCCTAGGGATAATCTTTTCCTTATTATCTAAAAATTCTTGTATCATCTCGAGATATTGCTGTTCATGTTTTTTTTCTGGAAATTCTAGTTTCATGGAATAGCTATATAAACTAAAATTATTTAGATGCTATAAATCATTTAAGGAAATCTATATATTCTTCTATCCTATCTATATCTTTACATGCTCTTGCATTGAGGACTATATCTTCTGCATTAGCCAGATTTGCTACAGCGTATTCTAGAACTTCTCATCCATTTTTCTTTTCTATGTCTTTTTTAAATTGAGGTATATTCAAACTATACATATTTTTTTTTATTCTCTAAAGAAATATTCATTTTTTTATGTTTCAAACGCTTCGCTAGACTTACTTTTTGGCATCGCTCCAAAAAGTAAGCAAAAAGATCTAGGAAAAATGATCCGCCATTTCATTTTTCCACACTAGATAATCAGCGTAATCTTTCCAGCTATATTCTCGATTTGTCTTATTTGCTATCGGTTTTTTTGTTTTTCAGCTTTTTAGTTTTTTTTGCTCTTCGTTCATCAATATTTTTGTGGTGGCCACTTATGAGTATTTTTGGTACTTTCATGCCCAATACTTCTTCTGGCTTGGTATATTGTGGATATTCAATATTGGTCATATTTGTTTTTATATTGTAGCTTTCGTCTTGTCGGCTTGCTTCTTCTTTGATAACTCACGGGATGAGTCTAGTTATTGCTTCGATCATAATCATGGCTGGGACCTCACCACCGAGCGTGATAAATTGTCCGATAGATATTTTTTGAAATTGTTTTGGATATTTTTTCTTCATATACTGTTCAAAACGATAATCTATCCCTTCATATCTCGTACAGACGAAAATAATATGTTTCTCTTTGTTTAGACTATGTGCTATTTTTTGGGTGAATATGTCTTTTGAAGGGGAGAGGAGGATGATTTTGAAGTCTTTTTCAAATCCCCCCTTTTGTTTCCCCCCTTTCTCAAGGGGGCCTTTATTTTTTTTGGTTTTTAGTTTTTTTATGATAGATTCTACTGCCTCTATAGCAGGCTGAGCTTTCATGAGTAATCCAGCTCATCAGCCATAAATCGTGTCGTCTACTTGTTGATGTTTTCCTGGACAAAACTCTCTCGGATTGACAAAAGAAAAGCTAATTATTTTTTTTTCTTGAGCTTTTTTTATAAGTGAAGTCTCGATAAAACTTTTGAATATGTCTGGGAAAATGGAAACTATGTGGATATGCATTTTTATGAATGATGAAAAGTGAAAATTTTTTTAATGAATAATGAACGATGAATAATGAATAATTTTGGATTCTGTCTTATGATAGGCTATTGTAATTTACCATAGTTTATGGATATATAATTCCATCATCATTCATCATTAATTCTTAATCATTCATTGTGTTGTTAAAATCCCTTCGCGATGTATTGTATTAGTCTGATAATAATATATGATGAGACGACAATGAGTAATCCTAGGAGAGATCATATTATTCACTTCTTAGCATTTGCAGGATCTTTTCCTGAACTTGCTGCGAAGATAAACATAAGTCCTGAAACGATCAGTGCAACAGTTACCAATGTTCCGATAAAAAATGTTGCAGAAAGTACAATATCTTGTACGAAAAGTCCTACTGATGTTGGACTCTCTGTCATATTTTGTCTGATGCCTAAGGTTTTATAGATGTTGAGTTTGCATTGTCCGTTGGCGAGTTGATCTTCGTTACACGTAATTCCCATTTCTGTGGGTGAACATTCGGGATCACATATTTGAGCAAAAGAA